>Ga0172379_10000579_pt1 | contig 89758 bp, 80 predicted proteins | sample GrowelOW334metaG_FD_119756 | JGI IMG/M metagenome (GOLD analysis project Ga0172379, IMG submission 119756) | Groundwater microbial communities from an aquifer near a municipal landfill in Southern Ontario, Canada - Groundwater well OW334 metaG | ecosystem: Environmental > Aquatic > Deep...
AAGCTTCACGAATTAGAAAAATTTTTAATACAAGAAAAATAAAAGAAATATATGTCAAATTACATTGTAGAAAATTTAAAAAAGGAAATAGAAAATTTTGAAGCTCAAATTAAAGTTGAGAAAGTTGGTAAAGTATTAGAAGTTTTTGACGGTATTGCAAAAGTTTCTGGACTGGCAGATATTAAATCTTCTGAAATGGTAACTTTTCCAAATGGTGAGACTGGAGTAGCGCTCAACTTAGAAGAAGACGCTGTCGGAATAATTATTTTTGGTGACTTTTCTGCTATTAAAGAAGGGGATGAAGTAAAAGCAACCGGTAAGATTCTTGAAATCCCTGTTTCTGATAGTATTTTAGGGCGGGTAGTAAATGCTATCGGCGTTCCTGTCGACGGCAAGGGCGCAATCAAAGCAGGTAAAACTTATCCAATTGAAAAAGTCGCTCCTGGGGTGGTGACTCGTCTTTCAGTAGACCAACCTGTCATAACTGGTATTAAAGTTATTGATGCGATTATTCCCGTCGGTCGGGGTCAGCGTGAACTTATTATTGGTGATCGTCAGACTGGTAAAACAGCGATCGTCATTGATGCTATTTTAAATCAAAAGGGTCAAAACATGATTTGTGTTTATGTTTCTATTGGACAAAAAGATTCCAAGCTTCGTAAATTACAAGCTCGTCTGGAAGCTGGTGGAGCGATGGATTATACGGTCATTGTTTCGGCTGGTGCTTCTGAAGCAGCCTCTCTTTCATATATTGCACCTTATACAGGAGTTTCAATTGCCGAATATTTTATGGATCAAGGCAAAGATGTTTTAATTATTTACGATGATCTTTCCAAGCACGCTGTGGCTTATCGTGAAATTTCTCTTTTGCTTCGACGTCCACCAGGCCGTGAGGCTTATCCAGGAGATGTTTTCTATTTACACTCTCGTTTACTTGAACGTGCTTGTCGTCGAAATGAAAAATATGGCGGAGGTTCTATTACTGCTTTTCCAATTGTCGAAACTCAAGCTGGCGACGTATCTGCTTATATTCCAACAAATGTTATTTCTATCACAGATGGACAGATTTTCTTGGAAACTGATCTTTTTTATAAAGGTATTCGCCCAGCCGTAAACGTTGGGCTTTCTGTGTCTCGTGTCGGTGCTACTGCTCAGATTAAAGCGATGAAAAAAGTAGCTGGAACACTCAAGCTTGATTTGGCACAGTTCCGAGAGTTAGAAGCCTTCGCGCAATTTGGTTCAGACCTTGATGACGCCACCAAACGTCAGCTTGAACGTGGAAAGAGGGCAGTTGAAGTTTTGAAACAACTTCAATACGCACCGATGAAGATAGAGCATCAAGTAGTTACTCTTTATGCTTTAACTCAAGGTTACATGGATGAGGTAGCTGTTGATAAAATAAAAGAATTTGAACAAGCCCTTATTAAATACAGTGAGCAAAAGGCAAAAGTTTTCTATAAAGAAGTTATTGAAAAGAAAATGTGGAGTGAAAAAGGGGAGGCAGAATTAAAAAAGGTAATTGAAGATTTTTCCGCTCAAGGCGGATTCGCCTCTGGCGAAAAAAAGTAATTTATGGCTGGAACTAAAGAAATCAAAAGACGAATAAAAAGTGTGAAGAATACAAAGAAAATCACTAAAGCGATGGAGCTTGTGGCTGCTTCTAAAATGAAACGCGCAGTTGTATCTACTTTGGCTTCTCGTCTTTATTCTCGATATTCTTGGGAGATTCTTACCTCGGTTGCTGAAAATTTAGAACAAAATACGCATCCATTTTTCAATGAACAAAAGCAGGGGAAAATATTAGTGGTTTTAATTACTTCTAATCGTGGACTTTGCGGAGGATATGATTCTCAAATTATTAAAAAAACTCTCCATCAATTGCAAGAGTTTCAGACGTTGGACGTCCAAGGATCCCGACGTCCAACGTCTGAAATAGTTGATATTATTACTGTTGGCAAGAAAGGAGACATGGCTATGCGAAGAATTAATCAAAATATTACTGAAGTTTTTACCAATATGCCAGATATTAACATAGCTCTTTCAGACATTGCTCCACTTTCTAAATCATTAATGGATCAATATATAAATCATATTTATAAAAAAGTTTACATAGCTTATACCCATTTTTCTTCTGCTTTATCACAGAAACCTATAATTAAACAATTACTTCCAATTTCTAAACAAGAAGTTAAAGAAAATTTACAAGAGGCAATAAAAAATTTGCCCGAGCAAGTAAAAAATACAAAAATAAATTATTTATTTGAAGGAGATTTTGATACACTCATCACCTCTCTTTCTGAGAATATTACGCGAATGCAAATTTATCAAATGTTTCTTGAATCTAACGCTTCTGAACAATCGTCTCGGATGCTTGCCATGAAAAATGCTAGTGATGCTTCCAGCGAAATGATTGACGACTTAACTCTGATGTTTAATAAAGCCAGACAGGCGAATATTACCAGAGAAATATCAGAGATTAGTGCCGGTATGGCAAGTGTGAACTAAAAGATTATTAATTTTAAAAAACAATTATGAAAAAAGGCATAATAAAAAGAATAATAGGTCCGGTCGTTGATGTAGACTTTGGTAATGATACTGAGAATTTACCGGATATTTACACTGCATTAGAAGTCGAGAAAGAAAGCTCCTTAGATTCGTCAGGACAAGGCAAGAAAATTATTCTTGAAGTTGAACAACATTTAGGTGGGGGGATTGTTCGTTCCGTGGCGATGGATACGACAGATGGTCTTGCCCGAGGGACTGAAGTTGCCAATACTGGTGCACCTATTTCTGTTCCAGTTGGATCGGCTACCTTAGGGAGAATCTTCAATGTGTTGGGTGAAGCGATTGACGATGGTAAACCTGTAGTGGTAGATAAGAAATTACCAATTCATCGTCAAGCTCCAGCTTATGTAGTCCAAGCGACAAAAGTTGAAATATTAGAAACCGGTATTAAAGTTATAGATCTTATTTGTCCAGTTTTAAAAGGAGGAAAAGTTGGGCTTTTTGGAGGAGCGGGTGTTGGTAAGACTGTTGTCATTCAAGAATTAATTCACAACATTGCTTCGAATCACGGAGGATACTCTGTTTTCGCTGGAGTGGGTGAGCGTACTCGTGAAGGTAATGACCTCTATCATGAAATGAAAGATTCTGGAGTGTTACCGAAAGTGGCGATGGTTTTCGGGCAAATGAATGAACCGCCGGGTGCTCGTCTTCGAGTGGCTCTTTCTGGACTTACCATGGCGGAACATTTCCGTGATGCCGAAGGTAAAGACGTGCTTCTTTTTATTGATAATATTTTCCGTTTCACTCAAGCTGGCTCAGAGGTGTCTGCTTTGCTTGGACGTATTCCTTCTGCTGTGGGTTATCAGCCTACTCTGGCAACAGAAATGGGAATTTTACAAGAACGTATTACTTCGACCGATAAAGGTTCTGTTACTTCTGTGCAAGCAGTTTATGTTCCAGCCGACGACTTGACTGACCCAGCTCCAGCAACTACTTTCGCGCACTTGGATTCCACGGTGGTTCTAAATCGTTCACTCTCAGAAATTGGTATTTATCCAGCTGTTGACCCGCTTGATTCTTCTTCTACCATTCTTGATCCAAATATTGTTGGACAGGAACATTATGCTGTCGCTCGTGAAGTGCAACGTGTTTTGCAACGTTACAAAGACTTACAAGACATCATTGCTATTTTGGGTATGGAAGAACTTTCAGAAGCAGATAAAGAACTTGTGGCTCGTGCTCGTAAGATTCAGAAATTCCTCTCACAGCCAAATTTCGTGGCAGAACAATTTACTGGTAGAAAAGGTCAATACGTTCCACTCTCTGAAACTATCCGATCCTTTAAAGAAATTTTAGAAGGGAAACATGACAACAAGCCTGAAAATGATTTTTACATGCAGGGAGCAATTTAATTAGGTGCTAGTGACTAGGGACTAGTAAGCTAGAACCTAGAACCTAGAACCTAGAACCTAACATTATGAAACAATTAAAATTAAAAATAGTTACACCAGAACGTCTTGTTTTGGAAGAAATGGTTGATCAAGTTGTTTTGCCGACCACTGAGGGGGAAATTACGGTTTTACCAGATCATGTTCCGTTAATTGTAGGACTTAAATCTGGAGACGTGGTTGCTTTTGTAAGTGGTGAGCAAGTGCCGATGGCTGTTGTAGGTGGATTTGTGGAAGTAAAAAAAAATGAAGGAGATATTACTGAAGTAGCTGTTTTAGCTGATTTTGCTGAACACTTATCGGAACTTTCTGATGCGGTAATAGAAAAAGCAAAAGCTCGAGCAGAAGAATTAAAGAAACTGATGGAAAACAAAGAACATGTTGACTTCGAACACTTTGAAGCTGAACTTGAACGCTCACTCACTCGCGTAAAAATCGCAGACAAGTGGAAAACGAAAAAATATAGAAAATAACTAAATAGTCTTATGGCATATGCCAATACAGGGCTTGACTTTTTGTATTATGTATGATATACTTAAACCTAAAGTAGTTCAAATAAAATTAAATATTAAACTCTGTGCTTTTTTAAGCACAGAAAAAGGAGGAACAAATGAATAAAGAAGAAAGATTTTACATTTTTGTTATGAGTGTAGGATTGTTTTTAGTGATATCTGCAAATACCATAGCCACAGGCAATTTGTTTACAAACATTGAAGAGTCAGTGTGGGTCGCGGTAGGAGCGATTTCAATCTCTGCTTCATTAAACGCAATGTTGAAACGGAGATAAGGCGTACCGTGATCGCGCTATGTTCAATCGAATTGAGAATTACGGACTCAATTCAAAAAAGCTCTGATGGAAACATTCAGGGCATTTTTTATTTTTGGTTGGCAAGTCCAAGCATTAATTCTATATTTTGCACAGCTGCGCCTGCAGCTCCTTTTCCAAGGTTATCAAGAGATGCAACAAGTACGGCTTGTTCTTTTTTTCCATCCCAAAAAACATGCAAGTCAAGTTTGTCAGTTTTGGCTAGTGCTTCAGGATTAAGACGGCTTTCATATGGAGGATGTAAAATAACTTTAATTTGATTAGATTCTGCATAATGTTTCCTTAACACTTCTGCTATGTTTTCACCTGTTATTTTCCCTGGGAGCTGTTTTAAATGAAGAGGTATGCTTACAAGCATTCCTTGAGGAAACCCTCCAACAGAAGGAATAAAGATTGGACTTTCTTTTAATTGGCTGTGCGTTTGTATTTCTGGTATATGTTTATGTTCTAGATCAAGTCCATATAATTCAAAATTTGGTGCTGTGCCTTTATTGTGGGCTTCTATCATTTTTTTTCCTCCTCCACTATAACCACTCATAGCATTGATAGTTATTGGATAATCTTCTGGGATTACTCCAGCTTGAACAAGAGGCCGAAGAAGTGCGATTGCTCCAGTTGCATAACATCCCGGGTTGGAAACGGCGTCAGCTTCTTTAATTTTTTCTGATTGTTGGTTGTCCATCTCTGGAAAACCATAAACCCATCCCTGAGCAATGCGATGCGCTGTACTGGCATCAAGAATTTTTGGCGCACTTGAACCAAGGGAGTTTGCTATCGCAACAGATTCTTTTGCAGCATCATCGGGAAGACAAAGTACAACTAGGTCACTTTTTTCCATAGCTTCGCTACGTTCCTTAGGGTCTTTCGGAGGTCCTTTTACAAAAACCATTTCAATTTCACCTTTTTCTTCAATAAGTTTTTTTAAGCGCTCGCGTATTTCTAGGGCAGTTGTTCCTTCTGCTCCGTCAATAAAGATCTTTGGTTTTGGTTTCCATCCTCCTTTTTCCATAGATTAATTATAACAATTCCTCCTTTTTTATGATAGACTATTATAAATCATTAAATATTATGTCTAAATTTTATGTTGTAGCTACGCCAATAGGAAATATGGGGGACATCACCTTTCGGGCTGTTGGAATACTGAAAACCGTTGATTTAATTTTATGCGAAGATACCAGAGAAACTAAAAAGATTCTAGATAAATATGAAATTAGTAAACCCACTATGAGCTACCACGCTCAAAGTAAGTTTTCCAAAGAAGATAAAATTTTTGAATTATTGGAGGCAGGGAAAGACTTAGCTTTAGTATCAGATGCTGGGACACCTGGAATTTCAGATCCAGGAGCCATGTTGGTATCTAAAATTAAAGAATATTTCAATGATAGGGTAAAAGTAATCCCAATTCCGGGAGCGACAGCTTTAATCACAGCCCTGTCGGCTTCAGGGTTACCAACGCATGAGTTTACTTTTTTAGGATTTTTACCACATAAAAAAGGTAGAGAAACTTTATTTAAAGAAATTGCCCAATCAAAGAGAACAATGGTCTTTTACGAATCTCCTCATAGAATTTTGAAAACCCTTGAATCACTCGTAAAATTTTGTGAAGGCAAAGAGAAAAAAGTTTGTATTGCCCGTGAACTGACAAAAATTTATGAAGAATTTAAAACTGGAACTCCAGCAGAAGTTTTAGAATATTTCGAGAAGAATAAAGAGAAACAAAGAGGGGAGTTTACCGTAATTGTTTCTTAAAATACCCAAAAGCACTTAGAACTTTTTATAGTAAATCTTCAGGATCTACAAGTACTTCGTAGGATGGAGGTAAAGAAGAAAGTAAATTAAACAGATTTTGGTCAATAGATGAACCATGAGAAAGTTCAGGCAGAGACCATTGTTTTAGCTCCAATTTTATTAAAGCATTTGTTCTATAATTATTTTTATTTTTTGCTATAAATCCACTGAATATTTCAGGATTATATTCTTTAAAAATCTCCTTCAACATCTTCCTTGCTTTTTTTGTTTGTTCTTTATCTCCTTTGTAAGTGATTTTAATAAAACGCTTAAATGGGGGATATCCTAAATTTTTTCTATCTTTTAATTCTTCACGCACAAAAGACAATAAATTAGATGTTTTGATTGCCAACATAGATGCATCATCCTCATTTTTAATCTGAATAATAACTTTCTCTTTTGTTCTATTAATTATTGAAAGTATTATTTGAATAATTTTTTCCCCCATTTGAAAATTAGGGATACTCCAAAGCGAATCAAAAGAAGCGATGACTGAAAATGCAACTTTTTCTTGAAGATAGAAGAATGCCATTTCTGTCCCAATCAGGATTGATCCTTTGTTTTCTTCAAAATCTTTTATAATTTTTTTCGCACCTGAAGCTGTTTTTGCAGATTCTTTATCTAATTTAAAAATTTTAATTTTTGGAAAAAGTTTACTTATCTCTTCATGCACAGTGTCGGTGCCAATACCAAGGGGTAATAGATTCCAACCTCCACACAATGTGCAATTAGTGTCTCCATCTATGTTTATTTCACATCGATTACAAACGAATACCCTTTTTTTGTCTTTATGTGATGTATAAAGTACAAGGGGTGCTCCGCACTTTTTACAACTGACTGTTTCGTTACAGTCTTTACATAGGGTCATGGTCGCCAAGCCTTTTCTTAATGAAAAAATAAAAACATTTTTTTTGCTTTCTAGCGCCAATTTTATTTCCTTTATACTTTCGTCATTAAATATTTGGAATTTTTCTTTATTATTTTTTTTCTTGCTTAAAATTTCTATTTCTCCTTCAAAATCAATTCTAAAAGACAAAGGATATAAAGGATTAAAATTATCTATATCTTTTCTTCCGATTGTTTCGTAACGGAGTATTTCATCAGCCATTATAAACCTTGCATTTATCTTTGAAGTATAAATTTCTACAAAAACTCTTAAATCGAGGTGGGGCATAGCGATCATTTTATAAGCATTTGAATTTTCGTGTTCTAAAATTATGGTACCAATATCCTTTTTAGGAATAGAAAGAAAAGGAGGAGTACCAATGATTAAAACTGGATGAGTAGCATTTATTATTTTTTCATAAGTCGTTAGATTTTTCTTTTTATTTATTCCACTTTGGATAGAAAAAGTAAATTGTTCAATGCCTTTTGATAATTGATCAGTAAATTTTTCTATATCAAATTGGGTAGGCACGACCACAAAAATAGATTTACCTTTAGCAAAAGATTCACGAATAAGGGTTTTATAGATGGAGATACGGTCTTCTAATGGATATTGAAATAATAATTTTTCTGTTCTTAATTTTTGTTCGTTTTTAAAAATGTCCTGGTGGCTATTTTTTATTTTTGCAATCTTGTCATATTCTTCTAAAAAGATATTTGGAATTAATGAAGCTAGGGTCTTATTTTTATTTTGAGCAAAGTATTTACTGGTATCAAAAATAGTATTTAGAAATTCTTTTAAAAAAACAGAGTCTCCTTTGTCCTTAGTGACTTTTCTTAAATTGAAATTCATGTTTTTTATATTACTTTTTCTTTCCGTTAATTCTTCGCTGGACGTGACTAGAGCTAGAGTTTCTTTATTTCTTATTGGGACAGACACAATATTTCCAACAGCTATATCTAAATTAGAAAAATAGGTTAAATCGCCTCTTAGGGTGTTCTTTTTTAATGGTATGACTGATATAATTTTCATGATTTTATGTGGCGTCAAGCTCGTAATTTGTATTTCATTCTAGCATGAATATGTATTATATCCCCATACATATTTCCTTGATTTAAAATAGGTGTCGGGGTATATTGTTTTTATGGGATTTTTCTCACGCAAATTAGGAATAGATTTGGGTACAGCTAATACTTTAGTGTTTATGCCGGGTAAGGGTATTGTTCTAAACGAGCCTTCAGTTGTCGCAGTTTCTGAGCAAGATAATAAAATTCTAGCGATTGGATTTGAGGCGAAGGATATGATTGGTAAAACTCCAGATTCAATTATTACTTATTGTCCAATGAAAGATGGAGTTATTGCTGACTATCGAGTAACTGAAGCGATGCTTCGTTATTTTATAAGCAAAGCAATGGGGAAATTTAGTTTTTTAAAACCAGACGTAATGGTTTCTGTCCCAGCCGGTGTTACTTCCACTGAAAGACGAGCAGTCGTAGAAGCAGCTATACGAGCAGGTGCTAAAAATGCTTATGTAGTTAAAGAGCCAATCTTAGCAGCCATTGGTGCTGGTATTCCAATTTATGAATCAAAAGGTTATATGGTAGTAGACATCGGTGGTGGGACGACAGATGTGGCGGTGATCTCTTTGGGAGGGATTGTGTCTTCGACTTCCGTTAAATGTGCTGGAAATAAAATAGATCAAGCGATAGCAGATTATATTAAGAAAACTTTTAATTTAGCTATAGGAGATAGAACAGCCGAGGAAGTAAAAATAAAAATAGGCGCTGCTATTAACTTAGACGAAGAACTTCGGGTGACAATTAAAGGTAGAGATTTTATACAAGGATTACCAAGATCGGCTCAAGTAGGGACTAATGAAATAGTTAAAGCGATAGATCCGGAACTACGACAAATAATCAAAGCAATAAAAACTGTTTTACAAGAAACTCCTCCAGAACTTGCTTCTGATATTATTGATCATGGAATTGTGATGACTGGTGGATCTTCTCAGTTACGTAATTTTACTGATTTAGTTTATCGAAAAACAGGAGTGAAGGCGACTTTAGCTGAAGATGCTCTTTTTTGTGTGGTAAAAGGTACAGGTGTTGCTCTAGAGCATCTAGATGTTTATAAAAAAACAGTTTTAAGTAAGAAGTATAACTAGTTATTATAAACTAGAATTTATGTCCCTAATCCAAAAAAATTTAGATAAGAATAATTTACATCATGCATATTTAATAGAGGGCGAGAGGAGTGTAATCGTGAAAGAAATTGAAGAATTTTTAAAAAGTTTAGGAGTAAGCACCATTGGTAATCCTGACTTTATTCACATTCAATTAGACTCTTTTAAAATTGAAGATGCGAGGAATTTAAAATCCTATGCAAACCAAAAAAGTTTTTCCTTGGAGAAGAAAATTTTTATTATTTCTGCCAATAACTTTTTACTTGAGGCTCAGAATAGCTTATTGAAGATTTTTGAAGAACCAATAGAAAATACACACTTTTTCTTAATTGTGCCAGATGTCAATTCCCTTTTAAAAACTCTTGTTTCTAGATTTTATTTGATTTCTACAAAGCAAGATATTGGAGAGGTGAAAGAAGTAGAGAAATTTATTACTATGCCGTTAAAAAACAGAATTGATTTTATAAAAGAATTATTGACTACAGAAGACGAAGAAGATGAAGAAGGAAATGAAATTATTGTGCTAAATTCTACTCGTTCAAAGGCCTTAAGATTTTTAAATGCGCTAGAGTCTGTGTTATATAGCAAATTTATAAAGAATTTTTCTGGCTTTACCCTTCCTGGAGTACCGGGTGGGACTTACGCCATTCAAAATTCTTTACAAATTTGCTTCCCTCATTTTTTTAAGGTTCGCGAATTTCTTCGGATGCCAGGGAGTTCTGTAAAAAGCTTGATGAAATCCGTAGCAATAGTAACACCAAATTTTAAAAATTAATTTTTTGTGATATAGTAAATTTATGCAATACAATTTTTCAAATTTTAAAGTAGAGCTTAAAAAAACAGAAGATTTCTTAGGCAAAGAATACACTCAGCTTAACATTGGACGAGCGTCACCCATGATCCTCGATGGTGTGTCTGTCGAATCATATGGTTCATATGTTCCATTAAAAAATGTAGCTTCTATTTCTATTGAAGACCCAAAAACATTACGCATTGCCCCTTGGGATAAATCTCAAATAAAAGCGATTGAAAAGGCTATTGTTGGTTCAAATTTAGGGTTGTCTGTGGCGACTGATGATTTAGGTATAAGAGTTATTTTTCCACAATTAACTACCGAAACGAGGAAAACCTTGGTAAAAGTTTTAAAAGAAAAATTAGAAGAAAGTAGAATTATTGTGCGACGTCTTCGTGAAGCTGTGGTGGTTGAGATAGAGAAACAAGAAAAAGAAGGTAAAATGACCGAAGATGAAAGATTTCGCGCGAAAGAAGAATTACAGAAAATTATCACTGAAACAAATAGCAAACTAGAAGCAATCTTTGAGAAAAAGGAGAGTGAAGTAATGGGATAGAAAATATGAGTATCGTAATTTTTATAATAATTCTATTAGTTCTCGTTCTAGTCCATGAGTTTGGGCATTTTTTTACCGCGAAGAGTTTTGGTATAAAGGTTGAGGAATTTGGTTTTGGTTTTCCGCCCAAGTTATTTAGTTTTAAAAAAGGGGAGACGGAATACAGTTTTAATTTATTACCCTTAGGTGGATTTGTAAAAATTTTTGGAGAAACTGTTGATGAAGCTGATTTTGTAGAAGTGGGATTTTTAGATAAAAAAGAAACTCCAGAAAAAGTTGAATTGGCGGAAAGAAGCCTGGCGAACAAGCCAAAATGGCAACAAGCCTTAGTACTTTTTGCTGGGATTTTCGCTAATTTTTTATTAGCTTGGCTTTTATTTTCTATTGGTTTTATGTCTGGATTTCCTACTTCGGTTGGAAGTGAGTCCGCCGGTTATAAATTAGAAAATATAAATTTAGTCATTGTTTCTGTTTTAGCCAAGTCTCCCGCTGAAAATGCTGGACTTAAGGCTGGTGATAAAATAATTAATATAAAAAGTGGTGATAATTTCACCACAAATATTAGTCCTGAAACTGTTAAATCTTTTGTTGTTGAAAATAGAGGAAAAGAAATTGATATTGGATATTTACGGGGGAAAAATTCTGAAGTAAATATTGCCAAAATAAATCCTAAAGAAATTAACGGAGAACCTACCATTGGGATTTCTATGGATCAAATAGGAACAGCTAAATTGCCATTTTTTTCAGCAATTTGGCAGGGGTTGCGTTTAGACCTACTTATGACAAAAAGTACTGCCGTAGGGCTTTATACGCTTGTTTCTGAGGCCATAAAGGGTAAAGGAAGCCTTGCTACAGTTACAGGACCTATCGGCATGGTGGGCATTGTCGGAGATGCCTATCAATTTGGCTTTGTTTACCTTTTGTCTTTTGCAGCACTTATTTCGATAAATCTTGCAATCATAAATCTTATTCCATTTCCGGCTCTTGATGGTGGGCGACTTTTCTTTTTATTGATTGAAAAAATAAAAGGTTCTCGTATAAATCCAAAAGTTGCAAATACTATGAATATGATTGGTTTTTATCTCCTAATATTTCTAATGCTCTTCATTACTTATCGTGATGTTATTAAATTGTTTTAGTATTTACATATCTCTAATTCGCGTTAATATTTAAATTATGAACAGCGAAATTAAGAATTGTCAAAATTGTAAAAAGGATTTCACTATTGAACCAGAAGATTTTGATTTTTATGAAAAAATAAAAGTTCCTCCACCTACTTTTTGTCCAGACTGTAGGTTGATGAGACGTCTTTTATGGCGCAATGAACATTCATTATTTCGTAGTCCTAACGGAGAAAAAGGAAAATCTAATTTAATTATATCTATCTATCATCCAGACTCTAAGCTAATATCTTACGATAAAGAAATGTGGTGGAGTGATAAATGGGATCCTTGTGATTATGGCATAGGGTATGATTTTTCAAGGTCATTTTTTGAACAATTTAAAGAACTTCTAGAAAAAGTTCCACACTTAGCATTATCTAATTCAAATTCTATAAATTCTAGATTTTGCCAGACAGCAGTTGAGCTAAAAAATTGCTATTTGGTAGGTTCTAGTATGGCGTGTGAAGATTCTATGTATTGTAATCGTATCTTTCATTGTAAATTTACACACGACTCTTATATTTGTTATTCTACAGAATTTGGTTATGACAATGTATATTGTCGTGAATCTAGTAAATTATTTTTTTCCAGAGAAAGCGAAAGTTGTTTGGACTCATATTTTCTTTATGATTGCAGAAATTGCTCTAGTTGTATTTTATGTACTAATTTAAGAAATAAAAGCTATTGCATAGAAAACATACAATACAACAAAGAAGAATATATAAAAAAGAAAAAAGAACTTGCTTTAAATACTCGTTTTGGTATAGAAAAAGCAAGAATTAGATTTGAACAGTTATGGCGTGATGCATTTCATAAACATTTAAAACTTACTAATACTGTAAATGTTATTGGAGATCAAGTTAAAGATTCTCGTAACTGCTACTACGTTTTTGACCTAGAAGGAGAAGCGGAAAATGTAAAATATGCTCACTGGGGCTCTAAGGGAACACGTGATTCTTATGACGTTGGACCTGGATGTGGCAATAATGCTGAGCTTCTTTATGAAGGTATAAGTACTGGAGTGCAGAACAGTCGAGCTTTTTTTAACGCTGTAGTTTGGTATTCCAATAATATTTATTATAGTTATATGCTAAACAATTGCCAAAATTGTTTCGGTTGTGCTGAAATGAATAGCAAGCAGTATTGTATTCTAAACAGACAATATACAAAAAAAGAATATGAAAATTTAATGCCAAAGATAGTTGAACAGATGAAAAATGTTCCTTATATAGACAAAAAAGGCAATATATATAGTTTTGGAGAATTTTTCCCTCCAGAAATATCCCCATTTACTTATAATGAAACAGTAGCACAGGATTATTTTCCATTAGACAAAAGAAGAGCTGAGGCGGAGGGGTATTCTTGGCGAGAATATCAACCTAGTTCTTATCAAATTACCATCAATGGGCAAGATTTACCTCAAGCTATTTCCGAGGTAAATGATTCAATCTTAAATGAGGTTATTGAATGCGAAATTACTAAAAAACCTTTTAAAATTCTTGAGCAAGAGTTGAGTTTTTATCGAAGACTTGATTTACCACTTCCATCAATTCATCCTGACGAAAGGCACAACAGAAGATTAAAACTTCGCAATCCGATGGTTTTAAATAAAAGGATGTGCTTCTTTGGAGATGAAGAAGTTCTGACAACTTATTTACCAGAATCTAAAGGTGGTCCGAAAAAAGTAGTATGTACAAAACATTACAATCAAGAGATTTATTAAAAAATTATGAAAACAAAATTAATTCATGAAATCAGGGCGGTAAAGAATAAGAAAGAACTTGTTAATATTATTAGAGCACAGAGGATAAGTGAAAAAGTATTAAAAGAAGTACTTAGTAAATTAAAAACAGGCATAACAGAAATTGAAATTGCAAATTTTATTAAAAAATCTTTTGTAAAGTACGGTATGCATATATTATCTTTTACCCCCATTGTTTCTTTTGGTAAAAATACCGCGAATGTTCATCATGAGCCCAGTAAAACTAAATTAAAGAAAGGGGACATAATAATGCTTGATTTTGGCTGTACGGTGAACCATTTTTGTTCAGACATGACAAGGACATATTTCTGGGGCGAGCCATCAGAAAAAGGAAAGCGAATTTATTTAGCTGTTTTAAAAGCTCAAGAACTTGCTTTAAATAAAATAAAAAATGGTGAACGCAGAGCGAAGACAATAGATAAAGTAGCAAGAGATTTTTTAAATAAGAAATATAGAAATAAATTCTTACATGGGCTTGGTCATGGGGTTGGTACTGTGATTCACGAATGGCCGAATTTTAAACCAAAGAGCAAAGACATTGTTCCAGTGGGGTGTGTGATGACCGTAGAGCCCGGTTTGTATTTAAAAGGTTTTGGTGGTGTGCGAATCGAAGATATGGTTTTAATTACCAAGAATGGCTGTAAGAATTTAACAAATTTCCCCAAAGATCTTAAAAGTGCCATACTTCCAATTAAATAATTTTTTGCAAGAAAAGTGAAGTTATTCACATATTTTTTGACTTTTCTATTTTTATCTTATAAAATAAGGATATGTTAAAAATAATTTTTTGCAAAAATGTCTGTTAAAACCACTAAAAACAAGATAAGTGTTGCGGTGCTCTGTGGAGGTCCTTCACTTGAGCGTGGAATATCACTTAACTCTGCAAGAAGTGTGCTCGATCATCTAGGTAGCCAAGGTGTAGGAATTATTCCAATTTATTTTAATGAACAAAAAAAGCCTTATAAGATTTCTACCGCTCAACTTTATTCCAACAATCCTTCTGATTTTGATTTTAAATTAAATAAATCTAGTAAAGAGCTTTCAGAATCAGAGCTTATAAAAATTTTAAAAAGTGTTAGCATTACTTTTCCGTGTATTCATGGAGCATTTGGTGAGGATGGAGAAATACAAAGTTTTCTAGAAAAACACAGCATTCCTTTTGTCGGATCCAACTCAGTGTCCTGCAAAAAAGCCTTTGATAAATTTAAAGCAAATGAATATATTAGATCTCTCGGATTTTACGCTCCACAATCTATTTTATTGAAAATTACCGATAGTGAAAAAGAAATTAGAAAAAAAGTACAAGATTTTTGGAAAAATCAAAAAATAACTCGTGCGATAGTAAAGCCTGCTTCCGGAGGGTCAAGTATTGGTGTATTTTCTGTTAATAAAGCAAGTGAAGCCATAGAAAGTATTAAAACTTTATTTAGTAAACGGATGGATACACGCGTGGTCATCGAACCCTTTATTCAAGGTAAGGAATTCACGGTTATTATTTTACAGAATAGATTTAATATGCCGGTAGCAATTTTGCCGACTGAAATGGAAATGGATTATGACAAGCATCAATTTTTTGATTTTCGTAAAAAATATTTACCGACACGTCAAGTTACTTATCATTGCCCTCCACGATTTCCAAATGAAATAATAGAAAAAATACAAATAGAAGCTGAGCAATTGTTTTCTGTTTTTGGAATGCAAGATTTTGCTCGTTTTGATGGATTTCTTTTACCCGACGGTAATGTTTGGTTTTGTGACTTTAATCCAATTTCTGGAATGGAACAGAATAGTTTCTTGTTTCAGCAGTCATCTCGAATTGGTCTTTCCCATCAGGACCTTTTACGTTTTATCATCAACAACGCTTGTTTGCGTAGGAATATACCAGTAGTAATTGAAAATGTCTTTTCCGACAAAAAACTTGTCCGCCGTGGTGGGCGAAAACCGCTTGCTGTACTTTTTGGTGGTGAAACTGCAGAAAAACAAGTTTCACTGATGAGTGGTACCAATGTTTGGCTGAAATTACGAGGATCTACAGTTTACAAACCACGTCCATTTCTTCTGGTTGGGAAAAAAGAAGTTTGGGAACTTCCTTATTCTTACATCTTAAATCATACAGTTGAAGAAATAATAGAAAATGCAGAAAAAGCTCCACGAGACAGTGAGAGATTATTTTTTCTAATTGAAAAAGTAAAAATGAGATTATTCCTACAAAAATCAGATGCTACTGAGGATTTCTTTATGCCGAAAAAGCATACCCTGGATAAAATTTTGAAACAATATTCAAATATATTTTTAGCTCTTCATGGTGGAGTGGGTGAAGACGGAACGATTCAAAGAATTTTAGAAAAAAATAAAATTAAATACAATGGTTCGGATAGTCTTACTTCAAAATTATGTATAGATAAATGGCTAACTAGTGAAATGATCTTGCAAGCAAATATAAAAGGTGTCAGTGTTGCTCCGCATGTTTTATTAAAAATTAAGGATTTTTCTAAATTATCTGACGATAAAATTAAAGAAGCTTACTGGGCCATGCTTCTTAAAACACTTGGAACAAAAACAATTATTGCGAAGCCCAGAAGTGATGGTTGTTCGGCTGGAGTGGTGAGGCTTTTTAATAAAAAAGATTTATCCACTTACATTTCTTTTGTAAAAAATAAATACACAGTTGCACCCTTGGGTACCTTTACTAGTCAGCGTGGCATTACCCAAATGCCTGAAGGAGAGGTAGCGGATATTATTTTTGAATCTTTTATAGAGACTGATAAGTTAAAAATTAGTGGAGATAAAATTTCTCATATTCGAAAAAGTGGTTATGTGGAGATGACGGTGGGAGTGATAGAAGACAAAGGTCACCTTAGGGCACTATCTCCAAGTATTACTGTGGCAGAAGAAACGGTTTTGAGTGTTGAAGAAAAATTCCAAGGTGGTACTGGTGTCAATATTACCCCTCCTCCTAAGGAAATTATTTCCATGAAAAATGTGAATAAGGTGAAAAAATCTATTGAGTTAGTAGCTAAAAAAATTGGGATTCGTGGATACGCAAGAATTGATATTTTTGTTCAAATTAAAACTGGTGATATTATTATTATTGAAATAAATACTCTCCCTGGGCTTACTCCTTCGACGGTTATTTATCACCAAGCTTTAGCTGAAAAAGAGCCGATGTCCCCAATAAAATTTTTGGAACTTATAACTGAAAACAAAAAATAACAAAATGCAAAGAAAAATATTTCTTTCTTGTATAGAATTATCGAAAAAGAACCTTATTTATAATTTTAAACAATTTAAAAACTTAGCTAAAAAGGGGACTAAGTTTTCTGTTGTGGTAAAAGGGAACGCTTATGGCCATGGGCAAAATGAAATAGTAAAAATTTTAGATCCTTTTGTAGATTATTTTCAAGTTGATAGTATCTCTGAGCTTAAATTATTACGTAAAATAAGTACTAAAAAAACATTTGTTTTAGGGTATATTCAAAACATAGATTTAAGGCAAGCCATTAAACTTGGATGCATACTGTCAATTTTTTCAATACAAGAATTAAAACAAGTAGAGAAGACTGCAAAAAAACTTAAAATAATACAAGAGATCCACATACCCTTCGATGCATATTTAGGACGAGAAGGTTTCTTATTAGATGAATTACCAAAACTTTTTATAGAAATTAAAAAATGTAGGAATATAAAATTTTCTGGTATGTATGCACACTTTGCAAACATTGAAGATACTACAAATTTTTCTCATGCCCAAAAACAAATTAAGGAATTCAAAAAAGCTTTAAAGTTAGCAGATAAATTTAATTTTAACAACTTACAAACGCATATCTCTGCCACTTCTGGACTTTTAGCTTATGAAAAAGATCATGGAATTCATTCGATTATTCGTTTAGGAATCGGAGTATATGGCATGTGGCCATCAGAACACTTAAGGTCTATTTATAAAAATAAATTTAGTTTGAAATCTGTACTAACATGGAAAACAAAAATCACGCAAATTAAAATTTTACCAGAAGGCCATACTATTGGTTATGGATTAACCTATAAAACAAAGAAGAAAACAAAGATTGCTATTATCCCACAAGGTTATGCAGATGGTTTTGATAGAGGTTTTTCAAATAATGGATTTGTCTTGATCGGTGGTAGTAGGTGTAAAATATTAGGACGAGTGATGATGAATATGTTTGTAGTGGATATAAATCATTTAAAGAAAGCTCAAGAGGAAGATGATGTAGTAATAATAGGAGTTCAAGGTAAAGAGGAAATTACGGCAGAAGAGAATGCTGAGCGTATAAATACTATTAATTACGAGATAACTACACGTATTAGTGCACTATTGCCTAGAGTTATTATTTAACTTGCTTTTAATGCTTTTTTATATTAATCTATACACATGTCACAAGATAGACTTATAAAGCTTGCTTGCGGAACTTGTAAACGTATAAATTACTGGTCCAGTAAAAACAAGAAACTCGTTACTAAAAAAATCGAGCTTAAAAAATACTGCAAATGGTGTCGCAAACAGACCAAGCATAAAGAGATTAAAAAATAGATTTTTTCTAGAAATACCCCTTAAGGGGATTTCTTTTTTTGTTATTTCTATGGTATTTTATAAATATGGTGAAAGAAAGTATTTCTTTCAATTCTAATAGAATTGAAATATCTAAATTAAGGGCAGCTTTGTTGAAAGCTGAAGCTAAAGGGGACGAAGAGGCAGTTCTCGCCCTAGAAGCAGAGTTGAGAGCTCTTGAAAAAGGGGAAGTTTTTAATCGTGAACAATTTTTACTTGAAAGAGCCGAAGTTGAAAAATCAAAACAGCCAATTACAAAAAACAATAAACATAATATTTTAAAAGAAATGCAAGATCTTTCAAAATCGGATAAGATAGAAGCAGATAGTTGGACATATGATGGAATACATGAATATGATCCAGGAAAATATTCTAAAGATAAATCTTATGAAAATACTTTTAGAGGTATTTTAGACAAAATGCATTGCGTAAGTTTTACAGAGTTAGTTAAAAATAAATCTTTAGAGTTAGGTAGAAAAATTGAAGTAATGGATTTATTTGGCGGAGCTTATTTTTTAAGTGACTTAGAAAATGTTTCTAGAATAATAGGAGTTCGCACTAGAAATATTGATGAAATACTTCTACAAGATTTAAAAGAAAGTAAACTACTGAATCTTGAGAAAATTCTCCCAGAAGAATTTAAAGGATTAGATATTAGAATTAATGATTATATTAAAAAAGTTAGTGAACTAATGAATGACAAAAAACGATTAATAATAGAGGGTAATTTGTATAAAGGAAAAACATGGAAAAAATTAACTAAGTATAGTAAATTAGGAGAGAATCATGGTTTTGATCTTATTGTTTGTAGACCACAAGGAGTTTTCAATGGAATATCAAGTGCTAAAAATATTACAAACATAGATAATAAAGAGTTCCACAAAGAAGAAATTTTTCTTTCTCTACTTGAAAGAACTTTAAAATTATTGTCTCCTGATGGTGGTGTATTTTTTACACAACTTCCTAATTTTGATACAAAAGATGATATTTTAAACAATTTTATGTATGAATACATAAAAAAGAAAGAAAAAGAGGGGTATGAATTTTTAAGTGGTAAAGATGGTACATCAGAAGGAAATAAGGTCATAGCATTTAAAAGAATAAAAAACTAAAAAATACAGTACAATTTTTATTTTTCGGCTATACCCACACACCTGTTTTGTATTTTGAAAATAATAGGTGTCGGGGTATACTAAAGTCGATCCTCATTAAGGTCGTTTTTTGTTCTAGTTAAGTTTAATAAGGGTGATTAGTTAAGTGGTATAACTTCGGTCTCCAAAACCGATGTCGGGGGTTCGATTCCCTCATCACCCGCAGGGAGATAGCAAGCAAACTGCTTTGCTTACGGAGGGAAGCGAAAAGCTTTTCATTAGTAGCGAAGAATTTATTCTAAGCTATTTGAAAAGGTATACTGTTCCTGTAAGGAAAGATTCCCTCATTACCCGCATTTTATGAATAATAGTCAATTAAGAAAACCATTTAAAAAAAAATTAACTGAAATTCCAACAGAAGAAGCACATGGTGGAAGTGGAAAAAGACAGTTAATTCTTTCAAAAGAGGACGCTATTTCTAGGGAATTACAAGCTTTGACAAAAGGTTTTTTAGAAATTGGCGAATGTTTTGATTGGCATAACCACAAAAACATTGATGAATTTTTTTTAGTAATAAAAGGATCTGGGATAGTTGAATTTGAAGATGACTTAAAAATCGAATATAAAAATGAAGATTTAATTTATACTCCAGCCAATATAAAACATAAAATTACCGCAAAAGAAGATAGTGAATTTTTCTTTATTAGATTGAATGGTTAATTATGTATTTTATTAAAATTATTGGAAAAGTATTAGTTATTATTTTTGCTATAATTGGGCTTGTTTTTGCCGGTGTTTTTGTCGCGATGAAGCTTGGTTGGACCAACGTGAGAGGAACTATTAAAGAGCGTAATTCAGCTTATTTTCAAGATATTAGTAATAGCCAAACTGTAAGTGGAGATGAAAATAAAGAAATAATTTTATCTTGCAAGATTCATGCACTTTTTAATTACGCACCAGATACAGCCAACAAAATAGACACAGAATACAGAATGATCGGCAACGTAGCATTTATAGAAAAAATGCTTGAATATGCCTTGATTCGTTATAGAGATACCGCCCTTGTTTCTGATTTTAATAATTGTAATGGGGCAACGATACTGGACAAAACTCCACTTGCGCAGACTGCATACGCCTGGGCTGATTCTGACGAATGGGGAGTTTTAAAATTTGTCTTTACTCGTGATCAAGATATTATAAAAAAGGCAGCGAAGGATGCCGGTATTTCTCCTAGAATTTTACTCGGCGGTGTTATTGGAGAACAATTAAGATTTTTCTCTAATCGACGTGAGTCATTTAAAGCATATTTTGAACCATTGAAGATTCTTGCGACCTTATCAAGTTTCTCATATGGTATTGCTGGATTGAAGCCAGACACTGTTGCAAAAATTGATGATAATTTAAAGAACAAAAATTCTGTTTTTTATCTTGGGAGTAGTATGGAAAACGTCATTACATATCCGGAAGGTGAAAACATAGAAAAGTTACGTTTTGAAAGAATTACAGACACGAAGAATACATATTATTCTTATCTATATGTTGGGCTTTTTATGCGACAAGTTACTGCCCAATGGTTGGCGTCTGGTTATGACATTAGGAATCGTGTTGGTATACTTTCTACTCTATATAATCTTGGATTTAATCGCTCAATACCAAAGCCTGATGCTTCTCTTGGAGGGTCAAGTATTACTATAAATGATCAAGAGTATAGTTTTGGTGAGTTGGGTGAGGAGTTTTATTATTCAGGTGAGTTACTTAGAGAATTTCCATTATAAATTTTTATCAATAAGCAAAAATATAATCATGGAAAAAGATCCAATAAAAAAAGCAGAAGAATTAGTAAGAGAAGTGCATAACACTGCTGGGAAATATACTCGACCAGTCCTTAAGCGATACCCACTTTTGTTTGCCTTCTTAATTGTTTTTAGTGCTGCAGCAATCATAGAAGGATTTAGACTTTTTGTTGATGAAATTCCTTTTTTTAGAGAGCATCCAACTTTCTTAATTTTTATTGGAGTTCTCACTTTACTTTTTACAGGTAAACTTTATGAATCTCTGGAAAAGATGAAATAATTATGGAAAAGAACTATAAATATTTAGGGGCTATCAGTGTTTTCTTTGTTTCTATTTTGTTGATTTCTAATGTCGCTTCAACAAAAATAGCTGATTTTGGTTGGTTCACTTTTGATGGGGGGACTTTACTTTTCCCACTTTCTTATATTTTTGGAGATATTTTAACCGAAGTTTATGGTTATAGAAAATCTCGGAGTGTCATTTGGCTTGGATTTTTTATGGCTCTACTGATGTCCATAATATTTATTATCGTTGGCAAGCTTCCTCCTGCTTCTGGTTGGGAAAATCAATCTGCCTATGATGCTATTTTAGGATTAACTCCACGAATAGTTTTTGCCAGTTTGATTGCTTATATTTGTGGAGAATTTTCTAACTCCTACATTTTAGCTAAAATGAAAATATGGACCAAGGGAAAATGGCTCTGGACTAGAACAATAGGCTCTACTTTAGTTGGTGAATTAGTAGACAGCATCCTTTTTATTATGATAGCTTTTTGGGGTATCTTGCCAAATTCTTTACTTCTTATACTTGTAATTTCAAATTATATTTTTAAAACTGGAGTTGAGATATTGTTTACACCCATAACATATAGAATTATAAAATTTTTGAAAAGGGAAGAGGGGGAAGATTATTATGATATCAATACCAACTTTAATCCTTTTAAAACAGAGTAAGTATTTTATAATTTATTCTTCCTTCTCAAATATTTCTAAAGCCCAGCTGATGATTGCGAGCACAATACCGAACAAAAGAGCCCACCAGAAATTATCTACTGTAAATCCAGGTACGATATAACTTGCCAACATTACAAGTAAACCATTGATAACTAATACAAAAACCCCAAGCGTTAAGATTGTAATAGGCAAAGTAAGGAATATAAGTATTGGACGCAAAATTGTATTAATAATTCCTAGGACTAGTGCTAAAACAAGAGCTGCTACTATGCCACTTACGTGCACTCCTGGTAAAATATAAGCAGTTATTAATATTGCTAAAACCGAAATAACAAAATGTAATATTGTTTTCATAATGTTTTAATTATATCATTAAGCTTCATTTTTGACGAATCAAACCATTTAATATCTTTATCTCTTTTAAACCACGTAATTTGACGTTTGGCGTATTTATAAATTTCAGAATTTAATCTTTTTAACATCTCCTGTTTAGTAATTTTATTTTGCAAATATAAAGCCATAAATCTATATTCTAACCCAAGTTCTTCCATTCTTGAGTAAGATAAACCCTGCCCATGAAGTCTTTTAGCTTCATTTAACATGCCAGCCCTTATTCTTACTAATAGTCTTTTTTCTATTTTCTTTTTTAATAAATCTTCCGGTAAATATAATCCAATTTTTATGAATTTATATGGGGGAGGTGTTGTCTTCACTACTGGAACTTTCCCTAAAACCTTTAATATTTCAATAGCTCGAATTAGCCTTACTTTATTATTTTTATCAATATTGTTTGCTCGTCTTAAGTCAAGTTTTTTTAATATCTGGAAAAGTTCTTTAACTGATTTTTTTTCTAAAACTTTTCTTAGTTTCAAATTTGGTGGAACTTCAGGGAAAATTATGCCTTTTGTTACAGCATCAATATAAAATCCTGTTCCTCCGCAAATGATAGGAGTTTTATTCCTTTTTACAATATCAGCCATGGCTGATATTGCTAATTTTTGATATTCAACAACAGTAAACTTTTTTTTAGGATTTGCTACATCGAGTAAATGGTGGGGAACACCCCGCATTTCTTTTTTGGTAATTTTTCCTGTACCTATATCTAATCCTTTGTAAACTTGTCTAGAATCAGCAGAAATGATCTCACCACTAATTTTCTTAGCGATCTTGACCGATAAATCACTCTTTCCAGCCGAAGTTTGGCCTAAAATCACAATAATTTTAGGTTGATTATTTTTCACCATAAGTTTATTATTTCAAAATTTTAATATCTGCACCGATAGAATTTAATCGCTCAGCTATTTCTTCGTAGCCACGATTTATCATATATACATTACGAAGAATAGAAGTTCCTCCTGCTGCCAACATAGAAATAAATATAACCATTGAAGGGCGGAGAGCAGGCGGACAGACTACTTGAGCAGCTTTTAAGGGTGTTCCACCCTGAATATAAACTCGATGTGGATCTGCCAGAGTAATGTTTGCTCCTAAACGATTTAATTCTGTGAAATAGATTGCCCGATTTTCATAAACCCAATCATGAATCATTGTTTGACCTTTTGCCTTTATTGCTATTGGTACAAAAAATGGAAGATTGTCGATGTTTATTCCCGGGTAAGGATTGGAATGGATCTTATCTTTTAGAGCTCTTAATTTACTTGGAAAAATTTCAATATCAGCAAGTCTGGTACGGCCATTATAGGAATAATATTTCTTTGAAATTTTATATTTTAAATTCATTCTTTTTAATTTTTCAAGTTCCAGTGAAAGAAAATCAATTGGACATCGAGTTACTGTCAGTTTCGAGTCTGTGACGATACAAGCCGATATAAACATCATAGACTCAATCGGATCTTCGCTATTCCAATATTCAATATCTTTATTTATTTCCTTGATTCCATGAACAGTTAAAGTAGCTGTTCCAATACCATCAATTTTTACACCTAAAGTTTCAAGGAAGAAACATACTTCTTGAACCATGTAGTTGGCACTTGCAAAACTTATGGTAGTGGTACCATTTATTAAAGCAGCAGCGGTTAAGACATTTTCACAAGCTGTATCCCCAGATTCATACATCACTATTTCTGCAGATTTTAATTTTTTTGCGTTGATTTCGTAAACCTTTGGTGTTGTTTTTATTTTTACCCCAAGCTCTTCTAGGGCATAAGTGTGAGCAGCAATTGTACGTTTACCTAAAATACAGCCTTGTGCATGAGGAAGAGGAAAGTTAGTTAATTTATGTATTAGGGGCCCAATCAACATAACAATCGAACGTGTTTTAATAGCTGATTCTGTATTAATGTTTTTTATTTGAAACACCTTAGGAGGTGTAATTTTTATTGTATTGCGATCCAACCAATGTACTTTTACTCCAATGCTTTCAAGAATTTCAATCACTCTATTTACTTCTTCAATATGGGCAATGCCATGCAGGGTCGTTGTTCCACTATTGAGGAGAGAAGCACAAAGCAGTCCAACAGAACCATTTTTCGAAAAATTGGTTTTAATTTTTCCACTTAACTTTTTTCCACCATTTACTTGGAAATCAATTGAGTTACTTAATTGTATTTTCTCTTTTTTCATTTTTTCTATGTGCCGGAGGAGAGAATCGAACTCTCACCCCTTGCGAGACACGATTTTGAGTCGTGCGCGTCTACCAATTCCGCCACTCCGGCCTGCTTCGCTAATCAAGGCGAGCAATTAACACATTCTACACACTTTTACGCTCAAAATCAATTTTTGAAAATAAAAATTTTATGTTAAAATGGAGCATGTCTAATTTATATTCTAATTCAATTTTTTGGATTGATACCGACAAAATAAAACCAAATCCTTTTCAACCTAGGAGAGATTTTGACGAAGCTCGTTTACAAGATTTATCTGATTCCATAAAACAATACGGAGTGCTTCAGCCACTCATTGTTTCTCGGGTAGAAATGGAAAAAGAAGACGGTGGAGGATTAGTGACAGAATATGAACTAATAGCAGGGGAGCGCAGGTTACGAGCTGCTAAGCTTGCGATGGTGTCGCAAGTACCAGTTGTAATTCGCACAGGAGATACAGCCATCATGAAGCTTGAGCTTGCCATTATTGAGAATTTACAACGTGAAGATCTAAATGTTGTTGATCGTGCCAGAGCCTTTTTTAGATTAGTGAGTGAATTTAAATTCACTCATATTGAAATTGCCAAAAAAATGGGTCGCAGTAGGGAATATGTTTCTAATACTTTACGTATTTTGTCTTTACCTGAAGAAATATTGAATGGCTTATCAGAAGGGAAAATTACCGAAGGGCACACTCGCCCGATTTTAATGCTAGCAGACCATCCAGAAGAACAAATGGTTTTGTTTAAAGAGATTGTATATAAAAAGATAACGGTTCGCGAAGCAGAAAGATTAGCTCGAAAAATAGCATATGATCGCGTACGCAAGAAAGAATTTATGCCTGATCCAGAAATTACTGAACTAGAAGAGGAATTTCAAGAAAAATTAGGTACTCGTGTCCACATAGACAGAAAGGAATTAGGTGGACAGATTAAAATTGATTTCTTTTCCACTGAAGACCTACGGACTATCTTAGACTTAATTCATAAGGGAGAAAATGAAAAAAAGCCGGAAGAGATGATGGAAAATTACATTACTCAAAATAATTTAGCTGAAGCAGACGGCCCTGATCTAATGCCTGAAAGTATGCCTATTGACGACAGAACAAAAGAGGAAACACAAAAAGACGATACAGATTTATATAATATTTCTAACTTTAGTCTTTAGGTTATATAAAAATTAGTTTTGTCCAAAAGATTTAAGCTTAGATAGCAAGCTATGTTTTTCTAGATATGATCTTATGTGTTTTTTTGCGACAGAGGTTTTTATATATTCAAGCCATTTATTAGAAGGCTTAGAGTCTTTCTTTGTTATTATTTCAACGATATCTCCATTTTTTAACTTTGTAAAAATTTGAGACATTTTACCATTTATTTTAGCTCCAAAAATATGATCTCCAATATCTGAATGTATTGAATAAGCGAAATCTATTGGATTCGAATCTTCAGGCAAATCTATAACGTCTCCTTTGGGTGTAAAAATAAAAATACGATTATTGAAAAAATCCATTTTAAGGTGGTCAATAAACTTTTTTGGGTCATCATCATCTGAATATTTTAATTCTTTTAATTCATTAATCCATTTTAATTTATTTTTATCATTCTTCCCTTTATTATTATTTTCTTTATAAGCAAAATGTGCGGCAATACCATAAGCTGCCTCAGCATGCATGTCTTTTGTTCGTATTTGAATTTCAGCTACTCCACCTAAGCCAGTAAAAACAGTTGTGTGGATAGAACGATAACCGTTTGGTTTAGGGATAGCAATATAATCTTTGATTCTGCCAGGCAATGGATTCCATAGAGAATGAACCAATCCCAAAACCCTATAACATTCTTCTATGGTATTAACGACAACACGAAGAGCTACAATGTCATAGATTTTTTCTATGTCCATGTTATATCTTAAAAGTTTTTTATAGAGACTATATTTGTGTTTTATTCGGTAATCAATTTCAACAAATTTTATTTTATTTTTTTCTAATTCTTTTTTTAATTTTACATTTACTTCTGTTAAATATTTTTTAAAAAGTTCTTTTTTTTCTTTTAATATTTCCTCTATTTCTTTATATTCTTTTGGATAAGCATACGAGAAAGCAGCATCTTCTAATTCACCTTTAAGTTTTCCCATTCCTAGACGGCTAGCGAGCGGGGCATAGATTTCGATTGATTCTAATGCGATTCTACGTCTCTTATTTTCAGGAATGAATTCTAATGTTCTTAAATTATGAAGTCTATCAGCAAATTTTATAATAACTACTCGCAAATCATTTGCCATTGCAACAAAAAATTTACGTAAAGATTCCACGTGTCTTTCGTGCCCTCTATATTTTAAGGTTCCTAATTTTGTAACACCTTTTATTAAAAATAAAATATCATCACCGAAATTTTTCTGTATTTCTTCTTCTTTGGTTGATGTATCTTCCAGAACATCATGCAATAGTCCTGCAACAATAGTCTGTGTATCCATTCCCAGGCTTGCTAAAATTTTTGCTGTCTCAAAAGGATGGATAAAATATGGCTCCCCACTCATTCTTTTTTGACCGGCATGAGCCTTTTCGGCAAAATCATAAGCTTTTTTAAGGAGTTCTGCTTCTTCTCTTTTTATACCTCCCCCCATAAGGTCAATTATTTCTTTTATTCTTGCCATAGTATGAAGTATAGCATTTATTAAAAGCTTCGAAAATGTTATTTTAAGCCTCTATCTTTGGTATTTTATGAGGATTGTGCATTTTACAAGTTTTATTAGAACATCTTTCAGGGATAGTTTTTGTGCCTTCCATCATTAAACTTCCGCATTCTTTACATATATTTCCAGTAGGTTTAGCCTTGATGGCAAATTTACAATCTGGATAATTTGAACAAGAATAAAAAATTCCAAATCTTCCACGTCGTTCTGAAATATCTCCTTTTTTACAAACAGGGCAAATAACCCCTGTACGCTTTCTTGCTTCCTCTTCTTCGTCTTTTTTTATAAATTTACATTTTGGATAACGAGAACAAGAAATAAATGTACCTGTACCATCACGTCTTTCTTTAATGATAAGTTTACCTCCACCAGACTTTCTCTTTTTTTCTCCACATTGGGGACATAGTTCGCCAGTCTCTTTGGGGCCTTTTAATTCGGTACCATCCAACATTAAGGCTCCATCGCAGTCAGGATATTTAGAACAAGAATAAAATTTACCCCCTCGAGAAAGTTTAATGATCATAGAACTACCACATTTCGGACACTTTATATTTTCTGGTGCATCACCTAAATTTGTTGCTTTCTCTAGTTTTTCTTTTGATTTTACATCTTTTGAAAAAGGTGTATAAAAATCTTTTAATGTCTTTTCATATTCACGCTCGCCTCTAGATATTTCATCTAGTTCATCTTCCATTAAAGCAGTAAATGTGTCGGAAATATAATTAGCGAAATGTTTTTCTAGAAAATCTGAAACAACTTCACCAACATCAGTCGGGAATAATGTTTTACCTTCTTTTTTTACATAACCTCTGTCGTCAATTGTTCTCATAATAGATGCATAGGTAGAAGGTCGTCCTATTCCTCTTGCTTCAAGTTCTTTAATTAATCCTGCTTCAGAATATCTACTTGGTGGTTCGGTAAACTTTTCTTCTCCACTCAAGCCGAGCAGTTTTAATTTTTCTCCTTCCTGACACAAAGGAAGTTCTACGTCTTCGCCTCGAGCGCCGGTATCTACGGCTAGCCATCCAGGGAAAAGTAAACGAGATCCAGTTGCTCCAAAATCAGGGATATCATCATGACCTTCCACCACAGCTGTAATTTTTGTTTTAAGTAATTTTGCTTCTGTCATTTGAGAAGATACAGCTCTTTCCCAAATAAGTCTATAAAGCTTACTTTGATCTTCGGTACCGGCATGCAATTTTTCTATATGAGTTGGACGAATAGCTTCGTGCGCTTCTTGGGCATTTTTTGATTTAGTTTTATAAACTCTGGCTTGGGCATATTTATCTCCATATTCTTTCTTAATAAAAGATAAAATTTGATTTACTGCAGCCCCTCCAAGATTCGTGCTGTCTGTTCTCATATAGGTGATATGTCCAGCTTCATAAAGTTTCTGAGCAATTTGCATTGTACGTGAAGGGGAATATCCAAGTCTAGAAGAAGCTGTTTGCTGTAAGGTAGAAGTGGTAAAGGGTGCTCTAGGAGAGCGTTTCTGTTCAGATTCTTTTACACTTTTTACTATCCAAGAACCCTTTTTCCCTTCAATCATTATTTTTTCAAATAATTTTTCATCTCTTGGTTCTTCAGAACACGTTAAAGTAATTTTTTCTTTTTTTTGTGTTTCAAATAATCCTAATATTTTCCAAAATTTTTCAGGTACGAAAGCGCGAATTTCACGTTCACGTTCCATTATTATACGAAGTGCAGGGGATTGAACACGACCAGCCGAGAGTCCATATCTTACTTTTTTCCAAATTAAACCCGAGAGATCATAACCAACTAATCTATCAAGAACCCTGCGTGCTTCTTGAGCTTTACGTAGTGCTGTATCAATTTTACGTGGATGTTGCAATGCTTCTTCTACTGCTTCTTTTGTAATTTCATAAAAAGCTACTCTTTTTATTGGTGCCTTAACTTTCTTGTCTTGATTTAGAAGTGTCTCAATGTGCCAAGCAATAGCTTCTCCCTCACGGTCTGGGTCTGTGGCGAGAAGTATTTCATTTGCTTTTTCCGCTAGTCCTTGAAGTTCGTGAACAATTTTTTCTTTACCTTTTGAGATTTCATAATGTGGAATAAATCCGCCCTCTATATCTATGGCTTGTTTGTTTGATTTTGGTAAGTCACGAATATGTCCAACAGAAGCGCGTACAGTAAATTTGCCTTCAAGATATTTCTCAATAGTTTTTGCTTTGGATGGCGATTCAACAATTAATAATTTCATATGAATTAGGTTATAGGTTTTAGTTTCTAGAATTTTTACTAGTCCCTAGCAACTAGTCACTAACACCTAACCTTGAGTATTACACAAAATTGAATTCTTTTGCAAATATTTGCATAAAAAATGGTGTTTAGTATAATGTAGTAGATATATGAAAAAGGAAGTTAGAAATAAAAAAATAGCTAATTAAATTTTATTATTAGTACACAATAAATATGGAATTTAAACAATCAATAAAGAAAGAGGAGAAGACAAAATTTATTATAGCAGATAATGGTTTTGAAAGAGCGATAGGCCCTGCTGAAGAAATTAAAAATCGTTATACCTTTTATAGAGATAAAGATTATCCTGCAGAGCTAAGACTTAATGGAAATCTCCTTTATGATGAATATAAACCTATAACTATCGAAGAAGATAGTATTATCTATGATAATGCGGGACTTAGTAATTATGTGCTTAGAAAGGGTGATTTAATTGTTGTCACCAAAGATGGCAAACAGCCAGATGGAGAAAACTGGAATCTTATTAACGAAGAATCAGTCAAGGGGATAAAAACTGCCGTATGGGTGAAAAAAAATAAATTACATTAATCTAATTTCTCCTATTTCCTCTTTTATTAATCCTTTAATTTCCATTACAGACAAGAGAGCGTTAGCTGTAGGTGTCGACATTTTTAACGCACGGATTAAATCATCTCGAGACATTGGTTCCCGTAATAAATCTGCAACTTTTTTCTCTTCAGGGAGTAAATCAAAAAATAATTTTGCTTGCCTTTCTTTATTTTTTGGAAGTTCAAAACCAAGAGCTTCTAAAACATCTTCCGAACAAGTGACGGGTGTTGCGCCTTGATGTAACAATTTATTTACACCTTTAGAATTGGGAGAAAAGATTGATCCAGGTACAACTAATAAATCTCTATTATATTCTGTGGTTAAACGGGCAGTGATAAGCGTTCCAGACTTTTCTTCTGCTTCTATAATAAGTACTGCTTTTGAAATTCCTGCCATCAACCTGTTTCTTCTTGCAAAGCCCCATAAGGTTGCCTTGAAGTCTGGTTCAAATTCTGAAATTAAACATCCACCACTTTTAATAATTTCTTCTGCTAATTTTGCATTTGTTTTTGGATACATAGCTTCTCTTGATAATCCTGATCCAGGAAATACTAAAACTTTTAATCCAACAGCTAAAGCTTTTTGGTGGGCAATAGCATCAATGCCCATAGCCAGTCCAGAAACTATCACTATTGGGTAATCTTTCAAGCCTGCAATTATCTTTTCACACGCTTCACGACCGTAACTAGTGTTTTTTCGTGAACCGACGATACATAAATGTATTAAATGTTCTTCTGGTAACTCACCAATTATCCAAAGATTTTCTGGAGGTTGAGGAATTTCTAAAAGTGCTTTTGGGAATTTATTTTTTGGTAATTTTTTTATTTGCATAAAAATATATACTCAGTATGTCTTTTATAAAGCAATCTATCTGGCGAAGCTTCGGGAGCGTTCTGCTCGTCAATCAAGAAAATAATAAATGGAATACCATTTTTATTTTCTAATTTCCCGCGCAAGGCTTTCTAAAAAACATACTTTCGCTATATTTTGCAATTATAACAATATTTATATATAATACTAGAATAGCACTAGAAACTATAATCTAGAAGCTAGAACCTAATTTATGTTAGACATAAAATTTATTCGTGAGAACAAAGACATTGTGGAAGCGGGTGCGAAAAAGAAACATATAGAGATAGATATTGAAAAATTAATTTCTCTAGATGATGAACGCTTAAAGACACTTAAAGAAGTGGAAGATCTTCGTAGTGAAGTTAATAAAGTTTCAAACGATATTGCTCGTGATCAAGATCCTGCGCTTAAAATTCAGCTGATCGAAGAAATGCGAGTAGTTAAAGACGATATTAAAACTAAAGAAGAAAAACTTAAAAAAATAATTGAAGAATGGCAAAAGCTTATGGTTCAAGTACCCAATGTACCAGATATTTCTGTGCCAGACGGGGATTGTGATGAAAACAATCTTGAATTTCGCACATGGGGAGAGAAACCACAATTTTCTTTCACTCCTAAAAATCATACAGAGCTTATGCTCTCTCACGATATGGCAGATTATGAAAGAGGGAGCAAGGTAGCAGGTTTCCGTGGATATTTTATGAAAAATGATGGAGCCCGTTTACAATGGGCGCTTATGCATTTTGTGGAGGATCATTTTATGAACAAACAAGATTTTACGCCAATGATAGTGCCTTCACTCACTAGGCGTGAACCTTTCGTCGGTACAGGATATTTACCTCAGAGTGAAGAAGATTTATACAAAACTCAAGATGGTGAATATCTTGCTGGAACAGCCGAAGTATCTACGATGGGTTATTACATGAATGAAATAATTGATAAAAAAAATCTTCCCATTAAATTTTTCTCTTTTTCTCCATGTTTTCGTCGTGAAGCGGGGAGTCATGGGAAAGACACCAAAGGAATATTCAGAATTCATGAATTTATGAAATATGAACAAGTTGTTTTGTGTGAAGCTAATCACGAAGAGTCTGTGCGTTTTCATGAAGAATTAACTGCAAACTCAGAAGCTCTTTTACAAGAGTTAGGACTTCCTTATCGGGTAGTTGTAAATTGTGGAGGGGACTTAGGTCTTGGTCAAGTAAAAAAATATGACATAGAAGCTTGGATGCCAAGTGATAATAAATACAGAGAAACACATTCTTCTTCATATTTTCACGATTTTCAAACTAGAAGACTAGGAATTAGATATAAAGACGATAATGGTAAATTGCATTTCGCACATTCTTTGAACAATACTGCTCTTGCTATGCCTCGAATAATTTGTCAGATAGTTGAAAACTACCAACAAGCTGACGGTTCTATAAAAATTCCAGAAGTTTTACGTAAATATATGGGAGGGAGGGAATTTATAAAGTAAAGCTGTTTCGTTAAATCTAATGCAAAAAAGAAACGTTTTAAATTCTCCGCGTCTTTTGGAATTAAAAAAACATCGGCGGAGAGTTGTTTTAATTAAAATTTTTATGTCCCTGCTCGCATTTTCGGTGGTTTTTTTCCTATTAGCTTATTTTTCTAATTTAAAAAGTTTAAATATTAGTAATGTTGAAATCACTGGTAATAAGGTAATAGATACAGAAGCTTTACAAGGAACGGTGGAAGAGCAAATAACTGGAAAATATCTTTGGCTTTTTCCGAAAACAAACATTTTACTTTATCCTAAAAATAGTATAAAAAATACACTTCAAGAAAAATTTAAAAGACTGAATAATATGAATTTATCAATTAAAAATAATACCTTAGAAGTCTCTCTAGGTGAACGCACTGCGAAATATACTTGGTGTGGTACTGAATCCCCAGAAGCACCTCTCCAAAACCAGCAATGTTATTTTGTTGACGAAGATGGTTATGTTTTTGATGAGGCTCCTTATTTTTCTGGTGAAGTTTATTTTAAATTTTATGGTGTTCAATCCGAATCTTATTTTTATAAGCAGAATTTTAAACAATTAATTGCTTTTAAGGATATCCTTATCGGCTTAGATTTGAAACCTATTATTCTATATGTCGCAAACAATGGTGATGTAGAAATATTTCTTTCCAAAGGTATATCTTCAGTTTCAACTATTGGGCCTAAAATTATTTTTAAATTAAATGCTGATTTTGAAAATGTTGCGGAGAATCTAGGCGCAGCCTTGAATAATGAACCATTAAAGTCAAAATTCAAAAATAAATATTCCTCACTTTTATATGTTGATTTACGATTTGGAAATAAAGTTTATGATAAATTCCAGTAAGACATATGAATAATTTTTGGCATAAATTAGATAGGCCATTTTTCTGCTTGGCTCCAATGTCAGATGTTACAGATATTGCTTTTCGTTACATTTTGGCAAAATATGGCAAAAATAGAGAAAATAAAAATAGAATTGTTTTCTGGACAGAGTTTATTTCTGCAGATGGTTTGTGTAATAAGCTTGCCAGGAAAAAATTATCACATATATTAAAATATTCAGAATCTGAAAGGCCGATTGTGGCTCAGGTTTTCGGAGCAAATCCGGAAAATATGAAAAAAGCTTGTCAGTATATTGCTAGTCTTGGTTTTGATGGAATAGATATAAATATGGGTTGTCCAGATAAATCTGTTATTAGCCAAGGAGCTGGATCTGCTTTAATAAAAACTCCACAACTTGCAAGAAAGATCATTGAAGCTGCGCATGCCGGTATAGAGGCTACTGGTTCGCATATTCCTGTATCAGTCAAAACGAGAATTGGTTTTAATAAAGAAGAAATAGATAAATGGATTCCTGAGTTAGTAAAAAAAGATATCTCTGCTCTAACAATTCATTTACGTACCACTAAAGAACTTTCACTTGTTCCCGCAAACTGGAATCATCTTAAAAAAATAAAAGAACTTATTAAAAAGAGTGGGGAAAAGATCTTACTTATTGGTAATGGAGATATTGTAGATATGAAGGATGGAGAAAGTAAAGCCAAAGAATATGGCTGTGATGGAGTAATGATAGGCCGGGGAGTTTTTGGTAATCCATTTTTCTTTTCGGGAGAAAAAAATCAAAATATTTCAACGGAAGAAAGATTAAAAATCTTAGTGGAACATACTCAAATTTTTGACAAAGAACTCTCTAAGCCTAAATATAAAAATTTTGCTGTGATGAAAAAACATTTTAAGGCTTATGTGCATGGTTTTGATGGGGCGAAAGAGCTTCGAGTGAAACTAATGGAAACTGAAAATGCCAAACAAGTAGAAAAAATAGTAAAGAAATTTTTAGAAAGAAAAAATTAAAACTTTGATTTTAATTTTTTCTTATTTTAAGGTATACTACTTTTATGCACGATTTAGCTTTATATCGTAAATATAGGCCGAAAACTTTCAAGGAAGTCTTGGGCCAAGACCATATTGTAAAGGTATTAGCGAGCTCGGTGGAGACCAATAAGGTTTCTCATGCTTATCTTTTTGTGGGTTCGCGAGGCACTGGTAAGACTTCGGTGGCTAGGATTTTTGCGACCAATATCGGTGTATCAGTTAACGACCTTTATGAAATAGATGCTGCTTCTAATAGAGGAATTGAGGATATTAAAGAATTACGTAATGGTGTCCGAGTATTGCCCTTTGATTCAAAATATAAAGTTTATATCATTGATGAAGTTCATATGCTGTCTAAAGATGCTTGGGGAGCGCTTCTAAAAACCTTAGAAGAACCACCGAAACATGTGATTTTTATTTTAGCTACGACTGAATTTCACAAAGTCCCAGAAACAATTATTTCTCGTTGTCAGGTTTTTACATTTAAAAAAGCTTCTGACGCCATTAACAGGAAAATGTTATTGGATATTGGTAAAAAAGAAGGCTTTGAACTAGATGCTGGAGGAGCAGAACTATTAGCTATTTTGGCAGATGGATCATTCCGTGATGCATTAGGAGAACTTCAAAAAATTATAAACTTTAGCAAGGGCAAAAAAGTTACCAGAGAAGACGTGGAGAAAATAACCGGTGCACCGAAGACGACCCTGGTAAATGATTTTATCTCCGCTATTGTTGAGAAAGATTTAGAAAAGGGAATATCCGTTGTCCGAAATGCATCTTTAGCGAATTTGGATATGAAATTATATTTTAAACTTATAATCCAAAAGTTTCGGATGGCTATAATTTTACGCTATGCTCCAAAATTAGAAAAGGAAATGGCAGGGGATTTAGGGGAAACAGATTTAGAATTTTTGAAGGAGTTAATTAAAAAAGACAAGGAGGGCATGCTTCGATCAGGGGCACTGTCTATTTTACTTGAAGCATATCAAAGCATGGATAATGCGTTTATTACCGAATTACCACTAGAACTTGCTCTTGTGAAGATAATATCTATTGCAAAATCTTAAGAGCTTCCTTTAAAGTCTCACTATCGTTTTTAAATACGGGATAATTATATTTTTCAGCTTCTTTCTTAAAATATGGCTGGTCGCCCAAGAAAAGAGCAACTGATTGCAATTCAAGCTCTTCACTGTCCCATTCAGGCCTTTCTTTGTTTGCTTCTATCACCTCTTTAAGATTTATTCCGATAATCACTACACAAGGAAAATCTAGATCTTGATGGACTAAGTGTGGCAACATACCAACACCCTCAAAAATGACGGGACGCTCCTCGTCTTTATAACTATTTATTTTTTCCAACACTCCTTCCCACAATTGTTCAGATTGAGTAACAAGGTTTTTCCACTGTTGATTATAAGGCGTTTTTATATAATACGCCCTCTTGTTTTTGTCTTTCCAAAAATATGTAGTAGCGGTGTATTTTGGATTTGATCTAAGATAATTTCGAATTTCTTCACTGGAGACACAAATTCCCCCGACTGCTTCCGCAAGCTGTTTTGCTAAGTTTGTTTTACCAATAGTTGGTATTCCAGTTATAATTAATCTTTTCCCCTTATGCTGTACTTTATTTTTTGTTTCCATAAATAAATTTTAATATATAAATATGATTATATCAAATTTGTATGCATAAATTATACCACTTATGATTTTAATAGCCAACTAATATATAGATTTTTGTTAAGATTCATGCTATAAATTAAGTGTTTTAAAGATATTGGGAGATCGTCTAACGGTAGGACAGCGGCCTTTGAAGCCGTGAATCTTGGTTCGATTCCAAGTCTCCCAGCCACCTCGAGCGCGTCTCGAACGCTCTAGATGCTTAGAAATCATTATTAATAAATAATATGGATCAAGTCTCAGCATTAACATTAATAAATTTATCAAAAGACATAGCACAGCTTAATTTAGGATATTTAGGAATATCAGTGGCCATTTTGGGTGTACTTGGTGTGGTTTTTGTTTATTTCAATTTAAATCCATTAAAGGAAACCTTAAGTAAACAAGAGAAAAAAATTGAAGATTTAAAAACAGAAGCACATGATTTATTAAATCAATCAAAGGAGCAGTCTGAAAAAACTCTCGATGATTTTAAAATAAATCAATCCAATATGGTGACTTCAATTTTTAAACAACAAAAAAATGAAATCGATCTAGAAACAAAAAATAAAATTCAAGAATCTTATACTATATTGTTAGAAAAAATAGAAAGTATTTCAGAAGACAAGGACACAAAACTTAAAGAAATTATTATATCTGAAGCTAATAATAGTTTAGCTAATTTAGACAAAGATCTTACTGCAAAAATAAGCGCCATGAAAGAAGATATTCTCAAAGAAGTTAAGGCGATAAATACTGGATTTAAAGCAAGAATAAAAGAACTGGATGAGAAAATTAAAGAATTACAAGTTTATAAGTATAGTAAAGAGGGACAAATGGGCGCAATAATTTATTCCATTGAATTGCTTGAAAATGCTATAGATGATTATCTAGAATTCAAAAAAATACTTAAAGGAGTTCCATTTAACGCTGAAACACATGGTTGGAAAATTAATCTTAGAATAGAAGGATTAATAAAAGAAATTGGTGATCTTCCTGTTGAACAAGAATATATTTCAAAAATTAATTTACAATTAACAAAAATTGAAAACGAATCTATTTTTAAAAATTTAATTGACAAACTCAGGAAAAAACTTTTACCTGTGGCATAAACTGGATACTCTAGACGCGTCGTTTTGGTATAATAAAATAGAGCAGGGAAGCTTTACAGGGTAATGAATTGTACGGTTCTGTCACGAGACCGCCAGCCAGCACTTGTTAGGTTAATAAATAGTATACTTAACTTATGGAACCACTTTTTTCTGAAATCAAAAAATCTCTAGAAGATGGAAATTTTTATGCTGCGCTTTTTATGGTTCTGACTATCCCTGATATTTGTTTGTCTGTAAAAATGGGTAAGCACGCTGGGCAAGACTATGAAGAATGGTTTAATAATAATTTATCAAGATATAAAGGATACATGACGGGTAAAGATTGCTATGCTTTTAGGTGTGCTATCTTACACGAAGGATCAGATAATGTTTTATCTCAGTCAAAGAAAGATATAATTGATAAATTTGAAATTTTATCTAAAAAAGAATCTTCTCATTTAATTTATATGGGGGCAATAAGTATAACGGGATTTTACAACCAACAAAATTAATTATAAATTTACATATTTTTTGCAACGACATTATGAATTCTTCACAAAAATTTATTAGTGACAATAACCTAAATGCCAGAAATATTGTAGATATTAAAAGTAAATATAATGACGGATTTATAAGTATTGGTTAGATAAAACGACTCCGATATCATTCCAGACTGCCAGCCAGCACTTTTTAAGCTATAATTAAATTATGAAGAAAGTTATTTTTAAAAAAGATAAATATAAAAAAGCTAGAGGAGGTTATTCAAGACTTTTGAATATTTTTTGTAGAAAATGTGGCAAACAAATTTGTCAGTATCAGAAAGATGGTCAAGGAAATTTAAGAAGAATGTATATTGATAGAATCTCGGGAAAGAAAGTTCCTATCTTGGGAAAAAATTTGAGTTGTCCTGAAGGACACACACTAGGAATAAAAATTATTTACGAAAAAGAGAATCGTCCAGCATTTCGATTATTTGTTGATTCAGTGACAAAAAAGATCGTTAAATTACATTAATAGCGGTTCCAACGTCATTCCAGACACCCAGCCAGCATTTTTATGAGAATTGAGAAAAAAACTTTTGAATCACTTAAGATAAGAAACTACAGATTATATTTTATTGGTCAATCTATTTCTTTACCTGGAACTTGGATGCAGACAGTTGCTCAATCTTGGCTTGTATTAAAATTAACTGGTTCTGGTACAGCCTTGGGGCTTGTCCTTGCCTTACAATATTTGCCGATGCTTATTCTTGGACCCTGGGGAGGACTTTTAGTAGATAGATTTCCAAAAAGAAAATTATTATTTTTTACCCAATCCGCTTATGGTATATTCGCTTTAATTTTGGGAATTTTAGTACTTATAGGTACAGTACAGTTATGGATGATTTATATCTTTGCTTTTTGTTTGGGTTTGATAAATACAGTAGATAATCCGACACGACAGACTTTCGCTGTTGAAATGGTAAGTAAGGACAAGTTACATAATGCTATTGTTTTAAATTCAATTGAAATAAATCTCGCTCGAGTTGTTGGGCCTGCCCTAGCTGGTATTTTAATCTTATCTGTTGGAATTGGATTTTGTTTTATCCTAAATGCAATTTCTTTTATAGGGGTCATCATTTCTTTGTCTATGATGCACTCAAAAGAATTATTCCCTTCTCCTCTGGTAAAAAAGAAAAAAGGACAAGTTATAGAAGGCCTAAAATATGTGAAAAACTCTCCAGTAATTAAAGACACGATTATTATGATGGCAATCATTGGAACTTTGACTTATGAATTTAGTGTCAGTTTGCCACTTTTGACACAATCTACTTTTCATGGAGATGCAGGAACTTTTACATTACTGACTTCTTCTATTGGAATAGGTGCAGTCATCGGTGGATTATTTATTGCTAGTCGTAAAAAAACTGGTTCTGTGACTATTGTTACTGGAGCTTTTTTCTTAGGACTTTTTGTTTTAGGTGCCTCAATGGCTCAAAATATCTTGATGGCGATTTTGTTGTTAATAGGAGTTGGCTTTTTTTCTATCTATTTTAATTCTTCAGGAAATACTACAATTCAACTTGAAAGTTCTCCTTCTATGCGAGGCAGGGTCATGGCTCTTTGGGCAGTGGCATCTCTCGGTTCAACTCCAATAGGGAGCCCAATCATTGGTTGGGTCGGAGAACATATGGGAGCTAGATACTGCGTGGCTCTAGGAGGGGTAGCTGCAATTGTAGCTGCTTTGTTCGGGGCAATACAATTAAAAAGAGGTAAATATCTAGAAGTACAGGAAAAAGAAATAGAGGAAACCGATATTTCTGTGCCAAAGATTTAAATAAACAAGGACGGTCCTTGTTTATTTAGCAGAAGGTACTTTTAGTTTTATTTTGATATAATAGTTTTATGAAAAATAAATATGTTATTATTTAAAAATGGATTTTAGTTCAACCTCACTTGGATACATTTTAGATCTGTTTGCGACTATCTTTATTGTTTTTTCCATAGTTTTCCGATCTAAAAGAAGGATAGGGGTCGACTCTGAAACTTTATATGGTGGAAATCCGTTTGTATATGAGTCACAATTGAGATCATTTTGGGATGGATGGATTGGAATAATAATCTTTTTTATAGGAACAGTACTGCATTTATTTCATTTTCAATTAGGAATTAGGAATTTTATTCTAGTTCTCATCTTAACAATAATATTGTTAATAATTTTGAGGTTAATAATAATATTCTTTATAAAAAGAGATGTTAGAAAAAGATACAAACATTATGATTCTGTAAAGAAAGCGATGGATGAAGGTAAATATGATACTTATCCCAAATAGTCGCTCGAGATGCGTCGTTTTGATATAATAAAATAGAGCAGGGAAGCTTTACCGGGTAAGGAATTGTACAGTTCTATCACGAGGATGTCAGCAAAGTATTAAAACTGTTATTTTAAAGTTGCAAATAGACTTAAAGGTTGTAGTATTATAATACATGGTCAAAACATTAATTCTAAATGATGTTAAAAAGACTTTTGACGTTGGAAAACCGTTTGAAGTGTTAAAGAATATTACTCTAGATGTGAATGAAGGAGATTTTGTTTCCATAGTTGGACCAAGTGGTTGTGGAAAATCAGTTCTTCTTTATTTAATTGCTGGTTTTATAGAAAAAACATCTGGACAAGTTTTAATTAATAATAATTCTATTGTTCGGCCCGGTACTGATAGAATGATGGTTTTCCAGGACTACGTGCTACTTCCATGGAAAAGCGTTTATGATAATGTTCTCTTCAGTTTAGAAAAAAGCGATTTAAGCGATAAAGAAAAAAAGGAGCTTACAACAAAATATATTGACTTAGTAGGACTTACTCAATTTAAAAATTGGCATATTCACAGACTCTCTGGAGGGATGAAACAAAAAGTTGCTATCGCCCGAGCGTTGATTGTAAATTCAAAAATTCTGCTTATGGATGAGCCTTTTTCCGCACTGGATCCACAGCAACGTAAATATTTGCGAAAAAGTCTTTTAGAGATATGTGAAAAGACAAAAAAAACAGTATTATTTGTTACACATAGTGTAAGTGAGGCTTTATATCTTTCAAACAAAATATATGTAATGAGTTCATGTCCGGCAGTAATTAAAAATCGTTATGACATTAATATACCACATCCACGACATTCTTCAGATCCACAATATGTTCGTTTTAAAGAAAAAATTGAAGAAGATTTATTTCAAGAGTTTGAAAAAACACTACTAAATCAAAGAGAGGAAACATTAATTGATTTAATATTAAAAACAGAAGTGATATGAGTAAATCTAAAAAAAGTTTAATTATAGTCATCAGTATATTTCTTGCCTTATGTTTTATTTTTTTTCTATATATAACATTTGAACAGGAATTTAAAAAAGATGAGTTTCTTAAAATAGGATATGCTGGTCATAGTCTCAATTACGGATCAGTAATGGTGGCATACGAGGGGGATTTTTTTAATAAGCATGGAGTATCAACCAAGCTAGTATCTTTTAAATCTGGTTCAGAAATAGGCCTTGCACTTGCAACGGGGAAAATTGATGTGGCCCTTCTTAGTATTTCTAGCGCTCTGATCACTATTGATGCTGGAGCTCCAATTAAAATAATAGGCCCAACAGCAAGAGCATCTACTGTTGTATTTGTAAGACCGAACGACTCTATCCAGTCATTTAGTGATCTGCGCGGGAAAAAGATTGAGGGTGGAGGGACAGGTACTTCAAAACTCGAGTTTCTTCGTGCAGCGTCTAAAGAAGGGTTAAAAGAATCTGATTTTACGTTTGTAGATGTTGACAAAGATTATAAAGAGATTGCTCTTTTACAAAAAAAAATAATTGATGCAATACCAACTAGTAAATATAACGCTGATTCTTTAATCAAAGCAGGGGCAATTCCATTAAAAGAATGGGAAGAAAAGAGATATGACAGAGTCTTTAATGCGCACACATATATGGTGGTAAACACAAAATACGCACAAAACCATGAAGCAGAGATAGAAAAAGTTATAGATTCGATAATTGACGCACAGAGTTTTATTGCCAAGGATCCTCAGAATGCGGCACCACTTGTAGTTCGAAATATTCAAAACGCAACCGATGGCGTTGCAAATTTTACTACTTCACAAGTATTGGAAAATTGGCAAAAAAGTATTCGGTATATTGTGTGGTCAGATCCAAATGAAGTTATTGATATAGTAAATTTTTTACGTGCATCAAAAGGAATTAAAAATACACTTACTCTTGATCAGATATTTGATTTACATTTTTTATCAAAACTAGAAAAAATGCAAAAAATAATATATGGCTCGGAAAATTAAAAACATAGCGCTAGGTTCTATTCCATTTTTAGTTGTTATTATTATCTGGTTTTTTGGTAATTATTTTTCTTTCTTTCCGAGATGGATGATACCATCACCATTTACAACCGCACAAACATTTTTTTGGCTTATCAAAGATGGTACATTGCTTCAGCTGGCGTGGGGAAGCATTCAAATCGCTTTAGTTGGTTTTGGATTTGCAACGATCGTTGCAGTTATTTTGGGAATCCTTATAGGGAGTTATCCAACAATGCGTAAAATTTTCTTTCCTTTTTTCTCTGCAGTATATATTGTTCCTTCACTAGCTTGGTTACCTGTAATTATATTGATTTTGGGATTTACAAAAACAACAGTTATCTGTATTGTGTTCCTCTCAAGTTTTAAAAAAATAATTTATAACGTGGTAAGCGGAGTACGTAGTGTAAATATCAGCTGGATACTGGCTGGAAAAAACATTGGTTTAAATAAGTTTGAAATTACGTACAAAATTATTATTCCCGCTGCATTACCTCAAATAATTACAGGTCTTAGAATGGGATTTGCTAGTGCTTGGAGAACTTTGATTGGAGCTGAAATGTTAGTTTCCGGAGCTGCTGGCTTGGGAAGATTTATTTGGAATGCACAATGGTTTTTGGCTTTTGATAAGGTTTTTTCTGGAATTATTATAATTGCATTAATTGGTATGCTAGCGGAACAATTTGTATTTAAACCTTTTGAGGATAAGACATTAATAAAATGGGGTTTAGCACAAGAAGAAATATGAAAATATTATCCTTATTCTTCTATAAGTTTGATATAATAAAAATATGAAAAAACCATTTTTATATGCATTGGGGGCAGCTAGCTATATTGTTGTTATAGTTTTCGTTGTAAAAGTCTTGGGTTCTGCCCTAAAGATCCAAAACGAAACTATAATTATTCCAATGACTATGTTAAGCCTATTTGTATTGTCAGCTGCAGTGATGGGATTTTTATTTTTATCTGAATCTCTATATTTACTTGTAGAGAATCGAAGAAAAGAAGCTATTATTTTCTTTGGGAAAATTGTTGGATTTTTTGCTTGCTTCGTAGTTGTTTTTACAATTTTACTTTTCTTTCTATGATAATTATTTTTCTCTCTGTAGTTTCTTTTGTCCTTGCTTTGACGCATTTTGTTATTTATAAAGTAATTATTTCTTTATTTTCTTTTTCTTCAGTTGAGCGAATAATTATAGGAATTATTTTAACGATTCTTTGCCTTAGTTTTATTATTGCATCAATATTAACTTTTAATTTTAATAATTCATTTACTCGTATTTTTTATATAACTTCTGCTTCATGGCTTGGTTTTGCTTTTTACTTATTTTTATTTTCTTGTATATACATTCTAACCCTAGAAATGTTGAGACTATTTGGAGTAAATATTTCATTAAAATGGTTCGGCATTTTATGTCTTATTATTGCTATTATTATCGGAATTTATGGTCTCATTCATGCACGCTATATAAATATAAAAAACATAAATGTCGCTCTACCTAATCTTCCGGTTAGTTGGCAAGGGAAAAAAGCTGTATGGATTAGTGATTTACATTTAGGAGTTATATATGATACAAATTTTACTCAAAACATAGTAAACAAAATAAATGAAATAAATCCAGACATCGTTTTTATTGGAGGGGATCTTTATGATGGAACAAAAGTAGATGAAATTGACATTGTAAAACCTTTTACAGGATTACATCCGGCACTTGGTACGTATTTCATTACAGGAAATCATGAAGAATTTCGCAATAATAAAGTTTACTTGAATGCAATAAGCAGTACAGGAATTCATATTCTCGATAATGAAATGATTATAATAGACGGAGTACAGATAATAGGTGTAAATGACAAAGACTCTACAAATGTTGCTGAGTTTAACATTATTCTTTCAAGTTTAAATATAGATAAAAGTAAACCAATTATTCTTTTAAAGCACCAGCCTTTTCAATTAGCGCAAGCTGCACAAGCAGGCATTTCTTTCCAAATTTCGGGACATACTCATCAAGCCCAGATGTTTCCTCTTAATATATTTACAAATTTAATTTATAAGGGTTATGATTATGGTTTTCACAAAGTAGATAAAATGGACGTATTTACTTCAAACGGAGTAGGAACATGGGGGCCTCCTATGAGAGTGGGAAATAATGCTGAAATAGTTGTTTTTAATTTTTAAAGGGGTATAGTATAGTAAAATTTTAATCCAATAGAATATGAAATTTTTTAAACCAAAAAGTTCAGAATTTTTTAATTTATTTAAAGAAGTAGGGAATGATTTAAGTAATATATCTACATTGTTAGTGCGGTTTTCTAAGGAATTTAAGGATTTCGAAAGATATGCGCAGGAGGCTAAAAAAATTGAACATTTAGCTGATCAAAAAACTTATCAAATAGTCGATTTATTGAATAAAACATTTATTACTCCTTTTGACCGAGAAGATATTTACCTCTTGGCTCATGAGCTTGATGACATTATTGATTTAACTGAAAACGTAGTACATTACATTTATCTTTATGAAATTACCAATAAAATTTCTTCTTTTGAAGAATTTTCTGATCTTATTAAGCAGGGAGCAGTTAATACAGAAAAATTAATTGTTTGCCTAGAAAAACAAAAATGTACTCCTGAACTTTATCAAATAAAAAAATTCATGCACGACTTAGAAGATCGAGGCGATGAAGCTTTTGCTAAAGCTATTTCTCAATTATTTAAGAAAGAGAAAGATCCAATCATAATAATGAAGGAAAAAGAAATCTTAGAATGCTTGGAAAATATTTTAGACAAATATCAGAAAGTGAGTGACATTATTGAGGGAATTTTAGTTAAATCAAGTTAAAATTTTATGGTCAGTACAACTCTTCTGCTGGTGATCTTCATTATAGTTATTGCCTTAATTTTTGATTTTACTAACGGTATCCATGATTCAGCTAATTCTATTGCTACTATTGTTTCTACTCGTGTCCTCTCTCCCAGACAAGCTGTGTGCTGGGCGGCCTTTTTTAATTTTATTGCTTTTCTAGTTTTTGGTACGGGAGTAGCGAGTACCATAGGAAAAGGTCTAATAGATTTAAAAACAGTTACTCCTTTTGTTGTCTTGGCAGGTTTATTGGGTGCTATTATTTGGAATTTAATAACTTGGTTTTTGGGTTTACCTACAAGTTCTTCTCATGCTTTAATTGGTGGTTATATTGGCGCGTCTATTGTTAATGCAGGATTCGGGGTAATTATTTTAGGTGGTTTTATTAAAATAATTATATTTATTTTTCTAGCTCCTATTATAGGATTCCTTCTTGGTATGTTGTTTATGTATATCACTATGCGTGTTTTAGAAAAAAAACATGCTTCACCACAACCTGTAACCACCTGGTCTAAACGTATGCAACTTGTTTCTGCTGCAGCTTATAGCCTGGGTCATGGTGGCAATGATGCACAGAAAACAATGGGCATTATCACTAGTTTGTTATTTTCTGTTGGATATATTAAAACTTTTACTATTCCACTATGGGTTGTTTTATCTGCACAAGCAGCTATTGCGCTCGGTACTTTAATGGGGGGATGGAGGATTGTAAAAACAATGGGTCAAAAAATTGTACGATTGAAACCGTTAGATGGTGTTTGCGCAGAAACGGCTAGTGCTATTAGTATTTTCTTAGCGACACATTTTGGTATTCCTGTTTCCACTACTCATATTATTACTGGAGCAATTTCAGGGGTAGGAGCAACAAAGAGAATGTCGTCGGTACGATGGCAAACAACTTTTCGTATTGTTTGGGCGTGGGTGTTTACTATCCCAGCAGCAGCTTTTGTCGGGGGATTCATTTTCTTTATTCTAAAATTTATATTTTAATCTTGTTTGACAACACACCATTTTTCTGGTAAAGTATTTTCGGCTATTTGTTTCTTACAAAAAAAGGAGGATACGTAATGGCGACAGTTCAGCCTAAAAAGAAAAGAAAGAAAGAAAAAATGGATGTTGTGGAAGAAGGAATTATCCTTGAGCTGTTGGAACATGGAGAGAAGGCTTACTTTAATAAATGCGGGTATTTTATTAAGGGGAGCAGTGATTCTGCCTGGGTGCATTCAAAAGATGCACTTATGCTAAAAATGGAATCATTACGCCCTAAGGCTGAGTATTTATTTTTTCATCCGGCTATTTACAACTTCACAACGGGGCGGAAGAAAATAATAGGAAAACCCGACTCTTTTAATGATTTCTTCACTAAGAAAAAAATTTAATTAATAGAGACAAATAGCCAAAATTTGTTTCCCAAAAAATCTCGAAGGGCAGATTACATCATGTGTGTCTGCCTTTCTTTAATTTTAGTCACTATTTTTTATAAAAAGATCATTATTAGACTTTCAATAAAGTAAATAATCTAGTATAATATATCTATTAAAAGTAACGCCACAAAAATTATATGAAAAATAACAATTGTGAAAGTTGTATGATGCCTCTTAGTAAAGACCCTGGTCAAAGTGGGTCCGACCAATACTGCAGTTATTGTTTTAAAGATGGTAAATTTACCTATGAAGGAAATGATGTAAATGAATTTAAAAAAGGTTCATATGAAGAGATGCGAAAGAAAGGCACGAATCCAATTCTAGCAAAATTCTATACTTGGATGATTGGTTTCGCTCCTAGGTGGAAAAAATAAAATATGAAATTCATCAGAATATTTTTACTTATCTTAATAATCATTGGTATTTTCTTGTTGTGCACTCAACAAATTTGGGTACCGAAATTGGTTGATAGAATTCTTTCATCTGAAGCTTCAAAAAATATAATACCCGTTCCAAATAAGACAACAACAAAAGCTGATCTCATTCAAGTTGATTATCCTCAACCAAATCAAAATATTTCAAGCCCACTTGTTATAAAAGGAAAAGCACGAGGTAATTGGTTTTTTGAAGCAAGTTTTCCGGTAGTTTTGACTAATTGGGATGGATTAATAATTGCACAGGGAGTTGCCCAAGCACAAGGAGATTGGATGACAACAGAATTTGTCCCATTTGAGGCAACCCTTACATTTGATGTAGATAAAAAAGCATATAGCAATAAAGGAGCATTAACATTACAAAAAGATAATCCATCTGGCTTGTCAGAAAAGGATGATTCAATTGAAATTCCTGTTGTATTTACTGAAGTAAAATAAAAATATGTTTCCTATACACTATATTCGTAATTTTTATGGCAAGTTTGAACGCCCAATTTCGTCTCTATCTTTGGTAGCTGGATTCGTTTTTGACGCATTAACACTCAAACGAGTAGATACTTTATGGGAAAATCTTTGGATTTTAGGACACCTTCTTATTATTGGGATTTTTATAACCTTAATACATTTAAAAGAAAACGAAGGTGGTAATGAGAAAGATCCAAAAAAAGCCCATTTTTGGTACGTTAATATATTGCAGTTTTTCTTTGGAGGAATTCTTTCCACTTATTTAGTTTTTTATTTTCGAAGTGCTGATATTTTTGTAACTTGGCCATTTATTGCTCTTTTAGTTGGCGCTTTTATCGCTAACGAATCTTTAAAACGACACTATATTAGGCTTAGTTTCCAAATAAGTTTATTTTTTCTTTCTGTTTATTCATTCGCAATTTTTTTAGTACCGGTAGTGTTACATAAAATTGGCGATTGGGTATTTCTACTTTCTGGATTTCTAAGCTTAATTTTTATTGTTATTTTCTTAAAGATTTTATTTTATTTTATAAAAGATAAATTCACGGAAAGTAAAAAATTAATTATATCCTTGATTTTAGGTATTTTTATTTTAGTTAACTTTTTATATTTCACAAATTTAATTCCGCCTATTCCACTTTCTCTTAAAGATGCTGGGATGTATCATTCAATTCAAAAAAACAGAGAGGGGAATTATGACATTACTTATGAGAATTATGGATGGAGAGGCTTTTTCAATTTATATCCAAATTTCCAACAAATTGATGGAGCTCCTGTCTATGCTTTTAGTGCTATTTTTTCTCCTAAAAATCTTAACCTTACGATTTTGCACGAATGGCAACATTACGATGAAATACAAAAGGAATGGATAACCGAAAGGGTAATAAATTTACCTGTTATCGGTGGGCGAGATGGTGGTTTCCGTACATACTCTATGCGAATAAACTTAGCGTCTGGTAAATGGCGAGTAAATATTAAGACTGAGCAAAATCAAAATATTGGCAGTTTACGCTTTAATATAATTCAAACAAACACCGAACCTACGCTCGCTATAGGGGTAAAATAGAGAAAATTATTCATTTATTTCATTCATAATAAGGCTCTTAGCATTTTGTCCTGTATAAAGAATCGTTTTTAAATTAGGATATTTTTTAAAATCAAGATCTTCAAAATGCTTAGCTTTATCATCAATAAATACCACTTTTTCTTCTTTATGCTTAGTGCATATTTTTTCTATTGCTTCTTTTTTACTTCCTGATACAACAATTATTTCTGAAAACAAAGAGGACACTCCTGTTCGCTCTATTTTATCTATTTGATATTCTGCTTCACCATAACTAACAACATAACAATTTGATTTTCCAAGTTTTTTTATCCATGTAATTAATTCATTTTTAACAAAACTTTTATTTTTACCCATTATCTCTTTATACATATTTTCATTTACGGAAAAATGAGCCAGCATTTTTTTTAATGAAAATTTATTCCATCGTTCTTTCTCAACATATTCTTTTGATAGATTATGTGGCACACCGGCTTTTTCTAATGAGGAATATATATGTTCTCTAAAATTTTTTGGATTACAAGAAGTATTGAATAACACATCGTCAAAATCAAAAATATACTTCATCTTATTTGTTTATTATTTTAGCTATACATTCTGCTAATTTAAGAGAATCATGACGAATAAATCCTCTTGTAACTGGAATAACATCCTCAGAACTTTTCTTGAAAACTATATGAGATAAAAGGGGAGTTCGAACTACCCTACTATCCCTAAAATCATCTTCTATAAATACCCCTTCTCCTTCTTCTAGTTTATATTGCTCCATTTGGGAAGAGGATGGTTCTTCGCTATTAACTAAAATAATATCAACTAACTTTCCTAGATATTTTTCTATATCATTTACATAATTACTCACTTTCCAATCAGTGGTATGTCCTAATTTATTCGTAAGATTAATTGGTAAAATAATCTTTGCCTTACTTTCTATAACAGCTTCTTTAAAACCACTTACTATTAGATTAGGTACAATGGAGCAAAAATAGTTTCCTGGACCAAGAATAATATAATCGGCTTTTAGAATAGCTACTTTAGCGTGTTCATTTAATAAAACTTCATTTTTGTAAAAAATTTCTTTTATTCCTTCAGCTTGCAAATTGGCATTTTGGATATTGTCTTCTCCTTTAAATACTTTTCCATTTAAAAGTGAAGCTACTAATTCAGCTTTGTAATTTGTTACAGGAATAACCTTTCCATTAACTTTCAAAATCTCTGATGCGATTTCTACTCCTTTTCCAAAATCCCCAGTAACTTTTTCTAAGGCTGCAAGAAAAATATTGCCAAAATTGTGCCCTTTTAAAGTTCCTTCATTGAATCGATAGTTCATTAACTTGCGAACAATATCGCTATGTTCACTTAGGGCAACCAAGCATTGCCTAACGTCTCCAGGAGGCAAGACTCCAAGTTCATCCATTAGTACCCCTGTTGAACCGCCATTATCTGACATAGAGACAAGCGCAGTCAAAGAAACATCTGGTAAATTTTTCAAACCAGATAAAACAGTATAGCTTCCTGTTCCTCCGCCTATTGTCACAATATTTTTTATCATAGGTTCCATTTGTAAATATTAGCCTAAATTCCATTTTTTTGCTATATTTTAACGATGTGTGGGATTGTTGGATACATCGGAACAAAAGAAGCTTGGCCAATTTTAATTAAAGGACTAGAGCGATTAGAGTATCGTGGTTATGATTCGGCTGGAATTGCCTTGCTTGATAAAGGTAATTTTTCTGTTTATAAGAAAAAGGGGAAAGTTGCAGAATTATCTAAATTTATTAAAAATAAAAATAGTAATGAACTTTCAGGTGGAGTAGGTATCGCACACACACGTTGGGCAACCCATGGCATACCATCAGATCTAAATTCTCATCCACATTTATCTAATGGAGGAGATATTGTGATAGTTCATAACGGTATCATTGAGAATTATCTTTCTATAAAAAAAGTATTAGTGAGTAAAGGGTATAAATTTAAAAGCGATACTGATACTGAGGTATTGGCCAATTTAATTGAAGATATAAAAAAACACGAAAAAGTTGCCATTGACGAAGCAGTGCGTCTTGCTTTGGCGGAAGTTATTGGAGCTTACGCAATCTTAGTTTTGTCTAAAAATGAACCGGAAACCATGGTAATAGCCAAAATGGGTAGCCCTGTTGTCATCGGCATTGGTAAAGGTAAATCCAAAAGTGAATTTTTTGTGGCTTCTGACGCCACTCCTATCATTGAACATACGAATAAAGTAGTTTATTTAGAAGATGGAGAAATAGCCATCATAAATAAAAAAAATAAAAAACTTACTCTAAAAATAAAATCAATAAAAAACAATGGAATAAAAAATCCATATGTTCACATCTTAGAAACAAAAATCGAAGAATTAGAAAAAGGTGGTTTTCCACATTTTATGTTGAAAGAAATTTTTGATCAACCAGAATCCTTACGTAATACGATGCGAGGCCGGATTGTTTTAAATAAAGGTAATATAAAATTTGGTGGATTGGAAAAATTTGAAAAAGAAATTAAAAATTTAAAACGTCTAACAATAACAGGTATGGGAACTGCTCGTTTTACTGGGCTCATAGGTGAATATGCCTTCGAGGAGTTGTCTAATATTCCAACGAAGGTAGAATATGGTTCAGAATTTACTTATCGTAATATTGCAGAACCATTAGATACTGGACTCATTGCTATTTCACAATCTGGAGAAACTGCTGATACATTAAACGCTATCAAAAAAGCAAAAAAAGAAAAGATGTTAACTTTAGGAGTGGTAAATGTCATTGGTTCAAGTATTGCTAGAGAAGTAGATGCTGGTATTTATAATCACGTTGGGCCAGAGACCGCAGTCGCCTCAACTAAAGCATCAACCTCCCAGGTGCTCCTCCTTATTATGCTTGCTCTTTATTTTGGAAGAATGCGTGGCCTCTCAAAATCAAAAGGTCAAGAAATTCTGAAAGAAATAGAAAGGCTTCCTGCCCTTGTTGAAAAAATTCTAAAAAATGCAAAGTTAATTGAAAAATTAGCTAAAAAATATAAAAAATATAATAACTTTTTTATTCTCGGTAGAAAATATAATGCTGGCACTGCCATGGAGGGAGCTTTGAAAATGAAAGAATGTTCTTATATTCATGCTGAAGGATGTAATTCCGCAGAATTAAAACACGGTCCGATCTCTCTTATTGATAAGAATTTTCCATCCATTGTAATAGCGCCAATGGACAGTATGTATGAAAAAATGAAGAGTTCGATACAAGAAATTAAAGCTCGCGGAGGTTTAGTTATAGCTCTGACCACTGACGGGAATAAGGAATTAAAAAATATCGTTGATGATGTAATCTATATCCCGAAAACTCTTGAAATATTAACTCCAATTTTAGCTTTTATCCCAATGCAACTTTTAGCATATTATATATCTACAGAGCGAGGGAATGACGTTGATAAACCTCGTAATTTAGCAAAAAGTGTGACCGTGGAATAACTTACCTTTAATTTTTAATGATTACTAACAAACAATTTCAAAAAATTTACGCTGAATCTATTCAAGACTCAGAAAAATTTTGGGCAAATGTTGCAGAAACGACGATTGAATGGTTTACAAAATGGGATAAAGTCTTAAAGTGGGAATTCCCAAATTATCAATGGTTTGTAGGAGGGAAATTAAATGCTACTTATAATTGTTTAGATCGTCATGTTACAGCAGGGCTAGGAGAAAAAACTGCCTTAATTTATTTAAATGAAAACAACGAAAGAATAACAATTAATTATCGGGATTTATTAAAACAGGTTAATAAATTTTCTAACGGGTTAAAATCATTGGGCGTAAAGAAAGGAGATCGGGTTTTGATTTATATGCCCTTGGTTATTGAACAAATTATAGCCATGTTAGCTTGTGCTAGAATTGGCGCAATTCATAGTGTGGTATTCGCTGGATTTAGTGCTAATGCTTTACGTGAACGAGCAGAGAGCTTAAAAGCCAAAGTTGTTATTACGGCTACTTGGACTTTACGACGTGGAAAAAATAAATTATTAAAACCAGTTGCCGAAGAAGCAATAAAAGATTTGGAGTTTATAGAGAAACTGATAGTTTTAAATCGAGACGAGGAAAAAGTTAGCTCTGTGAATGAGCAGGAAATTGATTTCTATGATTTATTAAATCCGCAAAGCGATGTTTGTGAAGGAGAAATTATGGATAGTGGAGATCCCTTGTTTGTTCTTTATACTTCTGGTTCTACTGGTAAACCTAAAGGTATAGTACATACTACTGGTGGATTTTTAGTCTACGCACAATATACTCTACAAACTGCTTTTGACATTAAGTCAGATGATATTTATTGGTGCACAGCAGACCCAGGATGGATAACTGGTCATAGTTATGTAACTTATGGACCCTTATCTAAGGGTTTAACTGTTCTCTTAGTAGAAGGTGTTCCGGATTATCCCAAACCAGATAATTGGTATAAAATTATTGAACAAGAAAAAGTTAATATTTTTTATACCTCACCTACCGCTCTGCGAATGCTTAAAAAATACGGAGAAGGGTATTGCAAGCAGCATGACCTTAGTTCACTGCGAATTTTAGGGACAGTTGGTGAGCCAATTAATCCCGAAGTTTGGAAATGGTATTACGAATTTATTGGTAATAAAAAATGTTCAATTGTTGACACTTGGTGGCAAACTGAAACAGGTGGGCATATGATTATGACCTTACCGGGATTAGAAGAAAAACCTGGCGTAGCTGGTCTGCCTTTTTATGGGATTGATGTTGCGATTATAAATCAAAATGGAGAAGAAATGCCGGTTAATGAAAAAGGATTTTTGGTAGTAAAAAAACCATGGCCCGGAGCTTTAGTTAATTGTTGGGAAAATTCGGATCGTTTTATTCAATATTGGAATGAGGTTGGTAAAGTATTTTTTACTGGAGATTTTGCTATTAAAGATGTGGACGGTTATATTCAAATTCTAGGTCGCAGTGATGATGTAATAAATATATCTGGTCATCGCATTGGAACTGCAGAAGTAGAAAACTTATTAGTTTCTTTTAATGGAATTGTTGAAGCGGCTGTAATTTCTAAACCCGATGAGCTTAAAGGGGAAAAGCTTAAGGCTTTCGTTGTGCTAAAATCAAATATAAAAGGTGATGACGTTTTGAAACTAAATATTCAAAAATATATAAAAATGGAAATTGCTTCATTTGCCGTGCCAGAAGAGATAGAATTCATAGCCAGTTTACCTAAAACTAGAAGTGGTAAGATTATGCGTCGAATACTTAAAGCGCAAGAATTAGGACAAGATGTTGGCGATTTAACAACTTTAGAAGATTAAAATTATGGAAATTATTCCACAAACAGATTTAAAAAAATTATCATTTCCATTACCAATTTATCAAACTATTGAAATTGGTGAGGCTATTAGTAGAGATGGAGAACATTTTTATATCTTTGTCGGATTGAATAAAGAAATGGTCATACAGCTTAAAACTTTATCCTTAGATGGAAATGATATTGATCTACAGAAAAATACTGTAGATAAAAATCGTTTTGGAAAAGGATCTTATGAAGACTGGTATAGAAAAAATCGTACTCCTTTTGTTCTTGTTCACAAAAATACAAATGCCTTAGCTGCTTTAGTTTGGTTTGGGCCAGACTCATTACCTGAACATGAAGGTAACTGGCACACATCTGCATGGCGTTCGTATATACCTTTTCGAGGAAAAGGATTAATAAAAGAATTTTTAGCTTTTTCAATAAATACTTATTTCAAAAATGCTCCTCATGTTAAGCTTTGGGCTCGTATCAAGAGCGAAAATATTACTAGTGAAAAACTAGTTGAAGGATTAGGTTTTAAACTATTAGAAAAACTGTCCAATAATAATTCTCATTATCTTGTTCTGGTTAATAATTTAGAATTAGTATAATATACCTATATGATTTCTCGGATATATGTGACACCTAAAGGAAAAGTTAATTTCATTAATTCTTATCTAATTTCACACAAATTAGGAAATGAAAAAATCAGTAAAATTGCTGAGGCTTTAACTAACTCTATCCTTGAAGATTTTTCTATAAATAAATTTCCCTCGGTTAAAGGATTTACTTATGCTATTGAAATAGGATTTAAGCCTGGGGTTACAGACAATGTCGGACATACAGTCAAAGAAACCATCACTGACTTGCTGCATCTTAAAAATAATTCTGATTTAGCTGTTTATACTTCTAAAATTTTTTTAATCTACGATCATGTAAATGAAGATAAGGTAAAAGAAATTGCTTTTTCTTTACACAATCCTTTAATTGAACGTTCTTATATTGCAAGTTTTAAAGAAATAAAGAAAAAAAATGGTTTTCCTTTAAAAGTTCCTGAGGTAATTTTTAAAAAAACTATTCCCGTTATTAAAGTACCGCTTTCAAAAATGACAGACGAAGAATTAGAACAAATTGGGAAAATGGGAATAATGGAAAACAATGGCCTACATCGTGGGCCACTTGCTCTTGATTTATCGTCGATGAAAGTAATCAAAGAGCATTTCAAAAAATTAAAAAGGGAACCAACTGATATTGAAATTGAATCATTGGCGCAAACTTGGTCTGAACATTGTAAACATACTATTTTCGCGAATCCAATTGATGATATAAAAGATGGTTTATACAAAACATATATTAAAGGTGCCACTAATCTAATTAGAAAAAATAAAAAGAAAAAAGATTTTTGTGTTTCTGTATTTAATGATAATTCTGGTGGAATAGTTTTTGATAAAAATTATTTAATAACGCATAAAGTAGAAACACATAACAGTCCTTCAGCCTTGGATCCTTTCGGTGGAGCAATTACCGGAATTGTGGGCGTAAATCGAGATACGATTGGTTTTGGGCTAGGGGCCAAGCCGGTGGCTAATGTTTATGGTTTTTGTTTTGGTAATCCGTACGACACAAGACCACTTTTCCGCGACAAAGATTTAAAAAACAAAATGTTATTACCTAAACGCATTATGGAAGGTGTGATAAAGGGTATAAATGTTGGTGGAAATTGTTCTGGCATCCCAACTCTTTCTGGTTTTGTTCATTATGATGATAGATACAGGGGCAAGCCTTTAGTTTTTGCTGGTACTGTAGGGATTATTCCAAGAAAAATTAATGGAAAATTTTCACATCTCAAAAAAGCGCGAAAAGGGGACTATGTGGTAGTGGTAGGGGGAAGAGTTGGAGCAGATGGAATTCACGGGGCAACATTTTCTTCTGTTGCTATGGACTCAAATTCTCCGGCAACCGCCGTGCAAATCGGAGATCCAATCACTCAGAAAAAATTAAGTGATGCTATAGTAAAAGAAGCACGAGATATGAATTTATATAACAGTATTACAGACAATGGAGCTGGAGGAATTTCTTGTTCAGTAGCAGAAATGGCAAAAGAGTGCGGGGGAGTAAAAGTTTATTTAGAAAAAGTTCCGCTAAAATATCCTGGTCTTCGTCCTTGGGAAATTTGGATTTCAGAATCACAAGAACGGATGACTCTCGCAGTCCCAAAAGGAAAATGGGAAGTTTTTCATAAATTAATGGAAAGTCGTGGAGTAGAAGCTTTTGTTATAGGAGAGTTCACAAATTCTGGAAAAGCTGTCGTTCAATGGAAAGGAAAAACAATAATGGATATAGATATGGAATTTTTACATAATGGGCTTCCTAAACACATGCTGACAACGGCTCCAGTTGTTTATAAAAATACTGAGCCAATACTGAAGATACAAAAATCTTATACAGAAATTTTAGAAAAATTACTTGGAAATAAAAATATCAATGGATTTTCTTTCATTTCCGAACAATATGATCACGAAGTTCAAGGATCTTCGGTGCTAAAACCCCTCTCGGGAGCTGGCCGTATAAATACCGATGCGCAAGTTTTTAGTCCAGTTTTAAATTCAAATAAAGGAGTTGTACTAGCTTCCAGTGTTTATCCTTCCTATGGAGATATCAGTACTTATCATATGGCCGCTTGTGCTATTGATACCGCAATTAGAAACATTATATCTGCGGGTGGAACACTTTCAGAGCTGGCTATTTTAGATAATTTCTGTTGGTGCTCATCATATGATCAAAAACGCCTAAAACAGCTTGTAGGTGCAGTAAAAGCTTGTTATGACTATGCTATAGGCTATGGTACACCATTTATTTCCGGCAAAGATAGTATGTTTAATGATTTTAAAGGTTATGATGAAAAAGGGAATTTTGTGGCTATCTCTATACCACCCACCCTTCTCATTTCCGCCATTAGCATAATGCCAAATATTTCTAAAACTGTTTCTCCTGAGTTTAAAAATAGTGGTGATGTAATTTATTTACTAGGAGAAACATATGATGAATTGGGTGGAGGAGAATATTTCAAAATGTTAAATTTTATTGGCAACAATGTACCCAAGGTTAATTTAAAGAAAAATCTAAAAACTTATCGAGTTGCCGAACGGCTTATTTCGGACGAATTGATCCGTTCGACCATTTCCGTAGCTTCTGGAGGACTGGGAATTGCACTAGCGAAAGCCTGCGTTGGTGGAATGATCGGATGTAAAATATCTCTTGAGAAATTAGTAGGCAACGCAAAGTCTACAGATGTAAAGCTTTTCTCTGAAAGTCAGGGCAGAATTCTTGTATCTGTTGCTCCAAAAAATATAAAACAATTTGAGAAAATAATAAAAGATATTCCTTGTACTAAATTAGGTAAAACCACAAAAGATGGAAAAGTTATTGTTCTAGATGAAAAGCTTGCCCGTCGTGGTGGGAAAAAGATGATTGAAACAACTGTTAAAAAATTACATGGTATTTACCACAGTTTTTCAAATAGTATGAAGTAAGCCAATATCAGCCATGGCGTATATGATAATTTAGAGATGTATATATAATTATGAAAGAAGAAATAAAAACACAATCTACGATATGCCAGAATTGCAAAAAGAACTTTGCCATAGACGTGGAAGATTTTAATTTTTATGAAAAAATAAAAGTTTCACCACCTACTTTTTGTCCGGAATGCAGAATGCAAAGACGATTTGGCTATAGAAACGAACGTACTCTTTATCGTCGTAAGTGTGCCTTAACTGGTAAAGATGTTATTTCTTGCTTTGCGCCAGAAGTCCCTTTTAAAGTTATTGATCGTGATTTATGGTGGGGAGATAATTGGAACGAACTTGAAAGTGGTCGTGATTATGATTTTTCTAAATCATTTTTTGAACAATTTCATAAGCTTATGCAAGAAACTTACATGCCTGCACTTTTTATCGGCAAATGCGTGAATACAAAATATGGCAATCATATTGGCGAATTTAAAAATGCTTATCTTGTTTCTGCTTCGTGGATGGGAGAAGACATAATGTATGCTTCTCGTTGTAATTCTTGTAAAAATTCACTTGATATGTTCTCAACTTTTGAATGTCAGTTTTGTTATGGAGATATAGCTTGTATAAAATGCAACACCGTCTATTTTTCAGAATACGCAACAGCTTGTTCGAGTTCAGCATTCCTTTATAATTGTCGTGGATGTATGGACTGTTTTTTGTGTTCAAATTTACGAAATAAACAAAATTGTTTTATGAACGAACAACTTTCTAAAGAGGAGTATAAAAAGCGTTTAGAAGAATACGAAATTGGTACTTGGTCTGGACTACAAAAAGCAAAAAATGCTTTCGAAAATCTAAAAAAAGAAACGATAAGGCGTTATGCGATAGTAATAAACTCTCAAAATGTGACTGGTGACAATATCACCAATGCCTTTAATCTTAAACAATGTTTTGACGTAGCTAATCATATAAAAGATTGTTGTTATATTACAAACTCTCTTGATCGAGTTGAAGATTGTTATGATGGGCATGGTTTGGCTTCTATTACCACCGGTCTAGAAATGATTGATACAGGAGACGAAGCTGGGCGTTGTTTCTTTGTGGCGACGGTGTGGGGAAGTCAAGATATGTGGTATTCATATAATTGTCACAGCTGTAATAATTGTTTTGGTTGTGTGTGTTTAAAGAAAAAGTCTTATTGTGTTTTTAATAAACAATATTCAAAAGAAGAATATTTAATTTTAAAAGACAAAATTATTGAACAAATGAAAAAAGTACCTTTTATCGATAAAAAAGGGCGTATACATTCTTTCGGTGATTATTTTCCTGTAGAGCTTTCACCCTTTGCATATAATAAAACTATTGCCCAAGATTATTTTCCTAAGAGTAAAGAGGAAATAGAAAAAGAAGGTTGGTTTTTTGCAGAAATGAAACAAAGTGAATATACTATAACAAAACGTGAAAAAGATATTCCCGATTCAATTAATGATATTCAGGATTCTTTTGTTAACGAAGTTATTGAATGTACAATGTGTAAAAAAGCTTTTCGGGTAATGGAAAATGAACTTATTTATTTACGTAAGTTTGGTATTGCTGTTCCACGTTATTGTTTTGAGTGCCGCCACTTAGAAAGATTTTCAATGGTGAATTTACCAAGACTGTACCATAGACAATGTATGTGCGATAAGGAAAATCATAATCATGATGGAAATTGTATTAATAAATTTGAAACAAGCTACGCACCCGATCGACCAGAGATAGTGTATTGTGAAAAATGTTACCAACAAGAAGTTTACTAGCGTCGCACTTTAGTCGCATTTTAAAGGAGAATGCGACATGATTCAGCAGAATCAATTGCGCGACATGATTTCGTAAAATCAAATGAAAAAAACAAAAGTAAAAATACATTCGAAAATTTCAGTACCTACGGCTAAAAAGCCTCGGATCATAATAATGTCAGGATACGGACTTAATTGTGAAGAAGAAACAAAATTCGCTTTTGAGTGGGCGGGCACTAAAAAGAATGTTCTTGCGGATATTGTTCACATTAACGATTTAATAAAAAAACCAAAAATACTTTCAACTTACGATATTCTTGTTTTTCCTGGTGGATTTTCTTATGGAGATGACACTGGTAGTGGGAAAGCTTACGCAAATAAGTTTAAAAATCATCTTAGTAAAGAACTTGGAGAATTTTTATCTCGAGATACTCTCGCCATAGGCATATGTAATGGATTTCAAATTATGACCAATTTAGGAATTTTGCCTGGTGGTCTAACTTATAATAAGAATGGAAAATACATAGACCGTTGGGTTGATTTAGAAATAGTGAGTTCCCCCCGCCATGACGAGACAAGTAGTCCTTGGCTTAAGGGGATTAAGGCAATATCTTTACCAATAGCGCACGGAGAGGGAAATTATGTAATAAACGAAAAAAATTATAAAAATTTAAAGAAAAATAATCAAGTAGCCTTTACTTATGTAAAAGGTGAAATAACTAAATTCCAAAATCTAGACTATAACCCAAATGGTTCAGATTTTTGCATTGCTGGAGTTTTGGCATATAATGGGAGAGTCCTTGGAATGATGCCTCATCCGGAGCGTGCGATGTTCGCTCATCAAAGTCCCTTATGGCAAATTAATAAAAACAAACAAAAGGAGGGTGCTGGATTACAAATTTTTAAAAATGCAATTAATTACTTTAAAAAAAATACTGAAACATAATTTATGAGTGAATTAAAAGAAAAGTGTGGAATTGTAGGAATATATGGTAAGAATTTACCTGTCTCAAGGCTCGCCTTTTTTTCTTTATTTGCATTACAACATAGAGGACAAGAAGCATCCGGTATAACTACTAGTGATGGGAAAAATCTTTATACTCACAAGGGTGCAGGATTAGTGCCTCAAGTTTATACAGAAAAAAACATCGAAGACTTAAAAGGTTATATAGCTATCGGACATAATAGATACTCAACTTCTGGTGGTGGAGCGTTAGACCATGCTCAACCCATTTTAAATAATAAGATTAATAAAGATGCTACTTTTGCTTTAGCTCATAATGGAAATTTACCAAGTGTTAAAAAACTTGAAAAGTTTTTAGCTTCTAAAAAAGCCTTACAGAAAAATCGAATGGACTCTGAGCTCATTACTGATGCAATTGATGTTTATATAAAAGAAGGTAATACAATCGCCAGATCTGTAGAAAAAATTTTTCCACTAATTACCGGAGCCTTTTCATTAGTAATGATGGATAAAGATACCTTGGTGGCTATACGAGATACTTATGGAATGCGCCCGCTTTCATTGGGTAGGTTTGGCCATGGTTATGTGGTTGCATCAGAAACATGCGCCCTTCAAACCATTGGAGCAACATTTATAAGAGATATTAAGCCAGGGGAAATGGTTGTCATAAATAAAAATGAATTAAAAAGCAAACAATTAGCGCCATCAAATCCAAAGCACGACATCTTTGAATACGTTTATTTTGCTCGACCAGACAGTGTCCTTTCCGGTAAATTAATTTACGACGTCAGAAAAAACTTTGGAAAAGCTCTGGCTGATGAATTTAAATTAAAAGTAGATGCTATTGTGCCAGTGCCTGATACTGCCACTCCTGTTGCTTTAGGCTACAGTAAGGCAACAGGAATTCCAATTGAAATGGCTTTAGTGAAAAATCGCTATGTCCATAGAACTTTCATCGAACCTGACCAGAAATCTCGTCGAAAAAGTGTTGCTCTTAAGCTCATACCACTTCCTTCTGTTTTAAAAGGTAAAAAAATAGCAGTCATAGATGATTCGATAGTCAGAGGAAATACCTCTAAAAAATTAGTGGAAACACTTTTTAAATCAGGAGCTAAAGAAGTACATTTTTTGGTTTCTTCTCCACCAATACGTTTTCCAGACTTTTATGGGATGGATACTCCAAATCAAAATGAATTAATTGCTTCTAATAAAACCATCGAAGAGACTCGTAAATTTCTCGGGGCTACCTCATTAAATTATCTTTCTCTCGGTGGGCTAATAAAATCTGTCGGTCTTCCAAAGAATCATATATCGACTTCATGTTTTACGGGTATTTATCCTATTGATTTAAAGGAACGTAAAGATGAGGTAAATTACGATGTCCCAAATAAATAAAACATCTAATAATTTAAAATTGGTGGTATTAATTTCTGATACTGGTACGGGTACCAATCTTCAAGCAATAATTGATGGAATTAACGCAGGTAAAATTAAAGCAGAAATCTGTACGATAATTTCTGATACTGAAAATGCCCTAGGATTAGAACACGCTAAAAAATACAATATAAAAATTGAAATATGCTTTAAAAAAGAAAATTTATTAGCACTTTTACAAAGACTGAACCCCGACTATGTTTGTCTAGCAGGCTGGAAACAAATTATATTAGACGAAGTAATTATCGCTTTTCACAACAAAATTATAAATTTACATCCTGGTTTAATTCCAGACACAGTTGATGGAAATGTTAAAAATCCAGATGGAACAATTGCGCTTTGGAACAAAGGCATGTTAACAGATAAGGCGATTGCTAACTTTTTAGATAAAAAAGTTACCTTTGCCGGTTCCTCAATTCATTTTTTAACTTTAAACTTTGATTTCGGTCCAGTCTTAGGCAGAACTTTTGAAAAAGTTGAACCCAATGATAATGTTGAATCTCTATACACAAGACTTAAGAAAAAAGAAAACGAATTGTATGTAGAAGTTTTAGAAAAATTATGTAAATAATTATATGAAAATGTTTGATCGATTTGAAAAAAAAAGTATTTCCTTCGAAAAACCTACTGGTCAAAAGACAGAGGTGTACATTGTAAGTGAAATTCCTATTGATGGAGGAAGTTTTGGAAAAATTTTTAAGACTGTTATTAGAGTTGGCAATTTAGAAGAGATGTTTATAGTAAAAAAATATCGTAGCAACGGTAGTATATGGGGAGAAGAAGGTGCTCAAAATAGTGCTCAAAATGCATTCAAAAACTACTATTTAGCCAAAAAAGCTGGATTAAAGGTATTTCCAACTTTTCGAATAGGGGAGGATAAAAAAAGTATATTAATGACAGCTGGTTTTTCTGATGATTCAATATGTATTGGAAGTAATACTAATAAAGGCATTGCTCATTTTGAAAGACCACGTATTAAAGAAATTGAAAACTTGGGGAAATTCTTGACTGCTATTTTTACTGAAGGGATAAAAGCAGCTAATAATAATATTTCTTTATATGACGATATCTTTTTCTTTATTATAAGTAAGACTGAACCGACAAAAATAGATTTTGTTCTTGGTGACCTTGATCTTTTAGAAAAATTAGAACCTATAAATGATATAAGATTAGAAAATATTAAAGTAATAAAAAGCACCTTAACTGAATTTTGTAATAATAATATTGACCCTAGTTTTTCTGATGATTTTTTTAGTAAAGTGGAAAGCTGTTACGAACAAAACAAGAATGATATAATCAACAGCTATAAAAAATAATTTATGCAAATAAAAAAGCAGAAAATTAGTTTTTTGAGCAAAAAGCAAAAGATCCAAGGAACCCTTGTGATGCCAGTTAAGATGAAAAAAAAGATTCCTGGAGTTATATTTTTCCATGGAATGACAACTAGTGAAAAAAGATATATTTCAATTGCTGAAAAATTATCTAAACTAGGTATTTGTGTAATGACTTTTAGCCTCAGGGGTCACGGTAATAGTGAAGGAAGCTTTAATAATCTTAAATTTCCGAACGGTGTGCAAGACGGATTAAATGCCTATGATTTTCTAGTAAAACATAGCTTTGTTGATAAAAATAAAATTGGTTTATGTGGCTCAAGCGTCGGAGGTGCAATTGTTGCTATAATTTCTAAACAAAGAAAAGTAAAAAGTTTAATTTTAAAAGCACCAGCAATATACACTAAAAAAATGATGGCCATGACTTATGATCATCTAATGAAGATAGAAAACAGGGTATTTAAAGAGATAAAAAATCCAAGCGACACCCCGGCCATAAAAGCAATTTCCCAGTTTAGGGGGAATTTATTAGTAATACTTTCAGAAAAAGATAATATTATTCCGATTAAAAAACAAGAACAATATTTAATAAATGCAAAAAAAGTATCAAGAAAAAAGAAGGTTATAATAAAAGGTGCCAACCATAGTCTTTCAAAGAAAAAATGGAAGGAAGAATTTGTTGAAAAAATGACAAAATGGTTTATATTAACACTTTTAAAAGTATGAATAATAAGCAAAAAATTTTAATAATTGGAAGTGGGGGAAGAGAACACGCTATCGGTTGGAAAGTTGCACAATCGCCAAAAGCAGAACAAATTTTCTTTGCGCCAGGAAATGGTGGCACTAGTAAAATTGGAACTAATATTGATATAAAAGCCACTAATATTGTGGGACTCTTGGAATTTACAAAAAAAGAAAAGATAGATTTAACTTTGGCTCTACCAGACGATCCACTTGCCCTTGGCATTGTAGATCAATTTAAGAAAGAAGGTTTGCGAATCTGGGGTCCAAATAAGGCTGCTAGTAAGCTTGAATGGTCTAAAGCTTTTTCAAAAGACTTTATGCGTCAACATAATTTACCGACGGCTAGATTTGAAATATTTAATGATTATGAAAAAGCAAAAGAATATGTTCTAAAACAAAATCTCCCTATTGTTGTAAAGGCAAGTGGTTTAGCGCTTGGAAAAGGTGTAATTATTTGCCAAACACTAGAGGAAACAGATGAAGCACTTAAAGATATGTTTATTAAAAAAGTTTTTGGAAATTCGGGTAATGAGGTCGTGATAGAAGAATTCATGACTGGGCCAGAAATCTCTATTCATGCATTTTCTGATGGAAAAAATTATAAAATGTTTCCAAGTTCTCAAGATCATAAGAAAATAGGAGAAAATGATGTTGGATTAAATACTGGTGGAATGGGCACAATTGCTCCGCTACCTTTTGTGACAGAAACAGTTTTAAAAAATATTGAAGAAAATATCGTTGCTCCGACCATTGAGGCAATGGTCAAAGAAGATAATCCATTTTTAGGTGTGCTTTATCCGGGATTAATTCTTACGGAGGACGGTCCTAAAATTCTTGAATACAATGCACGTTTTGGCGACCCAGAAACTCAAACATATATGAGACTTTCAGATGGAGATATTATAGATATTTTCAACGCATGTATTGATGGAAACTTAGATAAAATTGAAATAAAGTGGAAAAAAGGATTTGCTTGTACGATAGTACTTGCTTCAGGTGGTTATCCAGAAAATTATGAAAAAGATAAGGTGATTTCAGGAATTGAGGAGGCAGAAAAGGAATTAGATATCGTTGTTTTCCACGCTGGCACAAAAGTTGTTGGGGGAAACCTTGTTACTAATGGCGGACGAGTATTAGGAGTTTCAGCGACAGGGGACACTCTACAGGAAGCACTTGCAAAAGCCTATAAAGCAATAGAAAAAATTTCATTTGAAGGTATGCAATACCGCAGAGACATCGGCCAATCTGCTTTAAAAATCAAAAATTAATTTATTTATCCCAATTAAAGAAATGTTCTCGGCCTGGGCCCGTACCGACTGAAATAATTTTCACATTCAAGTCAGAAAGTTTACTTTTTATATATTTTAAATAAGAAGAGAGTTCTTTAGAAACTTTCTGCTTATTTTTAACACCAAAGTTGGCATTGCCCCAACCTGGCATTTCTTCTGTTTGTACATCCGTTACGTGATTTAAATAAAGTGGAAATTCTTTTAGAATTTTTCCTTTTTGCTTATATCCAGTAACTACTTTTATCTTATCACTCAAACAAATGTCAGATTTGTTGATGAAAATTTTATTCGCCCCAGATAATGCAATAGCATAACGAAGTGCAAATAAATCAAGCCATCCACACATTCTAGGTCTTCCTGTGGTTGCTCCAAATTCATTCCCAGCCTTTTGGAAAAGTTTTTCTAAAGCTTCATCTTTAATTCTAGCTGGGAAATTTCCACCTCCAACTTTGGTGGTATAAGCCTTAAGAACACCATAAATATTCCGCAAGTAAGTATGTGAGACACCTAATCCCAAACAAACATTCGCTGGTAGGGTATTACTACTGGTAACAAAAGGGAAATCTCCAAAATCAACATCAAGCATTACAGCCTGTGCTCCTTCAGCTAAAATATTTTTTCCCTCTTTTAATCTTGCTTGAATTAGATAAGATACATCACAAATTTTCAGCTTCTTTATTTCTTTAAGCGCTTTTAACCATTTTTCTTTAGCTTCTTTTATTTTTTTTAAATCAATTTCAAAGCCATACTTTTCTTGATACATCTTTAATACATTCATATGAAATTCTGAAAGAATTTTTTCTTTTTGTTCAAAATCTGAAGACAATAGATCTCCAATCAAGAGTGCTCTTCTCCATCGTACATCACTATAAGCTGGACCAATGCCTCTGTTGGTTGTTCCCACTTTTGTCCCTAATTTATTTCGACGATGTTCATCAGCTTGGTCTAAGAATGGATGAAGATAAGAAACTAATTTCGCCCGATTAGAAATATAAAGCCGAGGTGCAACATTAAAACCTAAATCTTTTAACTGAGACATCTCTGCTATTAAAGATACGGTGTCAACTACCACCCCATTACCGATATACAATTCTACATTTTTCTGTAAACAACCAGATGGAATAATGTGTCCAATAAAAGTAATTTTACCTAACTGCAGAGTATGTCCTGCATTTGCTCCACCTTGAAAACGAGCAACTCCGGAATAAATACGAGAAGATAAAAGCTGATCTATGTTTTTACCCTTGCCTTCATCTCCCCATTGAAGACCCACCACTACATCTATGAAACCTTTTTTGATTTTTTTTCTTACCATCTAATTTTAGTTATGATTATTGCCCAATACTATAATTAGGAGCTTCTTTGGTAATAAGAACATCATGAGGATGACTTTCTTTAATGCCAGAGTTAGTAATTCTAACAAATTTTGCTTTTGTCTGGAGAGTTTTTATATCTTTGGCTCCACAGTATCCCATCCCAGCCCTAAGACCTCCTATCAACTGATAAATTACTTCCGAAAGTACGCCCTTAAAAGAAACTCTCCCTACGATTCCTTCTGGAACAAGTTTTTTTATATCATCTTCTGTATCTTGAAAATATCTATCCTTAGAACCTTCCTGCATTGCCTCAATAGAACCCATTCCTCGATAATTTTTATATTTTCTACCTTCGTAAATAATAGTTTCACCAGGGGATTCTTCCACTCCAGCAAAAAGGGAACCAGCCATAATAGAACTAGCTCCGGCGGCAATAGCCTTAGAGAAATCTCCTGTATATCTGATGCCTCCATCGGCAATAATTGGTACTCCTGACCCCTTTATGGCTCGTGCAACATCATAAACAGCTGAGAATTGAGGGAAACCTACTCCAGTAATGACTCTAGTAGTACAAATTGAACCAGGTCCAATACCCACCTTAATTGCATCTGCTCCAGCCTTAACTAAATCTTTAGCCGCCTCTCCTGTAACAATATTTCCTACGATAACTTCTAGTTTAGGAAATTCTTTTTTTATTTTTTTGAGCATTTCGATTACTCCCTTGGAATGACCGTGAGCAGTATCAAGCACTACCACATCCACTCCATTTTGAATTAAGGCTTTTACTCTGTCTAAGGTATTGTGGGTTACACCGATAGCCGCTCCTACTCGCAAACGACCGAAACTATCTCGAGAAGATTTCGGACGAGATTTTACTTTCATTATATCTTTATAAGTAATAAGACCAACAAGTTTGTTTTGTTTATCTACTAAGGGTAATTTTTCAACCTTATGTTCAGTTAATATTTTTTCCGCTTCTTTTAAATTCGTACCGAGACTTCCAGTAATTAAGTTAGCCTTAGTCATTATTTCACCTACTGGTAGTTTTAAATTTTTCTGAAAGCGTAAATCACGATTGGTGACAATGCCTTTCAGTTCCATATTTTTATCAACTATTGGAATTCCACCAATTTTATTTTCTTTCATTAAATTAATTGCCTCACTCAATAAAGCCTCTGGCGTCAAAGTTATAGGGTCATGAATCATCCCGCTTTCAGAACGCTTAACTTTGCGTACTTCGGCTGCCTGTTTCTCAATACTCATATTCTTATGAATAATTCCCATACCTCCTTCTTGAGCCATAGCTATTGCCATCACACCTTCAGTCACCATATCCATTGCCGCAGAAATTATAGGAACACTGAGTGTTATTTTTTTAGTTAAGTTAGAAGAAATATCAACTTCACGAGGTAAAACCTCTGAATATTGTGGCACAAGTAAAACGTCATCATAGGTAAGACCTTGTTGAAGATTTTCTTTTGTATTTATTTTTACTTTCAAAGCCATAATATATTGTGTATACTACCATATTATGAATGATATACAAATACTGGTAGTGGATTACGGGTCGCAATATACGCTTGTAATCGGTAGAACGTTGCGAGAGTTAGGTGTACGAAGTGTAATCATGCCTCCCAACAAAACTGAAACGTGGCTCAAGTACAATACTCCCAAAGCAGTTATTCTATCTGGCAGTAATTGGAGCGTCCACAACGAAGGAGCTCCCGAGCTTCCAAAATTATTTGATGTGACTGGTAAAAAATATCCGATCTTAGGAATTTGTTATGGTATGCAACTTCTTACTTATAAGCTTGGTGGTATTGTTGAGCGACCACTCTCACACAGAGAATATGGACCAGCCAACGTAACCGTAAATACAAAACATCCACTTTTTAATAATATCAAGGAAAAAACAGAAGTTTGGGCAAGTCATGGAGATACTGTCACCAAACTTCCAAAAGGTTTTATTTCTATTGCTACCTCAGGCGGAATAGCTGCTATGAGCAACAAAGCCAATAGAATATTAGGAATTCAGTTTCATCCTGAAGTTATTGATACCAAAGAAGGTAAAAAAATATTACAGAATTTCCTTAAACTTTCTAATTGTAAAAAAGATTGGAATCCTGAAGATTTAATTCACCAAATTCAAAAAGAAGTTTTAGATACTGTTAAAGAAGCGAAAAAACAAAATTTGATTTTGGGAGTTTCTGGTGGAGTTGATTCCACTACCTTAGCAGCTATACTCACTCCTGTTTTAGGGAAAAAGCTTATCTGTGTAGCCATAGATACCGGAGGACTTCGTTTAGGTGAAGTTGAAGAATTAAAAATAAATATAAAAAGTGCTGGAGTAAAAAATTTAGTTATCATCAAAGCAGAAGAAAAATTTATAAAAAATATTAGTGCAACAATTGATGGAGAAGAAAAACGGGCGAAATTTCGTGATGTTTATAAAAAAATATTTGAAGAACAAATAGCTAAACATAAAGCTTGCTTCATTGTGCAAGGAACTTTAGCAACCGATATTATTGAAAGTGGCAAAATAGGGAAGTCGGCCATGATCAAAACACATCACAACGTCGGCCTTAATTGGGAAGTAGAAGATCTTCACCCTTTTAGAAATTTATTCAAATATGAAGTTCGTGAACTTGCTCGTGCTTTAAAACTTCCACCATCTGTGCACCAGCGTAATCCTTTTCCGGGTCCTGGCTTATTCTTGCGGGTAGTAGGTACACCAGTTTCTAAAAAAAATATTGACCTTGTACGAGAAGCAGATAAAACTGTTACAGATATTCTAAGAAAACATAATTTAACAAAAAATATTTCCCAACTTATCGTGGCGCTTCTGGGAATCAATTCTGTCGGAGTGAAAGGTGATGAACGAGTTTATGGCCATTCGCTCGCTATTCGTGCTGTGCAAACAGTAGATTTTATGACCGCTAAAGGATATTATTTTCCGGAAGATGTTGTAAATGAAATTACTAATGCTCTAACGAAACATAAAGACATCGTCCGTGTATTTTTCGATATGACTCCTAAACCTCCAGCCACAACTGAGTTTGAGTAAAAATTCCTCTAGATTGATTTAAGGTATTTTACGTGGTATAAAATAGGTGGAAATAATTGTAAAAAAATTTTGGCATAAAATATGCTAACAAAGGAGGGGTAACCATGTTAAGGGGAACACAAAGGATACAATTAAGTTTTTTGGAAAAATTATCGGTCGTTGTTAAAAGATGGTGGGAAATCATAGTTAATTACGTACTAAAACAGTTAAAAAAACACCGGGGAATAACAATGTTGGGGGTATTAACACTTTTTATAATAACATTCGGTAAAATTTTTTTATGGGCAATAGCAGTATTGTTTGCCCTGGCATTAGTATCCTTTATTTTGTTTTTTCTTCCCTTGAAAGAAATACAAAAGAAAGACGAGAGGGGACGGGACACAACAATTTGGTGGATAGTTGTCAGACCACTGGTTGCAGTATCGTCATATTTTTTTGTAAAATTTGGAAATCGATTTCTAGATTTCCTTACAGAAGACTAATGAGGCAACTAATAATTAAAAATCAAAAGACCGATACATTCTTGGAGGAGGATGTATCGGTTAAAATTTTGTGCTAAAATGCTTTTTATGCAAAAGAAAAATACAAAAAAAATTAAAAGTGCTCTTATTTCAGTTTTTAATAAAGACAGACTCAATGAAATCGTTAAACTCCTCGCTAAACATAAAGTAAAAATTATTTCGACAGGTGGTACGGCAGAATTCATTCGTAAACTTAAAATCCCAGTTACTGAAGTAGAGACAATTACAAATTATCCATCTCTCTTTGGAGGCAGAGTAAAAACACTTCAGCCGCAAATTTTTGGCGGTATTTTAAATCGTAGAGATAATAAAAATGATCAAAAAGAAAAAAGAGAATATAAAATAGGGGATATTGATTTAGTTATTGTCGATCTTTATCCATTTGAAGAAACTCTCGCAAGTGGCGCAGAAGAAAAAGAAATAATTGAAAAAATTGATATTGGAGGAGTATCCCTCATTCGTGCAGCCGCTAAGAATTTTGATGATGTCGTTGTTATTCCTTCAAAACATCAATATCAAGAGCTCGCTCTTATATTAAAAAATGATAGTGGAACAACACTAGAACAACGAAAAAAATTTGCAGGGAATGCATTTGAAATAACAAGCATTTATGATAATGCTATTCGTGGATATTTCGAGGGGATGAAATTACGTTATGGAGAAAATCCACATCAAAAGGGAGAGTTTATAGGCAACCTTGAAGAAAGCTTCATCCAGCTTCATGGTAAAGAACTTTCATACAACAACTTCTTAGACACCGAGTCTGCCATCGCAACAGTGAACGATTTCAAAGATCCTGCTTTTGCTATTATTAAACATTTAAATGCTTGTGGTTTGGCAGTAAGAAAAGAAGGAAAACTTTTAGATGCATATAGGGCTGCTTACCAAGCCGATCCGCTCTCAGCTTTTGGTGGAGTCCTAGCCGCTAATAGAATTATCGGGGACGATATTGCCAAACTTATAAAAGAACAGAAACTTTTCATCGAAGTTATTATCGCTCCAGACTTTACAAAGAAAGCCTTGGAGATATTAAAAGAGAAAAAAAATTGCCGAATTTTAAAATGGGCAAATCCTATCCTTCCATTAAAACAAAGTCGTACTTGCTTTACAGGGATACTCGTTCAAGATCGAGATACTCATGTAGAAAGTAAAAAAGATTTAAAAGTAGTAACGAAACGCAAACCAACAAAACAAGAAGAGGAAGATTTACTGATGGCTGCAATAGCGACAAAACATTTGAAATCTAATTCTGTTGCTCTAGTAAAAAATGGCACCCTTATTTCTATGGGTTGCGGACAAACATCACGCATTGATGCATTAAAACAAGCTATCGATAAAGCTGGAAAATTTGGATTTTCCCTCAAGGGTACAGTGCTTTCCTCAGAAGCTTTTTTCCCATTTCCTGATTGTGTAGAGTTGGCAGGAGAGGTAGGAGTTAGAGCCGTGATTCATCCTGGAGGATCAATGAACGACCAAGCCTCAATTGATATGGCAGATAAATATAATATGGCAATGGTGACAACTGGCTTTCGTCATTTTAAACATTAAATGTACACCTTTTAAAAAGTGTGGTATAGTTCTAGTGAATAAAAAATAAGAAAATCTTTCCACCTATAAGTGAAAGATTTTCTTTTATAGTTCAAATAAATATAAAAAATGCCAGGGAGGAAAAAAATGGAAAATTACTTACAGAGAAGAGAAGAAGCATTAGCGAAAACGGCAAAAAAGTTTAATCTTCCTTTTTATGAATTTACTTGGGACGAGGACGGAATTTTGAGATTTAAAAACTCAGGATTTCCGGTTCCGAATGTAGAAATCATCCCAAAAGATGGAAAGGAAAACAAATTCAAAGATCCAAACTACCATTATTTTCGTAATGGTATTGGACAGTCCTCGTCCACATCAGGCAAATAAATCTTATGAAACAATCAGTTAGAGACCTCATGGAGCACATAGCTTCCATGGGGTCATCTTTTTTTATTTTGTTTTATTTTAGAAAAATGATAATATAAATTTATGATGAAAAATCTAGAAGTTGGTATCGTTATGGGTTCAGATTCAGATTTAGAAGTAATGGCAGAAGCAGCGAAAATCCTTGAAAAATTTAACGTATCTTATGAAATAACAGTTGCTTCAGCGCACAGAGCACCCAACTTAGTACATAAATATGCAACTGAAGCAAAATCTCGCGGATTCAAAGTAATTATTGCTGGCGCTGGAGGTGCAGCACACCTAGCAGGAGTTATCGCCTCACTCACTACACTTCCTATCATAGGAATACCTATTAAAACAAAAAGTTTAGATGGCCTTGATTCAATTCTCTCTACCATTAGTATGCCTCCTGGAGTACCTGTTGCTACTGTCGGAATTAACGCTGGGAAAAATGCTGGATTGCTCGCCATCGCAATACTCGCCATCAGTGATAAAAATTTAGAAAAAAAATTAATCGCCTATAAAAATAAAATGAGTAAAGAGATAAAAACAAAAGGTGAAAAACTTTTAAAAGTTGGATATAAGAAATATTTACAAAAATAAAAACCTAAATGAGCGATTTATATAAACAAGCTGGGGTAAATATTGAGGCTGGTAATGAAGTCGTCAGGCGAATTAAAGAAAACGTGACTAGCACTCACACAAGTGCGGTGTTAACAAATATAGGACACTTCGGTGGATTATATGATTTTGGAGAAATTATAAAAAATTACAAACACCCAGTTTTAGTTCAAAGTATTGATGGCGTGGGGACTAAACTCTTAGTAGCCAAAATGGTAAACAAATACAACTCTGTTGGAGAAGATATGGTTGGTCATAGTTGTGGAGACATTTTGGCAATGGGTGCACGACCTATTACTTTTCTGGATTATGTCGCCAATGAAACACTTGTTCCAGAAGAGATGGAACAGATAGTCTCTGGAATGGCTAAGTCTTGTAGAGAAGCCGGAGTTGCCATCATAGGAGGAGAAACTGCTGAAATGCCGGGGGTATATGTAAAAGGAGAGCATGACATAGCCGGATGTATTACGGGTGTAGTAGAAAAAAATAAAATAATCACTGGAGAAAAAATTGTAGAAGGGGATATTGTCCTTGGTCTTGCTTCATCAGGTCTGCACACAAACGGATTCTCTCTGGCAAGAAAATTAATTTTTGAAAAAGCTTTACATACCGTAGAAGATAAAATTCCTGAACTTGGTATAACCGTAGGCGAAGCCTTATTGCAAGTTCATACCAATTACACCAAGCCTATACTCGAAATACTTGATTCGGGTATTGAAATAAAAGGTATCGCCCATATAACCGGCGGAGGATTTATAGAAAATATTCCACGTATCCTTCCGAAAAATCTTGACGCAGAAATTAAAAAAGGTTCATGGCCTGTTCTTCCAATTTTCCCTTTTATGCAAAAAATTGGTAATGTTAGTGAAGAGGAAATGTATACAACGTTTAATATGGGTATAGGAATGGTTTTAGTAACTCCAGATTCAGAGAAAACAAAAATTGAAGAGATTTTTAAAAAATATCCAAATTATAAAATATATACAATTGGAAAAATTATTAAAGGGGAAGGGAAAGTAAAATTATTATAATTTATATATTATGAATATCTTAGAAAAAACAGATTTTAAAAATTTAGGAGAAAAGTATATCGGCAAAGTTAGAGATGTTTACAGTCAAGACGATAAGGTTATTTTAATTTCTTCAGATAGATACTCTGCTTTTGATCGCAACTTAGCATTGGTGCCTTGTAAGGGACAGGTACTGACACAAGTAAGTCGTTTTTATTTTGAAAATACTAGCGATATTATAAAAAATCATATCTTGGATTGTCCTGACCCCAATGTAGTCGTGGGTAAAAAATGCAAAGTTATTCCTATTGAAATGGTGGTGCGAGGTTATATTACCGGCGTCACTGGTACTGCTCTATGGACTCTATACAGTGCTGGGCAAAGAGATTTCGGTGATTTCGTTTTGCCAGATGGAATGAAGAAAAATCAAAAGTTAGACAAACCAGTACTTACTCCAACAACCAAATCTAATGAGCATGATAGACCTTTGAGCACAGCGGATATTTTAAGAGAAGAAATTGTTTCAAAAGAATTATGGGAAAAAATGATGGACGTAACGTTGAAACTTTTTCAAAGAGGCCAAGAAATAGCTTTGGCTCATGGATTAATTTTAGTAGATACTAAATATGAATTTGGTTTAGATGAAAATGGAGAGTTGACTCTCGTTGATGAAATTCATACACCGGACTCTTCTCGTTATTGGCAAGCCAGTACTTATAAAGAGCGAATCGAGCAAGGCTTAGAACCAGAAAACTTTGATAAAGAATTTTTGCGTTTGTGGTTCAAGGAAAATTGTGATCCATACAAGGATAAAGTTCTCCCAGAAGCGCCAGCGGAAATGATTGCAGAATTATCCAGCCGATATGTCCAAATTTTTGAGCAAATTACCGGTACTAAATTTGAGTTTGAAACAGGGGATATAGAAAAAAGAATAGAAAATAATCTTAAAAAATATGAAAAATAAAACAATAGAGAATGCAATAAACCCGCTAGATGGAAGGTATTTTGAAAAGACACGTGCGCTTGTACCTTATTTTTCTGAAGAAGCATTAATGAGATACCGTGTTAAAGTAGAATGCGAATACCTAATAGCTTTGTCGGAAAAGAAAATATTTCGTAAATTTAACTCAAATGAAATAAAAACAATTAGAAATCTTTATGAAAAGTTTGATGAAAATTCTTATAAAAAAATAAAAGATATTGAGACAATAACCAATCACGACGTTAAAGCAGTTGAATATTTTATAAAAGAAAAGCTCTCAAAAACTTCTTTGAAGGACAGTACTGAATGGGTTCATTTCGCTCTAACTTCTGAAGATACAAATAATGTTGCTTACGCTTTGATTTTGTCTGATTCTTTAGAAAAAGTAATGATCCCTAGTATTAAAGAAATAGTTTTTAATTTAAATAAATTAGCTCAAAAATATAAAAATCTACCGATGCTTGCCCGAACCCATGGACAGTCTGCTAGTCCAACCACTTTCGGTAAAGAAATGAAAGTATTTGTTGCTCGTTTAGAAAAAAGATTAGTGGGACTACAAGGGATAAATATAGAAGCGAAATTAAATGGAGCTACTGGGAATTTCAATGCTCATGCTGTGGCTTATCCGAATGTAAATTGGCCTGAATTTAGTAAAAAGTTTATTGAAAGTTTTAATAAAGGACGTTCACAAAAATTAAAAGCGAATTTAATTACTACTCAAATTGAATGCCATGACAGTTATGTAGCTGTATTTGATACTTTAAGAAGAATAAATACAATTCTTTTAGATTTTAATCAAGATATGTGGAGATATATTTCAGATGGTTGGGTAGGACAAATACCAAAAAAAGGGGAGACGGGATCATCAACCATGCCACATAAAATAAACCCAATTGACTTTGAAAATAGTGAGGGAAATTTAGGATTAGCTAATGCATTATTTGAATTTTTTGCTCGCAAGTTGCCAATATCTAGACTTCAAAGAGATCTCTCTGATTCTACGGTAGAGCGCACTTTCGGAACTGCTTTTGGGCATTCATATTTAGCTTATACTTCACTTCTTAAAGGCTTAAGTAAAATTAGTGTAAATGAAATAAAAATAAAAGAAGATTTGATTGCGCATCCAGAAGTCATTACCGAAGCCATCCAAACTATTCTAAGACGAGAAGGTATGGCTATGCCGTATGAAAAATTAAAGGATTTAACTAGAGGCAAACAAGTTACCTTAGAAGATATCCATAAATTTATCAAAACCCTGAAAATCAACGATAGGGTTAAAAAAGAACTCTTGGCAATCACTCCAGAAAATTATATAGGCCTTGCTCCAAAAATTGTTTCCAAGTAAAAACGTCAACAAATAGACATGGAAAGTGAAAAGAAAATTTGTCAAAACTGTAAAAATGACTTTACTATTGAGCCGGAAGATTTTAAATTTTATGAAAAAATAAAAGTTCCACCACCAACTTTTTGCCCAGAATGCAGGCTTATTCGCAGACTTTGCTGGAGAAATGAACGTTCTTTATACAAACGTACCTGCGATCTATGTCATAAAAAAATAATTTCTATGTACGATGAAGATGTTATCTTTCCAGTTTATTGTCCAGATTGTTGGAAAAGTGATAACTGGAACCCTGTGGAATATGCACAGGATTATAATTTTAATAAGCCATTTTTTACCCAATGGAAAGAATTATTCTTAAGAATTCCACATCAATCAGTTTGGCAATCCGGTGAGTGTATAAACACTGAATATACAAATTTTGTTCAAGATGTAAAAAATGTATATCTAGCATATTCTACGCTTTGGAAATCAGAAGACGTTTTTTATTCAAGTAATATAGATAATTCAAAAAATGTTATTGATTCATATAATGTAGTAAATAGCGAATTGATTTATGAAAATATTGGAAGTGTAAAAAATTATAATTCTCAGTATTCTTACTGGTCGACAAATTGTATAGATTGTAATTTTATTTTGGATTGCATCAACTGTCAGAATTGTTTTGGTTGTGTTAATTTGCGAAATAAAAAATATTGTATTTGGAATAAGCAATATGAAAAAGAAGAGTATTTTGAAAAAATTAAGAATTTCAATATGGGAAGTTTTGATTCTGTTCAAAGAAGTTTTCAAGAATTTTGGAGCTTTACACTTAAATTTCCTAGAAAATATGATCGCATAATAAATTGCATTAACGTAAATGGAGATGAACTTCGTAATTGCAAAAATAGCTTATTTACTTTTAATGCTTACGATATGGAAAATGTTAAATTTGCATATAGATGTGTGAGTTCAAAAGACTCTATGGATATTTGTTATAATACATTTTCAGAATTAATATATGAACATGCATTCGGCGGATCAGATAATAGTTTTAATGCTAAATTTATTGCTCGTGGATTTAAGACAACAAATGAAGTCCACTATATTGATTCCTGTCGATCTTCAAATAATCTATTCGGTTGTATTGGCCTAGAATCAAAACAGTACTGTATTTTAAACAAGCAATATACCAAAGAACAGTATGAGAATTTAATTCCAAAAATAATACAACATATGAACGATATGCCATATGTTAATGAGAAGGGAAAAGTTTATAAATATGGCGAATTTTTCCCCTTTGAATTTTCTCCTTTTGGATATAATGAAACAGTTATTCATGAATTGTATCCAATGACAAAAGAAAAAGCTTTAGAAAGGGGATACAACTGGAAAGATAAAATAGAAAATAAATACATTATTACTAAAAAAGGAGAAGATTTGCTAGACGACATTAGAGATGTAGATGATTCTATTTTAAACGAAGTAATAGAATGTGCTATTACTAAAAAAGCTTTTAAAATTACACCTTTCGAACTTCAATTTTATCGACAAATGAACATTCCTATCCCTAGAGTTCATTACGATGAAAGATATAAGAAAAGAATTGCCTTAAGAAATCCAATTAAACTTTGGCACCGAAAGTGCATGAAAGAGGGGTGCAAAAACGAATTTGAAACAAGTTATGCTCCAGACAGACCAGAGATAATCTATTGTGAACGTTGTTACCAGCAAGAAGTTTACTAGCCTTTGGCTAGCGTATTAAAATTAAATACACATATCAGCCATGGCGTATATGTGTATTAAGGCCTGCCCAATGTTTGAAGTAAAGAGTTGACTAAATCTATAAAATATGGTATGATTTAAAAAACAAATTGTACTTAATAAAAAAATAAACCTTTAGAAGGAGAGGTGACAGAAATGAAAAAACAGTTTTTGATTGTCGGAGGTACTGGCTCCATCGGCGGAGCCATCGCAGATGAAATCTTTTCCCATAGCCATTCCGTGGTTATTACTGGAAAGAAAGAACTAGATGTAACCAACGAGGAAAGTATCCGGGACTTTTTTTCTTCTTTTCCCTCGTTTGACGGTATGGTATACGCCGTCGGGTCATGTCCCCCAAAGGGGTACATGAAGGAGATCGAGACGCCTCTCTCCAAGATTGACGTCAGCAGACTTTCTACTGATTTTAATCTACATGTAGTTGGACTACTTAGAGTGGTTCAACAAATGAAAGGGGTACTGAAAGAGAGTTCTCCGATATTAGTTATAAGCTCCGGAATAACACGGATTCCGGATTGTGGTTGTCCAGCGAATTTATATGCGGGGCATTACGCCACGATCAAGGCTTCGCAAAATGAGTTGGTGAAGTGGCTCCGGCGAGACCCCTTTATCCGCGAAAAAGGGATCCTAATTCACCGACTAGGAGTGGGAGCTGTTGACACTCCTTTTCATGAAGGGGCATCGGAAGAGCTGAAGCCTCCAATATTATACTCACTGGAGGAAGTAGCAAAAAGGGCTATTAAGGCGCTAGACAGTCGCAAGGTTGTCGATTACGACTTCAACCCGATTTTTAGGCTATTAGTTAGGAAGTTCCTAGTTTGAATCAAAGTCCTCACCAACGTGAGGCAAAAATTCCAAGCTTTCGCTTGGTCCCGATCAGGAAATTGGTCGGGTTTTTTCTTTTTATATACGTTTTTCTTTCATTGTCACCCTTCGAGCATTATCCAATGTTGTGAGACATATTGATTATTTTGTATTTTCAAATAAAGCGTGTAAGATAGACTTATGATTCTTCGAATTTCAGCTTTTATTTTACTTTTATTTTCTATACTTTTTATGCCTTTTTGGCTATCCGTTGTGATCGCTCTTTGCGCTATGATTTATTTTAATGTTTTTTGGGAAGCAATTGTCTTGTTTCTTTTGTCAGATTTGCTTTATGGAATACCTGAAACAAAATTTTTTAATATGGTTTTTGTTTCTTCTATTGTGATTCTAATAGTTTTGATAATAATAGAAGCAATAAAAAAGAAACTTAAATTTTATAAATGATCACAAGAATATTTAAAAAAAATAAATTAAAACATAAAAACTCTTTTGTAGAACCCGATGAGATTTTTCTGGACTCAAAAAATTTACAAAATTTTGATCGCCAACAATTTGAAGGACGTATCGAGCGCCCCATTCCTAAGAAAACTATTGTCCTACTCGGTGTAGCGTTTTTATGTCTGATGGGAATTTTTGGAACTCGTCTTGTCTATCTTCAATTAGACAAAGGGGAAGCATACTTCAAACGAAGTCAAAACAATATGTTAGAAAAAATTATTATCTTCACTGATCGTGGAATAATTTATGATCGTAATAAAATAGAATTAGCTTGGAATAAAAAAACAGGTGAGGAAACAAGCGAAACATCTATCCCTATCAGGAGTTATCTATCGCCAGGATTCTCGCACCTTTTAGGCTATGTAAGTTATCCAACGATGGATAAATCAGGAAATTATTGGCAAGGTGACTTTATTGGGAAAGACGGATTAGAGAAACAATATAACAATTTACTAAAGGGCGAAAATGGCGCAAAAATAATAGAAACGGATGCCCTAAAAAAAGTATACTCAGAAAACATCGTGAATACTCCAAAGCCAGGTACTAATTTAATTACAACTATTGACTCAAGAATTCAAGGCGAATTATTCAATTTGATTAAAAATCTTTCAGCTAACAGAACCTTTACGGGTGGTTGCGGTATTATGATGGATGCTCAAAATGGAGAAATTTTAATTACTACAAGTTATCCTGAATATAATTCAGAAATTCTATCTTTTGGAAAAGACGTAGAAACAATAAATAGTTATTTAACTGACAAGAGGAAAGTTTTTCTAGATAGAGATATTTCAGGACTTTATGTTCCAGGCTCAATCGTTAAACCATTCTTTGCTTTAGGAGCCTTAGTAGAAGGAATAATTGATCCATATAAGAAAATTCTTTCTACCGGCTCTATTTCTATTCCTAATCCTTACTTTCCCGGTCAAAAAACTGTTTTTAAAGACTGGCAAGTAAATGGCTGGACTAATATGATGGAAGCATTAGCTGTCTCTTCTGACGTTTATTTTTATGAAATTGGGGGAGGATTCGAAGGTCAAAAGGGGTTAGGTATAACTAACCTTGGAAAATATGCGAAACTTTTTGGCTTTGCAGATAAAACTGGCATAGACTTACCAGACGAAAAATATGGGACTATTCCTAGTCCAGAATGGAAAATACTAAACTTTAAAGGAGATCCTTGGCGTATCGGAGACACCTACCATACCGCCATCGGACAATATGGATTCCAGGTCACTCCGATGGAAATGGTTCGCGCTGTCGCCGCTATGGCAAATGGAGGTACAATGCTGACCCCACATTTAATTCTCGGTGATATAGACAAGGAGAGTCAAAAAACTTTACTCAATTTAAATAAAAATTATTTTGATACTGTACACGAAGGGATGAGACTCGCTGTAACTTCTGGAACTGTTTCATCTTTAAATGTGCCTTACATCCAAGTAGCTGCAAAATCAGGTACCGCTCAGATTGGTTTAGCAAAAAATAAAGTTAACTCTTGGGTCATAGGATTTTTCCCATATGAAAATCCAAGGTATGCTTTCGCAGTAATGATGGAGGCTGGACCTTCATCTACTGGTAGTGGAGCCGCTACTTCTATTACGCGCCAACTCCTAGATTGGATGTCTGTCAATACTCCAGAATATTTCACCCAGTAGTAAATCTTTTATAAAAATCTCATTATTAGGCTTTAAATAAAAGGCTAAAAGGGGAGTTTTTTTATCCACCTTATATCCACCTTTAGTCTTGACATTGACAATATTTTATTTTAGGGTGTAAATGTAATACATTAAAATAAACAGGCAAATTAGTCCTTTGCTTTATTGAAAAAATTATAACTTAACTATTATTAATTTATTAAAAATAAATATATGAAAAAATCATTTGCAAAGTTTCTCCACACGTTTCTCATTGTCTCTATGGTCACCTGGTCCGGAGCTCCCGGCCTAGGAATTTTTATAAAAACAGCTAATGCAAATGTTGTTGGTGTCACTACCAATGCAGCCTCCAGTATAACTTCAACTAGTGCAACGCTGAACGGTACTGTCGGCACATCTCCTGTAGACAATACTTCTTTTTGGTGGGGAACATCCTCTGCCGGTCCTTTTACACCCGCAGTTGATCCAGGGAGTCAACTAGGTGACTGGTCACACGATGCCGGCTTAGGTTCTAAGTCAGCCAGCGAGACATTTAGTTATCCTCTTACCGGCCTTACTCCAAGTACCCTATATCATTTCGTAGCATGGGTTCAAGTTGGTGGCACATGGTATCCTGACTCAGTCGTGGATTTTACGACTAATTCTCCAACTCCTGTTTATATCACCACTAACAGTGCTGATAGTATAACTACCACCGATGCAACACTAAACGGTACCAATGGCAACAGCGCTGCTGCTGGACATTCATTCTGGGTTTCCTTGTCATCTCCAATTGATACTTCAAGCTCAACAATTCCAGCTGGCGTCTATTCTACTCCTGATTTTGGGTCAATTGCCGCAAACGCTCCTTTCTCTGCTTCTCTTTCGTCTATTACAACCACAGGTGTCCCTACTAATCTCCCTGCGATAACACCAAGCACTCCATATTATTTTGTTGCTTGGTCTAATATTGGTGGAACATGGTATCATGGCAGTGAACAAATTTTTTCTACTGCTACCCCAGCCCCAACTCCAACTCCTATTCTTACTCTTACCGCCAACCCAACATCTGCGACTATTTCTCAATCTACTTTAGTTCCTGAAACAAGTGGCGTACCTACCGGTGGCAATGCTACAGTTGATACCGCTACCAGCGGCCTCACACCAATTCAAGTAACTTTAACAAACACCGGCACTGCTGCTTCTGCTAATGTTCGTATTAGTCCGATTGGTGCTGACCCACACATTCAATTATGGGCAAAAGACACATCTGATAATTGGTATGATATTAATGTTACTGGGTGGATGGATTCTGCAGGTATTTCAATACCGACACCATTTACTGCTACTACTGATATTTACGCAATCTCTGATGTAGCAGGCCCCTACCCACTAACGGTTAATTTAGTTTTAGTAAGTGATTCTTCGGTCGTCGCTACCACGGGAGGAACAATTACAGTAAGTGCACCTGTTCCAGCTGACACAACTGCCCCTACAGTTCCTACATTAATATCTCCAGCTGATGGAACATTCCTTGATACAAACAATTTTGATTTTGATTGGAATGATTCCACTGATGATTCTTCTATTACTTATATCTATCAGGCTTCTCAAAATCCAACACAGTCTGAGGGGGTACTGACAACTGGTTTGTGGACTTCAGGAACATTACCTACAAGCACGATTCATTCTTCCGGAGCTGGAGACGGCACATGGTATTGGCAAGTTAAAGCCGTTGATGCTTCAAACAATGAAAGCGCATGGAGCCCAATTTGGAATGTTACTCTTGATACTGTTGCACCTGACGCGCCAACATTAATTGCTCCTCTAAATGATGCTGTTGTTAAAGGAATTCCATCTTTAACTAATTCATGGAATTCAGTTTCTGGTGCTGTAAAGTATAAATATGAGAGTTACAATGATTCAGCTATGACAAGCCCAAGATGGAGCGGAGAATTTACAACAACTTCAAAAACAGCAAACAATGTTGCAGAAACTACTTTTTGGTGGAGAGTGAAAGCTGTTGATGCGGCTGGCAACGAAAGTGGATGGAGTAATTTATGGAAAGTGACTATAGATAATACTGCACCGACTGTATCTTTGGTTGATGCAGACGGCGCAACTTATAATTTGGCTACTCCTTCACCAAAGGAGATCAAAATAACTTTTAGTGAAGACCTTTCTAATACACCAACAATAGAGGTTCACACAACTGTCGTTGGTTATTATGTAGGCGATTGCAGTGATGGTGATGCCAAGACTTTCTGTTTTGATTATCCGATAAATTCAGGCGAAGAATTGACGCACACTATTTATATTTCAGGAGCTGCAGACTTAGCTGGCAATATTATGACCCAAGATTCTACTCATACATTCAATGTTGATACGATTGCACCGAGTGGCGGAAGCATTAGTTATGAAAATGGTTATGTAAATTCCACTTCACAAACAATTAACTATATTATTGGTAGCGATGCTGGCTTCGGATTAAATTTTGCGACTGGAAAAATTCAAAGACGTGTTGGGAATACAAATGGAGCTGATTGTGAAAGCTGGGGACCTTGGCAAGATTTAATTTTTGAAACTGACGGAAGTTATATTGATAGCGACTTGGTAGATGAAAAATGCTATCGTTATAGTTATATTATTGAAGACAATGCTGGAAATTCTACAACCTATGGTCCAAATGGAACTCTAAAGGTAGATACTTCAACCCCTGTTTCAACCGATGATTACGATGGACTTTGGCATAATTCAGGTTTTGCAGTTAATATAAGTACAAATTCAGGAATTGGTTCAAAAACACGTCTTCTTGCGTGTTACGCCCTAGAGAGTGATCCAAATTGTTCTCCTCTTTCTCCACTAACTGGTTTTGTGTTTGGTTCTAATAGTTCAAGCATAACAATTTCTGGTGATGATGGCTCATATCGTCTGCGTTATCGTACTCGAGATGAAGCTGGAAATATTGAAAGTCCTATTCATGAAATAATAGTAAAAATTGATAGCACTTTACCGACAGTAACCAATGTAAATGTAGTAGAAAAAGATACCTGGAATGACTATAGTCCATACATAAAAGGTGATTCTGCTTTCCGTGTCCGTGCCGATGTTTCTGATATTGGTTCAGGCTTAAATGTTGCAACGTGTGAATATTCTTTAGACAACGGAGCAACTCCTTGGATTGCTGGATCATTTAATTCAGCAACTAATCGTTGTATCGCAGATATTTCTCCAACTATTTCTGATGGAACAACATATATGGTAAATGTACGAGTTACTGATAAAGCAGGAAATACAGGAACAGGAACTGCAGTTAGTTATACAGTTGATTCTGCTAATCCATCAACAACTTCAACAACAATCAGTCCTGATACTGGCACTTACACTAATACTAATCCAACAATTACGGGAACAATTACAGATTCTGCTTCACCGATTGTTAGTTGCCAATATAGATATAGAGTAACTGGTTCTACCTGGCCAACTTTTGCTAACGGAGCATGGGATGGGACAAACTGTACTGTAACTATCAGCGGGCTTACTGACGGAGTATCTTATGACTTCTCAATGCGTGGCTTGGATAGTGTAGGAAATTATGGAGGAGGAGCACAAAATAATATAACAAGGATTGTAGATGTAACGGCGCCAACTATTGATTTAGTTTTCCCAGCAATTGGACCAGGTGCAACGAGTTTTCAAGCAATATTCAGTGAAGATGTTAATGCAACAAATGCAGGAAATCCTGCCAAGTATTTCTTAAATAATTGGCCAGATGCAGGTGGAACCGGAGACTTGTCTGGACAAGCTACTGTTTTGTATGACTCAACTTCTCATACTGCAACTATAACTTTTACGAATCCTGGCTGGTATGTTTCGCCAGAACAAGAATGGGGAGTGCAAGGCATTTATGACTTAGCTGAAAATCTTCAAAATGTAAATCCCTATGCTGAATATTCAACACCAATGACAGCCCCTGTCACGACTGACGATATTGCTGATTCAAATTGGCATAATTCAGTTACAGTTAATCTTTCTTGTGCCGATATAGATGGAAGCGGTTGCAAAACAACTTACTACACAACAGATGGAACAGAGCCTGACACAAGTTCTTCATCAGGTAATTCGTTTACTCTTAACACTGATGGTGAATATACAATTAAATATTTCTCAGTTGATAACGCTGGAAATATTGAATCAATAAAAACAGCTGTTAACCAAGTAAAAATTGATACAATTACGCCGACACTCTCTTCTGCCGAAACAAAAGATTTAGATAACGATGGAAAAATTGATACAATTAAACTAACATTTAATGAAAGTATTGGTGATTATGCATTAGCTCCTGGAACAGCTGATGGTTGGGATGTTGCTGGATATGGCGGAGAGTCAATCGGAACAGGAGTTACAGAAAATGATAATATCTTGATGCTTAGTGTTACCGAGGGTTCTGTAGTAGATACACAAGCTACCCCTGCAGTAACCTACACTTATCAATTAATTACAAATAGCACCCATGACACAGCTGGAAACCAGCTAGAGACAATGACCTTAACCGCTACCGATGGAGTAGCCCCAATTATGGTTTCTGCCCGAACTACTTCTCCAACGACAATTGATGTTACTTTCTCTGAAGATTTGCAAGGTGATGAATTAACTGTCGGCGACTTTGAAGTAAATAATGGAAATGGTCCGAGAACACCAGCTTCTGTTTCTGAAAATAACGGAGTAGTTACATTAACTCTTAACGATTCAGATTCAATGACGGCAGGTTCAACTCCAACAATTACAATTAACCCTAATGATCCGAACAGCATTGTGGACCTAGCTGGAAACGAACAAGTAAACACAGATTCTGTTGTGGCTACTGACGGCATCCCGCTACCACTCAGAAGAAGTGGTGGAAGTTACATAATTCCTCTTGGTCAAGTTCTAGGTGCTTCAACAGGACCAATTCCTGGATGTGGAAATAGAACAACTGGTTTTAGTATCACTACAGGCCACTCTTGTATTGGAAATACTGGAGAAGGTCAAGTTCTAGGCGATGAAAAATTCATGTTCTTGAAAAATATGAAGCTTGGTTCTAGACTCAATCCAGATGTGATGGAACTCCAAAAATTCTTGAACACAGCTGGTTATGGTCCTTTAGTAACTGATGGAAAATTTGGACGAGGAACCAAATCAGCTGTCATCAAATTCCAACTAGCTAATGGGTTAAGAGGGGACGGATCCGTTGGAGCTCTTACTAGAGCAGTGTTGAATAAATAAATTTTATAAACTAATTAACACAAAACCTCATCTTTATCGATGAGGTTTTGTTTATTGTATCCTTGACGTTACCAATATTTTATTATAAATTATAAGTAACATTAGAAAAAATAAAAAGGTAAATTAGTCACTTTTCTTATTAAGAAAATAATAAATTATTTTAAAATTAACTAAAAATATATGAGAAATTTTATATTCACTTCTCGTTTTATCTTGCTATTCTTCCTTGTGGTCGGATTTTTTTTTGTTGGGCCAAGCGCTGCATTTGCTAACAAAACAGTAACAATTACTAAAAATGGAACTGGAACAGGTACCGTGAACAGCACTTTACCCAATAGCACAATTAACTGCGGAGCCACTTGTAGTGCATCTTTTAGTAATACTGCCACTGTTAATTTAACTGCGACCCCTTCTGTTGGATCTAAGATTGAAGGATGGAACGTTCCCGCGGGCTATGTTATTAATTCTGGTTGTGGTAGCTCTGATCTTTTTTGTAATTTCAGGATGAATAATACTGCCAAGACAATAACTACAACTTTTAATCTTAAAGAAAATCAAGAAACTGTAGCTGTTACAGGCTTGCCATCTTCAGCAACTTATCAGCAAGCTGGTATTACAGCTAGTGGCTCTGGTGGAAGCGGCACTGGAACTTTTTCTTATAGTGCTGGTGCTTCAACTGCATGTTCTGTAAATCCTTCAACTGGTGCCGTCACCATTACAAGTGGCAATGGAACTTGTACAATTACCGCAACTAGAGAAGCTGACAACAATTATAATGTCGCCAGTGGTTCTGCATCAATTACAACTATTAACAAAGCAGATGCAAATATTTCTATCACCCCATATTCTGTTGCTTATGACGCCACAACTCACACAGCTACTGGCACAGCTACTGGCGTATTGGGAGAAGATCTAGCAGGTCTTGATGTCTCCTGCACTATCCATACAAATGCTGGCGATTACACAACTGATCCATGGACCTTCACTGACTCAACTGGTAATTACAATAATGCAAGTGGCACGGTGTCCGATGCAATTACTAAAATTGACGCAATAATTAACGTCTCTGGCTACACAGGCACCTATGATGGTGATTCTCATGGAGCAACTGGTACCGCTACAGGCATTGGTGATGTTGATCTTAGTTCTTCAATTAATCTTGGTTCAACTTTTACTGATGTTCCAGGTGGAACTGCTAATTGGATATTTGCTGGTGGGGAAAATTATAATAATGCGAACGGAAACGTAAGCATTGCTATAACGGCACAAGATATAACTGTAACTGCAGACGCAAAAAGTAAAATTTACGGTAGCTCTGATCCAGCGTTGACATTTACCAATGATCCTTTGGTTGAAGGGGATAGCTTTTCGGGTGCACTTGCACGTGATGCCGGTGAAACAGTTGGAATATATCCTATCACTCAAGGTACATTGTCATTAAATGAAAATTACACACTCAACTTTACTGGTGCAAACTTTACTGTTGCCCAACATAAGAAAGGTGGGAGTTACACAATACCTCCTGGTCGAATGTTAAGCGTTTCAAGAGAACCAATTCCTGGATGTGGCAATAGAACAACTGGATTTAGCATCACTACAGGCAAGTCTTGTATTGGAAATACTGGAGAAGGTCAAGTTCTCGGCGCTAAGAAATTTATATTCCTAAAAAATATGAAAATTGGTTCTAAACTTGATCCAGATGTAAAGGAATTACAGAGTGTATTGACAACCTTGGGTTATTATTCAGGACCAATTGATGGAAAATTTGGACCAGGAACCAAAGCAGCTGTCATTAAATTCCAACTAGCTAATGGACTAAAAGGGGATGGAAGGGTTGGAGCTCTTACTCGAGCTGTCTTGAATAAATAAACAAATTATAAATTAACTACTACAAAACCTCATCTTTGCAGATGAGGTTTTGTTTGTTATGCAAGCTTAAAATGGAAGTATTTGTATACACTTTTTGTCCACCTTTATTATTGACATTTTCTTCATAAAGTTATAAAAATAAATAAAATAAAGGTTAATTTTTAGTGAATTATTATCAATATTATTAACAATAACTTTAAAAATATATGAAAAAAAATCTCTCTGTCATTTTAATTTTGGTTTTAATTTTAGGTGGATTGATGGTCGCAAGTAAAGTAACGGCTACTTTAGAAATTATTGACACACAAGGAGGTTCGCTTGTAATTAACGAAATTGATTATGACCAACCATCAATGGACACATCTGAATTTATTGAATTAAAAAATATCGGTACAGGATCGGTAAACCTTGATACTTACGAACTTCGTTTAATTAATGGTGCTGATTTTGGTGCGATATATAAAACTATAGATTTGCCAAATATCAGCTTAGTTTCTAGTGATTATTATGTTATCTGTGGAAATTCGACCAATGTTCCTAATTGCGACCTCTCAATTACTCCATCTACTGATTTAATTCAAAATGCTAAACCGGGGGGTGGTGATGGCGAACCTGATGCAATTGCTTTATATAACTTAGGTAGTCTTGTCGATACTGTAAGTTATGAAGGTGGCGTTCTTGGATATACTGAAGGAACAGGAGCACAAGAAGATGTGAGCGGTAATGCCTCAAAAGGAATTTCTCGATTACCAGATGGCCAAGATACAAATAATAACTCTGCCGATTTTGCTTATGTTTGTATCACTCCGGGAAGCGCAAACAGTAATTGCTCTACTCCACCAGCTGATTCCGACAGCGATGGTATTCCAGATGCATCAGATAATTGCCTTGCAACTGCTAACCCAGAACAAACAGACGTTGATGGCGATGGAGTGGGTGATGCCTGTGATAATTGTCCTAATTTATCTAACGCCGACCAAGTTGACGCCGATGGTGATGGAGTAGGTGATGGTTGTGATAATTGTGCTCAAATTGCTAATGCTAATCAAGCTGATGATGACCGTGATGGTATTGGAAATGCCTGTGATGCAATAAATAACTATTGTGGTGATGGCTATATTTACGAAAATGAACAATGCGACGATGGCAACACTCAAAACGGAGATGGTTGTAATTCAACTTGCCAAAACGAAATCGCTGACAATTGTTTAATTTTTGAGGCTTGTGTTGATGGTAGCGATTGGGTGAAAGTTGAAGATGGACAGCTAAGCCTAACTCACAACTCAAGTGACCCAATTGGCGAACACGGTAGCTGTCCTAGTAACTTCAGAAACATAATCAAGGTCAACGACACTACATATCCAATAATCTATAATGGAAGTTACGCTATCAATGGTAACCCTAGCTTGTCTGTAGGCATTAACTATCTAGCCAGCGTCATCAAATTACTAGGACGAGGTGCCATAACCCAAGAAAACCATTCTGCTTTCATTGACGATAGGGGGCCTGGCGGAGCTGATGTTTATAAACTTAAGATTTGTGGTGAAGTAGAACCAGTGCTTGGCAGTATCCATGGATATAAATGGAATGATCTTGATGAGGATAGTTATCCTGACACTTGTGATAATTTTGTTTCCGACAAACTATTTTCAGACCAAGAACAAGTAGATGATATTTGTACTCCTGAACCGCTGCTTTCTGGTTGGACAATTTTCATCGATAAAAATGGCGACGAACAGTTAGATGAAAACGAACCTTCTATGGTTACTTCTGATGGGGAAGAGCATTTCGGTTGGTATTGGTTTGATGATTTATTGCCAGGAGATTATCAAGTTTGTGAAGTTCCACAAACCAATTGGACACAAACTTTCCCAAACGAAGAAAATTGTCATACTGTAAGTCTCCCGGATAACGGTTCTCATGGTTTCCCTTGGACAGTCAATGCCACTGAAGGTTATGAATATAACTTTGGTAACCATCAAGATGAAATTGTAACTCCTCCAGTAAGACATAACGGTGGTGGCGGTGGTAATGTTTGTGCCCCAGGGAGTACATATAATTTTAACTTAAATACGTGTGTTCCTAATGGTCAAGTTCTAGGTGCTTCTACGGGACTAAACAATGGTCAAGTTCTAGGCGCAGAAACTTGCAACCTTAATAGAACAATGAGATTTGGCATGAAAGGATGTGATATATTGGAATTACATAATAAACTAACAACTCTAGGATTTTACAAAGGTCCTATTGATGACAAGTTCGGTAGGTTGTTATTGCCA
>Ga0172379_10000580_pt1 | contig 89711 bp, 200 predicted proteins | sample GrowelOW334metaG_FD_119756 | JGI IMG/M metagenome (GOLD analysis project Ga0172379, IMG submission 119756) | Groundwater microbial communities from an aquifer near a municipal landfill in Southern Ontario, Canada - Groundwater well OW334 metaG | ecosystem: Environmental > Aquatic > Deep...
AGGCTTCACGTCAGGATGACAGTCAGAGAACTTCTTGTACGTAGGCATTCTGGCAATCTCCAATCTCAAATTTCAGGTTCGTACTCGATCTCAACGTGACCCCTAAGCATCACATACCCCAACTGGCCGTTGTCATCAAGGACACGCTGGACAACAATGCCGTTTCCTTTCTCTTCTTCAGCCGCAAAAATGACGTAGCCCTGGGGGGTCCCTGCCGTCGAGGAGAACAAGGGTATTGGTGTTACCAGGATGACAGTTCAGGCATACGCAACCTCCTTGGAACAGAGGAGGGACGGAACCCCCCAGAGTCACGGTGTTCGGCTTGGCGTTCGAAAAGTCGTAAGTTTCCAGAGCCCTATCGAAGTCCTCCAGAGTCTTCTGGTCCAACTCTCCCTGAGCCTTTTTATCAAGTACCGCGAAGAAATCCTTATCCGAGTCCTTTCGGCCCTCCTCAGCTACCAACTCCGCCAGACTCCTTTCAAGTTCGGGGGCTTCAGCCGCAAGCAAAGCCTCCATTTCCGAGGAGGAAAGAACCGGAGAAGGAGGCTCAGTTCCCGCCCCTGCTGCGCAAACAGGCTCAGGCTTACTGTTCAAAATCGCCTCCAGGAACTCAACCGAAAGCTTCACGCCAGTGTCCGACATTTTCTTCTATCCCCTTTTTACTGATTACGGATTACGGAGTACGGAGGCTCTTCAAAAACCTATTTCCCAGCATCTCCGCAAAAAGCACCGATTTTCCAAATGGCACAGAGGACCCAGAGGAAAGCTCGTAGTAAATCGGCCCCGGGGACTCTTCAAGAATACCAGAACCCCCCGCCTCCCCAATCCACTTCACCGTCAAAGACCAGTCCTTCCCGCCAGCATAAGCCTCACAGCAGAAAGCCAGTTCCCCCAAAGTCTTTACGCTGGCCGTAAAGAACTTCAGGGAGTAAGCCTCATCCGGAGAATGCGGAAGACGCACCACAAAAGTCACCCCCTCCATACTCCGGATCTTGTCGTAAAGAGGGTCCTCCTCAGAGTCGCAAAGAGGATCCGTGAAGGACGGGCAATGACTCATCTCCGAAACCTCCCACTCATAAGGTCTCGGTACGCTGCAACTAGCCCCCGTCAGCTCGAAGTCTCGGATAAAGTCAACGTCTCGAACCACAACTATACCGCCATCCCCTCGGACCACACTCAAAGGGTACGCAAAACAGAGACAATGCTCCCGCTGGGTCGTTTTCGAAAGGTAACTGAACGTCTTGCCGTCCTCTTTCCGGGTAACAGTATCCCCAGGCTGGAGAGCCAGACAGAATAAAGGGTACTTCTTGGCATACGCCTCCATCTCCGCTCGGGCCCACTCGTAATGGTCCCAGAAGCCCTCCACGCCTATCATACTGTCAGGGTCTTCCATCAAACCAGAACTCCGCTTGTGCATGGTACACACAGTAAGATGGATCAACATGCAGATAGAAACGTCACCCGTCCGCTTATCCTTGTACCAGTACCCAACCTTCGGTAAATCCATAAGGTGACCTCCTCTTCTGGTGGTTAGCGTGGGACCGCTGAATTCGCAGAAACCCACGACTCTATGGCCGATTTTGCAAGCTCTATGGTTTGCATGTTGTCTATGACGTGTATGCGCTTATACCCGTCGTGGTAGCTAGTTTTATGGTTCCAGAAAGCAGCTACTGCTGAGAAGCTGTTATGGTTCAGTTCTATCTGAAGATGTAGAAACCCTATCTTACCGGCTATACCGTCTAAATCGGCTGTCGTTTCCCATTTGATAGGAACAGGAGTGGGGGTTGAAGAGCCCAAGTGCTCAGTTACTCGCCAGGGTCTGATCTGTATTCCTGTCATTTTTTTTATCACCCCCCCTTGTGTTCAGATTCAGTTACTCCGTTCCCGTCAGGGTTATCATACCCCTTCAACTCAAAATAAAGCGCCCGCCCCGCAACATAAACCTGAAGAACCGGAGTCACGCCCCAAGAGCTGAAACCCTCCGCATTTACCAGCCCAGCCGCTAATCCCTCAGCTTGTTCCCAAGTCTTAGGTTCCTCCCCAGGACGTACATACACAACCCGAGACCACAGCTCGTAACGGTCGGTGTCCTCATTCGTGTAAACCCCGCTGAACCTCACCGCTACCATGTACTCCAACCTCGGTTCTGGCCTATTCATTTCAATCCCCTAGTGGTAAGTGTCATCGTCTGTTCCTCTCTAATCTGTTTCCGCACCTCGGGTCGGAAACCCCACCGTCCGAGCATCCATGAACTTTAGCTTCCCACAGTGCGTAGCAATCAGATTCCATATCTCCTGTCAAGTCTGAGCGTTAGACAGAAACAAACCATCCTGGCGATTGGTAAGCAGCCACGCCAATACCGAAGGTAACCCTACTGTCATCGGCTCCGATTGCTGACAGAATCTCCTGCTGATACGCCGCACTAGTCTTGTCTGTTTTCATGGTCTGGCCTTTCCCCCTCTCTCGGATCACACAAGGTGACTATACCCTAAAGGGAGAGGGAAGCGAAAGCCGGGATTCGAACTTGGGCTTGGATCAAATCGACTGCCCTTCGTGCGTAGCCGAAAGGCTGTCGTTCTTGGATGCTCACTACTAACGTAACCGTATAACCGTATAACCGTATAAGCGAGTATGCAAGTAAACGGTTATGCAAATATCCCTTTTTCCGCCCTTTTGGAGAGCACTGTTGCGGCCCGTGCCAGGAGGGCAAAGAGTAAGTCGAGGGTAAGTCCGGTAAGTCGGAGGTAAGCCTGAATTGAGGTCGGGGGTTAACCGCAGGTTAGGTACAAAGCACTCTCCTTAAGAGGAAAAATGCGGTGTGTTTTCAAGGCATTCTGAGTAGTTGTGGCTGGGTACGTGAGTTAGGTACAAAGCACTCTCCCTGCCTAGCCCGAAGGGCTGGGGGCGAAGGATGAATGCGGTGTGTTTTCAAAGACTTCCCGAAAGTGGGAGATTAGTGGGAGAACAGAGCTTGATAGTGGGAGATTGCGGGAGATTGCGGGAGCCGCACTGGGGGCCGGTGGGATAGGCAGAGCCTAAGTGGGCGACTATCAAACCCGTGATGAAACGGTCACGATTTCACAGACTGAAAAAATTCTTGGATTCCATTTTCAGAAAAATTAGCACCGTGACACTGATAGCCAAGTTGGCACGGTATTTGCCCAGCCCCGCCTATCCTCCCGCCCTTCGGGCAAGGAGCGGCTTGGCCTGGAATTTCCCAGAATCGTCTCTCGGATCTCCAGAAACAGGCCCTCGAATGAGTGCATTTTCAGTCAAAAGAGGCGCATATTCAGCCAAGGTGAGTCTGACCGTCTTTCCCTTCCTCTGCCCTTCGGGCAGGGAGAGGAATGACCTTCAAGCTACCTCGGGCCCGCCTTTTGGCCCTGATTTTTGAGATTTTGGGCGAGATCAAGCACAAAATAGTGAATTAGTGACTGGACAGACAGTCAAAATCACTAAATCGGCCCTGAAGGGCCAGTTTCTTGAGATTGAGCCCGATCTGAGGCTAGAAAGACGATTTGAGCCCTACGAGAGCACCTGAATGGGACCTTCGGGCTCAGATTCGGGCCAATCGGCCCAGCCCTCACGAACGAGCTGGCCATTATCCAAGAACACGCGGATGGAGACATCAGGGGAGCGGAGGTTGGCCTCCAGGATAAGGCCACAGTCTTCGTTGTCCTCATCCTGGATTTCCACAACCATGCCTTCTCTAGCCCCGTCCGAGTAGGGAATGCAGACTCGGTCACGAAGATGAATGAGGAGAGGCAGAGGTGCCGATTCCTCTGGCGTGGTGGCGGTACATACACTCCCGTCCTCCTCGAAACTAATGAGGACGACTTTTTCATCCTCTGCGAAACGAGCGAGGAGATTGAGGTGCAGGATGGGGGCACTAAAACAGGAATTGTCAGCGTCCAGGTCGAACACGAGCTTGTTTTCTGTCTTACGGATGGTGAGGGGCATTTACGTAGTATTTCCTTCGAGGGTGATTTCTGGGCTGACTTTACCCCGTCCGGAGGGCCTTTGTCAAGCGGAAATGAGAAACGGGGGAGAAATTTAGGTCGGCGGAGGGCTTAGTCAGAGATTTAGTCAGAGACTGAAGTGACATTTGGCCCCAGGCGGGATAAACCGGGAGAGCGGAAAGGGAACTGAAGCAAAATTCACGGAAAGGGCCTGGGAGGCCGGTTCGGTGAAGGGAGGGTAAAAAGTGGGAGGGAAGAAGCCTGAAGAGAGGCCCTTAGAGAAAGAACTGAGGGTCAAAACGGGTTTCTCAAGGAGAGGGTGGGATTGGGAGAGAAATTTACGAATCGGACCTGATCTGACGGGCGTCCTGCGAGAAGTGTTTCTACAAGAGGCTGGGTCTAGCGTTCTGCATCGCAATCGCAATCGCAATCGCAGTCGTAGATGATCTGCATTTGAGGTTCGGAAATCGTAAGGGGCTTGGGCTGGGGGCAGGACTCCGGCTGTTTGAGAAAAAGCGGAGCGACCCGTGCAAGATAGTCGGGGACGCCAGCGACCTTACAGAAACTGTGGAACAGGCTCTGTCCGACCACCTTCTGATACAACTCGTCGAGCAGTTGCGAGATCCATTGGGCGGCCAGGATCTCGCACTGCTTCTGGGCTTCGAGGAGGGTTCCCGCCTCGAAGGCCCCCTGACCAGTCACTTCGTAGACGTAGAGGAAGTCCTCTACGTGAAGGATCGAGGCCACGAATTGATGAGACGAGGTAGCGGAGCTAAGCCAGCTACGTTCCCAGCGGTGTCGAGTGGGACAGTAGGTCCAGCAGACTTCGGGGGAGCAGACGGCCCGAATGGGGAGAGGCTTGGTCTGCTTGGGGTGGTAGGACGTGGGATCGAGCTTGTTGAGGGCTTCCTGTGCCGTGGGGTCTCTCTGAGCGGAGACGGTTGCGACGGCCTTGCGGATGAGCTTCGGGTTGGGAGTCATGTGGGGGCTCCTAGTAGTTGAAGTTGTTGGCAGAGGATTCGGTATCGACCAGGGGCCGATGGGGGCTTTCGGGGAACAGGTCGAGAAGGGTGGGCGGTTCGTCATAACAGGGCTTGACAACCGTCTGGCCCTTGTTCTTCTGTGGGGTTCCCTTTTCTTCGCCGGTCATGGTTCTATCTCCCCTTCTTGGCGTATCGCTCAGCGGCCTGCTTGGCCTTGTGGAAAGAGGTGGCAGTGCCTTCGAGGTGTCCCCGAGGGGCGAACCACCGCCAGCAATCGTTCTTGTTGTCCTGCCAGACGGTCACGAGGACACCGTTGATCTTGCGGGTGAAGAAGTGTCGCACGGGGCTATAACACCAGCACACGTCGGGCGTGCAGACGGCCCTGAGGGGCTTGCGGGAAGTGGGGGTGTGCTTCTTGCAGTAGACGCTGAAGCTGCTGCCGTCACCGATCTTGTAGCTGGCCGAGAGCTGGGAGAAGTCAGGGTACCACTTCAGGAGAGGGACGTGGCTTTCCTGACCGGTTTTCTGATCGGTCGAGAACTCGGCGAACTTGAGCTGATGAGCGGTGGTGCCGATGGCGTGATCGGGCCACATTTCCTTACGGAAGTGCCGGGGATGGTCGAGATCCGAGAGGAAGTCCCTGGGGGGCGGGTCGATGTAGAAATCCGGGCCGATGAACTTCAAGCCAGAGCGCTTGAAAACAGGGGTGTGCTCGCGGTACTTCATGAAACTGAAATCGCGGGGGGGCTCGTAGTGGGGGCCGTGCCCCTGGAAACCGGTGACCTCACCGATGCACGTGGCGGGGGCGCAACCCGGGTTTCGCTCGTCTTCCGGCGTGTGGGTGATGAAGTCGACTGCCACGGACCCGCCGTTGGGGAGACCGTAGATGTAGTTGCCCTCGGAGTCGGTGAGGAACACCCAGCCGTAGGTCTTTTCGTTCGTGGTGGTCATAGTGCCTCCATCAAGCCGTCGACACTTTCCTCGACGTCTCGGGCGGGGTCTTGCAGGTATTCGATCAGGTCTTCGATTCGCCCCATGACTTCCTGCGAAGCCTCACCTCTGGGGCCGTCCTGGTTCTTCAGGTTCTCGTAGACTTCGAGTTCCTCGTCCTTGATGGATTCGAGGGAATCGACTGCAGCTTCGCATTCGGCCTTGAAGGTCTCGATTGCGGATTGCAGTGTCTTCTTGACGGCCTTGATCTGCTTGCGGCGTTGGGCGTTCATTTACGAAGTATCCCTTTAGTTATTAGATGCAGGTTCGGTCGGGGTGGGAGTCCCAAGGAAATACGGGTACAGTGCTCCGCTGAATTCGGCTTGCGAAGTAGCGGCTCGGGTTCTTTCTCCACTGGAGGTACCCGATCTTCAGCTCGTACTTCTTCCCTTCGAACTCGACCGTAGCGTACTTGTCCCCGTCCCAACAGAGTACGTCTACGAGGCGCCAGGGCGGGGTGTTGGTATCGGGGTTGTCTCCCAGGCAGATGAAGGGGTATCGGGTCCAGGCTTTCATTCTCCTAGTACCTGTTCCTTTCAGGGCTCGATGTGGACGAACTTGAGAATTAGGTCCGCGTTGAGGTGCGTTGCCGTCTTGGAAGCCTCGCAGACCCGTTGGGTGATGGCGAGGGTCTTGATCCCGACGATGAGGCAGTAGCCGTCAGCCTCGAAGTGACACTTGTACCCCGTATCGGCGAAGGTCGTGTAGTGCTGGCACTCTGCGGTCCGGCCTGTGTCGCACTTGGGAAGGTTCACCTTATCTTGTCGGCGGTCGGCGGGTTTGAGGGTCAGGGTTGGGAAGTTCATGTTGTTTTCCTAACCAGGGTATCCCACGAGGGGGATGTTGGACAGCCTGATGGCTTGGTTGTACATTTCCCTGAAGCGTCCGGATTCCTGCTCTCCTCGAACCGGGGTTTCCAGGGTGATGATGACGTCCTGCCCATTCTGGCGTTGGATGAACACCCAGTCCTCTGTCAGGCTGAGGCGCATCAAGAGGGCCTTGAAGGCAGCCACATCCCGCTGTTTCTCGGTAGCAGGCGTGGGGTCTTGGATGAGATCCAGAGCATAGCTGCATTCGAGATGGTTGGGAATCTTCCAGCAGCAGCTTATCTCCCAATTGGTGGGCTCCCCACGTCCGGTGGCCTTCACGAAGAAGTAACGGCTTAGGGGGATGACAGCCTGCCTTAGGGGTGCCTTTTTCTTCGAGAAGAAACCCATGGTGCTCACTTCCCTCCGCTGATGGCGGTGACGAAGCCTACATCGAACCCAGCGTACCAGTTCAGGTTGATAGCCCCGCCGCGGGCGTAGGCGTCGTGCAACGTCTGCATATCCTCCAGAGACTCGCAGACGATCAGTCGTTCGCCCAGTCCCTGGTCATAACCCGCGACCACATCCCAACCTTCGGGGAGGATCGGCTTTTGGCTCGGGCGAGCCGTGGGGTTCCACATCTCGGCGAGGTTCAAGGGACGGAAGATCGTGGGGTCGTCCGTTCCGAAGCACTTGTCTTTCTTACCCAGCTCGAACATGACCTCAACCCTCCTTCTTGAAGCTGACGATAGCTTCGGCGATCTTCTGCAGGTCCTCCGACGTGAGGTGCACGTGGACTCCAATGTAGCCGGGGCCTGTTTCGAACCCTACTGGATCGCCGTAGACATAGCCGATCTGGGCCTTATCCTTGTACACCACTAAGCCGTGGCGGGTCGTTTCGAAGTGGATCATGGTTTTACGCCTTCTTGATGCTGGTGAGCTTGTACCGGCCGTTTCCTTCGGAAGCCGGGATGTTCGTGGTCTCGACGGTGACTAGCTCGGGTGAACAGGTGAGCAGGAAGGAGCAGTGGGAGGTCCGGTCCTTCTTGGGGGCCTTCTGATCATCAAGTTCCTTTTCCAGGTCCCGCCAGACGTCGGCGAGCGTGCCTGAAAAACCGTCGGTCCGCCAGCAGGAGTCGTGGCTGGAAGTCAGCTTGTACTCTTCGGGCGTTGGATTCTTCCAGTCGTCACGGACGGCTGCGAAGACCTTCTTGTAGTTCGAGGGCTTCGCGATGATGAAATGGACGGCCCGGCTGGCGGTGAAATCATCCCCCAGCCCCGAGCAGTAAACGCTGCGGCGCACGTCCAGGGCGACGTGCAGGGCCTTTCCCTCGGAGTTTTCGGGCAGGAGTCCGTCGACCATTCCGGCGATTACCGTATCGGTATCCATGGTGAACAGGCTCATTTTCCGAAGTACCTCTCTTCTGTTGAGGGCCCTCACACCCTATGGTATACACCAAAGGGAGTGAGAATGAAACTGGAATCGTCAGTAGGGGTTTCTGTTTCTACAAGCGGCTGGGAGCCGTTTTACGTCACAAGAAACACGTGAATGCCGAGGCGGGCTCCGTAGAGAGCATTGCCAAGGCTAGTCAGTCCAACTGTAGCCCCTCCACAGATGAGCCCTAGCGTCCGGAGTTCCTCCAGAAGAGGAAGGATAGGAGCCTCCAATCCCCCGTCGAGTACGAAGACCATTTTGAGTGTCTCAGTAGGGAGCATGAAGTTTGGGCTGGCGTGTAGGGCACCGAGGATAGCGAAGTGGTTTCTGTTCAGCTTCATGGTTTTAGTGAAACCTTTTCGGTTAGGGTATCTCTCTGAGACTGTACACGAAAGGTGGGGAGAAGGGAACTGAAAAAGGCTAGCCCGTTAAGGAGTGAACACTATAGTCATGAGCGGGCTGTGACTCGAAAGAGAGGGGTACGGAATTGGGGGAGGATCTGGTTCCTGGAATCGTCGTTCGAATTGCTGGAGGACTTGTTCGAGCTTTGAGACCTTCTCGGACAGGGAACTCAGTTGGGAGTCCTTGTCCAAGAAAAGGCTCTCGGCTTCGTCCAGTTGCTTCTTGAGGTGCTTCACCTCTTGCCGCAGGACCAGGGTGTCGTTGGCGGGTACCGGTTCGGGCGGTAGCTTCACTGAGTTTACACAATGCCCCAAACCGCTTTGCAGCAAGGTGGTTTTTGCCTCTGACCAGTTATGGGAAATGGCGACGATGGGGATGTGCCTGTCCCTTGCGGTTTCTTGGGCGTGGTCGTACAGCTTGTGTGAGACGAAAGTTCGGACTACGAGAAGGGCCTCCGCTTTTTGGGAAACGGACAGGGGCATAGTGAGGCAGTTAGAGATTGTTTGGAGTCCTAGGGAATTGAGGTTCCGTTCGAGGGAGCGGGTTCCTCCCTTGGGTCCTCCGATGAGAGCTACGTACATGGCAGTTCCTTTCCTTTAAAGGTGACGAGTAAACCTACCTGAGTAGATATACCCCAAAGGGCGGTGGAATGAAACAGGATAATGGAGGGCTTGAAGGCGGGACTAGGCGGTGGGGAGGGCGGAGCCGTTGGCGCCATTCTTCTTGAGCTGACGAACGAGAATGCTCTTCGGCAACCCCGTCAGCTTCTCTGCCTCAGGGAAAGAGATAGTCTTTTCGCGGAGCTTGGAGAGCACATCGGCATTGGCGGGGGTCTTGGTCACGTTGACCATTTCCTGGGCCGCAGGAGCGAAGACCTCTTCGACGGTGGTCGTGGAGGTATTCAGGCCAGGAATGGCAGGAACGGGCATAGGCTCGGCCAGCATTTTCTTGTGCCACGTGTTCACACCCACACCACGCACGTGATGGAGCAACACCTTGGCGACAGAGGCGTCCACGCAGCTCAGAAGCTGTCCCGTAACCGTTTCGTAGTCCTCAGCCTTGCAGCGAGTGCTCTCACGGATCTTATCGCACGCGAGCTGAATCCCGTCCTTGAGACCTCCACGATGGAATCCGTCGTCGGCGATAACCCCAGCCCAGAAAGGAACCGCGTTACGACCATAGCGACGGACACTCATGAACATGGCCGCCAGGACGGGGGACTTCCAGCCCTTGGAAGCCTTGGGGCCGATCTCGTCGACGATCTTGAAGATCTCCCCCCACTGGGAAAGCACGTCACGAATGGCATGACGACGTTCCATGGAACTGAGGCTGGAGTACTTCTTGTAGTCCATGAAGAAATTGGCACTCTCCTTGAACGACCCATTCATGGCGGCATACACGGCCATCATGTAGGTGTTCTTCTTGAGGAGTTCGGACTCGAAATCGAATCCGGCGGCATGAGCAACGCCGTCCAGGGTAGCACGGGGCGTCTTGCCCCCCTGCTTTTCGTCGAACAGGTAATACAGGTCTTCGAAATCGCTCAGGGTTTGGGCGGTGTAGCGGATGTCATGGAGTACGGGAGGGCGAGCCAACCCGCGATGTGTCCACATGTAGGCACGGGTGTGCCCGTCGAGCTTGTAGACCACGTCGTTGTAGATCACAGTTGCAACCAGAGCATGCGTAGGAGCGGCCTTCGTGAGATACCGCTTTTCGGCAAAAGCGGCATGCTCCTCTGTGTCTCTCTGGCACGGATGGGGAGGCAACTTGATGAACTCCGGTACCGAAGACATCCGAACATCGATCTGAACTGCCTTTTCCATTTCCTCTAGCTCCTTCTACTGCTCTTGAGCCACAGCTACCAACGAAGCGGCCACCTTGGCCTCTTCGTGTTCTACCTTCTGTCGAATGACCCTGAGAACCTTGGCCTTCCGTTCCTGGAGCCTACGGATCTCATCGGAACTGGAAAGCCATTCTGGAATTTTGTTTTCCCACAGCCGGAGGGCCTTGTCAACAAAAATCTCGTACTGGGCCAAGATTTTCGCGTCCCGCTCTTCACGAGGCATGGTCGGGACCGACTTTTCCCGGGGGGTATAGATTCGGGGTTTGCGTTGAATTTCTTCGGGTTCCCGGGTGATAGCTGTTTGAAACAAACCGGCCAGGGAGTACAGGGTCTGTCCGCATCCGGAAATCTTAGTCTCCGCCCCCCAACTTTCGATTTCGGCCTTGGGCGTACCAAGCACTTCACAGGCTTTGGAGAGAGTGACCCACTCTCCGTGTTCTGCAATGAGGTCCTGGATGACGCTATTGATATCCTTCATGCTTACAGGCTCCGAAGGGTGCTGAGAGCAATTTCCCAAGCTTCGATTTCATGACGCAGCTTGGCGCTTTCTCGTTGGATGACGATATCTCTCACGACTTCTTCGCAAAGGTCCTTTACCTTGGGCCAATAGGAAAAGTCGTTTGCCTCTTTCATGATGGCCTCGAAAGCCACGCCCCACTCATCCCGGAGTTGACGTTCATCGGAAATAGGCTTCGGCTGAGGAATAGCGGGAGCCTTGGGCTTTCGGGGAGCTTTGGGGGTCTTGACGGACTCAACCGCCTCCGTGAGTTCAGAGCTTTTAGAGGGGCGGGGCTTCATGCCTTCGTTGGCCTTTTTTGACGCCTTCTTGCGTTCCATGAACAGCGGGAGGTAGTCCAGGATATCCTGGAGCCAAACGAGCCACTGGTCTTTTCCGCCTTCCTTGGCAGGCTCGATTTTGTACTTCACGGGATTCTTCGGACGACGGCACCACGTTTGGACTGTGCCCCAGCTTGCTTGCGTGATCTTAGCCGCTTCTTCAATTTTGATGAACCGGTTGTTGTTTGCGGTAGCCACTTTGGTCTATCCCCCCTTCTGCCGTGAAAGGCGCTTACGGACTGAGGCCAGACAGATTACGTTGTTGAAACGGAGCACGTCAGGGAGCCAGACTAGACCGTTCTCGTGACGCAACCGCTTGGACTCCTGGATAGTGCCCCAGCTTACGCCCGTTATCTTGGCGGCTTCATGGACGGGAATCCACTGCTTGATATCTTGTTCCGCAGTAGTCATTTGTCAGGCTCCAACTTTCAACTGGGATGCTACTCGCACAGGATCCGCAAGTCAAGCATGAAATGCGTTTCCACAACACCGATTTCCCCTGGCAAATAAAGCCTCAATGCAGCTTACGAGCGGCCTCCCTATCTTCGGTCAGATCCAGACCACAGTCAGGACAGCGGTCTGGGTCGGGGGCCTTGGGAGTCTTGAAAATGATCTCAATGCCACGCTCTTTTGCGCCAGCAATGAGCTTGGCTTTGAGGGTTTCCCTACCGCAGGAGCATTTGGTTTCCATGTTAGTTTCCTAATCCCCCGTGACCAGGACGTGACCGCAGAGGTTACCGTTGATATCCTTGGGGAGGGCGTAGGAACAAGGCCGGTCAGGGTCGTCCATCCATTCACCCGCCATCTCTGCCCGCGAGGCCAACAGGTGCAAAATGCGGGCGACTTCGGGTCCAGGGCCTCCGGATTCGGAGGCGAAGGCGGCTCCGTCGGCGAAGAGAGTGATGGTGATCTTCATGGTTCTATCCCTTTCAATCTACCAGTAGGCGTGCAAGGTCCCGCAAACAGTCGAGTACCTCTTCGTAACCAAGTTCGTGCTTGTACTGCCAAGCCAAAGCGAAAGCGTAGTCCGCCTTCGGATGCTTGTACAGTCCACCCCCGCCAAGCAGCCCTACTTCACGGAGGGCGTCTTGCTTGAAGAGTTCCTTCAGTCGGGCTTCTTCTGCCACGTACAGCCGACGAGCATCCTTGAAGGGCAGGTTGCTGGCAGGCAGGTTGTTGGCGTATTTGCTGAAATCCATGATTACAGGCTCCTGTTCTTTCGGGCGTGTGCACGAGCATCATAGGTTTCCCCTGCTCGCAGGTAGCTTGCCTCCATACCGGCCCGCTCGTGCTGGCTGCACAGACAGCCCGGGTGCCCGAACTTCACGGTACGCTTACAGCGGTGGCCTTGCTTGTCAACCGCACTGCACTGCCAACGCTTTGTTTCCGTCGTGGTAGGCATTCCTACACCTTGACCCGGACGAGACGCCCGATGGTATTAGAGTTGTACCTTTCTCCCTTGTCCCACACCTCGCAGCCGTCGTACAACCTTGAATCGAGGGGGCTGCTGGCTTCGATATCTTCCAAAGGCGTAATGAACCCGCTCCCGTCACAGACTGCGGCGAACGGCAATTCTCCCAGGACGTCTTCCAGGGTTTCCAGGGCATTCGACTTGCCGTAGCGTTTGACAACCAGCTTCATCTTAGTGCCCTTCCTGCTTAGCGTTAGCATTCGCCTTCTCCCATGCCTCCGCATCGCGGATGGCATCCTTCTTGGTCCGCCGTGTCTCGACCCCGTGTGGGGTTTTGAACTTCCAGGTACGCTCCCCCGCTTCGTGCCAGACCTCGTACAGTTCATGCATATCCATTTTCCCTATTCCTTTTCGCTCTAGTGGTTGAGGGCTTCGGAGGTCTTGGCCCAGGCCTTGTCCAGATGGAACTGGACGTACTCAGGGTGACCCTCGGCATGGTCCCGATTCCGGATCACGTTACGAAGGGCGTCTCCGGCGCACCAGAGAAGATGGGCTTCGTTTCCGTTCTTGGTCTCTCCCTGCAGAACGAAAAGGGCCGCGTTCAGCTTCCGAAGGTTCCCGATCGAAACGTCCATTTTTCTCTAGCTCCCGTTCGGGTTCTCGTTCCTTACACCCTAGGTATACACCAAAGGTTGCCGGAATGAAACTGAATTTGGCAAAGGGAAATGGGGCGGTTGTGGAAAGGAGGACTCGGGGTTAATGGGGCGGTTGAGGCCCTTGCTCTGCCAGGATTTCCAGGCTTTCGATCTTCTCTTTTAACTCCGGCGTCAGGTCGGAGGGATCGGTCCAATTCGTGGGAGCAATCCAAAGCATCCCATTGGCTCTCATGCCAATGGCTGCTACGGAGGAGCCCCCTCCTTCCAGCTCTTTCCAGTAGACACGGTAGAGGGCGAGCTTCTTGATCTCGTTCGGTTGGATTCGCATAGGAGCCTCCTCTAAGGAGTATCCAGGTAAGCGTAGCCGTTCTCATTCAGTTCCTGGATTGTCCATTGGGTCTGCAAGCCAGTAACCAAGGTGCTCAAGGTTTCGGCGTGCACACCGTACCAAGCGATATCGTCCAGGGCCTTCTGGTACTCCTGACGATAGGGGATGGAGCCGTCCCCGCTGTCGGCTACGTTACGGGCGTCCGATCGCATGCCCTTTTCGGCCAACTCCTGGGCCCGTCGTTCGGTAGTGGCGACGACGGAACCTGAGGGGTCACAGTCCCGCCAACCCCAGGTGGAGACGAAAACGACGGACTCTGGGGTGAGGTTCCTACGCTTGGCCATTGGTTACTCCTTGTTCTTCGTAAAGCTGGAGATCGGGCCGTACCCCAACCTGAAATTCAGGTTCCGGTCCAGGCGATCACAGAGATCCTCGGCAACCTTCCACGTCTCCTCCTGCATGGTGTCCTGGGGTTGGTGGACGTCATGTACCAGAGCGATCATGGCCGCGTGAAGGGCACTGAGTTCGGGTTCGGTGAGTGCGGTGACGTTGAGCATGATTTTAGACCTTCCTCCAGGTCTTTTGGCCGACCATCTTACGGTACGTGGTGTAGGGAACCACCTCTCCGTCCACGCCCCCGCTGTAGGGACCGGAGAAATGCACGTAGAGGGCTGTGCGATCTGCCCCCTGATCGTGGTTCCAAGCGAAGCCAGTTACTGCTTCCACGTCACCAGCGACGGCCTTGGGGTCCAGAGTCATCTCAAAGTGCCGAGGGACGTTGCCCTTCTCGGTACCGTCCATGAACTTTTTCCACATGGTCTCGCAGAAGCGTTTCTGAGCGGGCGTCATTTTCTTCTAGCTCCCTGTGTCTTTGCTTCGCAACCTATGATATACACCAGACCTAGACCAAATGAAACTGGAATCGGACCCCCTAGCAGGGAGTTCGGTCGATGATAGAAATGTAGCCCTGGTCGGTGTCGAACGACAGGTATGCAGTCCCGTCGGCGTAGCAGCAGGGCTCCACGCCCTTCAGGTGGAAGCGGGCCTGGACCTTGATTTCACCACAGGCCTTGGTTCGCAGGACGTGCTCTACGCCGTCGAATTCGATCTGCCACTTGTCGCAGAAGATCTGGCGAGGGCCGGACAAGAAGTTCAAGTAGACTTCGAACATGGTGTACCAGTGTCCTTTCAGTCCTGGGTTCTGTCGCGAGCTTCCAGGCTCTGCAGCGCCTTCAGGAGTTCGGTCCTTTCCTCCATCCATTCCGGCGGAATCGGGAACTCCGTCCCCAAGCGCCGCTTGATGGCTTCGTTGAGATCCCGAACTCGGTTTTCCAACCAGTACGTCCTGGGGGTGATACCCTTAGGCGGCTTGTTCATCGCATCACCCCACCTTCCGCCGCACGGTTGCGCCACGTTGCGGCCACGTGTTCACACGCCTCGGCGAACGTCCTCGTTCTTCGAACACCTCCGAACGCTACGAACTCTTCCTGCATGGCGGCCAGAATCCTCCGACCCCGTTCACTAATGTTACCGTAACTCGTGCAGGATGCCTTGTACGCTTCTTGGATGGCCTCGTCGTCACACAGGGCTTCCAGGTACTTTCTGATGTGCTCGTCCACAGAGCGGTCCATCAGGCACCTTCCTTCTTGAGACGTACCAGTTGGGGGGTCGAAAGGTACGTTTGGAGAATGGCCTCCAGAGAGGCAAAATCCAAGCCATTCGCGAAAGCCCGAACCTGCCCGGATTCGAGACGCACTTCGAACTCACACACGAGTCCGTTGGCGATTTCGGTATCGGGACCGGCAGACAGGTGGACAATCAGGCTGGGTGTCTTCATCAGGCACCTTCCTTTTTGCCGGGGTTGTTGAAAGCGTGGCTCAAGGGGCCGATGGCCTCGGAGGAGAACCAGTTTTCGCCCTTCCCCTTCCGGTACTTATTATCCCCCTTGTGGGGGACGGGACAGATCTCGAAAGCAGGGAGGACGACTCCGGCTTTCCCGTCGAGGAGGGCCAGGATCGAGAAGGCCAACCCCTCCAGACGCTCCTTCTGGGTTCTGGGACCCATGGGATCGATCGGGCAACGGTCCCAGAAGTCGATAGCGGACCGGATGTGCTGGAGCAGGATCTCCCTGGTCTCTTCGGGGGTAAAGGTGCGGGGTTCCATGTTAGCAATCTCCCTTTCGAGTTCTCACAACCTCATCTACTGTATACGCCGTCCTCGTCCGAAATGAAACTAGAATCGAACTGGACGGCCTCCAGGATGTTCGGGTTGCTTCCAGAGAACATAGAGGTGTGCATCAGGGCCGTAACCATCGGGTAAGTGTCGAAGACCTTGTTCTGGTGTCTTCGACAGAAGGCGGGCATACCTGGAACTCTGACGCTCTCCGAGGCTGTGCTGAAGCACTCGATGCAGATGGCTTTCATTTCCACAACCTCGTTCTCCGACACCTGCGGTATACACCGCCAGAGGGTGAAATGAAACTGGATTCGGCCCTATATAATATGAGGTATCGGGCTGTGGAGTTGGTGGAGGTGCTAAACCTCAGGTGAGGACTGAGGTTTCCATGAAAGTGACTTCGCCAAAGCGAAGCTCGTACGAATTCAGTTTCATTCTGCCCTGCCTTGGTGTATACCATGAGTGTGAGAGGCCGGAAGTCGAAAACGGACTGACGACGGAAAGTACGGACTAGACGATTGGAGGCTGAAAATGCGGTGCTAGGTTAGGCCCCTTCTAAAGAGGGGCATTTGTCGACTAGACTGCAACCATACTGTTATGAACGGGGAGATAGCAATGGTGATGAATTAGTCCAACGGCTGAAGAAGCCCCAGCGGGCCCCACGTGAGCGCCCGCGATAACTGCGGATGCATACTTAGCGTTGGTTGATTCGAGAAGGGCCCGGTCGGGGTGTCGGGACTAACGGTGGTCTCGGCGGCTCTGGCCGGGCCCTTTTGTTTTCAGGGAATCCAATCCCCGCGTGAGCGGGGTCAACGTGAAGACGGGCCAACTGGCGAGCCTGCCGCACGAAAATCCCCGCGTGGGCGGGGTCAACGCAATTGCCAGTCGTTGGTTGCCTTCACCGACCGGTGAACCCCCGCGTGAGCGGGGTCAAGTAACGCAGCGCGACCCTTTTTGCTACAGCCATTTTCCCGAAACCCATCTGGGTCATCAGTTCTTCAATCTGGGCTTCTTCCTCGGGAGACAGAGGTTTCTTCTGAGGGGCAGTTAGAACCTTCTCGACCACTTTCGGAGAAACTCTCTCGACCGGTTCGTGTTGGGGCCCTTTGACCACAGGGCTCGTGTAGTAGCCAAAGGAGACTGGCACTGCCTGGACCCCTAGTTTCCTTGCAATTGCCAACCGGTGATTGCCTTCCCCGATTTTGGCTCCGCCTTTTCTGCCGATGATGAACTGAAGAGGACGGTCTTTGTTCCAACCATGAGCCTTCAACTCTTCTGTGAGCACATCCCATTTCTGTTCGCCTGTCAGGTCAAGCAACTTACCCCCTACCGTGAGGTGGCCAGGACGGCTATCCTCTCTAGTCCAATTATACTCGCGGAAAGACCACAGGTCCCTGACAGGGATCATAAGAGGCTGATCGTCGTCGTAAAGCTTTTGACTCTCCTCTTGCCAAAGACGGATAACCTCTTCGAGGCCGAGGCCGGGATGGTCAGAGAGGCTGTAGTAATCCATAGACCCTATTCCTCTTCTTCCAACTCATCCGCTTCGATCTCTTCGCCAGTCTCAGGATCGAAGATCGCTCCGCAGTCGGGGCAGGTCACGTAACCGTCTTCGTCCATTTCGCTGAAGGGAACACCGTCGTCGAGACTGGTCAGTCGGGAAATCGGGTCTCCCACGGGGTCGTAGCCTTCGAGCCAGGGAGCGTCACACACGGGGCAATCGCCGTACGGGTCGAGTCGCATCATAATAGGTCACCTGTTCCTTTTTACGTTACTACGTAAGTAGCGCCAACAAATCGTCAGACTCCTCTGGATAGACGGGTTCCGCCCGCATGTACCGAGGAAGCCAGGACTGGTCGAGAATTGCGAAGAGGTCTTTCCAGAGGAGGTCGGGTTTGAAGAGTTTAGTCAAGCTATTGATAACGGTTGCAATGTACTTGAGCAGAACCCAGTAAAGGTCTTTGCCTTCTTCGTACTCAACTCCGAGAAGGACCGCTAAAGCTTCGGGAGAACGTTCGGACGGACGGCCAGTAGCCTTGTTCTCGGCGGGAACATGGCTTAGGCGTTCCTTGACCTCTTTAACGTAAGCACTTGCCCTTACCTTAGCCGCCGCCCCAACGTCCTCTTTGATGTAGCGATGATACCTAGTCGGAACGTCGGGCGTCAGGATCTCCCTTAGTTTCTTCTGGAGCCAACGGACGGGATTCCCGCTCTGGCTAACAGCCTGCTGACTGGCACCGCCCAAAAGGCCAATCATTTCCTGAGAACAACGGGGCGCCTGTTTCGACTGACTCATCTTCTATCCCTCCGTTCTACGATACCGTCCTACACCTATGGAGGGCCTATAGAGAGAAAACCGAAGTTTCCACAATCGCGGGTTTCCAAAGGAAAAGGGCTTTGGAGGACACTCCATCCGGAAAATCGAACCTGCCCCGCGTATAGGTAGATGAGGCACCTAACTGGAGAACAGGTATGCGCAGCCGTCAGGAAAAGCGAGACGAGGTTCTCAACAAGTTGATGGATGAGATAGACGAGGGGAGCCCTGTCTGTCCCCATTGCGATGGAGCTTTGATTGTCACCAAAGCGAACCCCCAGGAAGACAGCTTGTGTTTCTGTACAGGCAACGTCAGGTGTGCCAAGTGTGGGAGGAAGTACCACATTACCGTCCTCAGGGACTATCGGTCCGTGACTACGGCCCTTGTGGAAAGGCACCGGAGGCGGCGTCGATTCTAGTTTCATTCTGTCCAGGTCTGGTGTATACCTGAGACGTGAGGAACGAAAATCCTTCTCTGGGAGAAGACAGCATGAGCAAGCCGCTGATGGTTCGGGTTCGCGATCGGGTGACCCTCCCCTACAAGGACGTGACCGTGACGGGTGTGGCCGTGCAGGTCATGGAACAGCAGGACGGTGCGGACGAGCCCGTCCTCGAAGCGGACCTCAACGACCCGAAGGTTTCCATCACGGTGTTCGCTGACACGGGCTGTGGCCTCGAAGAGGACGCCTTGACCCGTAACGTACAGCAGGCTGCGTTCTACGAGCCTATCCAGGTGTCCAACCCCGACGGCAGTCCCAAGTGAAACCGGACGCCATTCTCGTTACGGGTCCAGACACGGTGAGGCCGGATCTCGCTCGGATTGCCCTCCATGCCTACGAGCAGGGAGAGCAAGTCATGGTTCTCTCCCCTGAGTTGAACCAACAGACAGTGCTAGAACGTCTCCAGGCTTCCCTGGACGTTACGAATCCTGCGGATCCTACTCCAGAAGAGCTTGTGGAAAGTCTCATCCAAGACACGGAGAAGAGGCTCACGCCCGAGCAGCTTCTGGTCCGCTCTCTGGCCGCTCCTTTCCTGGCCGCTTTCGAACAGAACCTGGAGAGGCAAAACCGGCCCTCCCGACTACCTACTCTTGCAGATTCCAAGTTGCCGAAGCCGAAGAAGCGGACAGACAAGCCTTGGAAGAAGGGCAAGAAGAGGTAACGGATCCCCCAGTCCTGAGCCCTCTATTTTTTTCTGGGCCGAATCCAGTTTCATTTCGCACTCTGGTGGTGTATACCTTGAGTGTGGGCGAGAGGCGCCCGATGGGGGGTGAGACAATGAAAGCTACCGTGATGGTTCGGGTGACGAGAGAGGGCGTCTTCGTCAATAACGTGGCAGTTCCCGTTCAGCCCGCAGGCCGTAACGATCGCCTGGACTTCAAAGCCATCAAACGGGCTCTGGAAAACCATTTCGGTATCGTCACGCCCGACTACGTGAAGAACGGATCCTCGTGGCTCGGGACCATCGTGGGCGATGGTTGGAAGTACACGGCCGGAGCAACCGAGTTCGAACAGTGGTTCGAGGGTGCCGTGCTCGGTAACAACGAGATCACGGGTATCGTCCCGTTCGGTTGGCGTCCCGCTGAGTATTTCTTTCCCCTCGACGCCTTCCGCCTCATCCCCGAATAGAAACAGGAGGCACGCAAAATGGCCCTTTCGGAACTGGAAAAGAAAGCGTTGCTGATGCACCTGAACCCCGATGAGATGCTGGCGTATGGGTCGGCAGATCCCTTGCTCAAGGGGACCGTGGTTCGGCTGGCGGTCGCCAAGGAGGCCCTGGAAGAGCTGCTGGGTTTGATCAACTTCCTCTGTGCGACCCCTGAAATCAAGTACCCCTGCGGGCTCGACGCTCAGCGCAAGATCGCCCAGGGAGCCATGTACCGTGCGTACAAGGCCCTGGGGTTCTCCGATGAGGAGCTTCGTGTGAATTTCCCCGAACAGGTGAAGAGCTAACGCCGCCGAATCCAGTTTCATTCGGCCCAGGTCTGGTGTATACCTAGGTTGTGAGAACGATGAAACGGGAGACATCATGGCGACGAACTCGGCGGCTTACCAGAGCGAATGCAACGATGCTCTCGACAACGCCCTGAGTGAAGTCGAGGACGGAAGCGCCGACTGCCCCAACTGTGGCGACGTCCTGTTTGTGTCCAAGGCGGATGAAGGTGGGTCGAGCGGCACTGCCCGCTGCGATAGTTGCGGCAAGAGATTCCGTGTCGAAGTCAATACGGACTCCGACGGAGTCTGCACTGCGGTTGTGACCTCCATCAACAAGAAGCGGAGTAACTAAAAAATGCTGCGTGACACCATCGCCTACAAGACCATGGACGCCTTCACGGCCGCCATGCGGCTCGACGGGGTCGAAGGGTACGAAGCCCCCGATGAAGAGACCTTTCTGGCCACTTGTCAATGGCTTCATGACACCCGAATCGCCTACCAGTTGCAGGGGCGTGTGGGCCGCACCGTCAATGACCTCGTCGAAGGAGGTTATATTGCCGCTTAATCCCTTCGCCATCGCCGGCCTGGAACAACAGAAGCGGGACGCCCGTTGGCTTCTCTATCCCAACAAAGAGTGGCAGGACATCGTGAAGAAGCGATTGGAGCAACCGTGTGTCTACGAAGTGCACGTGACCAACTCCGACGGGGTCTGGTGCATCTACAGCGGCCCGCTGAGCGGTGCCCAGGACCGCGTCGAGGATATGGCGAGGTTGGGAGATACCCGACAGGCGGCCATTGTAGGCCCGACGCAGGCACGGGGGGACAACGATCCTTTGCCTAAGCTGATTCGGGCGTTCCCGTTCTGAAACAAAAAGGATACAAACCATGTCGTACATGCACATCGAACTCTTGTATCGGCCCGAAGCCCAAAAGCTCCTGCTGTTCAAGCAGGTCTGGGCCCTGGAAAAGGTGCACGGGTCGAGTTCACACGTCGGGTGGAAGACAGACCAAGGGGTACGCTTCTCTGCTGGTGGGGCCAGCCAGCATTCCTTCGAAGCCTGCTTCGATCTGGACGACCTGAGAAAGCGCTTTCTCGAACTCGGCCAGGATGACGTGGTCGTCTACGGAGAGGCTTACGGCGGGTCCATGCAGAAGATGAAGGCCACGTACGGAGACAAGCTTCGTTTCGTGGCTTTCGAAGTAAAGTTCGGGGATCAGTGGCTCACCGTTCCGGAAGCCGCCGAAGTCGCCGCCAAGCTTGGCCTCGATTTCGTCCCTTACCGCCTCGTGCCCGCCACGGTCGAAGCCCTCGATGCTGAGCGGGACCGGCCCAGCGAACAAGCGGTCAAGCTTGGCATGGGTGAGGGGCACTTGAGGGAGGGCATTGTGATTCGCCCGCCCTTCGAGTGTACGGACAGTTATGGCAACCGGCTGATCGCGAAGCACAAGGGAGATGCTTTCGCAGAGCGATTGCACGTCCCGAAGGCCCAGGCTGGAGCTTCACTCGAAGTAATGCAGGGTGCGGAGGCAATTGCCCGTGAGTGGGCGACTCCGATGAGGTTGGAGCACGTGCTCGATGCTCTCGGGATCACCGACCTCGACCCGAAGCGGACGGGGGACGTGATCAAGGGCATGGTCGACGATATCCAGCGGGAAGCAGCCGGAGAGATCGAGTGGTCGAAGGAAGTCGCCAAGGCCATTGGGGCCACGGCCGCTCGTTTGTACAAGGCCGCCCAGCAGGCCAGTCTGCAAGGTAACTAGAGAGGAAAGCCGATGAGACACTACGCGGTTTTATTCACTCCTCCAACTACGGAGTCGGTCCAGAGCACCGATAACCTCAGTCGTGTGTTCCGGAACAAGGCCCGAGACTCTTCGTGGAGTAGGTACTGGGACTGGGCCCTGACGCCCAACCACGTCAGGCTCTGCGTAATGGAGGGGGCTTTCCTCGTCGAGGACAAGGAGGTAGCTGAGACAGTCGCAGGGGTTCTGAGGGGTTATTTCCTCAGCAGGCCCGTCAAGATCGTTGAGCGATCAGGGAGTTTGGAAGCCCCCTACTGGAAGGGACAAGGAGGGTCTTGAATCATGACTCCGGATTACCTGTCTAAGATCCGCCACGCCAAGAGCCTGCACATGATCGCCCTGTACATGAGAGCACAAGCCTGTCAGGTCAACGCCAGCCTCATGACGGCCCGCACTCCGTTTGAGAGGTTCCAGAATCTTCGAGAAAAGGAACAGCAAGCCTCTTTCATCGAGAACAACTGCAATTCGCTGGCGGATGCCAGGAAGCTACTGCGTGAGTGGGGGTACCTCAAGTGAACTCCACTCGAAAGCCTCCCCGCAGCCGAAAAGAACTCACGCTCGAAGCGGATATCGAGACTTCGAGGTGGCTTGGTAACTACAACGAGGCCATGGAACGGGGGGATACAAAAAAGGCCCATAAGTGCGAGGCCAGGGCTCAGAAGTGGCTCGACCGGTACAACAAGCTGGCAGGTAATTTCTAACTGCTGGCTTCCGATTTCAGTTTCATTCCGTCCCTCTCTGGTGTATACCTATAGTGTAAGGGAACCCAGGGAGCTAGACGAAAATGCGTGACTTCGACCAGTACGTCAGCAAGAAGCGGACCCAGGCCTTGGCCTGCTCTGACGCCTCCATGGTGCAGAGGTATATCGATGAGCAGACACGCCTTGACGCTAAGTTCAAGCAGGAAACCCTCATCGAGGTTGGCCTCTTGGGCCTGAATCCTGACGGCTCGATTCTCTTCAAGCACTCGAAGGCAGACGCCGCTTTTGATCTCGCTTGGGAACACGAAAAGGATACTTACCGTGAGGACGGGTTTTCTCACGAGGCAGTGCTTGACCTCCTCGTCCGTCTCGCCGCTCTCTTGGCGTTGTAAGGTACATGATCATGAGAACCAGTGACGATATCAAGCAAATCCTGCGGAAACACGGTATCGATGTTTTCCCGGAGGGGGAGATCCTCGACTGTGCCTACATGCGTTACAAAGACTGGTACATCTTTACCGCCGAGGGTTGCTTCTGGTGGGACGGTCACGAGTGGAAGTTCTGCCCGCAAGGGCCTATGCTCTAAAAGGAACACCTGAAATGAAGAATCTCTTGAAAATCATCTGCGGCCTCCTGCTCGTTTTGCTGTTCATGAACGTGCTTTCGGCAGTCGTACGTGATTGTGACACCCCATGCCAAAACCGGGGGTACCCTGAGGGGCACGCAATCCCCATCAAGGCGTGGAGTGTTTGGGCGGCAGGTAATCTCCAGTGTGTTTGCACTCCTGCACCCGTTTTCATTCCCTACAAGTGAAGGCCACCATGAAGAATGACCCCAACGACGACAGCACCTGGGACCTCCGCACTCCAGAGGGCGGAGCCCTAACCATGAAGCGGTTCCGTGAAATCACCCTGCCCCGTTTCCTGGGGCTTGGTTGTTTCCTCCAGAACGGATTCGAAATCCACGGTGGCTTTGACGTCCTTGTCCGTGTGGACAAGGATTTCAAGACGTGGGGCAAGATTCGGGACGCAACCGAAGACACCCAACCGCTTTTTCTCCCTGAAGGCTTCGATTACAAGCAAGGGAGTTGGATAGCCCTTGCCGAAAGTCGGAAGGGCTGGTCCGAGTGGCAGGAGCTGATGGACTTCCCATGGCGGGAACCCCGGGGACAAGAAGCCCTGGGCTCCCTGGCTTTCCTCGGCGACACAGCGTTTGCCATCGGGGGCATGCCCCGCGAGGTGTTGGTCCAACGGTTCTTCAAGGGCTGACTGAGCCCTTTTTTCCCCTATCCCTTCGGTACGATTTCAGTTTCATTCCGTCCCTCTCTGGTGTATACATAGGTTGTGGGAACGATACCCAATCCCGACGGAGCACAGGAAATGTGGATCATCAAAATGACCAAGGAAGTGGCGGGGGCCATGGACGCCGGAGCCACAACCCGTGAAGAGATCTCCATGCTCCTGGACCTGAAGGGTTCCGACCAGTTAGACCTGCGGCTCTGCCTCTCGCAGGGCGTAGAGAACAACTACTGGTCGACCGACGCCTACGCTTACACCCTGACCGAAACCGGCCGCAAGTTACTGTAGAGGGAGATAGAAAGAAATGATCACCCCGAAGCTGAAGTTCGAACTGGACTCGAAGCGTGACGGTTTCCTGCGAGTGAAGGGCCAGGACGGTTTGACCGTCTACACCCTGATTTTGCAGGGCGAGGATCTCCTCATCGAGTGCTCGAACGGGTCTGCGATTCTGGCCCTACCCGAAAGCTCGAACCGCATCCACGTTCGGGAGATCAACGAACTGCTCTTCCAGGCTCTGCGCCAGACGGCATAAATAGGAAAGGACCCTATCATGGCGAACCGCACCGACAAGCACCCGAATTTCGACTACTGCGAACTCACCCTGCCGAAGAAGCTCCGGCCCGGGACCTTCTTTCATGCCATGGGAGACGTGTGCCTCTACATTGGCGTCGGGGGGTATAGGGGGATCGAATACGTAGAGCGGACCGAAACCCCCACGGCCGGAACGGACCGGACTCCTCGGAACGCAGGAACTCACGAGGTAGTGGTGCACTATCCGGCCGCCCACCTCTTCAACCACTTCTACCAAGGCGAGTGGCGCATCACCTGCTTCGAAGAGAACCCCTGGCCCATCAAACGGTTCATCACGAACACCGAAGCCATGTTCACGATGAAACGGGACTGCGGCCTCGACGACGCCGAGAAGGAATGATAAAAACCATGGCTACTACGAAGGTGAAGGCCGTCCAAGGAAGCGTCCGCGTGGCCTACGAACTGCAAACGGCCAGCGGGAAACCGTGGGTCCCTACCAAGAAGCAAGAGGCTCCGGCCAACACCGTTTGGGGAACGGTGTGGGAAACGGCCCTTTCCAAACTGCCTTACTTCGACGGGCTGGACGCCCGCGGATGCTGTGGGTACACGGTAATCTTCAGGTACGACTCGCTCATCGAGGCCGTGGAACACGCCAAGATGGTCGAGGACGAGATCAGGGGGGTACTAAAGTGATCACGTACGCCAAGATCATGAGCAGTGCTCCCTCATCCGACAAGGACAAGGTCCTGGTTTCGGCGCTCAAGATGGACCTCCTCAAGAAGGACCTCTTGGCCAGGGCGGATACTGCTTACGTCTCCTACATTCAGCAAATGAAGCAACCTCTCTGCCTGGGCCACGAACAGAAAATCAAGGACGGTATTTTCGGGACCGAGGAAATCAATGCCCTTATGCAGGCCGCCGAACAGTTGGGCCGGCACAAGGCTTTCCACGAGGCCCTTACTGTTCTGACTTTCTGAACCGATTCCAGTTTCATTTCTTCATCCTTTGGTGTATACCCTAAGTGAGGAGGCACTATACAAATGCACAACCCCACCGTCACGAAGCTCGAATCGGACAAGACCCGAGCGGTGTACCGGCTCGAAGGCGGAGCCCTCCATCCCGCTTGGGCCGCCACTCTTGCCCCAGGTTCGATTCCGTTCTGCGAGATCACCGTGTATGACGGGGTGTTGGTAGGCGCCTTCGGCGGGAGTGTATGGCCCGCGGCCTACCCTCACCTGTTCATTCACGGGGCGACCAGTGCGCAGTTTCCGGTGAACATCCGGCTGTCCGAAGAGGGACAGGCGCTTCTGGCTACGGTAGGAGCCTGACGATCATGTACACAAACTCCATGCCCCTCGACAACTTCCTTGAAGGCCTGAGCATCCTCCGGAAACACTACGTCAATCCCGATGGGCACTTCGGGACCGATACACGGGGTTTCCACGCCGACAAGACCTCCTGGCCCTTGTCAAAAGTAGACGTGGAACGGCTGAAGACCCTCGGCTGGTGCCAGCTCGAAAAAGACGGCTGTCTCGTCCACGAGTACCGCCCGAACCTCGGGTGGACTGCCTGCTTCAATGGCTAGACAGGGGACACGAACATGACGGTTTGGGAAATCACTGCGGGATTGGCAATCCTCCAGAGTTACTACGAGGAAAGGGCAGACACGCCCGTCGAGGTTACGGCGTACGGGCTCTCCCTACGGCCAACGGATCGTCCGGTTTCGGAGGAAGACACCGAACAGTTGGAAGACTTGGGTTGGGCCAAGTCTGGCGTTTCCGGTAATTGGATTTGCCATAGCTAGGGAAAGGGCACGACCATGACCATTCGAAACTTCTTCGCCGGAATGAGCCTTCTGAGGCGCTATTTCGCCGACGCGGACCTCGACGTCCCTGCGTGGGGCTGCGAAGCCTGCACGTTCTTCATCAACCTGCCCATCCCTGTGACTCCCGAAGACGAGAAGCGCCTACTGGCCCTCGGGTGGCGTGTCCATGACAGCAAGCTGCAGTGGTCCGCCGACAACTACTGAGTCCTGTCTCACCTCTTGATTTTCCAGCTTGTGGAAAGCCGGGGCTCCCTCCCTTGTCCCGACGGGACAGAGAAAGGAGCCCCCATCAGAAGAAAGCGGCGGGTCTAATTGGCAGGGGCCTGGACGGCCGTCGCGGGCTCGGCATGAACGCCGAAAGTGCTCTTGCCCGTCTTGTCGAGCTTCGGGTGCTTCGCCTTCGAAGCCTGGAAGATCGAACCGACCACCGAAGCCTTCGTCACCGACTTGCCCAGCTTCCTCTGGATGGCCTCGAAGATTTCATCGGTGTGCATCGGCACGCCGTTGTTCTTCGTGATCAGCGCCTGGGCGATCTTCACATAGCCATGATGCCGATGCGTTGCCGCTTTCGCCTCGCGGGCTTGACGGGTCTTACCACCCCCGCCCTTGGTCTGAGTCCCTTCGGGAACCACCGGAGCCCCCTTGTGGCCCCGAAGGATCGTCGCCACCTGCTCCATTTCTACCAGTTCGTTTTTCAGGTCCGCAATCCGACTCTCGACCGAGAGAAGCATTTCCAGCTTACCCATGATCCATCTCCATCTGTGTTCGTGGTTCATCCACGCATTACCAAGATGGTGTCCTCCTTTCGGGGGTCAAGTTTACGGGTCAGGATTTCTCCTTGGAAATCTTAGGTTTCTCAGCCATAGGGGCCAAGTTCAAGACCAACCGATTATTTCAAAATGATGGAACCCCCTTGCCAAGAGACCTCCTCTTTTCCAGTTTCATTCCGTCCCTTCCTGGTGTATACTATAGATGTGAGAACGATGAACGAACTCACGGGGGGAGATAAAAACCATGTCGGCCAAGGCGTTTCTGGAAGGCATTCAGATCCTGGCGAAGTACTACACGGATCTGGAATACGATCACTTCACCGCCACCGAAGAGGGCTTCGGGGCCCTGCCCCTCGACCGTGAAATCTCTCCAGAGGATGAGAAGCGGTTGAAGGCCCTTGGCTTTGTCCAGCGAGCCTTTGGCCTGCAGCAGTGCTGGAAAGCGGACCTGTAGGAAAGGAGCCTGAGTCGTGCTCAAGATAGCTTGGATCGAACGGGAGCCCTGCGGCAGTCTCATCTACCGTGAAGGGCATATCGACGAGAACGGGGAGACCATCCTCCACGGGTACTCCACGTGCGAGACCGATTCCTATGATGCAAGCCACCTTGGCTACGACCCCGCCCTGGCTTCGGTAATAACACCACGCCACGGCAAGGTCGTGGCCTGTGCCTACGGCTACGGAGGCTAGACCAAATGAGCACCCTCACCGTCTTTGCTCCTGGTACCGAGGTTTGGGCCACGCCCAACAAGTGTGCGGAGGATGAGAAGGCTCAGCCTCACCGCTGCGTGATTCTGGACGTGAAGGTCGAATGCACCTCCAGGGTGCTATACCGCGTGTCCCCGACCATCCCCTGGTTCAACCAGTGCCATCCTGACGCCGGAATCCACTCCGACTGGCTCTTCGCGACCGAAGCGGAAGCCCGGGTAGCCTACGGCTCTTCCCTTGCTAAGGCTAAGGCCCGATAGTTTCCACAAGCTAGTAATTCCAGGGCTTTCCAGAATCGAGGCACCTGAAACCTCGTCAGTGGCATTTCTCGGCCCAAAACGAAAAGCCCTCGACAATTTGAAAAGCCCCTCTAAGACGCCGGTTCTGTGCCTTAGAACGTCTCTAAGAAACTCTCTCCTGGCCCATCCCCGCCACCATGGCCGGATTCCTGATTTCAGGGTTTCTCGTGAGGAAGTCTCCCCGCTAGGGACAAAAGTACACTTCGAGAAACGAAGGGGAGATAGGTTGACTCTGACTTTCTCGGCTTCTTCGGCCGGAGGCCAGAGAAAGGAGACGATTTCAGTTTCATTTAGCCCAGGTTCGGTGTATACAGTAGGTGCAAGCAAGGTCAATCGGACCTTGAAACGAAGTTCTTTTGCGGGTCCCCCCTTTAGGTCGAAACCTGAGAGACGTGGGTGCAGAGGAGAGGGGGGAATACAAACCCGAGAGCGCGATCCGCCGTAAGGCGAATTCTGCGTTCCATTTCCTCTGCTCCTTTCCGGGGCCGGGCTGCCGCGTGCCCCGATACACAAGCAACGTCTCACTGGCGACGGGGCGGGGATAGTAGGGCTGGCTAACTGCGGGTTGGCCTCACTATCCCCGCCACGGTCTATCCCCCAACACTAAGGAGCCTTCTAAAATGGGACACGCTGCTTACGCCCGTGGAAACCACCTGATCAGCGAACAGATCCAACGGGAACAGGAAAAGACCCATCCGGTCGAGTTCGAACTCATGGACCGCTGGAACGCTATCCCCAAAGACCCCGACGCCCAAACCCCGTGGGGAGACGCTACCCTTACGGCCGCCAACGGGGGGCTGGTGGATTTCCTGCGTGACTACGGGCTTCGGCTACCACTATGATCGGGTCGAGACCATCATGAAGCGGTGGAAGATAGAGGTAACGGGATACGACGCAATTACCCGTGAGTGGAGTGCCTCTCCGATTCCGATGGAAGGACACTCCGGCTGCAGTTGGATCCGCCCTAGCAGGCAAGGGTCCCGCACGCCCTGCTAGATTTCAGTTCCATTCCTCAAACCTTTGGTGTATACCCTAGGTGTGAGAACAGAGGTTGTAAGAACGAAATGAGCTGGCGAACGGACCGTTGGACTCAGGTAAAGAGGCTGTGTTTCTACGGAGACACGGAACCCGGGTCCTACGATATCACCACCGAGACTTCCCCTTATGGGGTTGTCAGGGTGAGGGTAGAACGCTGGCGCCTCACGGGCGAAGAGATGACCGACTACGTGCCCGAACTGGCCCGGGAGTTCCGCACCTCCGGCAAATCCCCTCTGGAGCGGGCCGAAACGTACGTCAACGAACTGCGCAAGAAGCTGAAGGTGTAACCGAACCATGCTCACACACCCCATCGTCCTACGTTTCACCCCTCCGCCCACATCCAGTAGGCTCTACGCCATCAGGGACCTGCGGATGATTTCCGGCTTCAATATCCCCGACGCCAAGGCCGCTATTGACGAAGGTTGTATCCTGGTCGACGGGACATATAAGGCGGACCTCTACGTCGAGGCCCTGAAGTTCTGGTTGCCCAATATCAGCTACAAGGGTCCCGTCCCCGATCTTGACTCCAACCGATTCAAGACCTTGCCCGTAGAGCCCGGGAACGGCTACCAAGACCAGAACTGGCCTGGAGTCCACAAGGCATTGTGCGAACTCGCCGACTCCCTTGGCACGGTCGACAGCACGGGTATTCTGGTCCTCAAGACCTACCATCCTGATGAAACGGTGAAGGCCATGGTGACCGCTTTCCAGACTCTCGGGCACACAAAGATCGTCGCGGTCAAGGTACCCGCCTTGGCCAGCTACATGCCTCAGGGCTGAAAGACTACTGCTAAACGCAAATGGACTTCAACAACCCTGGCTTCATCCTTTTTGCCGTAGTGTTGCTCACCTCTCCGCTATGGGGCTGGGCACTGGCCGCCAATGAAACAGCAGAGAGGCGGAGTCGGGGGAATGCCTACAAAAGGAACCCTACGATGTACAAGGCCTACAAGGAGTACGAAGCCTACGCTGACAAGGAAGAAACGAGGCCTCACGGGACTTCAAAGCCTTCGTGGCTTACGCAGGAAGAATGGCAGATTCGGCGTGAAGATTGGCGTAAGAGGATAGGAGCCTAAGCATGACTACGGCACAGAAGCACTACAAGACCATACCTTGTGAGAACGTCACGGGGTACGTCAGGTACGGGGCGGGAGGCTTGCAGTTTCCCGACGCCTTTCCTGCTTTGCAACACCTTCTCGACGACCTCTGTATTCACGATCCCGCTACCCAGACCCTCACGTTCCGTTTCCCTGTAGGAGACACCCTCCTCCTCGACGTCCTCAAGGGCTACAAGACCCTTGGTTTCACCGTGAAGGAATTCAGAATCCCCCAGGTCTGATTTCAGTTTCATTTCCTCCTGCCTTGGTGTATACAGTAGGTACTAGGGTGTGGGGGCACTAACAGCCCCTAGAGGAGATAAAAGAACATGATCCGTATCACCTGCAGCCTCGGCGCCAAGGCCGCCTACATTGGAGTTCACGCGGCCACGACCGGAGGGTTGGACCTCGTCGACCGAGACCGCTTCTCGGTCACCTACCAAACTGACCTCTTCAGCGTGGCGGTCGCTTTCTGCGAGAGGCTGGACGCCGACCAGATCGGCTACACGTTGCAGGCGGATCCCACCGAGATGCTTTTCACTTTCACCGGATACGACCCCGACAAGAAAAAGGAACTCGTCCGGACCCTCTCGAAGTACCAAGACGCGGCCCTCATTACCCGTTTCCTCGAAATGGGTATCATGCTCGCCTATGACCTCAAGAGTGCCCGCGAGGTGTACGAGTTCCTCAAGGACGCCACCACCGGCCTCAAGGGCGGAATTGAGGGCCCCGGTCGGTGCGGCGTCAAGTTCACGCCTCCAGAGAACAAGGTCCTGGCCATTCTGCCCATACGGCGGTTCATGGGCCTCGACCTCATGGAAGCCAAGAACTGCGTCATGGAAGGTTTCGTTCCCACAGCCAACGTGGGCAGGGCGGAAACGCTGGCAAAGGAACTGAAGGAAATCTGCCCCGACGTTCGCGTGGTCGATTCTCTATCCGAGCCCGAAGACAAGGTGATTCCGATCACGGACGAATTTCCCTCCAGTGATCGGGGCGTCGCTCTGAACTGCCTTCTGGACACGATCTCCACCCTGCGAGACGGCGTGGTCCGTATGGACTTTTACGTCCCGGATGACGCCGCCCTCGAAATCGTGTCCGCTTACCAGACCCAAGGGCACAAGGTCACGGCAATCCACATCCCCCAGGCCCACAAGGAATATACAACCATGCCTACGAATATCGCCCCCAACACCGTTGCCCGTTTCATCGGCAAGCCAGACAACCCTCACCTCCCCACCTACGGGATCGTCCAGGTCCTTTCCACGGATCTCAAGAATAAAACCGCCCACGTGAGGTTCGAGGGCTTCGGCTATACCGTCCCCCTCAAAGACCTCGTACCCACCGAACCTGAAGCCATGATCGTCGTCACCTGCAAGCATGACTCCTCCTCGACCTCTTGGACGTACCCCAAGACCGTCGAGGAGGCCCTGAACCTGATACGTGAACCCCGCGGGTGGGTCTCTATCGGGTGGGGCACCATCGAACTGACCGTGTATGAACTCGACTTCGGCTCCCACGCCGAGAGCCACGACAAGTACGGCGTGCCCCGTCGTGTCTTCCAACACTGGATTCGAACCGTCTAGAGGAAGGGAATAGGAAAAATCATGGTCTACACCGAAGAGTCCCTGGCCTACCTTGAAGGGCACCTCCGCTTCTATGCCGCCGCCACGCAGGAGGAAGGGTACAAGACCTGCCTCCACAACCTTCTCTCCTCTTTGTGTTTCAGGGCGACCAAAGAAGGTACCGTCTGGCGTTTCTACAAGCCGGTAGAGGCGGCCACAGTAGAGCATGCGTATATCGCCCTGAGGTACTGTGACCTGCCCGTCACCGAAATCCACGTGCCTGATCAGGACTGATAAAGCACCTCCCAGTAAGGGGGCCTCTCTAGGGCCGATTTTCTGAGTGTCCGATTTCAGTTTCATTTCGCCCGCTTCTGGTGTATACCCTAAGTGAGAGGTAAGACTAAAACCTCTCAGGGAGGTACTACGCAAATGGCTTTCTACAACCTGCAAAAGAAGCTCGATAGGGACCGGCTCCGTCAGGAAAGAACGGCCGAGCTGAATGCCGTCAAGAACGGTACGTGGCCCCGTAACCCCAACGACCAACTGCGGTGGTCGACCCCCAGATCTTTCCCCAAGGACAAATGGGCCCAGGAAATGTGCATCGCGGATCTGGACTACCTCGACGACCTGGAACGCCGGATCGCCACGGGGAATGACCCCGACCTCACCAGCTACGAAGGATAAGGGAGTCCAGAAAATGATCCACATCCACTGCCAGACCACCTCCGAAGCTGACGAGACCCTCTGCACAGAGGAAGCCGAGAAGTGGTACAGCCTCCATGACACTACTGCTGCTGATCAGCAACAGAGGCAGTCCACCACGGGCCTCGATTTCGAGACCCCTCTCGTCAACGACGCCATGGGGTTCATCTCCGGCCTCTGGCGTAAGGTTCTCACAACCGTAGAAATCGAGCCCAACGAACTGACCCTCACGTTCGATCCTCCCAAGAACTCGGCCAGCAAGGAAGAGGCAAAAAACGCTCTCCTCTGGAATACGGGTGCGACGGCCTCAGCTTTCGGGGAGGAAATCGACGCTTACCTGTCTTTCGGCGCTCTCCCCGCACGTGACCTCGCCCAGGCCAGGACCTTCGTCCAGGCCCTAAGCTCTCACGTGACCAACCTCAAAGGCGGTTTGCACAACGAGAGCCCCGTACTGAGGTTCATGCCTCCGGCCCCTACGGAGACCTTCACCAACAGCCGCTCGCGATCCCCCAAGATCGAAGCGATCAAGGCCCTCCGTTCGGTGACCGGCTGGGGGCTCAGGGACTGCAAGGATTGCATCGAAGAGGGTGCCATCCCCGCAACCGACATAGAAACCGCCCTCCTGTTTCTCGATCTGCTCACCCCCTTCATCCCGGGGATTCATATCAAGACCCCCGAGGATGATATCTGTCCTATGGGAGAGGCACTCCCTCCCGACACTGGCAAGTTCGAGACGGTAGACCTACGGGACGCCCTGCGGGGGGTACTTAACAGCCTCAGCGAGGTTTCCACTGTCACTGGAACTCTGACCCTCCATGCTCCCGCCTCTGAGAAGGTCCAGTACGAAGTCACCCGCGGGTGGCGAGCCCTCGGGTACCACGTGACTCGTCTCAGGGTGCCCCAGTAGTGTTAAGCCTGAAGGCTTAACTTCTCGGAATCAAGCCTCAGACCTTAACTAGACCGCCCAGACGCCCCTTGCATACTTATGCTCAGGCTAAAGCTAAGGGCATAAGACATCTCCCAGGAGAGGGGGGGTTATATGGGGAGATCGGGCCAGGACCAGAGTCAGGGTTAACTGACAAGTCAAGCCCTTTGCTACCGCGAAGCGGTAGACAAGAGGCAGGACAGGTCGGGGTGTTACAGTTTCACGCCTCAGTCCAGTTGTCAAGCCCCTTCTCAGTAGCATTTTCAAGGTAACGGGCGGTCTGAGCCCGATTTGTCATTTCGGGCGTCAGAGGCCATTTTCTTTGTCAGACTGTCAAAGCTGGGGTGACGGGATTTGTCAGGTTTTGGCTGTGGGCTGGGTGAGGTCATTCTTCGGCTATTCTGACAAAAATGGGTCAATTTGGGCGAAAACTGACTATTTGGGCCAGAACAGCGAAACTAGCTTAAACCGTATAGAAAACCTAAAGGGGGGACCCTAGGGACCAAAAAACCCATATCGAACTTGTAATGAAAATGACATCGTAAAACTAAATCCCTTTCAAATTGTCTTTAATATCAGTAAGTTTCCCTTCATCTTCGTGACCGGATAAAGTCAGTTTTCCCTAACCGGTCCTCCAGCTTTCCTTTCACCACCTCTTCGGGTTATGAATGGAACACAACTCCCCCTCTTACAATCCGAGCATCCGCCTCTACCGCAGGTAGGGCAAGTGCTTGGAACCCGACCTAGCCTCCCACTTTCCTTTCCCTAACCGGCTGACTCTTTCCTTCTCCTCCCCTCACCAGACTCCTCCGATCTGCCCAGGACCGATTCCTTAAATTTCCCTTTTCCTTTCGTGAAAACGTTTTTCCTGGGGGTGGTCTGGGAATTTTTTCTGGAAGGCAAAATGGAAAAGGGGTTGACAGGAGCGGGAGAGACGGAGTAGATTCTCCCCTGTACCTATGGAAGGTGTCTCATGCCGACCGAACCCTATCTCTTCTACAGGTCGAAACACCCGTTCTCGAATTTCTACCCTGCACCGTTCACTGTCTCCGGTACGCAATTCCCTACGAGCGAGCATTTCTTCCAGGCTGCAAAGTTTTGGAAAACAGACCCCGCCTGGGCAGAGGCGGTCAGGTGTGCTCCGACTCCTTATGAGTGTGCTCGAATGGGAAGAGACCGAGCCCATCCTATTCTTCCTGAGTGGGACGAGAAGTACCGTGACCCTGTAATGCGTATGGCCCTCCTGTTCAAGTTTGCTCAGCACCCTGAACTCATGAAAGAGCTTCTGGCGACAGGGAGCCGAGAAATCATAGAGGACTCTCCGACTGACTTTTATTGGGGTTGGGGGGCGGATCATAGCGGACAGAACATGCTTGGTAAGATGTTGGAGGAGAGGCGGGCTTTTCCGCTATTCGAGCCCTTGGGCACCCCGCATCTTCTCCACGAGCAATTGGGGTTTGGAGTTTGAAAATGACTGATGCAACGTTGTTGAAGGGGCTGGAGTTCCTGCTGCTTGGCCACGGGTGGGAACACAAAGTAACGCTGGCACCAAGGAGTGAGGATTGCCCCATTAGCAAAGGGGTCATCGTTACTACATATTCCAACCCAAGTGCCTGTGGAGAACCCGTCCAGATAATCGGGGTTCTTCAGTGGTGTTACAGCAGGACCGATGACCCTATGTTACAGGAGGTAATCCTGACCCCGTTGAATGGGATCGGAGAGGAGGTTGGCGCCCCCTCCCGTCCGATTCCGTTGTTCAATGTGAGGCAGGCTCTTTTAGATATGGCACTGGAGAGTAGACAGGGATGAATGACTCCACTTTGCGACAGGGCCTGCGGTTCCTGCTTGATGGGACGGGGTACGACGTTAGCATGGGGCCTCGGGGCCATGGCAACATCGTGAACCTCAAACGAAGCCAGCCCCATGCCCGAGTCCAGCAGGTCTGGGTCTACCAGACGGATGAAGAGTTCCCTGACCCTTTGCAGCAGGGGGTTGTTCTCGTCCCGTTGAATTCTGCGGGAGAGCAAGTCGGGGATCACAGTGAGGTTCCGGTATCCGGCGTGAGGCAGGCGATTCTTCTTGCTACACTGTAGGAGTTATGAGAATGGAATGGAAGCTGACATGCGAAGAGGTACCGAACGAAGGCGAGCAGGTCCTCTGCTTCCAGGACTTCGGAGGAGCTGGGGAGATCAAGTGTGTGTTTGCTCGGTACGTAGAAGAGACGTGGGTGAGCAGGGGTCCCAAGTTTGCACAAAAGGGGCATTTCACGCACTGGATTCGGCTCAATCCTCCGCCTCCCCCGCCGCCTCCGCTTCCTGAGTGAGGGGGTAGAAAGAAAAAATGGAATGGATCCTGACTGACAAGGAACTCCCGAACGGGGACGAACAGGTTCTTTGCTTCAGCAAGAAAATCGGGTATCAATTAGCTCAGTGGACAGGTTCAATGTGGTTGAGCCAAGAGCCCATCTATTACCCCAAAGGTCTCTTCCCCCATTGGGTACGGCTTACCCCGCCCGTTGAGCAATCGGACATGCCCGACGAGTTTGCAGTGAGGCACGGGCTATGAAATCCTGGACACAGACAGGAATACTCAGCAGTGAATTTCGCAGGACCAACAAGGCAGGTACGGGAGCGGTCTGGCCTTGTGGCTGCGACTCCCTCTCTCCAGGTACAGTGTGGGCTTGGTCTGTAGCCATTAACAGTAACCTTACTGTAGGCACCGCCGACAGCCGCGAAGAGGCTCAGAAGCAGGCAGACAAGGTACTGCGTAAAGCGGCTCGGGAGCAGACCAAGCGGGATGATGAGCGGGTACTACCTCCCGACTTGGAATACACTGGGTAGGAGTAAAACAAATGGAATGGAGACGAGTTAACGAAGAGTTACCGGACGAAAACGAACAGGTTCTCTGTTATAATCGAACCGAGTCTGTATTCGTCCGTTTTGTTGAGGGGGCGTGGGTAGGTGAATTCGGAGCCCTTTACGAGAAGGGGCATTTCTCACATTGGATCCGGTTGGATTCTCCTTTACCGGACTTGAAAGCCTCTCCTGCCGATATTGCTGAGAGACGGCACGAAGCGGAACTCGACGCTCTACACCGTGTCATTGACAAGATGAAGCGGGAAGAGGCCATCCGGATGTTTGAGTTACGAGGCATTGCTGCTGACTTGGACTTGGATCCGGAGGCTTCGGTTGACCAGATCCGAGAACGGGCGGCTGAGTTATTAATTGGGAGACGGAACTTCTGCGAAGCCCAGAGTCGGACTCCCTGTGCCACGTGTGTTTCAGGTAAGAAGGGAGACTTCTGTTACGCTCCTGTCTGTGCGAACTACAGAGGGCTTGACGAAGAACCCGATACCCTGGCTCTCCTACAGGACTTTGCCTGTGGGGTTAGCGAAGCTATTTGGGGCGGCGAATTGGGTTGGTGTCGTCCGACTGAGCAGGCGGGATTGAAAAAGCTCTTGGAGGAAGTCCGGAGACGGGTTGTTAGGAAGTCAGAACGGATCGATAAAGAAAAGACCTTTGTCTGTCCTCAGTGCGTAGGTCCTTTGGTGGAGGTTGTTCAAAGCTCGAACTCCATGTTGAATGCGGAGCAGTTCGAGTCGCAGAAAGCGGGGGACTACTACTGCCCTACGTGCCCCGACAATGACCGAGGCAAGGACAACAAGTGCTACTGGTGGCTCAGGGAACTCCCCTTCACTGAGGACACGAAATGAAAGTCGGAGATCGTGTGGTCGCCTTCTACGAGAGCAACGACACCGAGGTGGCATGATGACAGAACGTGAAATTAGAGAAGAACTGACAAACATAGTACAGAACGAACCTGTATTTCCTGGGGACACAATAAGCCACGCAACGGCAAATGAATGCGTTAGGCGTGGATGGGCGAGGCGAGATGATAGGTCATATTTTGTTTCAACTGATCTGGGGGAGGCTGTGGATACAGATGCTTTCCATGCTGATGCGACCGTTGAGAACATCGAGCTAATTTCTAATATGACTGCAAACGCAAAGAGGGCGTGATGAGCAAAGCAAAAAAAACGCAAGACCTACGAAACCTTGCGATATTCCTGGCATCGGAGTTCGGACCCCAAAAGCAGGGGGAAAGTATTTGTGAGATGGCGATCCGCGTGCTCAGCGCACAGAAGCAAAGGCTTATGGAGTTGGGGGGTGAGAAAACTCCTGAACCGGGGTACGGGCCAGGGCGTCCTAAATGCTGGAGTGCGGAAGGGAGTCCGAGGTGTACGCGGTCGATCTGCTCGGAGTGCTTCGGGTGCAACAGCAACCCTATTGGAAGCGCGACTTAAACGTGCAAGGAGTCAGAATGAAAGTCGGAGAACGTGTAGTAGCTATCCACGAGAGCAACGACACCGAAGTTCGCTACTTCGGGTTTGGGGTCTACGCCGGCGAGTTTGTGCCTGAGGATGCAGCAGGATTCCTGGGGGAATACACCAGAAAGGCAAAACTCGGGAACCCCCGTATCGACCTCGACGGAGGCGGTCACGTGTGGGGGTGTGAGTGTTGGTGGGGGGCTGAAAAGACTGCCCGAGAACGATATGCGGATCTTAAGTGGGTTCTGGTTTCCATCGACGATCTGCGGTCAAAGGATCCGAAAAATGAATGAGACTACTGCCGCCAAGCTCAAGGAAGAGAACAAGACCCGCATCCAAGAGAGGGCTAAGGCTCTAGCTTGGTATCACGAAGTACGTCAAGCGCTTCGGGTATACCACAAGAAGACTCTGCTTGCGTTCAAGGAGCTAGCCCCTCCTCCTGAGCGTGATCTCTCGAAGGTCCTGGACTGGAAGCTGAGAATAGAGAAACGGTACACTATCGAGGTTTGGGAACGGGCGTGGGCTGCGTTCAAGATGCAGGACAAGACCTACCAGCAACTTTACCAGCAGCAAAAAGCTGCGAAAAACTTAGCTGGTGTGGTCGGCCCTAACCGGTATTTCCACCTTGCCTTGTGTTTCTTGCAAGGCAGAACCTATCGGCAAACGGAGCCTCGGGTCAAGAAGGAGAGGACCCTGCGTGAAGTGGATTACGGCACCATTGCTGACCACGCGGGGTGTACTGCTGGGTTGATCAAGCAGTGGGTAACGAAGGAATTTGTCCGTAGGCAGGAACTTGAAAACTTCGACTTGGCGGAAGAGCAGTTGGTTTTGAATCGCAGGGAGCTGTTCGAGCTGCGGGAGAAAGTGAGTGGGTTACGGGCCGGTATTATTAGGGCTCGACGATTGGCGGCCGAAATTGTGAGACGGGCCGAAAAAGAGGAGATTGAACTCTGGAAGACCGACGCGGCTTTCGAGCAGAAGAAGTTGGCAGTGTTTCAACTTCAGCGGAAGTGGAACGCTAAGAGGGCAAAATGAGCCGGACCTCTTTAAACAAGGAAGGAATCTCTCGTTGGGAGTGGATGCTTCCCGAGGAGGATTTCCCGAACGGGACTTGGTCCTATACTTTGACTTTCATAGCGGAGGAAGAAGGAAAGCCCGTCGTCGACGTGATTGTGTTGACAGTTGAACGAGAGGGTGGACTCTACCTGTGGTACTGTGCGGCTAAAGAGGGGTGCCTTATCGGAGAGTCTCTTTCCCTCAAACAAGCCAAGAAAAAGAGTTGGGAGCGGGCTCTTTTGATTCTGAAAGAAGGTTGGCCTGAAGACGAAGAGCGTTACGAAGACGAGGAAATCTCTGTCGATGAACCTCAGACAGGGGATGGAGCAGAATGACCACCCGTATTATCTACCACTCGAAGGATTTCGACGGTAAGGCGTCAGCCTGCCTGTGTATCCACGGAATCACGCCAAGAGAGTACCTCTTACACCCGTACGACTACGGGGACGTCATTCCAAACTACGTGCAGTGGTCTCCGGAAGATTCTGTGTACATGTTGGATGTGTCTTTTCCCAAGACCCTGATGGAAATTTTGCGGGATCGGTTCCGGAAATTCATCTGGGTTGACCATCACAAGTCCTCTATAGAGGAGTGTGACTGTCTGGAGATCGCTGGTTTGCGACGAATTGGGGTTGGGGCGTGTGCCCTGGTGTGGGAGTACTTCTTCGGAGTGTATGACAGAATACCTCTTGGGCTTGAACTCCTCAGTAAGTATGACGTGTGGGACAAGACGGACGGTAACTGGGAAACCTACACGCTCCCTTACCAATATGGGTTACGGGTGAGCGGAGTAGGACCGGACCCTTCAACTCCTGAAGGGATTGATTTCTGTCGTCCGATTGGAGGAGGGTTGTTCAACCCTAGGAACGTAGAGAGAATGATTGTCCTGGGAGAGACGGCCATTGCAGCGTTGCGGGACCATTTCTCCTACGAGGCTCGACACTATGGCTACGTGCGGGATTTCCACGGATATCGGGCATTCTGCATCAACGCTCCGAACATCTCGTCCATGAGATTAGATGGCCATTTCAATCCTGAAATCCATGACTTGATGCTGATCTGGTGTCTAGCACCGGTAGGTGCTGTGGTAAAGATCAAGGTCTCTCTGTACAGCACAAAGCCTGGAGTCGACGTCTCGGTCCTGGCCCAGAAGTATTCTGGGGGAGGGCATTTCGGGGCCGCTGGCTTTGTGTTGGGTCTGGATAGGCTGGGGGAAGTGAGCCCTATCGGGTAGGGTATAGTTGGACCGGGGCCTTAGACAAACGGAAAGGCGGCAAACCATGGACATTCAGTTTTCTTCGCGGGTCAAGTATCTCAACGGGGATGGGAACCCGAAAGTTCAGATTTCAGGGGATTCCTGCGTATACCGCCTGGACGAAAGCGGGCTCCAGGCTCAGCGCGTCGAGCGTGCCGTCCCTTCTAAGACAGCAGAGGTCGAAGTACCCCTCTGGAAGCTGAAGCTAACAGGGGAGAGCAAGGACTTGATGACAGCGATCTGGTCTATCAGGAGGGAACTGGACAAGCGTGTAGCAGGCTTGGTGCTCCTGGCGGCCAGAGCTGGTGATATAGCGGGGGATATTACCTACCACATCCGGAGCTTCAAGTTCAACAATGACTGGGAATTGGAGTTGGGTGTGTCTTTGACTCCGATGGGGGTCAAAGACCCTACCTTCGTTTCACTGCAAGACCCTTTGGGTTCCGCCTTGAACACGATGCTCACGGGGCACGAACCCACCTTGGACGAAATCTTTGCGGACTTCGAGCGGGACGAGAGGCAGGTCTTGGAGCGTCAGGTCGGTGATGCAATTCGACCCGGAGGATTGTTTGTGACGAAGATTGCACTGAACCCTCGGACGCTGGACCGTGTTGCGGCCTATGTGAAGACGATGGAGGCCAAGACGGTTCACGGTCCAGGATGGGTAGAAGAGCCGAAACCGGCGGGCATGCATGTTTGGGCCGGTACGAAATGGGAGCCTGTGGCTGTAGAGGAGGAGCTTGACGCCGCCTTTGACATCGGGCAGTTGGTCTATCTGGTTTCAGGCGGGCCGACCATGACAGTTGCGGATATCTTCACCGACGAAGTTACCGAGGAACCGACCTACGTTTGCCGTTGGTTCGATAAGAACATGCAGCTTCAGACGGGGGACTTCTCCGAAGAGGAACTGGAAGCTGGCAGGCACCTTTGGCCGTAGTGGGGTAGAAATGTTAGACAACGACCTAGCTTACAAGCAGTTTCACCAGCGCATCCCCTATCTCATCCCATGGAAAGCGCCCGACAAGACGGTCTGGTTTATCATCATCGTGCCTGGGCAGGCAAACAAGGGACGGATTCACCGTGAGGCGTTCTATTACGGACCTGACGGGACGTGCAACGGAGGGAGCATTCCTTTCTCGGGGAATGAAACGGAAGTGACCTTGGCGGAGTTCAGGTCCATGGCGAAGAAGAATTTGCGGGACCGGTGGAAGGCCCATAAGCGGGATGAGAGGTGACGCATGAAAACGTTTTCCAAAGAGTGGTGGGAACAACAGGCTGGGGAAGCCAATAACCTGGGTGTTCGACAGCGTCGGGTCATGAAGCTTCTTATCGTGACGCTTCTACTCGGGGTCTATGCCTTGCTGGTAACGGCAGGGGCTTTGGTTCAAACTATGGTCGCGAGTCGGGCGGTAACGGCCTTCGAGGCTAAGGCAGCGGAGGCTGCAAAGTTGTCGATGGAACTGAAACTCTGCCGAGAAACCTTGCCTTTGCTTACCCCGAAGAACATTGAGCCTCCAAGGCCTGAACCTCGTACCATGGACATTTTTCCTGACCCGTGATCGGAGGTGCCTGTTGACTATCGACTATCATGATCTGTCCAGAGCGGGGCAGCTTACCCATGCAGACGCCTTGAGGCTGGTAGCAGAGGCAAAGACAACGGAAGCCGTCATGGTCTATGGGAGGGCAGTATCGTGTTCTCCGATGACGATGGAGTGGGTAGCTTCAGTACGCAAACTGCTTCCGATCCTAGGCCCCTCTCCTGCCGTCGAAGTAGGAGCCGGCAAAGGGGTGTTGGCCAGCTTGTTGGGGGAGAGCCTGCTCATTGGTACGGAACCAAATCCGTTTCATCTTGGAATCAGAATTGAGCATCTTCGGGAACTTGCTTGGCAGGAGGCTTTGAAGCTTGTGCCGGAGGGAGGGGTTCTTTTGAGTTGCTGGCCGGTCCTTTACCATGAAAACGACTGGTTGAACTTACCCGACAAGGTCTTCCCGTTACGTCCGGATATCACTTTAGTTCTCCATGCCCCTCGTACGGAAGCATACCTCGGAACTTGGATGGGGAGGGAGAAACCGGCTTCTGAGTTCTTGGAGGGTTTTCAGGACCCTCCAGGCTGGGCTACTGATACTGCGAGTTGGGGCACCTGTTGCACGATGGTATTGAACGGGAGGCAAGAAAAAAATGGCTGAGTACTTCCAGATCGTCACGGGCTGGGTCGGTAAAGGAGAGACTGAATTCGAAGAGCAAATCTCGCGACTGATCAAAGAGGGCTGGCTTCTCCATGGATCTCCGATTTACGGGGAGCGATTCGTACGGGAGATCAAAGAAAACAGGGACGGGGCCGTTTTTATACGGAAATCTGTCTATACCGAAGCCAATCAAGCCTTGTGGAGCCCTTACTTACGGAGTAGCACCCCCAAATGAAAAACACTCCTGTCCGTCAACGCCCATTGAAAATGACCTCCGATGGCGGGGCTGTGGAGGAGTGCCGACAGTGCCGTTGCCAGTTGCACAAGGGTGAGGATACTGTCTGTGAGGATTGTGCTCCCCCGATTCCCTCTATCCCTCGTGTCCGATGGCAGCACGACGGAGCCAATTCCTACTTGGGAAACCATGGATTCCATTCCGAAGTCGCCAGGGGGAATTACAGCTATTACTTTGCCCAAGTAATTGGCATAAAGCTCTCTGTCAGTTACAAAGAGGACCAGGACAACTGGGGATTCACTGTGCAGTACGGGAGCACCATTGTGTTTGGCGGGCGGAGAAAGACACGACGCGGGGCCCAAATGGCCGCTACTAAAGCCGCTCGGAGACTGCAAGCTGAATCCTTGACCAAGGAAGGCCAGCTATGACCATCGTACACAAGGGCTCCATCCCCTCTACTTTGAACGTCACCTTGCGTGATGAAGCGTCGCACCAGACACCTTTCTTGGGTGAAAGGGAGACTAGAGCGAGGGCCGTGTTCTTTACAGACCCGCATGCTGAGAATGCCTTGAACACAGCGGAAAGTTGGGCTTCCTCTTGGCCTAGATCCGTGAAAAAACCAGAAGTCGTGCTGGGAGTGGAGAACAGGATCATGCCTTCGGTTCTCATCGTCGGATCGGAACAGAGGAGCGAAGGCAGTCGGATTTGGAAAGTCCTTTTGGAAGCAGAGGGATATGGCACGGGCAGACTGGAACGGTGGCTTGTAGACCTACGCGAGGATGTTTTCTTTGCCACCATCATGGCGGGTTGTGAGATGGTGAACCGTCGAGGAGAAGGTCTTCGGATTGTCGGGGACTTCCGCTGGGTGAAATTGGGTTCGCAGGTGAGGTTAGCCCTCATGGATTCGGATCTGTACCGAGACTTGGAGGCGTGCGAAGAGAAGAAGAAGGCGGGGCCCAAGCCGACGCTCAAGCCTAGCACCTTGGAAGTTGGCGGACTATACCTGGACCGGCGGGGGGATTATCAGTTTGTAAACGTAGAGTGTTTTCTTGGGAAGGTGACCTACGACGGAAAGCCAGGGTTTGCCGTTGCCATTTTAGGTTGTGTGGAAACTCCGGAGTGCGATTTCAGTAGACTCCACTGTGACCCTCAGACCTATTTGAATCAGATCCGAGAGGTAATGATCCAACGAAGTGTTAGGTACACGGAGAAAGCAGGGCAACTCTCGGCAGAGGTGTTGCTGAAGCGGATTCAACGTGAGGGGAAACAAAAGAACCAGGAGGGCACTATCGCTCTCCGAGATAACTGGCATACATGGCCCTCGCACTGTGTCAAGTGGCGCTGAGGAGGTACATTCGATGACGGAAAAGAAATGGACTCCCCCGAGTTGGATCCCGCCGAAGTGTGATGTTTGCGGGGCTCCTGCAATCGAATCTTCGGACGGGTTTCCGCTGTACGAGTGTGGCGCGGGTACCAGACCCTGCCCTCGGACTCCAGAAATCCTGAAAGGGTTGCGGGAGGAAATAAACAGTCTGCACAACGTCATTGACGGAAAGAAGCGAGAACTGACCATCCAGATGTTCGAGCACCGGAGAGATATTGCCACAGTGACCAAGAGGCTTGAGGAAGCAAGAGAGCTGGTTCAAGGGGTCGGCGGCGTGTTCAATGGTGTGAAAGGGGAGTGGTACCAGAGAGCCCAAGCGTTCCTGCAGGCTGCTGATCTGGCGATCCCGATCTGGCAGAGCCTGGACGGAGTTTACGTGCTGTTGAGGGGCGGCTGGGTGATCGGAGTGGTAGAGCCTCCAAGGGCTCCCTTGGTCTACTACAGAGCCTCGAAAAAACTAGAGGGCGAGGCCGTGGGAGTTACTTTCGAAGAGACCCTAGAAGCGGCTCGTGCCTGGGTCGAGTCCGAGAGCCCCTAGATTCCTCTTGCTTTTTATTCCTGCCTGAAATACTCTCGGACCAGAATCGTGGAAGGAATCCAATATGAAGGGTTCTCTGTCCGAAAACCAAGCCGCAGTTCTCCTGGGAATCTACACCGCAGTGCAGTCCCTGGAAGGCGGTTTTGTTACCGAGGAGGTTCTTGCCAGGGCAGGCGCCTTGGCAGGAATAGACGCCCCGATGCAGTTTTCAGGTCTGGAATGTGCTGGCCTGATTCGCCGATAGTTACGGGTAGCATAGACATTTATCCAACGCCCAAGCTGCTCGTTCCCAGGGCATCAGGGACTATATGCTCCTGACCGATCTCTGCCCAGTAGAATCCACGTCTATTAGGTAGAGATCGCCACTCGGCTCCCAAAGGAACCAATTCAAGACTAATATTCCGGGAGGCGTTCAGGTCAGCATTCGCTGCGTAGCAGCAAGCTTTGCACTTGAACAACTCTCCTTTCCTATTAGCCTTCTGGACCCATCCACAACACGAACATCTCTGGCTCGTAAAAGCCGGATTGACTTTAATGATCTGGACACCAGTGTCTTCACAAAGTCTACCCAGTTTACCAAAGATCTCCGTATATGTCCATCGGTTTAACACCTTGGACGTTTTCACTCCTAACCTTAAGTTCTTGATGGCTTCGATCTTGAGTGTTTTTACGTTTGTTAGGTTTAGCTGGTTCAACGACCAGTTGATGTAATTGGATCTATGGGCTTGAGCCCTCGCATAGCCCTTAGATCCTTTCTTCTTATGGTTCAACTCAGCAATGATCTTGGGCAGTGTCCAACCATGAATGTCTTCCTGAGACTGAACCCCATCGCTCGAAGAGAACACCTTCTTGTAACCTATGTCTACCCCGACTGTTGTTCCCTGAGCTACAGGTTCGGGTTTGGGGATCTCGAAAACGAATGTTACCGAGTCTGAGTTTAGTCGAAGCCCGGGTCTAATCTCACCGCGGGACTTCAGCTCGTTAAAGTGTTTGCTCCGTTTAATCGGAAACACGATCTTTAGGGGGTGATCTTGACCAGGAGGTGTACCTAAACAGGTTAGATTTACGTAAGCATCAAACGAGGTCTCTGATTCCCAGTCGATTTTTACGAATCTTGAATCCAGAACCGGATTCACGTTCTTAAGATCAGGCTTGGACATTTTAGTTTTATCTATGATCTTCTTGAGCTTCTGTGCCTGTTTGGTCTTACCTTCAGCCAGAAGTTTAGCATAGATGAACTCACGTCTCTTCTGTTTTTCCCGAGTCCCACGCACGATCCCGGAAGCCTGTTTAGCTGCAGCTTGAACAGCACGAGCGGAGAGCCATGTTAGTGAAGCTACTTGGGACGTGAGATCCTTCGGCAAGAGCCGAGGGATCTCAGCGTCTTGTCCGAGATTCCAGAGAGGCTCGACGAATAGAGCCGCTACTCTTCGGTACTCTCCTTTGAAAAGATCGGCTTGATCCCGTTTTCCTGTATTGGCAAACTTGAGGGAGATTTTAGAGGAGCGGATCAGGGAGTACTTGTCTTTTTTGGAGGATCGGGCCATCGGGCTCCTGGGCTCCTTCGGAAAAATCTACCCCTGTCTATACGTGCCTATAGACAAAGTATTGGAACACGATACCCTGCTCAGGGAGCACACCTTTCCTGCATCATGCTTACGCCGGTAGGCATGGCTACGGCGGGGATGCTCCTGGCACTTTGGTCACGATCATGAAGTATGGTTGGGTTCGAGTCAGAGAAACGACGCCTCCCGGTAATCCGCATTGGGGCAGGGTCTGCTACAGTCGAGTCCCTCCCGCCGAAGGTGTGGTGTGGGTTGATTGTGTCTGCTATTCCGGCACGGTGAATCCTTTCCGTGACCCCGCTCTCTGTGTCGGGCCAGTCGAGGAGTTTGTGTGTTCTGGCGGACCCGCCATTCAGAACCTACCTCTGGAGCGGTAAATGAGCAAGCTGACCTGGACCGAAACGTCCCCCGACTACTGGACCATAAAAGACCCGAAAGGCCGTCCTTATCTTACTGCCTGGATAGACCGGAATCCTGAGCCTGGGTGGGTTTTCCTTTATCTGAGGAAACCTAAGTGGCTCACACTCGTTAGACGGTTCGGGATGGACCTCCTGATCAAGACACCAGAACAGGCCGCAGCCTATCTGCTCAACAAAGCTGAAATCTATGCGGAGAAACGATACGAAGACAGGCGGTTCTATCGCATCTTGTTTCCCGCTCTCATCGTAGCTGGTGGGCTCCTGGCCGCCTCTTTCTATTCTCTGCCTGCCAAGACCAACGTCGAAACTCTAAACCTCGCTTGTAACACGGAGTGCCTATCGAAGGGACACGAGGCTGGCGGTGGGATTACGGGCGAGGGTCGGTGTGGGTGCTACCTGGAAACTGAATCCAAACCTGAATAGTTTCCGGACCGCGAATTTCTTCATACGATTTCAGTTTCATTCCTTCAGCCTTCGGTGTATACAAAAGACGTGAGGGTCGGATCCCTCCGGAGGGAGGACACATGACGTGCTTTATCGACGAAAAGACGGTGACCTTGACCTTCAGGATCTTTCAGGACGAAGAGGGGAAACCTCTTTGTAAGGGGACGGACGAGACATGTCGGTTCCTGTTGGAAGACAAAAGCCGTGGGTGGCGTTGTTCTTACAGTGACCTTGCCTGCGAAGGGTCCCTCAGCAAGTACCCTCGCCCGACGGTGATCTGCCCCATCCACACGTCGGAAGATGACAGGCGTGTGCTTCGTGCCCGTTTGGAAAGCGCCTTCGACGCGCATGAGGAGAGGTGGCGGCGATGACCCTGAACTCCGCACCCCTAAGGAGAGGTTGAAAATGGCCGGTTACCCGTTCGAATTGAAAATGTACGTCTTCACCCGTCCCAACCTGAGGGATGCAGGCTTGGACATGGAGCGGTTCCTCGGAGGTGGGGTCTTGAACTCCATTTTCGATAAGATGGAGCAGAGGCCGGACGTGACGGATCTGTTCCTGTCGTTTCCGGAGAGCCGCCTGAACATCCTGGAGCAGAGGGCTTTGTTTCCTCGCTTGGCGAGATACTGCCCCAACCTGAAAGAGGTCACGGTGAAGACGCACTCGGTGTATATCGTCCAGTGCGTGGACGCCAAGAACATCGGGATCGTCGACTCTGCGGGTGATATCCCCGAAGAGGGCCCCGACGATCGGAAACTGTACCACGAGGACCCGCCGTGCAAGCTCATCGACCTCAATGGGTTGACCGTGTTCGGCAAGGACGGCGTTACTATCGTAAACAAGTCGTCTGGAGGTGGGCTGCGTCGTCCGCCGTGGTCTGAGCGAGAAGCAGACTTGGGCAAGAGGGTGATTCAGGCTGTTGCCTCTGGTATCACGAACGCTCGGGACATTCGAGACCACTTGAAGATCGTCGAAGAGCAGGAAGAGGCGTTCTTCGCTCGAATGGTATGCCACGATCGTGACACTCACTGGACGGTCAGCGAGGATCTCGACTTGGAACTGACGGAAACGGGCCGAAAGTTTCTGGCCTGACGATTCCAGTTTCATTCTGCCCCGTCCTGGTGTATATCAGGGTTGTGAGGGAACCGGAAACCTCAAGGGGGACGATAATGGACCAGTTTTCCGATACCGAACTGGTAACGGATATCGTACATGCGTATCGAGACGTCGAGAAGTACTTCGTGTATTCTCGGCAGGACCTGCCGACCCAGGCCGAAATCGAGATGCTGCGAGACATCGTGCGTCACGCCAAAGCCCGCCTCGAAGATCCTCGGCCGAACAAGTTCGGCGGGATACTGGAGAATTGGATCGGGAAGGCTGAAAACCTCTTGGAAACCGTTGTTTAGGAAAGGCACTAACAATGGAACAGAAGGGCTTCTTTCCTGCTAGACATCGCCGGGTGGGGGAGTCAGCTCCACCGTACCCCTCTGCACGAAAGTAGAGAGACTGTGACCAAGACCACCAGCAAACTGGCTGAAGTCCTAGTCCACCTCGGGATCCTCCCCGAAGGAACTGAGATCGTGGTTCAGCGACTTCATCACGGATTCTGGCAAAGATCCGCAGGGGCTTGGAGTTGGTCCGCTTACCGGACGGATTCTCCAAATCAGGCTGACATTGCCGGTTCTACGGATCCCGTAGGGTTGATTCTCTTTGCCTACGGGCGGAGTCCAGACAATGTTACTTATGCCTACCACAGCTTTCCGCCTGAGCTGTATGCTGACAATGAAAGCTGTCAACTGTGGACAGAGAAGAAAGAGAAAGCTAAGATCGCGGCTGACATCAAGCAACGAGCGAGACAAGCGGAGGCGGATACCGCTATAGAGTCACGACGTCAGGAAAGGGCAACTTCGGATCCTGAATATGCGGCGTTCCTGAATCGTTTAGCCGAAGCCAAAAAGAGAGCTTTTGGCGGAGAGGAGTGAGACTGTGGAACAGCGAGACTTCTTTCCCATCGGACAGGCTCTGGTCTTTGCTCTCAGGGCGATGAGAACTCATGCATCCATCGTGTCGGGCGCTTACAAGAGCCGGGAAACCCAACGTGGGATAGGCCCCGAACAGTCTCAGAATCTCCGGCACGAAGCCGTGATCGACGGTATCCCCATGGTCATTTGTGAGGACTGTCGGGCATATATCCCTGACACAGGGACCACGACGTGCAAGTGCGATATTGAGTGGCAGGATAGCGTTCCCCGTTGGCGTCCTCTGACCGAAGAGGAACTCCTGCAGCAGGAACTGGGGACGATGGACAGCCATATCAGGCTGTGCAACGAGTGTGTCGAGCACCTCCTGGACTCGAAGGAGTGAACGGGTGAAAAGCTTCGCGGATCTCCTTCGGAAGTGCAAGTACCTGTTGGTCGACGAACTAGGTAGTCGTCTTCAATTTGACCGCTACGAGATCTGGGCCGACTTGTACTTCCGGCGCTTTGGGAAACTTGCACCTGGGAAGCTAGAGGGAGCGGAGATGCTGCCGAGTTCGGAAGACACTAATCGTCTCCTGTGGGATGCGTGGCACGCTTCAGGGCTAGCGACACACGACGCTATCGTGGAGGTTGCGCGACTCCGAGCCCTGCTCGAAGAGGTGAAGTCCGATGTTTCTAGGGTGCAATGTCAGATGGAGGATTTGCTGAAATGAAATACAGCACTGAGCGTGCAAAAGGATTAGAAACCCGCATCCGACAGAATATTGGGCTCCTTCGAGTCCACCTGGATTCTTTAGAGGCAGGGATCGGTTGGGCTGGTAGCCTTTCGCAAATGGCTACCCCGATGCTGACCAACGCCGCAATGTTGCTGTCGGACTGCGGGGCCCTCGATGAGGTACGCTACAGGGAAACCAAGGAAATGAAGGAGTGAGGAAAATGACGTGGGTTACCATTGGCAACACTCAAGTAGAAATCGACACCCGTCCCGAAACGGGAGAAATGTACGAGACCGGTTGGTATCGTCGTACTGACGGGAGGCTGTCGGATGGGCGTTGGCCCGAGTGGAAGTTCCACGAAGGAAAGCTGATCACACGTTACCGGATCGGCTATGGCCCAGGCTGCATTGAACAACCCGAAGAAACAGAGGTGACTCTATGAAGATGGATCGGGTACAGTGTTGTCGTTGCAATAGTGAGCGGGTTTTCCAGGTGGAGGGGCTGGCACAGACCAAGTACTGGGAAACCCGAATCGGGAACACTGAGTACACCGCGGGCGGGAGCCCAAGCACGATTGATATTGGCCTCGGAACCTCTCGGCTAGGAGATACCGTTTTCGATTTCTCCTACTGCCTCGATTGCGGACAGCTTCAGGGAACGTTCCCTCTGCCCAAAACGCGAGACGAGAAGTATGCAGAGGGAGAGGCCCTGGACGAGGAGGAATAGCCCTAAATGGAACCTTTTGGCTCTCTCGGCACCATGGAGTTCCCCTCCACGGGCTACCTGTGGAAATGGGATCCCTCGGCCCCCTTAGGATACACCTGGGACCAAGCGGCGGCTGAAAAGGCGGCTCTCGACGCCCGTACGGCCCAGGCAAAGGTTTTCCAGGGTATGGGGTTTGTCGTCAGGGATTTCATCAAGACCGACGACGAAGTAACTATGTGTCGTTTCCGGTTGCGTGAGGAGCCGTTAGAGGTTACAGTTCGGAATGTTCTCATCTATGGCCTGTACATTGACAAGGAGTGAGAGAAAATGATCGGGGATACATGCAGTTCCTACCGCGAACTTTTCAGTCCTGCTGAACGGTTGTGGCAATGGGTTGAACCCACGGCTCAGGATCCAAGGGAGTACAAGTGGGATCACAAGGCTGCGGACCGCTTGGCTCGTGAGGCCCGGGACACCAAAGCTTGGCAGTACCGCCAAGAAGGCCGTACAATCCAATGCTTCGAGGAGCCGGACTCGCGAGTAGTGAAGTCCAGGACTCACCCGACGTTCCGCGAGGTAGAGGTTCTGGCGACCATCTACGGAATCCAACTCGAACCGAAGTGACTGGGGTGAAGCAAAAATGAGCGCCGTTTGGACCGAACTCAATGACGACGGATTCGTTTCAGCTTCCAGCAAAGTTGGAATCTTCTGCCTCGAAGTGTGCCAGCAACTCAGCGACCAGAAATGGGCTTGGCACTTCAACGAGTGGACCAAGGGCGAGCTGTGGATTGCCACCTCGGGCGACACTCATTACGACACAGAAGAAGAAGCTAAGCGGGCCTGCGAAAAGTGTCTGCTGAATGACTACCTTTTTCCTGCCGTGGTGACGCTGCTCCCTACTGAAGAGTGGGCAAAGCAAATCGACGAGGGCTGGGCGATGCTCACCCGCAACGTGGGCTAGGGAGGTATAGAAAAATGGAAACTGTTTGGGAAGAGAAATCTTGGGATGAGCAGACTTTAGAAAGTCCGATTCATCACAGCTATGCTACACGTAGCATAGGGATCTTTGGCCTTAAGGCTTACGATGTAGAGAGGGCTGTTGGTCAATGGGATTGGCATATCTACACAGCAGGCGAGAGCGACGAACCATTTGATGACACCTATGCTTGGTTCGGGGGTTGTAAGGAGGGGGTCTACTGCAAAAGCCTAGAGGAAGCCAAGCTGGCGGCTGAGGCTTACCTGATTAACAAGATCCTCCAACCGATCTTAAATGATCTCCACTTAGATAGGTAAGTCACTATGCTGTGGGTCATCTATAATCTGCGAACTAACGAGGTCGTGTTCTACGACGAAAGTCTCTCAATCCGTGAAGCCCTGTTTGCTGCTCACGAGTACGGACGCGGGCAGATGAACACCTGGGAATATGTGGAGAAGATGAAAGCCGCTGAGTTCATGGAAACAGAACACCACTTGGTTCTCGGGAACTGGGTTGTTCGAAAGCCTTTTCCATCCTGTGAAACAGAAGGAGTCGTGGGCCATGCCACGCACTGACAAAATCAAATCCGGAGAGTTCGAGTACTGGACGGAATACACCCGAGCAATTCAGGAACCTAACGGCTCCTGGAAGGCCACTGCCAGTGGGCGGGTGAGGTTCGACTACAAGGACACTGACTGTGGCCTCTACCGAGAAATCCAGTTGGAAACCTTGACCAAAGAGGCATATGGTAAGACCGCGAACGACGCTGAGGATGGGGCCTTGAAACGGGTGGACAAACTGATTGGCAACATTGTAACGTCGGTACGGACCTGCTGCTATGAGGATGAAAGGACCGAGACATGCTGACAGGCTGGAAAGAAAAGAACAAGGGCACGGACTTACAGGCCGCTGAGAAGAGGGCGGGGAACTACACCTTGAATGTTCGTAGCCCGTGGTACAGACCCGCCGTGAGCGGCTGGACGTGGGCGGCCGGACGCTTCGGAGACGATTATGAGTCGGCTACGGGCTATCCGACAGAGGAAGAAGCCAAACAGGCAGCCGAGATTTTCTTGATCGAACAGATCATTCTCCCTGCTGCAGCGGCGGTTAGGGAGAGCCTTCCTGAGATCAATGATCTGCTCAGGCAAATCAAGTTTCCAACCGTCCAGAGTAACCTCTAGCGGTAAACAGGTACGACGTAGCCTGCGTCAACGATTTTACCCCAGAGAACGCAACTCCCTCCGGGAACCGCCTATCGTTGGTTTTCAAAGAACTGGAAACAGTATGGTGAGAATCATATGTCTTGTCAAGTGCCGAGGTACCGGATGTATAATCTGCCTATCGTCCGCCTCTTGATAGGAGGTGCCCTTTGGACAAAGCAGATAAAGAGATCCTTGACTTCTTTCGGGACCCTGAGAGCGTACCTGCCGGTAGGCATTACTATCTAACGGAACTCCAAAAGGCCGTAACCAAGACAGTCAAGACCTTTGCTTTCGGGAAACTTGAGCATGCGATCACGCCCCGTGTCATCGGCAAGCTACACAAGATCAAAGATGTTCCGGCCATTCGCCGAATGTGCAATGCTCTGGTTCAAACGGGGGTTTTGGAAGCGGGAGCCGAAAAAGACGAGTACTTCCAGGCGGGCAAAGTACCGGAGGAGTACCGAAAGAAGATGGTTGACAGAGTAGCTTGCCGCTATCTGGAGCAAACGGCTAATTGAACCAGAAACTCCCGCTACGTAGACCCCTTAGACCTGCACTCCCTGTAATCACTACCGCTACGGATCTCGCAGTTAGAGAATCTGACCGGCCTCTCGCAACCGTCCAACCACAGGCTCCGGTTCCCGAACCCAAGCCGAAAAAGCAGAAACCTCCTCTAGCTCACGACTGGGAACCGAACCTATGGGAGTCCTCCCCGTCTTGCACTTGTAAGCGGTGTGGTGTCACTCTCGCGGGAATGCCAAGCGGGAACATCGGCTCACCGCAGAAATTCCATTACTCGGACGCAGCGGGCCGACAGATCAACACCATGGTCGAATTGGGGTGTCCGGTTTTTGTGGGCGACACCAATGGGACCCTGGCTGAAACCAAAGACAAAGTCCGTCACGTGGGCAGTCGGGTGGATGGAGTTGAAAACCGCGTGGATTCCGTCGAGGACCGGCTGTCCGCTCTAGAGACAGAAAATGCCGAACTTCGAACCCGACTTGACGCCAAGATTGAGCTGGACGTGTCGGGTCTGGTCGAGTGGTTGTCCGAAATGGCTCTCCTACATTTGAAGAACCAACTGCCCACGGTTCCGGCTACTGTTACTGGAGTTCCTCTCGCCCTACCTGCTCCCGTTGCCGCTCTTGTGATTGAGGTCGGTAAGCTCAAAGAGAGACAGGAAGCCGTTCTAATCCCTGTCCAAAGCCCGACTGAGAAAAAGTAAAGCCCCTGTCGATTTCAGTTTCATCCTGCTCAGGTTTGGCGTATATCGAGGACGTGGGGGTAGTAAAAACCAAACCCCCAGGGAGGAACCCAGGGATGAAAGCGACCGTGGAAATTTTCCTGACGGGGAGCGAGATCCTTGCCAACGGATTCAAGTTGGATTACAAGGCACCCAACGGAGGTTCCGTCCGGTTGCTTCTGAAAAAGCAGTTCAATATCTACATCCCCAGAGGGACCAAGATCAGGGAAGCCGTAACCGCCACGGTCGAAGGGATCGGCATGGTCGGGAACTTCCGATGGGGTTTCCGGTTGTGGGACGGCAAAACTCCCGCCCCGGCTGGTGAGACCACGGGCATTGTGCCCAACGGCCAGATTGCGGCCGACTGCTTCATTCCGGTGTCTCCGGACGAGGTGTTGGAATGGCTCTGAAAATCGGAACTCGGGTTTTCCACACGGGACACGGACAAGGGACGGTAGTTGGGCGCAACCCCTCTCACGGAGGCTATGCCGCCGAACATCCCGAGATGGTAGCCGAGGCGGTAGCACAACTGCCTGCCGAACAGCGGGGCGTTCTCGCAGGCGGGTTCATGTCGGCGGTCTACAGCGGGGACCGTTTCCCGAACGTAGTCCAGTTCGATTCGGGATATCGGGACGTGTACGCGGACCACGAGGTTGAGCGGGTCAAGTAACCTGGGGGAGATAAGAAAAAATGGAAATCGAACTGTTCGACTGCCGCCTGCTCTCTGTCCTGGAATTGCTTGAGGAGTACCCCGAGGCAGTAGCTTACGACAGCCGTGAGATCAAGGTTCTGATCGACGATGGTATGTGCCCCGGAACTCAACTCTGGGAGAATGAGGACGCGGCTTTCGGCGACGAGGATCACGAACTCGTCATCGGCACCGTGGTCTAGGAAAGGGAATAGAAACATGAGTCACAATCCTCGAATGTATCACGTTGGCGAAACTTTCGATCCCGCCAATCCGCCGCCTGATGCCAAGCTGGTCCGGCTGGTTGAGACGGGATCTGACGGGTTCGATTTCGGCCTCCTTCCCTGGAAGGGGCCGAAGAGCCCTGGCACCATCGTGTTCGCATCACAGTACCTGTCGAATGGCGTGGGCTCCATCGACGTGCAGTGGGGCGAAGCCGGAAAGCCCGGGACCATTCGGGCCGTTTACTCCGTAGGAGAAGGGAACTAAACATGACTACTGAAAACCGCGATTGCGTTCTGGAGAAGCTGGTGGCCCTGGCCCGTTCGTTCCCGACACTGGACGGAGCTATTGAACTGGACTACGAGTTCCCGATGGATCGGGACCGGTTCATCGATTGGCTGGAGAACGCCAAGAGAACCGGCACTTTCGGGAAGGGGGCCGGTTGTGCAGCCGAGTTCTGTTTGCACGTATTCAGCGGACGGCAGAACAAGTTTGATATGTACTTGGCCTTGTCCCACTGGGACGAGGATCACGTGGCTGCTTTCCAGGCTTGGGCCGCCGACCCCTACTACTTGTAACTGTAACGATTCCAGTTTCATTTCGGTCGGGCTTGGCGTATACAGGAGGCGTGGGGGAAAACAGATCCTTACTAGGAGTGAAAATCATGGATTGCTTGATCGCCTGGGTCGAGCGTGAGGACTGCACGGGCACCCTCACGTACTACGAAGGCCAGCATGTTCTCGGCGGGACGCATCTCGTCGAGGAAATCACGGCTCTCACGGACCAGGACGAGGTCGACGAGATGGGGCTCGATCCCGATATCCTCCCTCTCATCGACCCGATCGTAGGCAACACCGTCGTTGCCTGTGTGAAGCTGTAGAAAGGAGACTTGAAATGAAGACGAACACCGGATTTCCAGAGTCCTACACCCTCCCCGAAACGGGGGAGGTTCTGACCTTCCAGCCGTTCGACGACTGCCCGAACGACAAAGACTTGCGGGCAGCGGAGGTTACTACGACAGTCTGTTCCCCCGGTAGCTCATGTCGGCACTTTGGGGTGATTGCCGAAAACGCCAAGCACCAATGGGCAGTCGGTTGGAATGGAGTGTTCCACTACGATCATGACTCCATGGAGTCCGCTCTGAGGTACTGGTACCTTCGTTGGCACGCTCCGGAACGCAGGGACCCTCCGCTAGGGGACCCTCATGCTGTCTAAAATCCACGGAAAGTTGTACGAGACCGAGGCCTCTCGGTTAAGCATCAGGCCCCTTGTTCCTGCATGGCAGAAAGACCCTATCGGACCGTATGCCCTTTTGGAAGCCACCAGCATCCTCTACCCGAACAGTCACCCTTGGAATTGGACCGTCTGGTCTACGGACGGGAAGAAGTGGACGGGCACCTGTGCTACCAAGAAAAGGGCTTCTGCGGCTGCCCGTAAGGTACTCAGGAGACTCCTTCCGGATATAACCTAGCCATGAAGAATCAGTCCCTGGATTTTCTACGCAGCACCGGTCGCACTCTTGCAGATTACGACGGAGCCTGTGTAGTTTTCGTAGGGGATTTCATTGACCGGCAGGCAGGTTGGGATCTGGCCTACCTGGAGCCGGTGAGAGGCTGTCTTCTCTATCCTGCAAATGGGAATGACCCTTGGAACCACCACGCAGTGGCCTGCAGCCCTGACGGCTTGGTACACGACCCCTGGTTTCCGGAATTGGTTCTGCCCCTCCAGGAATATCTGGAGCATGCGTTTCCTGGTCAAGAGGTTTTCCAGGAATTCAACCCTGGATTCGATAGCTGAGAACCACGTGTCGAATTCAGTTTCATTCCTCCGTCAGTCGGTGTATATCTTAGGTGTGATGGAACGGAAACCTGAAGGATAGAAAAAATGCACGTCAACACGAACAAGCTGGCTCGTAGTGGTTGGGGCGGCGTGAAAGGTTACGGGGCTCCCATGAGTGGCGGTCCTGGAAACCGCCGTGCCCGCCGCAACTGCAAGCGGCACGTGCGTGCGGAAATCCGCACCATCGTCGATGGCAGTTTGCTCGACGATGACGCGGTTCCGGCTCTGGCTTTCGACGAAGCTTGGCGCCAGTGGAACACGGAGCAAATGCTCGAAGAAGAGCTGGACCGGCTCGACAGGGAGAACACGATACTTTTCTATGAGCACCTCGACAGCAAAGAAGAGGACTTGGATTTGTGGCCCGAGGAAGATAGTGACGGGTTTGACGACGCGGTCTGCGCACCGCGGAACGCAGCGTAAAGGAGAAGCATCATGGCTCGCGGGGACTCGTGGGTAATGCCACAGGACAAGATCATGGAGGCACTGTTGGGCGGTGGGGTTCATGAAGGGTCCGTGAACTTCACAAAGGGCCAGTTCAACCGGCTCATGGAATGCTACGGCTATGATCCCGCTCTTACGAAGGCTCAGGTGCAAGAGCACGTCGACACAACGATCTCAGCGAACGAGAAAAGCACAGCCGACAACGCCAAGCTGACGACGTACGAGACGCACAAGCGGCAACCGCTTCGTGTTCCCGATCCTGATGGTGTCAAAAAGTTCCTGGAGGCGGGCGCGAGGCAGGGCATCATGCGGGCCGTGAACCACGACGGCATGCGGGTCATGGGGCTCCTGAGCAAGTTCCTGGAAGATGGGGAAGATCCCGTCCATCTCGTGGCCCGACTCATGATTGACGCGGGCTACGACGTGGAAATGCCCGAGGATATGGATGCGGAGGATAACTCCGAATGCTGAAACCTAAGAAGCTACTCTGGCAAGAGGCGGAGACCCCCGATGTTTGGTTGGGTGTCATTCCCACCACGTTCGGTAAAGCTTTTGCCAAGTTGGTCGTGGAACACATTCCCTGGATGGGGCTTGTGCAAACACACATCTACGAGAACGACTCCGACAGGTTCTTGCTCTTTCCAGAAGCAGTGCTTGTCGACGACTTCCCTTCGATAGAGCGAGCCAAGGAAGCGGTTCTGGCCAAAGCCAAAGAGCGGGTCGAGAGAGTCTACAATACGGCGTGGCGTAAGCGGCGGAACCGTTGGGTTTTCGGGCTGACTATAGCCAGCACGTTTGGCGTGGAACTCGTAAGAGCCATTCTGGCAGGAGCATAGGGAATGAGTCGCAAAACTTTACATCCTCCAGAATACCCTTTGGAGCAGTGGCGCTTTTATCCGCCGGACTCAGAGAACGAAATCGGTTACTGGGGCAGGGCTTGGTTCCCCGTGCCTGAAGTGACCGTCGGGGCTATTATCCAGAAGTTCAAAAACTCCTACCTATGGCAGTTCGGGCTTGAGCACGAATCGGAGCCTCCCATTAGAGGCCGCGACATGACGCTTCTCCTGGCACAACGTCACTGTGAGAGACAGGCAGAGGCCATGATAGCTGCGTGCTTGGAGGAAGACTCTGATGCAGACTAAGCCCGTCCGTCCAGTCTGCACTCCGGACCTCTGTTGGTGCTACGTAGTGCCAACAGAAGAGTCTCACGGCTATTGGATGCGAATCTGGAGAAAGAGACCCGCTTTCTGGGTGGACTTCGAAACCTACTCTTTCCAGGTCGGCCGCGCTCAATTCATCGAGGCCACAATCAGCGACTCGCGGCCTTTCGAGTGGAACGTTGAAGATACGAGAGGCACTGCCCTTTCATTGGCAACGGCGAAGCGAGCCTGTGAAAAGGTCGCAAAGGACCAGCTTGTCACGTAAGCACAAACGTCGAAAGAACCGCCAGCCTCTTCTCTGTTTCACTTACGAGGACGAGGCAGGGCAGAGCACTGTGCGGGTCGTCGAGGTAAACGATTTCAAGGAAACTGCCGGTGAGGACTGGATCGTAACGGGATTCTGCCGAGTGCGGGAAGCCATCCGGTCTTTCAGGTTGGAGAGGATCTCCGACTGCGTCGATGCGAACACTGGCGACGAGGTCCCCGACGTGGAACAGTTCCTTTCACGGATTTTCAGGAAATGAGCCCTGTTTCCTGTTGCAGTCTGTCCCTGGATAGGGTATCTGTGATCTGAGATTTACGTTGGCAGGACTTCATGGGCATCACAATCAACTGGAACGGACACTTCAAGAACGGAACCCAGGCCGAACGGGCCACCAAGAGGTTCCAACGCAACCTTGAGTCCCGTTTGGAGTTTAACAAGTCCCGGGGATGGGAAACACGGGATCCCAAATGGGAAGTCATAATGGCTTTCGAGAGCCACGAGTGTCCCTACTGCAACACTTATCTTCACTTGGAACTCATCGACGGCGAATGGAAAATCCCCGAACCCTGCCCCGACTCTGCCGGTAACGTGGTTGTCGAGTTCGACCTGAACGTTCCCAGCGGAAAGCTGTTCGTGACGAATGACCTCCGGCGTTGGTTCCCCGGACAGCCGGACTACGAAGTGAATCAAGTAGTCGAACGGAATCGAACCACGTCGGAGTTTGCCAAGATCGGACTGGCGTTCGGATTCGTTGGGGACGCTGGCCTGAGAATGTACCGCACCAGGAAGGGCTACCTCATTGCCAGTCCGCCGTGCGAGGATGATCCTGAAGCTCGCCGGAAGTTCCGACACCGCAAAGTGGCCTCGGTCTGCACGGACCTGTGGTGGTATAGCATTTGTGATTACGACGAATTGCAGTACCGAGCGAAGGTGCTCGGACTTGACCTGAGCCAAATCCGCTTTCACGATACTGTCGACGTCCGCCCTGGTCTTTACCATTTCACGCACTGGAATAAACTGCCTGAAAGAGAAGATTCGGGCCCTGTCATCTTCACTGAGATCACACGGACCGGACCGGCCCTCCCTTGGAAGCCTGAAGACAGTGAGGCAAACGACTACCTGAAGCGGGATATACCCGCAGGACGGATTCTGCTCCAGCTCATCAAGAACCATCCCTGCATGTTCGTCACGGGGGACTTGATTGACAACAATCTGAAATTCAAGGGGTTGGAGTTCCTGACGGGTGAAAATAGAAAACACGCCCTTGCAAGAGCGGCTGACTATTGCTTTGGTGTGCTTCATGGGGAAGACTGGCACCCGAATGGGTTTCCGATCGTCGCAATGGACGAGGACACTCCTGACACGGAAATCCCCGATTTTGATTTCAAAGCCCATGGTTACACAATCAGCCCCGAAAACAGTGCTATTTTCAACTGTCGGCTGAGTCCGAGCTTTGCAAAGCTGGCCCTCAACCTGACACAGAGTGCCCTGGCCTTCGGAGTCCTTTCGAGTTCGGCGGGAGAAGAGGACCAGCAAAAGCGCCAGGAGATGGCGTTTGATATCTACGAAATGCTCAGGGTGAAATATCCGGAGCAGGTAGATCCTGCGTTCGATGCGGAGTTTAAAGACAGGGACTGCGAACAAAAAATTTCTTGGGAGGAGCAGGGAGATGGAAACACCTGAAAAGATCATCGTCGGTTTCACCGGAACCCAGCGAGGCCTGACTTCTGCTCAGCTAGAACAGCTTCGCTACGTTCTCACCAAGCTCCAGCCGCAGATTGCAGAGTTTCACCACGGGGATTGTGTCGGGGCGGATGCTCAGGCGCACCAGATCGCCAAGGAACTCGGGCTTTTCGTGGCTATCCACCCGCCGTCAGATTCTCGTAAGCAGGCCCACTGCGTGGGGGGTAGGACTTACCCGCCCAAGCCCTACTTGGATAGGAACCACGATATCGTCGATATCAGCTACCTTCTGATCGGCGGGTCCGGCACTCCGGACGAGACAATCCGTTCGGGCACCTGGGCCACCATCCGCTACGGCAAGAAGAGCCAGAAAAAAGTTCTTGTCATCTTCCCCGACGGCAGTGTAAAGTCCCATGGGAAGAGGGAAAGGGACGGGGCATGCCTCAGCCTATGCTAGTTTATCCTGACGGAACAGAAGTCTACAGGGCTACCGAAGAGGAGACCCAGAAGTTTTGGGTGAGCGGGCTCCGTCATGTTCCAATAGGGCCAAACGAAGTCCTCTGCCTGCTAAATGACGGGCACACGGTGAAGAGAGTCCGCCTCCCCGAGAAAAACAGCATTGAGGAAACCCGTGAGCTGTGAGCCCTGTCCTGTATCTGCAGGCACGATCGTCGGAGTGGTTGTCCTCGTCGGACTGCTTTGGCTAGGACGTGTCTTGTGGCGTAAGTGGGATGCCATTCGTAGTTGTGGCGGGTGCCTTTAATCTAGGAACAGAGGCGTTGAAATGAACACGATCGAGAAAGCGTGGCAGGAAGCAGCAGAAGCATGGTCGGCTGTGGTCAGCTACATCGACAACTATGACCGTGACCGGTATGACGCCGGTCCTGGACTCGACCGTATCGAGAGCCTGAAAGCAGAGGCTCGGGCTAAGGAATGTTTAGCCAGGGCTGAAATGGCTAAGAGTCCGGAAACTCCCATTTCCGATACCTTTGTACACCGGTCCTCTACCCGCGGGTAGTGTTGAAAGGAGTTTTGTTTATGAATTTCGTGAATCTCAACAAAGATCGTGCCCTGGAAGTCCTAGAGATCATCGTGGGAGAGCGGGCCGTACCCATCACCAAGCCCTTCTGGTGGGACTCTAACGACTCCTTCCACGTGGTTGCGTGTGAAGCGGATTGGTACCTCGTCATGTACCAGTGTCAGCGGTTCAAGAAACAGGAAGACCTCTTGAGCGCTCGGGGTTTCCTCCGAGAGGGTGAGGGTCTGTTGCCCTCTTTCGGGTTCCGTAGCGAACATATCGGAGCCCCGCTGGTTCTCCGTGACTTCTTGAAGAAAGGTGTCTGACATGAGCCTGAAACCCCTTCGTGAAGAAGTCCTGTCTCGAACCATGGCTGAGTTCCCCGCCTCGAATTTCAAGTGGGCGGGGGATATCGCGACTGGAGATCTGGGGTCTTCCGTCAGCATGCTGGTTTGCGAGAAGGAGTCTGCGGAGACGGGCCCTTACGTAGAGATCTCCGCTAAGGGAGAACGGTGGTTCATGGTACTTCGCCCCATTCGTCCTGACAGTCCCGATTGGGATGGTCTGGACAAGTGGCTCGGGCGGGTGAAAAAGCGACTTGACAAGGTCCAGGAGTAGCCCTATGGATCCCAAGCGTGTTTTCCAGGAGACTCTGAATCGAATCACGGACGCTTTTCCGGATGTTGATTTCAAACTAGTTGGGGAAGGCACCATAGGCGGGGATATCGGACGGTTCTTTAGTTTCCTCGTCATGGTCGAGAAGGACAAAAGCCTTGCCAAACGAGAACCCGACCAACTTATCGTGCGACTGCAGGCGGTTGGCAGCGGGCTATATATGACAAACCCCGTCCGTTTTGACAATCCGGACTGGTCCGATTTGGAGCGATGGTTTTTAACAGTGAGAAAGTTCCTTGAGGAAGAAGCCCGCCCGTTGAGGAGGGCCGCGACAACACCCGATCTGGAATCCTCTCAGAGACTGGTGTCCTACGGGGACCTTCTCAGTAGGAGCGGAGTCACTTGGATTATCGGCGGGCCGCAGTCCGGCAAATCAGCACTGCTTGAGCAAATCGTAATGAGCAGCGGGGCCAAGAACGTTCTGTCAATCACGGACGATCTGATTACTTTCCAGCCCGCAGGAGAGGACGGTGTGCTCCTGTCCCTTATGGGATACACAGGGCAGTCCTTTGAAGAAGTGTATCAGGAAGTCATTCGGAGAGTTGACTTGTTCACGGTCGACCTTCGAGTTCTGCCTCCGGAATTTAACAACGTCGAAGCTCTCCACTTTTGGGCTGTTGAAAGAGGCTTTCCAATCTTAGGAACCTACAGAGTAGCCAGACCCGATTGTGCGAACCCTAAGCAATGGTCCCACGGGATGACTCAGAATCCTTTGCGAGATTTGAACGGAGCAATTTTCACCCACACGTCCAACACGACCTATCCCATCGAAGTTTTGAAACACCGGTTTCTTGTGCCCGGATCCTATCGAAAGCCATGGGCGCCCGCCGATATCTAGTGTCGATTTCAGTTTCATTCCGTCCGCCTTTGGTGTATACATAGGGTGTAACAAGCCGGAACCTGAAATGCAGACCCTGGCGTTCACCCCCGACCGTTGCCCCAAGTGCGGGTGCCCCCCACACGAATTCACCGTGGTCACCAAGGTTTTTGTGGGCCTTGATTACCAGTTGGACGGGCACGAGTTCACCCCTGACCCCCGTAAGGTCCGCTTGCCCAAGGAAATGAAGGGCGAGGTCGAACTGTGCTGCGGGGGCGGTCACACCTGGACGGCAACCATCAAGACCGAGGAGGGCTAGCCCCATGCCCAACGATCACTGTGATATCTGCGGACGCCCTATCCAGGGCACGGAGGCCGCTTCGGGCTGTCTCGTCGAAGCCACGTGCTATAAGAAGGGCAACGAGAATTGCCTGCTGGTGGCTGGGACCCTGGCGAGGGGGCTCCTGGAAGATGCCGTCAAGGTGATGCGGACCGCCAAAGTCCACGTCAAAGCACGGATGGAGGCTTTACGTAGCCAGAGCCGGTTCGACGAGTGCAGCGAAGCTCAGACGAGCGTGGTCGATTTGCTGGAATGTCGGCTGAAGATCGAAGCCTACCTGGGAAAGGATCCGGAATGAGCCGTTACCGGTCTATCATCCCTTCGACGACTCGTGAGGGCGAATTCTCTTCTGGGGGTACGGGCGGCTTCTCCCCGCTGGAATCCTGGCAACGCCTCCGTACTCCCGAAGACGACCGCCTGGATGCTGAGGCCCGCCGCCTGTACCAAGACGGCGTCAGAACACACGACTTCTCGTTGTTCAATGACTTCGTGACGGGCCTTCGTAAGAAGGGCTACGACAAGAAGTACCGTGACCGGTTGGTTTCAATGGCAGGTCGAGGGCTCCGCGTCCGGTAGAATGGGTCTCTTTCATCTTGGAGGATCCCATGATAGACCCTGTCCCCACCCCATAATCCCTAATTTCCGGTTTCACTTCTACTGGGAATCGTGTATATATAGGGCGCAGCCTGATGCAGGGAGATAAAGAAAATGGCATTCTTTGGCGTGACTCTTGAGACTCTGGAAAAGGTCTGGGCTCACCCCAACGCAGATCGCCTCGAACTGGCGAAGTGCGAAGGGATGGACTTCCAATTCGTCGTGGGCAAGGGCTCGCACACCTCGGGGGACAGGGTCCTGTACTTCCCCGTGGACTCCGTGCTCCCCGTCGACGTGATGGAAAAGCTCGGCCTCGTGGGCAAGCTCTCGGGGCAGGGACGGAACCGTGTAAAAACCGTGACCCTGAGGAACGAAATCTCGCAGGGGTTGGTGGCCGATCCGGTCCAGTTCCTGTGGGACGGGTTCAATCCCGAGGAGTGGGATACGGAGAAGCTCACGGAGTTCTTCCGTGTGACCAAGTACGAACCGCCTGTGCTTCTCACCATGCAAGGGCGCCTCGTGTCCCTCCCCGAGGGCGTCGAAATGTACGATATCGAGGGAGCGGACCGTTACGTCGCTGTGGCAGAATCTTTGATGGACCAACTCGTGTACATCACGGAGAAGGTGGAAGGCACCAACTTTGCCCTGGGTCGTCGGGAGAGCGGGACGATCTACACCTGCCAGCGGAGCAATGAGATCGAGGAGATGGTAGGCAAACGCAACGTCTACATCCAGACCGCTCGGGACACGGGGCTGGTCGACAAGCTCGTCGCTCTTGCTGACAAGCACTACCCGGGACAGCAGGTTACGTTCCGCGGAGAACTGATCGGCCCTGGCATTCAGGGGAACATCTACAAGCTCCAGCGGCCTGAGATTCGGGTGTTCGATATCAAGGTCCATTCGCGTTACGTCAACGCAGAGACGTTCCTGCGTCTCACGCAGGAATTCGAGATCCTCACCGTACCGACGCTTGCATTCGGTATCTCCTTGAGGGAGTGGTTGAACGGAAAGACGATCCGTGAGGCTTCGAATGGAAAGTCTCTCCTCAACCCCGACGTGCTGCGTGAGGGGATCGTGATCAAGCCCCTTGAGGAGCAGTATAGCTATGAGCTGAGGGGGAGGACTCTCCTCAAGATGAGAGACCCCGTGTACCTCTCCAAAGAGAAAGACTAGGCACAGAGTGGATGCGGAATCTGCTGTTCGTTACTGCTACGAGTGGAGCTTTGCGGTAGAAGCTTCTTTACGTTTAGGCTGTCAAGCTGCGGCTGAATCCCTCCAGAAGAAACGGCCCTGTAAATCGGACATGCGAAAAGGCACCTCCGGAATTGAAGCTGGACGGTTAGAGGCTAGAACCTTGATTCAGGCACAGGATACCTTGTCAGCGCGGCAGGACGCCTTGAATGACCAACTTCTGACAGTTTGGGCACTTTGCCACGACCATGGCTACGAAACGATCGCTTCGGTGATCGACGATCTTCTCCCCTGACGATTTCGTGTCGATTTCTGTTTCATTCTGTCTGTGGTTGGTGTATACCATGATCAACCAAGGGAGCACAGAGTGACTCCCGCAACAGAAAGAGGTGCCAGCATGCAGATCGAGCAGATTTCGACGACCGAGTTCGAAGCCGCGATGGCCGACGGCAAGAAGCGAGCGCCGTACGGGCAGAACCGTGCGTTGCTCAAGAAGGCGGAGGCGGAGCCCGCGAAGCTGACCTTCGAGGACGAGAAGAAGGCCCTCTCGAAGATGACGGCCCTCTCCGTGGTCCGCCGCAAGATGAACGCCCAGGTTCGCATGTTCCGCCGTGCGAACACCATCTACGCGGGTCCCGGGGATTACGTGCCGTCGCAGCGCAAGCCTCGCTCGAAGTAGCCGGTCGACGGTTCCGCCAGATCTCTCCCTTCCTCCCCCCCTCAAAAAACCGCTTCTGCCCGTACCCAGAATAGGGTATATAGGGGCAGGAGGTTTAGAATGCAGACCCAAACGCATGATGCGGCTGCTTGCAACATTGTCCCCGAGCAGCAGCCAGAAAAGCCCTTCCAGCCCCATCGGGATCGGGAACTCGCCGTAATTCTGGCTACGAAAGCCGGTTGCCAGAGTGTCGGCCAGATCCTCCGAACCAAGATCCTGGTCCAACGCTCGCCAGACCCCGTAGATTGGAAAGCCTTGGACGTAGAAGCCAAGGGGATCCTCCCCGAGCGACGGGCCCAGCGCCAAGACTCAGCGACTGACCAGCTTGCCACGGTGCAACAAATCATGGCTCGCTTGGGCTATTCTGGGGTCGCGACCAAAATCGCAGAACTGATTGAGGAGCAAAACCATGTCCCGTAGTTTGCTAGCCCCTATTTTTGCAACTGCAGTGGTGTTCCAATCTCCCTACAGGGGTTGGAAGAGGGCGTGCTACGTCGCTGGCGTTTTCGACCAAACAGGAAAAACCGCCGTGGAGGTTTTCAAGGAAATCGAACAGACCCCCTACGACGGACAGCTTGGACTCCCTGTGTGGGATTGTGATTACAACCCTTCAACGGACGAACGAGATAGGGGACGGGTCAACGAAAATTGCGTGGTCGAAACCCGCCCCGTCCTGTTCTTCGGGGGGCTTCCTTACCGCCTGTCTCAGTTCAGCACGGTCGACCTGTAGTCTCGGGTTTTCGATCCCCCTCCCAATAGAGTATGATCATTTCTGAGAAAACCCTCTGGGACTCCAGTCCATGAACCCCGTCAGCCGTACCGACGCCGATGCTCTTCGTAAAGAGGCTCAAAGTCTAGCCCCTAAACTGTTGCACCTCCCTCGTTACGACACCGCCGATGAACAGAAGTTTCTAATCCTGGAGCTGGCCGCCCGAGCGGGTTGTCACGAAGCAGTGGATTTTCTGGGACGGCTGATCCCCAGAACGGGACACGGTCACCACGTTATCCGTGAGGCCCGCAAAGCCATTCCCAAGCCCATCGCAGATCGGGATATCCCTCTGGAGCACCAACTCGTTATGGTCAAGGAACTGGCTCTGACTGCAGGATGTTTCGGGGTGTTGCCCTATGAAGTGCTGGGGGAACCTGAAATTACGGAGGATTAGTGAAATGCAAAAACGAATTGTCGACGTAGGCTCAACCGCGAAACGTATCGATCCCAATTCCGTAGCCTTGGCGTTAGGGGCAGAGCCCGCTCATGAAGTGTTGCTGGCCTGTTGGCGGCTTGTAACGGATATCGCCCATGAGGCGTCGTTCTGCGATGGTGGACTCGGACGGAAGTCTTGCGCTGAAATTCCCGACGTGGAAATGCCGTGTCACGTGTGCAGGGCCCGCAAGCTGCTGGGAACTGACGTAGAAGCTGGTTTCTGAGGGGGTGACAATGGAACTCGTAGGCAGAGCAAAATGGAGCATAGAGGCTTTGAGTGCTCTCATCCTGGAAAAACTTACAAAGTCAGAAGGGATGCAGTCAGATTACACGGGCAAGGTAGAGTTCCCTGTCGAGATCCTCTCCTCAGGTGAAGATCGTGGAGAGCACCAACCGAGAGAACTCTTCGGCACTTTCTCTATGGACGTGCCACTTTCCAGTGTCGAGTATCCAGAGTTCTACGATCCGGAAGATGACGACTGTTTCTGGGAGCATCTTAAGCCAGCAGCTTTGAAAGAAGCCGAGACCCTAGAGAGTGCCCTCAGCAACACAGCGGCTCTTATGGACCGGCTGGACACTCTCTGCGGAATGGACCCAGACCCGTGCGGTTACGGCGATCACCTGTCGATCGGCGGGAAAGACCGTGGTGGCTGGGGTCTTCGGTTCGGTCACCACGAACCGGACGGGGACTACTGTCTCTTTTTCTGGTACCGCCTCCATGCAGAGATCCAACCCGAAGACCTCATCGGCTTTCCTCTCAAATAGCCCTTGCCTTCTGACCTTCAGATCGAGTATATCTACGTAGGCGTCCTAGAAGGCGTTTGAATAGCAGGAGATGCGAATCATGAGCCAGAGTCAGACTGACCTTTTCGGAGAACGTGAGTGGGAAATCATGTTCGAAGCTGGGCCCCTCGGGTCCTTCTTCGGAACACACTCCGACGCCGTGGCTTATGCCACTCAGCACTTTCCAGGCTTCGTAGAGCTGCGGGAAGTCCTAACCCCCAAGGTGCCCGAATGATCCTTACCGTTGGAACCGAGACTATAACTGCTGACAATCTGTTTCACCGGCTCTGGACCAAGGCCGCTGAAGCAGAAGGTTACTCCAAGGCTGAGTGGCTGGCATTGGAGAAGGTTGTTAAACGGGCAGAAGAGTTTGACAAAGCGGAGAATTACCGAAGAGAAAGGATCTTATCACCCGGGTCCCTTTTTGAGGGACTGGGGAGAGGTTCCCTGTAATGAAAATCGCCGACGCCAAGTCCGTCCAGCGAACAGGGGCTACGGTTCCGACCTTCGTTGTGACCGTCGAAATCCCAAAGAACTACCGCTTTCCAAACGTTCGACGCAACGTTATGGAATGCGTCCTCAAAGAAGCAATCTACAAGGAGATCCCAGGGAGTTCTTACCATGGGTGTTCCGCTTACGTGGGGGCTCTGCGGGACGTCCACGACGCTAGGTACATTAGGCCCGACCCTGCGGGGGATAAGGTCTTGCACACGACCAAGGGGGATATTCGGTACCGTGACTTCTATTGGGCACAACCTATTTCCTCGCTCCCGCATCTCCCGTACCCTCTGGTCGCCGTGGATATTCAAACCACGGGCTGGAGGTCTTTCAACTACGATGGCAGGAAACGCGACGGGAGGAGAGAGGGCATAGAATGGGCTACCTATGAAGGAACCATCCAGCAGGGGTATCTGCCCTTGTCGGTTGTTCGAAACCTTCTGGTCGAACACAAGCTTGTGGGGGATTTCACAATCCAAGGCGGGCGGGTGGAGTTCTGGGGCGACCGTGAAACCGTTCGTGGTTTTGAGGTAGCGCAGCACTACAACAAGCTGACCTGGATGGCCCATTACAAGTCCCGCCCCAACGAGAGCGCCGACTGGAGCAGCGATTGGAGCGGTTCCTATTTCCCCGATGAAGCCGCCGCTCGACTGGCCGGTGAACAGTGGGTCAAGTACCGTAGCAAGACCTACTGCTTCAACCTGAAAGACCTCCAAGGACTGTTCCCGGAGCATCCGGCTGTCCCCAAGGTGGAATATTGGGAGAACGCGGAGCGGATCAAGAACCAGTCTCGGGCCGTGACTCCAGATTCGCAGTGGAGCGCGGTATAGCCTGAGGAGGTAAGCCATGTTGCGTTGTCCGCGTTGTTTCTATGGCTCTCTTTCGCCCACTGGATTCTGTGACCGGTGCCAGAACCAGTCGACAGATAACGAACTGGAGGGCGCAAAGAAAACGGCCCTTGAGGAAGAGGTAGCCTTTTCTCGCAACCTGGAATGGGACCAGAACGTCGAGGGCTGTTCCCTGGACTGCCTGGACAAAGCCATCGAACTCGTGACTCGTCACGGATTCAGGATCCGCACCCTTATGGCGTCTTCCGCACGGGGCCGAGCTTTGATTGAAGTTATCCGCCTAGCGGACCTGTGGAAGAACAAAGATGGGAAGGACCTTCCGGTGTTTCCAGGCACCGAAGTTGTCTACAAGGGGATTCCGGGAACTTGGTTCACTACCTGGGGGCTGATCTCTGATTTCGAAATCTACGTCATCGGGGATATTTACCCTCCGACCAAGGAATCCGTCGCTGTCTGGACGTTCCGCCGCCCTGTAACGGGAGGTGCCTGATGGATTCCTCGGGACGTAAAGATCCTCTTGTAAATTACTCCCCTGACTATGTAGAGTCCCTTCATTTTCAGGTTTACTACCGTGGATTGGAGTGGACTCAGAACGTCGAGGGCTTCTCCATTGCGGATCTGGACAAGGCAATTGCCCTGGTGACACGCCACGGGATTAAGGTTGCCTACCTACTATCCTCCAGGCCCAGGGCGGACCAATTCAACCGAGCGCTTCACAAAGCCGGATTGATGGAAGACCTTCATAGCCAGCATTCCAATTTCCCCGTCTTCTGCAGACAGGGAGCTTTCTCGTACAAGGGGATTTACGGGCTCTCGGACGGGCCGTTCCTATGGTGGAATATGGTGCCAGACTCTGAGGTCTACGTGGTAGGAGAAACAGAACCTCCCACCCCTGAATCCGTAGCTGTCCTCACTCTTCGTCGCCCCGTAACAAAGGAAATCTAAAGAAATGCGTGACAATTCCACTGTTCTACACCAACCCCGTTTCAACACCTTGGAGAACGCCATCAAGGAAGTAGAGGCGGACCGAGACTTCTGGAAAGAGATCGGGTCTATCCCTGCCTTCGAGCACGACGCCCGAGACCTCCTGAAATTGCTTCGCGAACTCCAGTCCCTGCGTGCTGGGAACTGCGTGAACCAAAAGAAAAAGCTCGCCGCCTGATCTTTTCAGTTCCCTTTCTCATGGGATCCGTGTATATAGAGGGTGTGGACCTCTGGAGCCCTGAGAATGACTTTTCAGCCTGAGCACCTGATCCCTTCCGACGTTGAGAGAATCCAGACCAAGCGGCCGGATTCCGAAGTGGCCATCCGTCACGCGGATATCTGCGTGAAGAACTTCACGGTTTCCCCTTACAAGAACCAGCAGGAATATCCGATCTGGCTTGCCGAGGGGCTGGAGATCCTCTCTGAATTCTCCTACCACTCCCCGTGGCAGACCCACGCAATCGTCCGTCCCTTGCTCACCGTCGAGGCCGTTATCGAAAGCTTCAATGCTCAGTGGGACGCGGCTTTGGCTGACGAGGTCAATTTCTGGCGGGAGGACCCGGAGGAGTACACGAGGGCTCGTAATCTCAAGGAAACCCCTACGGAATCTCCTGAGCACCCCTGGGGAGACGAGGTGACGCAGAACTGCAGTTTGTGGCTCTCTTTCACGCCTTATCGGGTGTGGGAGGCATACCGTCAGACCCGTGAGACTGCAATCGAAATTCTGGACGATGAACTCCTTCTCATGGCCCGCAGTGATGGGGACGGCCGCCGGATCGAGCGGGTCGTCGAGGAGACTTTCGACAAGGCCGTGCGTGAGGCGGTCAAGGAAGGTGCATGATGTTCACCCCTGCCGATCGCGAACGCCTATTCGAGGACTTGGCCACAAATGTACAGGGTCTTTGCATTCAGGAGAAAGCCTCAACCTGTGGTTTTTTCATTCCATATGAAGAGAGCCACAGCAAGTGCTATCGGGGGCCTCTGTGCAGCGTTGCTTGCGCTCGGGCCTTCTCGTTGGTGGGAGCAATCCGCGTGGATTTAGCTGACGGCTGGATTCCGGGAATCGAGACAGAAAATACCCTTCGGGACAGCCTTCTCACTCCAGGGGCCCCTACCAAGCCGAGGGGCTTAACCCGCCCGGAGGTCACTCGATGACCGTTCAAGAACGACGTTGTGTCCACTGCGGGATTCGCTACTCGCACCAAAGGAGCGGGGAGGGTTGCGGGAATCCGTTGAACGACTCCTATTACTGTCCGGATTGCAAAGCGGTAATCCTAAAAGCATTGGAAACAGTGCCCAGGGCAGTCGAGAAAATCCCTCAGCCTGTAACGGATGAAAAAGAACAGGCCGCGGTACTATCTCACCGTGACAGTCTGGCCGAAGGTTGGAAAGCCGGAAAGCCTCGACGAGTAGGTTTTCCACTTTTTGACTACGAAATAAACGAAACCACCGGAACTATGCAATATCGTGCCACGCAGAACTCCCAGCCAGTCGCCGTCGACAACTGCGAGTATACCATCCGCACATGGTCCGACAACAGGGAGCCTGAGACAGTAGAGAAGTGGATGGAGCACAACCTGATAACCGACGTGACAGTACCGTGGCGGGATATCCGTTGAAATTTTTAGTATTTCTGGACTTCGATGGCGTTTTGAACTCAAAGGTGAGTTCTATCCGTTTCGAGGACCCTCGTATCTTCGGGCTGGAGAACGTCACTGCCTTGAATCACTTCCTGGCCCAGACCGGTGCTAGAATCGTTGTGTCCTCAACGTGGCGAATCGGGTTGTCAATCGAAGACCTTCAAGAAATCCTGGACCGCAGTCGTATTTGGGGCGAGGTGGTTGGTAAGACCCCCAGACTTTGGAAGAAACGCGGCTTTGAAATTCAGCAGTGGCTCGATGAAAATCCCGAATGGCAGGATGCCTCCTTCGTCATTCTCGACGATGATTCGGACATGGAACACCTCTTGCCAAGGTTGGTTAAGGTAAACAACGAAGTCGGTTTGACCGTGGAAAATGCAGAGGAAGCTATAAAAATGCTCAGGGAGCCGTAAAAATGAATCCTCGCAAGGCTCTCGAAAAAATGGTCAAGGACTGGAATGCCCTGGTCGACAAAGACCCCGACCAGTTCGACCTACTCTCCAAGAACCGTGGTTACGTTGAAACCTGGGTAGAGAATGTCCTGGAACTGGACAAGCTTCTAACAGGCAAGAACCATAGGCGAGCAGAGTCGGACAGGCGGGAATGCATTCGGATGCTCGAAGGTGATACTTGGCATATCCACCTGTCCGACGGCGGCTTTTCCAGGGTTTCAATCGACGTGATGGATCGGTATATCCGACTCGACCGAGGGCTCTCCCTTGAGAGAGCGATCAAGGCTTGGGACGCACTGGAAGGATAAAAAATGGTTGAATACATGCCTCTCTGGGTTTGTCTGTTCTCAGCACTTCTAGTGTCTGGTTTGGTTTATTGCCTATGGTGGCTCCTGGCCCCCAAGAAACAGGCAAGCATCGACGTAGAGCGGGTCCTCCTGGACGGCAACCCTGTCCCTTTCGAGCTGAATCCGAAAACAGGCAGTGTCCACCTCCTTTCAGAGACCCCAAAAGAAGGCGAGACAATCACTATAGCCTACACTTACAGTAAACAGTAAAGGCCCTCCAATGAAAACCATCGGGCAGATGCTCCATGACCAAGAACTCGTCCCGGGTTTGCTCCTGGAATTGGAGAACGGGAAAAGGATCTTAATAGGCCACGTCAACGATTGTTTCTGCGGGGAGACGGCACACTGTCTGACCGAGGACATTCTGGTCGGCGTCAAGCACTCCGTGCTCTTGGACTGGGCTTCTGAAAAGGGTTGGGAAGACCCGCCCAAGGCAACCCCAGAGCAGGCAGACGAAGAGAGTTGCACGATGCTGGACGTTCTTCTGTGGTATGGCCATATTGAAGCAGGAGATGTACTTGAGCTTGACAACAATAAGAAATGGGTCGTCGGGAATATCAATGTGCTCGGCGGGGAGTGCGACGCAGGAACGGAATGCGGCGAGACCCGTGTCCTTCGTCGAAAGCGCCTGCTGTAACTACGAACTGAAACTCGTTCTCCTCGGGGACGTCCGTCAGCAGATCCGGTACCTCAACATTGAGGATGATGGCTCCCTGAAAGATGAACGCGGGAGTTTCTCCTACGGAAAGATATGGGCCAAGGAGGATCCCGCCCACACGGTGATTCCGGTCGTTTACGGCATGGATGGAGGTCCCGTGGCCTGGGGGGTTCTGCACAGGACGGCAGACTGCGGAATGCCCTCCAGTGCCGTGGCTTCTGTCTATGTCGACCCTAACCATCGGGGCCATGGCTTAGGTGTGAAGGTCGCTTCCGTTCTATGGCGGCAGGCCAGAGACAAGAACGTTACGTGCATTCAGGTCGACGACAGCCGCCCAGACGCTAAGGCCCTCTGGGTCAAGACCGCCTGTCAGTGCGGTTACTACAGGGAGCAGACTGAAAAAGTTTTCAAAGACCTTGCGGTATACTATCGAAAACCGTGTCAGCACAGCGGCACCTATAGCTGCTTACTGAGGTGATGTAAAATGGAACCTAGAGAAATTAGACGCGGGCTGTTTTACGCAGACGAAAGTGGAGTTATACGTCAGGTTGTCAGTCTCGACGTAGAGACAGATAGTATCTACTGGCGACTGACAAGAGCGGGCGGACCTGAGAACGGTTACTGCTCGAAACTGTCTGGGAAGTGCAGCGTGGCGGAGTTTGCAGCCTGGGCTCAGAAGGAGGTACCTCTGCATCCCTCTGCTGGTTTCGTCTGCCAGACCTGCGGGACGCGGTTGGCATACAACGAGCAGTATGACGCGGACTACTGCTATGCCTGTGACGTGTGGGTTTCGGCCAAGTGCGGGGCAGAGAGCCCTTGCGACTGTCATTTTGATTGCCAGAACCGACCGGACAAGCCCTCACAAGTCATCTAGGAAAGGAGCATGACTATGTTCAGAGTTCAATTCTGCGGCGTTCCTGGCCATCCCATCGAGGAAATCGAAAGAGTCATTATGGGCATTGCTGGGAGTTGTGTTGTTGAAAAGGAAAAGAAGCCTGATTACTGGATTTTTACTGTCGACCCCATGACTTCGCAACACGAAGTCCTTTTGAAGAAAGCCCTCAAAACAAGCGGTTTCAATGGTTGCGGTCTCGCCGTCCTGGGAATGAAAGGCTGGACGATAGAAGGCAACAAAATCACTCTCACTTTCCCCGACTCCAAAGCGGCTAATCTGTTCAAGTCCTGGCTGTCTCATAGCGAGCAACACTTCGCAGAGTGGTTGAGAGAGGAACCAGAGTACGAGTCTAAGGGGCTTGGCTTCGATTTCAGAGACCCGGGCGGAGACGAGATTGCAGTGGTCGAATACGACCGCTACTGTAACAGGGATGACGACGAGGGATAGCGTTACCAGTTGAACTGCGAGCGATGGGCGTCAAAGACCAGCCGTAGCTTAGTGTAATAAGCCTGAACGTGCTTGAGGATCTGGTCCGGCGTGCCTGTTTTGTTCCTCCAGCCCACCTTGGTACAGTGGCTGGCGTTGGGGCCGCAAACATCCCCGCCCTGACTGATTTCAATTTTCATCACAGGCAGGAGCCCCTCGGCCGTGAAAGCTTCGTGAATCCAGAACGTGTTGTAAGAAGGATCGTTCTCGTAAATGCCGTTGGCCCAATCAGCTTTTCCGGTAGTGGTCATGTGGAAATAGAGGGTGCCGACGGGTTTGTTTCCCCAGCTCCTATCCGCTCTCCAGCCCGAAGTCCCCTCGGGGAATGCTTTCTTGGCAAGCCGATCAATGGACTCAGCGAAACTCTGAGCATCAGCGGGGAGCGTCATGCCAGCCGCCTGCTTGAGCAAAGGCAACAGTTGAGCCCGCACTTCGGGATGCTCGTAAGCCAGTCGGACAGCGGCTTTTCTCAGACTCGACATTGGGGACCTCGTCAGATACGTCTACCAAGGAACAGGCTATAGGCAGAATAGCGTTGCCCGTTTCTCATGGATCGGGTATATGAGGGGGCGAGGTGAGTGATGATGACAGCCGCAAAGACTACCGGACTCACGGTGCTTCTGATCCTGCTGGTTCTTCTAACCTGTCTATGGGCTCCTACGAGAGAGCGGTGCGCTAAGTTGTGCCAGGGGCCCAGCCATACCGTTGGCTGGTTCTCTCCGTTCAAATGTTCCTGCCGAGGAGACGAGTTCCCACTCTGGGAGAGGAAAAGGGTGCGAACAAACCATCTGGACGTAAGGGGTTTCGGGGAATGGTGAGGAGATTCCAAGACTGGTGGTATAGGCACCACTCTGAGGCATGCCCCGTGTGCGGCGGAGGCGGGTTCGTCGGAGAGCACAACTACGGCGGTGTCTGTGACAACTGCGGGGGTCAGCAGGTAGTGTTCCGTTCTAGGTGGTTCGACTGCCCTCTCTGGGTTGGTCCCCTGCTGTCGAAAATCCGGAATAGGAAAAGCGGGCTAAAAAGCTCTGAACCGGAGCCCCATTGAAACCCACCGAGCAGCAACTCCTGGAAGCCATCTCTAACGTGGGGGTCGGAGCCCTTGGGCGCAATCTTCAGAAAACCCTTGGTTGGAGTCGCCATCGGCTAAGCCGTGTGGCAGAGGGCCTAATTAGTCACGGGAATCTTGCAAAAACCTATGTATACACCAGGGCTAGCCCTTACCGCGTTAACCGCTGTGTGTTCTATTACGTCCCTCTGGGTTCTGAATGGCAAACGGATCCTAGGAAAGACGGGAGATTGAGGGGATGAAAGCTCTCATTGATCTAGGCCCCATTGCTAAAGATTCCTGCGAGGGCTGTCCCTACGAGCAGGCTGGGTGTGCCGGAACTCCGTACACGGGCCTGACCATCTATCCGGTCTGTACTTTGTTCCCGTCGAACAACAGAGGCGATCCTACCCGGCTGGGTCATCCCGACCCAGCCGGAGCCGCAAAACCCTGTAAGGCGTGCCTTGAACACAGAGAAAGGACCCAGAATGAATCCGATCGTTGAACTGGCTTTGCGAGACGGCGTTGACGACGGGATGCCCCATTACAAGGAGGATGAGGACCACCCGTTTGAAGCGGGCTGGAACGCGGCTATTGACACGTGGCGGAAACGTGAAGCTTTCGTTATGAATTGGTTCCAGAATCTGTCGCCAGAATCTCAAGCCGGACTCACGATTCTTCTGGAGCAGTACGGGATCCTGTTCGTTTCCGTCCAACGTGAAAAGGTTCTGGTAGAATTGAACTTGAACGACACTTTCGGGCTCGCCTGTGCGGACTCAGAGGTTGTTCCCGAGGACAAGTTATTTTTCCTGGGGAATATCTGGCGGGGCTACGGGGGAGCGGGCTTGATCGCCTGGGCGGCTCTGACACGAAACGCCTATCCTCTGCCGAGTATTGTCAAGGGAGAGGATTTCAGGGCCGCGATGGCTTTCCTGACAAAGGGACAGGCATTTCCAGTTCCCAAACCGGTAGAATGAGGCGAAACAGTTCCGGAGACCCGTCATGAGATTCCTTGTTCTCTCCGACCTGCACCTCGGTGCCCATCCTGGTGTTCACCACGACGGCGTAGCTGAGCAGGCGGTTGCCATTCTGGAAAAAGCCCGTTTGAACAAGACGGCCGACGTTGTTGTTTTGAACGGAGACGTCTTCGATAACTGGGCGCACCCCATTGATGCAAAGCCCCCCTCCTGGACTGTGATTATGTGCCAGCCCGACGTGGAACCCTTCACGGGGGAACTCCTGAACTGGGGAAAGGAGAATGTCTGGTACGTCCGGGGTAATCACGACTTTGACGTAGGAAACCTTTTCAACGTCACGATGTTCACAGAGGGGACGGCCTACAAGCAACTCTGGTTCGAGCACGGCCACAGGATGGACTTCTTTAACGCACCGGATCCTGCGGGACGTAAGTACCCCTTCGGGTATTTCATCACTCGTGTTCACACGCAGGGGATCAAAAACAAAGCCCCTGCATTGAACCAGAACATCCACAGCTACCTCGATGAATCGCTGCTCGCGGACGGTCTAGCGGCAAAATTCCGGCACGTAACCCTCCCTCAACTGGTCATGGCGGCCGTTGCTCTGGATGCAGGCGTGCCTATGACGGCCCGAGTTCCAATGCCTGACGGGACCAACCCGACCCTGCTTGACGTAGTCGACCAGTACAGCAGTCTCACGCTCGACTGGGCCAACAAAGTAGGGATCCCTGACGCAACCCAAATGCTCTTGGTTTCCGCAGAACAGATGCAGTGGGAGGCCCAAGAAATCCTCAAGGGGGCTCACAAACAGATTCTGACGATGGGACACTCCCACAAGCCTGAATATCACTACTACGATGGGATCGGCGGTTACGTGAACGATGGGGCTATGTGCATCGGAACCCCGACCTGGACCCGCATCGACTACCCCGACAGCGGAAAGGATGCTGTTCGTATCGAGCAGTACCGCTGGAATATGGGATTTGACGTGCCGGTTTCGACAACGTGGGTGTCTCAATAAGTCCCTTGAGAGGACAGAGATAGAATAGCGAGTACACAAAGAAAGGTCAAGAGAATGCCTACAGTGTGCCCTAACTGTCTCGACCAAGGCTGGGTCTGGTATATCCCTAATCACAAGACCTACCCAACCGACTGTGCTCCCTGCCAGGAGTGCAACAAAGACGAACATATCCAGCACCCCAACTCGAACAGCACCTACGAGATCGTCGTGGGCTCCGGTACAGGTAGTCTGTGGCAAGAAGGAACCTCTTGTCCCTATTGCACGGACGCCGTACTGGTAAAGACGGAACCGAATGGGATGAAGTGCCCGTCGTGCGGGTACGCAATCACCTGGACGAACTAAGGAGAGAAAAATGAACGAGATTCTGAACGCCGGACCAATCACGAAAGTTACCGTGTCTTACAAGCTGGAACGCGAAGACGGGACCTCTTTTGACGTGGCCTTTGAAGTAGAGCCTGAAAGTTTCGAGAATAGCCAGTCCCGAGCGGTTACGCCTCTCTTTGACGCCACGGAGAAAGCGGTAGACTTGGACAAAGGTCCGCTTCAGTTCTCCCTTGCCGGAACTTGCAAGCGGTTCCTTTGCGACACCGTGACTCTGCCGGACGGCAGGGTGTTCGGGCAGAAAGCATAGGAAATGCGTAAGTTCCAGAGCTTCATCTTCATGGGCAACGACAATTTCACGAAACGGGACTGCAAAGACCTGCACAAGCGGCTGGACGAAGGGCTCTCAGCCCTCAGCGGCCTTCAACAGCCAAGTCATGCTGCTCCCTGTCCAGAGACAGACAGAGACACCAAAGCCGCCAAGCAGGGAATCTTCGACGTAGTTGAAGACGTAGCGGCGGCCTTGGGGGTTAAGATTCGGGTCTACGGTTCCGCTCCTGGGAGCACTCCTCACTGCGGAGATCCTCTCCCCAACGATTGGAGTGAGGACGAACCTAACGAAACGGGGATTGTCCAGGAGCTGTGGCAGGAAAACCGGAGGCTTAAAGCCCTTGTCGAGGGCACTTCGGGCGTAGAGAAAGTAACAGATCCTTGGACGGGAGAGCAGATTTGGATTCGTAAGGAGGCATGAGATATGGCAACCTTTGGCGGCATAATGGGCGTCCCCTATGGGATACATGATCACGTGTGCGCCGAGAACAAACGGCTGAAAGCTTGGATTGCAGACCTTCAATCGGGCATGTTCGTGAATTGCATCTACTGCGGGCACTGCTATGGCCCCAAAGAGACTACTCCGGTTTCAATGGCGGACGCCCTTAAGGAGCACATCGAGAAGTGCTCCGAGCACCCCATGAGCAAACTCAAGGAAGAGAACCGGAGACTTCTATCTCGACTGGTTGCCGTTGACAACCGGGCTTGCATGGGGCAAACTCCATCCACGAGCTTCGCTTGCTTTATCTGCCCCTGCTTGGAAGGGTGTCAGAGAATGGCCGGTTCCGAGGAATGCGGGAAAGCCAGGGATTCCGTGAGCACAGAGGTAGCCCAAGCAGCCGTTTTTACGAAATACCACACGCAGACTGAGAGCGGAGATCTGCTGTTGGCCGCTTCTCGCCCGTTTGACCCTGCGATAGACAAGTGCCGGAATTGTGGTGAATCAGACCCCAGCGCCGGATGTGGGTGTCCTAACTGCGGATTCAGGATGGACTAGATGACCACAAACGCTGATCTCCTTCTTGGTTGGCTTCAACCTGGAACCGCGTGTCTGGTCACAGGTTGTAACGGTAGCGGAAAAACGCAACTCCTGTTCGACCTGAATTGCAGAGGCGGACAATTCATCGAATCGCTGTGGGCTTGCGAGGACCCCTGGTTTAGAGAGCAAGCAACCACAGCTTTCCCGAATGCAATAACAGAACAGACCCTTCTTTTCGACGAGGACTTTTTTAGGGATGCCAGCGAAAACTTGCAGACAGGACTGTCTTACCTCCTGGGGGTTTTGACCGCAGAACCCAAAGCCCTTCTCCTCATCGACGACGCTTTCGATGGGCTCCACCCCCACACCATTCGGGCGATACTTTCCGCCATCATGGAAAAGGCGGCAGAGAAAGACCTGCGGGTCGTTCTGGCTTCGCAGAATATCACCCTACTGAATGCCTTTAACAAAGACGCAGAGAACGTCCTGGTGTTCCACGAAGGCCAGCTTCGATTCCTGGTCGACGTTCCGCCAGAACCCCTGACACAGTTCTCTCCTGCTGTGGGACGGGAAGCGTTCGGGGAGGGGTTGAAAAGCCCTGCGTGGCTGTCTCATTTCTCCTTGGGGGATCTTTACGAACGAGGCAAGTTCGGAGCAGGACTGAGAGAGGCGGATTCCCTAGCTCAAACAGATCTCGGAGAATTGTACAGCAGGTGCGAGTTCGGGAGTCCCTTGAAATGAAGCCCCCTAACCACACTTGGATTGTCGTAGAGGAAATGGAAAAGCTAGATATGTTCTACGGGCTGTCAAAAGAGGGCCTCAAAGACGCCCGTGCCCGAGTCGACCGGTTACAGGTTCTCTCCGATTTCGACGCACAGGTGGAGGAACTTGCTGAGGTGTTCCTGGCTCAAACTGAAACAGATTCCCTGGATGATTTCCTCCACAAACAGATCGGCCATGGGCCTAACGGGTTAGACGGTGAAACCGTCCGAGAGTTCTGCCAACGGAAACACGAACTGCAAACTGCTTTACGGGAAAAGCTGCGTGGTCAATGGCCGGTGATAGAAAATTATTCTCCAACGACTCCCTCTGAACCTAGCCAGTGTCCGGTCTGTACAGCCCCGGGAGAGGGCAACGAGGATCAAGGCGCCTGGGAGTGTGGCCGACAGCGGACGTTCGAGGGGCAGTTCTTTATTCAATGCGAGCACGCAGAAACCATGTTGTTCCGGCTTCAAGCGGAGCACGAAATGCTGCTTGACAAAGTCAGGAGGCTTGAGGCAGAATTGGCCGAACTGAGAAATTGGTAGCCGCCATGCCTGAGTTATACGAGATCGAAAGAACACAGTCGACGCTAATCGCGTTCCTGCAAGCAGAGAATCGCAGGCTGTGGGCTCGACTGGAAGCTTGTCAGAGAGCCGCAGAGGGGGATATAGCCAATCCGCTCTGTGGAGCGAATCCTGAGTGGTCGCCTGCCTATGAGAAGGTGGTTGAACTTCGTAAGAGGTACGGCCGGTTGATGGACGTGCCGGAGGGGGAGTGCTGAAATGGAACGGGACTGGCACAAAGCCCTAACTCACGACGAGCTTCTCCTGTTACTCGTGCTGGAACATCATAACCAGAAACACCAACTAGACTGCATTGAGCGGTTGGCCCGACGAGTCCTCGAATTGGAAAGTCGGCCCCAAGTGGTTGTGGCCGACAAAATAGACACCCTCAATATGTAAAGGGAAATTACAAATGAAACCTAGGATCGAGCAGATCGGACGCACTGCCGTCAGCATTTTCGGAACCCAGAAGGAGTGCGAAGAAACAGGTTTCCCTTGCAGAGCAGAGGCCGAAATTCAAATCCTGCGGGAAACCTGTGAAGCCGAAACCACGCCTGAAATCGTGCAGGCAATCGAGTTCCTCAGCACTTTACAGGGCGGCAGTGTTTTCGTATCTCTGCGGTTGTTCGACGCAACCGGAACTCCTATTCTGTTTCCAGGCACCCCTTGGGAAGTAAACGGCTTTCCGGACCCTGCAATGCCTCTAGTGCTGGAAGACTGCCTCCCCACCCGTTGGGTTACGTACCGTCACTGGAGCCTTCTAGTGGGGGATCTTGTGGCTTTCCTCGCAGAAACGGATCCTGACTGGAATGAGCTTGAGGATTGGTTCCTCGTCCATGGTTTCGCCCTTCCGGGCGAAACTGATCGCGACTGACACTTTTCTGTTTCCTTTTCCCTCAGAACGGTGTATATAGAGTCTGTAACCGCTTGAAAGGATCACGAGATGATCCAGCTCGACGACGTTCGCGGTGCTCAGGCCATTGCCACCAGCGTAGACTGGCGGAGGGCCCTCTACGATCTCCTGGGCTTCTGGGTCCCTGAGAACAGGTGCTTCTCCTCGGGGGAGATCGCCACGGTGCTTCGCACGTGGCGCATGGACGAACTGAAGTTCGCAGTGACGGGCCTCGGCCGGTACCTCCGTGAGGAGTACGAAGCGGATCGCCTGCCCCACTACGCCACGGGCCGTCCCGTGCAGGTGGAGCGTTGGACCGCGGGCGGTACCATGGTGTTCGTCTACGGGCCGACCCAGGAGGACGCGGAGGATCACGACTTCGAGTGCTTCGTCCCGAAGCCTCCGGCCCAGGGCGTCTCGCAGCCGAATGCCTCGGTGCCCTCGACGACCACGTCCGTGGCCGTACCTTCGGTTCCGGCTCCGGTCAGCACGGTGGTCGACCCGAAGGTCGAGATCACGGGCAAGGACCCCGATCTCGCCGAGATGCTGTACGCCCAGGTGTACCGCGAGGGTCGAGTCACCGTCCCCCGTCGGGCGTTCGAGCGAGCCGTCCAGCTCGGGCATGCGGCCATGGCCAGCGGAATGAAGGTCTGCGTGGAGCACAGCCCCGACGGGTTGAAGACCACGATCTTCCTGAATCCGGATCCTGGCACGGAAACCCACACGATCAGCACCCAGGGTCGTGTCGAGTACCTGCCGCCCGCGAACATCAGCCTCTCGAAGGGGGCTCGTTGCCCCTTGGTCGTCTACCACGATTGTGTGGTCATCAACTATCGGTAGTCTCTAGTCGCTCTACGGGCCCCTCCCGAGCCGAGAGTTTCGGGAGGGGCCTCCTTCCTGCTACAAGACAATCGGATATCTAGCGAGAAGCTTTTCGTCGAGAACCTTCAAATAGTCCCGGCCGTACTCCCCGTTTTCCAGGTTAGCGTACAACTCAGGGGCAAGGTCATTGGGGATGTTAGGATGCACGGACGCAGCCCCCAGGGCAATCGCCGCAACTGAGTCCACGTCTCCCGTGAAATAGATTGACCGATAGAGGATCTCCGATAGCGTCTTACCTTGCCGAATAGCCGTGAGTGCCGCCAGCACAACTTGCATGCCGACGTTCCCGACTGGTCCGATCCAGGGATCTTGCCAATTAGGTCCTGGGAGCCACGTGTCCAGTAGAACGGGCAGTTCTGCTACCGGAATCCCCCTACGGCACCCCCAGACCAGCAGAGCCGCCGCTCCCGCTGCAATGGCACCGTCTAAAGTGGCGTGTGTAAGGGACGCCTGCCAGACAGCCGCGTCGAGCACTTCCATGGGTGTACCCAGCAATCCGCAAGGGGCCGCTCCCATGGCACCACCGGCTTTGATGCTGTGGGGGTGCAGGATGCGAATGAGATCCGCTCCGGTCTCTGACTCTTCGAGGACAGAACGGAATCCTTTGGCATGTCCCCCATGGGGATCTCTCTTGTAGACCTCGATGATCTTGTCTGCCAAGTCCAAGCTGGAACACGCCGAGATATCCCGTTCGAGCATGAGAAGGGAAAGGGACAGGGTCTTTTGGGTGTCGTCCGTATAGCGCCCGATCCCGTCATCCTCTTTTTTCGAACCCGGGCGGTTCCGATAGGATTTCACGTCGTTGTGTTTCCGTGTCCAGCGGGGCGGGGCAAACTCTCTTCCGGCTCCGTAAGCATCAGAAATAGCTATTTCTACCAGCATAGCAGACTCCCATAATGGCGCGGTTCAGGACGAACCGCGTCCGATGATAGCTTACGCCTGTTTCGAAGAAAAGCTAGGCTTTGTAGTCGCTGGCCTTGAAAGACATTGGGGGCGGGGGTGGGTTAAGCAACTTGTCCGCGAGTTCTTCGTCCGTGATCACACCCTCTCCCTTTCCATCGGGACCGACGACAATGGTCCCGACCTCTTTGCCCTCGTAAGTTACAGGCACGGGTTCTTCGGACCAGGAACATGCGTCGTCGAGAAAGACTGCGAACTGGGTTCGGCCACGAATTTTGGCTTTGTCCAGGTCTTTGAAACTCAGGAGCGGTTTCTTTTTAGTCATTTAGGTATGTACCTCCGTAAGATTGAACCGGCCAGGGATTTCTGACACGGGGGTAAAAGGTCCCTGAAGGCACTCTTTGGCACACGCAGCCGCTTGACTCTTAGCTTTCGCAAGAGTTTTAGCATGACCTATGAAATGCCCATTCAAGCTCCATAGTTCCCACGTGTATAGACCTCGGCAGTCAACCGGAACCCCGATACCACACACAGACACTACAAGCGATTCGTTTTTGCGGATGCTGGCGGTGATCCCGTTGTCGCAGACTAAGCCGAACCGCCTATTAGGATCGAAATCCTCAGGTCTGAACTGGCCGCTTCTGTTCCAATGGCGAATCCAATAATTCCCGCAAGTGCATTGTTGTTCCGGTAACCATGCAGGCACTATGTAGACCCAGCCCCTATTCCAGTCATTTGATCGAATCATTCTGCGCCTACACCGCGGGCTCTTCCTGGACTGCCGCCTGCTCGATAGCCTTCTTCTGAGATTCCAGAACGACAGTCTGGTACGCCTGCATGCGGGGATCCTGCATGACGGTTGCCTCAGAAGCAACGACTTCGTTAGTCGGTGTGTTGACTTGTTCAATGGCCTTCACGATGCTCTTGGGCAGGAATCCTGCCTTCTTCGCGTGATCGTATCCGGGACTGAGAATCTGCATCTTGAAACCCAAGTCACAACCCCGCGGCAGATCAAGGGAAACGCCCCCTTCATTGCAGGACCACGAGTGCTTGGCGTTCTTCAGCTTACGAACCCGAGTCGCGAAACCCAGCTTCCGATAGGGCGCCCCCAACTGCTTGGCGGCCTTGTGCTCGCTAGAGGTCTCGACGGTAAACCAACGCTGTGCCGACATTTTTTTAGGCTCCCTTTTCAACGACGCAAATAACAACACCGGCTCTCACAGAGAACCGGATCTAGAACTCTGACTAATCGTCCTTATGGACGATACCATAACCAAGACGAGGCACGACGAAACCGTCCAGATTTTCCCGCCCGAGAACCCCACCGATGAACTCCATCGGGTACTCGCTACCAAGGTAATCCCAAACGAAACCCACACGGTTTACGTGACAGGGGATATCGGCACGCGGGATTCCGCTAGGCCAGCCCGTTTGCTCGGGTTGCACCACTCCAACGTAATGGTCCTTCGGGACAAGAGCACCGTCCTGAGAGACGTAGTTGATGAAAGCCGTAATCCAACCTGACATGTCGTCCGTGCCCGATTCGCTCAGATGTTTGTAGATGGAGGACCAGAAGTCCACCTGCATCGGAGCACCTTCGGCCTGGGTTGCGATCTTCGACAGGACCGGAATCAGGTGCCCGAAGTAGTCGTCCAAGTGCTTGTCGAAGAGAACGGACAACTCACAACAGGCATTCAGGAGCTTGCGGTAGTCCTCAGGAACCCCCAACAGCCGCACGGTAGGGATACCGCACATAGTCATGCAACGGAAAGAGAAATAGGGGCTGGCGGCGTCCATGAAGGCCACCATACTCGCAGCCTGGGTTACTGTCGTGTGCGTAGAGAAAGCCGGAAGGGCATGTTTCAGGATTTCGGAAGGGACACGATCAGACAGACCTGTGTTGAACAACCCCAAGACTTCGCCCCAGGGAGAAGTCGGGTTTCCCATCCGGAGCCCGTCGTGTCGGACATGAATGAGTTCCTTCATCCCGTCCGTCCGCTCGGTGAACAGCTTAGCGTATTCCTCAGAGTGCTGTTTCACACAGATGGAAACCTCGTGAAGTACAAGGTACATCAACAGATCCGGAGAGAGTGCCAGCGAATAGTGTTTGCTGAAACACTCGTGGACGGTCTGGAAAAACAGGCTGGTCGGGCCCACCCACTGCTCAGGTTCCAGACCCTCCGTGTCATCGAAACGGCTGGTGGGGAAAGGAGGCTGAAAAGCCAACATCGTCGGGTGGGCGCAGAACTCGATTCGAGGGCCTTTCATCGGGGGCGGGCCATATTCCTTGGTCCTTTTACCGTATGCTTTCCCAAGAGCCTTGTCGATGAAGACTTTGGTGGCAATTCGGTTCGTAGGGGTGGGCTGAGCCTTGGGCGGCACCTCATCCATGCGGCGACCTTGCAGGGGGACCTTGAAATCTCTGCAAACTCGGTTGGGGTCGTTGCCCTCAATGGAAGGAAAGCCTCCCTTGTCGTAAACAGTGCCGTCGTCTACAGCGCCTTGAGTGATCTTATCCATGTTCTTTTCCTACCCGCGATTCTGAAGAATTGAGTTGACCAAGGCCCCCTTACCGCCAGGAATCTTCGAGGCTCCGACGATCTTCAGGTGGTGCGTGGCGTATTTGCGGAGGTCCTGGATCTTCTCACCCAGGAGTTCCGGCCCGCCCATCTTGTCGAAAAGGTCAAAGGGCACCTCGGGGCACGGGGATGAACCGTCCATGTTCGGAACGTCTTCGGGGTCGATGGTATCCGAAGGCATCGTAGACCCGTAAAGGCCGATGACCTTGTACTTACAGATCCGCATTTTCCGACAGCTCTCGTCGTAGGGGATGCAGACCACGTTCTCGGGGTCAATTCGGACAATAATGATCCGACGGTTCTCGTCCCCATAAGTTTGAGCATAAGACAGGGCCCCACAATGCCAGCCCACGTGACACGCCTTGTTCGGGTCGTCCGAAATCTTGTTGCGGGGCATTTCCGGTTCCGCTCCGGGGCGGTTGTCCGTCTTACCCGTGAAGTAATCCGTGTAATCCGCCTTGACGGCCTTATAAGCCAGGAAACACCCGTCCTCCTCAATCGGAATCCCGACGTGCTCCAGGAACGGGAACAACTGTTCCACAGACCTGTACGAAGGATTCTTCTGGAGGCGCTTCCAGAAGTTGAACAGCGGAGTCGGGTTCTTGCCCGCAGCCGCCATCGTGAGGATCCTCTTGGCAATAGCTTCGGGCAGAATCTCCCCCTGGTAGAGAATGTTCTTCCCGTCCTGGACGGTAAACTCCCCGTTAGCCCATCGCTCAATGCAGGAAGGCACCGTCAGATTCTCCAGAATGGCCTCAGGACGATTCGTCAGAATCGCCTGCCGAATCGCCGTGTAGTTGGGAGACCCCTTCTGGAAAGTAAAGGTCTTCCCCCCGACGATAACCGTCACGCTCTCAGCCGTGAGTGTCCATTTTGCGTCCATTTTTTCTACGCCCTTTCATCGACGAGTTTTATATACCCGATCCAGTGCGCCCATTGATTCTCTTTACAGAGCCCGTCCAGACCACAAACCCCCAAGAGGGGGTACTTTCCCTTTATCCCCTTCAATGCTTCTTCGGCCGGATTCTTGAAGATGTCCAGGTAAGGATTCTGGTCCTCGGTACGGTAGGTATGGAAAGTTATCAGATCATGAAGAGCATTACGAATGTCCGTGTTTGTAACGGCTTCCTTCTTGGCCTTGACGGCCTCTTCCCGCCGGTTCAGGAACGCTGAAATCAGGTGGTCCGAACCGAGGTCCTCCGTAACGATTTTGAGCCAGGAATCCGAAGAGGCCCCCAGGTAGATAATCTCAGCCCACATCCACGTGTGGACGGAATCCAGGAACTCCGGTTCCTTCATTCGAGCGGCGTAGAATTTCTCCCGCCATTTCGAGTACTCTATCCCAGCATCTTTCGGAAGGCTCTCGGAGTCCTTGTAGCCGTACACTGTTGGAAGCTTCCAACCGAAATGGTTTGCTAGCAAGTAGTCCGTCCGGTAAAGGTAGTAAACAGAACTGTTGAAATGCGGACGGATGACGGCGTAAACGTCTTCTGGTTCCGGAGTTCTCTCCACGATGTTCCAGTACTGGGACCGCTTAGAATGGGGCCTCGTGGTGTTCAGCCGTTCGCCGTTCAACACGAAAACCTTGGCCTTGTGCTTGGGGTTAGGATCCCCGATGGGCAGGTTCTCCGTTCCTCCGGAGAAAGGGAACTCTGACAGGTACTTGACGGGAATGCCTGTCAGTTGGGCTTCTTGCAGAACGCCATCCAGGGCTTTTCGAAACTCTTCTCTGCCGAGTTTCGGTTTGCAACGCACCGGAACCAGGACGTAACTCTCATCAGGGAGTTTGTAGCCATAGAGGTTAGGGGAGTCTTTGCAGACAAGCAAGGTCTTTGGACTGACCCCAATAGTGTCGGTGACGTGAAACCTCCTGCTAAAATCCCGTTCACGGGCGGTGAACAGGTCTTGCAGAGGCAGGAGGGCCTGCTTCTCCATGAACCCCGCCCATCCCCGAGGCAGGACGAATCGGAGAGCGGAACACTTGTCCAGCAACAGTCGGACTCTCAGTCTTTTAGTCCAATCTGTGATGCTAGGATCCTCCAGGGTTCGTAGCGTCTCGTCAGCAAACTCACGGTACAGGAGAGCAACCCTCTCGACTAACTTCTGCTTGGTGTCGTCGCTGTACTTCAGTTCCTCTCGGGAGGCGCTAATCTCGACCTCGCCGATCTTGAAAGAGAGTCCTCCAGACATTCCAGACACCGCGTTCCAAAGCTGAATATCTTGGAGGGTCGTTTTGATCTGAGTCATGTCCACCCGATAGGGGACGCACCCCATTACTGCAACCCAGGAAGAGGTCTTGGGGTCTGCGTTCTCCAGGATGTAACCGCTCGGTAGGCCCATACGAGACTCTTCCGGAAGGGCCACGTTAATATCGGGGCGGGGGTCAAAATGCCGGAACAGAGATATGGCTTTCCGCTCGAACTCAGGAATATCGTGGTCCCTGACCGGAATCTGGATCTCCAAGCCCGTCTCGTCCCCGCAAGGTTCTGAATGGAACCGCTTGAAAGCCCCCTGGTCGGATTCCTCCAGAACAGCAACGTAAACGGTACGAACGCCGCCATAGAACGAAGTAACTGTGAAGGTATCAGAGTAACAGAAAGCAGACTTCGAGCCCAACCCCCAAGTTCCAACCGTATTGTCATCCTGCCGCTTTGTGGAACTGCCGTACTGCGGGTACAGGTCAAACACGTCCTGGTCGGACAACCCAGGCCCGAAATCTCGAATGACCAAGGTTGGGCTCATGGTGGTGGGGAGGGCCACCTTGATAGGGAGACGGTCTTTCCCGACGCTCCGGTGAGCGTCCCAGGCGTTGCTGGCGTACTCTCGCAACACAGCCAGGATCTTATCGGTGTAAAGAGCATCCCGAAGGATCTTCATGAGGTGAACTTGGTTTGCCATGCTGAGGGCGAAAACCCCTTCAGCGTCAGACCCGCTGTCTGTTACTACTCTGGCTTGTCCTTGGTCCCGCATTCGGTTTTTTCTAACTCCCTCACTGCGGGAAGGAACCTAGCACAACAGGAATCCAAAGGCAACTGATATTTGTCGACTGGGCAGGAACTACCGTGGATTGATCGGAGGTTCACCGACTGAGGCTAGAGCCGCCTCGATTGACTTGAGTGCCTTCTTGGCCCGATCCCGTCCGCGAACCAACCGATACTCGCCCGCGTGTTCAACCGTCCATTCCAGAAAATGCTTGACAGACTCCAGGGTTTCCCGTTGAATTTCAACTTTCGTGTCCATCATTTCCTCGTAGGTAGGCGCTAAACATTTCAATCTGAGTAGCCCGCTCCGCCGCCGCTTCCTTGGGGGCAACCTCTTTAATTGCTTGCAGAGCGTGGTGGGCTGCAAACCATGCTGAATCCTCGGAGGCGCTGAGTCCCGCCCAGAACGGCGCCCCAAACAGCCCTTCCGTCGCAAGCTTAGCCTCTTGCTGTGCACACCTCAAGCACTTCTGAATAGCCCGACCCTCAGCGTACGCCCTGAGAGTTTGAATAGCTTCTCTGGGACGAGGATCTTCAAGACGCCTCTGCTCAAAGATAGACAGCACTCTCTCAGTATAGTCGGCCGCCAGGAGATAGAGGAATCTCTTTCGATTCCAGTTCTGCCCTATAGCTCCCGCTTTCACGCACCATTCCGCAGGTGCAATTCCGAAAGTGTCAAGAACTCTCTCGACGGAAATTTCAGCGTTCTCGTCTGTCTCCCCTAAGAGCTTTTTGGTTTCGGTCCTGTCATAGGGACTCGGGTAGCTGACAAGTAGTGTTCGGAGGGGCGTCGTCAGCACGGAGCTTCTCCGAGAATGGCGACACGGTTAGAGCAGGCAACCAAAGACTGAGCGCAGGCTACGAAGTGCTGATGCACCTCGTCACAGGCTTCCGGCTCTTCTGCCCTAGTTCGAATGCTCTTGAGAAGAACGTGACCGCCCATGGCTACATAATCCTTCTGAAGACCCATTCCGTGCAGAACATACGTAACTTCGAAAACCACAACTCGACCCGTATAAAGCCCTTCTTCCGGATCCCATTCTCGCAGGACCAGGATATCCCCCACCTGAAAACCACGATCGTCGTAGCGGACTTCGAACGTCTTCCTGCCGTCCAGGACAGGTTCGAAATAATTAGGCCATGTTTTCAGCTCGTGGACTTGATGATCCATGGTGTCTGTCTCCTTTTACCTGCCGGTCACTTTACCACAAGGCCCAACCTATAGGGTTGCTATTCGCTGCGCATCTTCTTGACTCGTACTTCAGTAGGCCGTTTCCCCGCCCCCCAAACGTAGGATGCTTTGATCCAAATCCTGTCTCCCTTCTTGAGCCGCAACCGCTTGATGCAGTCGGGACAGACGGCGACCGTAACGGTGTGGTCCCCTTTGATATACTCTGTCTCCACGAAGGTCAGAGTGCTTTTCCCGCACTCCACGGTAGTCAGCAGGTCGCTGAATGCCTTCGACCCAGGAGCA
>Ga0172379_10000581_pt1 | contig 89626 bp, 83 predicted proteins | sample GrowelOW334metaG_FD_119756 | JGI IMG/M metagenome (GOLD analysis project Ga0172379, IMG submission 119756) | Groundwater microbial communities from an aquifer near a municipal landfill in Southern Ontario, Canada - Groundwater well OW334 metaG | ecosystem: Environmental > Aquatic > Deep...
CGCATTCTGTTCTGCGTGAACGCTTCTGCATAATTCATATCTTTGACCACGAGGAATATTCATTTTATCTCTCATGCAAAAACCGTGCGTGGGACAGTCTTTAGTTTCTCTTGGTGCACCGACATAGCCAGTAGAAATAATCTGATCATCTTTGACGATAATTGCGCCAATAATTCTGCGCAAACACGTTCCCCTGGTCGGGACCTCTTTGGCAATTCCTAAATAATATTCATCTTTCGATTTTCTCAAAGTACGCCTCCTGTTAAATTTGACATTTAAAGCATAACTTTTTAATAAAACTCCGTCAATCTGAAAATAAAAAAAATTGTTTCACTGAGACAATCTCGGAGTCCCGATCGCAATCGGGATGAGAGTTAGTGCGCCTCTGACAACTTGCAGAGGCGACACGTGTCGACATAAACAATTATTTTTTTATTTTGTATTATTTGTTTTTTAAATAATCCGTAGCTGCTAATACTGCTTTCGCGCCTTCACCGCAAGCAATTACAATTTGTTCGTATTTAATATCGGTAATGTCTCCGGCAGCAAACAATCCTGGTGTTTTTGTGTTGTTATCTTTGTCAATTACAATTTCACCAATTTTATTTAATTCAACTAATTTCTCTGCAAATTCAACCTTGGCTGCCATACCCACAGAGATAAACACTCCACCAATATTAATTTCCGTATCTTTTCCAGTTTTCCTGTCTTCGTAAATTAAACTTTCTACGAATTTAGTTCCTTTTATTTCTTTAACCGCAACATTGGTAATAAATTCAACAATTCCACTTTTTACTAGTTTATCTTTAGTAATCGGATCCCCTTTCATTTCTTCAAAAAAATCTAAAACATAAACTTTTTTAGCATATTTAATCATATCTAACGCCACATTAAACCCGGCATTACCTCCGCCCACAACTACCACGTCCCTATCTTTAAACATTGGCGCATCACAGGTTGAACAAATGCTCACGCCCCTTCCTTTAAATTCGCTTTCTCCGGGAATGTTTAATAATCGCGGAACCTTACCAGTAGCGATAATAACTGACTTCGCTTCATATTTTTCTTCTCCGTCATTAATCACAAAATTTTCTCCCTTTTTATCTAAATCGATAATTTCTCTGTCTTGTTTAATCTCTAATTCAAAGTTCTTCAAATGTTCAGTCATTTGTTTCATTAGATCTATCCCTGAAATTTTTTTGGTTCCAGGCCAATTTTCAATATCAACTGCCTTTGTTATTTGACCTCCCCATTCTTTGGTGATTAAAAGTGTTTTTAATTTTTTTCTAGCAGCATAAATTCCAGCTGTAATTCCAGCTGGTCCACCACCAATAATTATTACATCGTAAATCATAACTTATTTAATGTTTAGTAATTGGTTTATCCTTTCTTGATTGAAGCCGATTATAATTTCACCATTGATTTCTGCCACAGGGACACCATATTGTCCTGATTTTTCAATCATTTCTTTTTGTGCCACTAAGTCCTGTGAAACATCAATATATTCAAACTCTACATTGTGTTCTTGTAGATAGCTTTTTAGTGCCACACAATACGGACAAGTTGGCGTTGAAAATACGCGTACTTTTGGTTTTGTTTCGTTCATAATTTTTATAATTTTATACTTTCTTTAATTTTATTCATTAAATCTTCTGCCATTTTTTCTAATTGTTGTTTTAATCCTTCTTTACCTTTTTCGATTGCCTTTTGAATTTCTTTATTAATAACGTTCTTGGCTTTGTCTAAGTATTTTTGATAAACATTTTTCAATTTTTCCGCTATTTCTGGTTTACCCTTTGAAACCATCTCCTTCGCTTCTGTTAATCTTTTTTCTGCGAAGGCCTCATATCTTTCGGCTCGTGCTTTAGCATCGAATGTAAATAATAATACAATTTTTTCCCACCAAACTTTCAAAAAATACAATTTGCTGTCGGGATTAATTTTTGGTCCCGGCAAATCATTGGGAAATGCCGCTAAAACATGATTTGCAGAAATTATAAATCCTAAAAGTATAAAAACTATAATTACCTTTCTCATACATTTTTATTATATCATAAATAAAAAATAAAATAAAAAAGGGAGCAGTCCATGCGGAACTGCCCCCCGTGCTTTACCAAAAAGAAAGGAACATACCCCTCCAGCGCTTAAAGCTTAACGCTGAAGGAAAGCTCTCCGGTCCATCCACCGTTCACCCGATCCCAGCCCAACCAGAGCTGGATCTTGCTGAGTTGAACGACCGGTCCAATCCGGAAGAAAAAGGCCTTCTCTCCGAACTGACCAGCGCCGGACCAGCGGATGCCGATGCCGTGGCTCGTCACGGTGTGGCGCAGGAACCAAATTCCTTTGCCATTCCGATTGAACCCGACCTCGTTGACGAAAGCGCCAACGATTCCGAACCCGCTGAGGACTGGCGTGACGTCCATTGTCCATGAGGACACCAGCTCTTTGGTGGACTTGGCCACCAAGTTCAGGTCCGGCCCAACTGCAATCTGCACCGACCCGATCTTACCCAACTTGAACGCCGGAAACCCGAACTTCGTCAAAAGAGAACCGGTCGGCCACGTGGTCATGACGTAGAAGTTCAGACCACGCTCGGGGCTGTGGAAGTACCACAGGTTCGCCTTGCTCGGCGAAATTTGGAACTGCGCCACATCCTGCGCCACCGCCACCGAAGCCATCGCGAACACGACACACAGAACCACGACAATAGCGTTTTTCATAACGTCTCCTTTTTTATTCAGTTGTAGGGTACACTTATATTATACACCCATTAACATAATTTGTCAAGTACTATGACTTATTTATTGGTTTTTCAAATAAACAAAAAGAGGAGACCATTGGCCTCCCCTTTTATAATCAATAAACTAATTTGTCTTCCTATTCACAACTACCACTCGCTGCGCCAGCAGTTGAACTTAATGATTGCGAGCATTCTGTTGGCGGAGTTGTAAATCCTGCGCAAACTCCTGATTTATATCCCTCTGCACTTCTTGCTCCAGTAAATTCTTTTTCGTTGATTAAAAGCATTGGCGATCCTTGCACTCCGTATTTTTCGTTTAGTGCCAATTCACTTGCTAATAATGTTATCGCTTCATCTTTTTGACAAGTTTTAATTTTATTTACATCTACGCCTGCTTTTGTGGCAATCGCCTGCCAACAAGTATCTGCGTTTTGTGCAGTGCAAGCAACATTTATCTGGGAAACAAAATCCCAAAGCTTGTCTGGTTGATATTTTTGTACGCACAACTCTCTTACGCCCTGGTTCAGTTCTTGAATTCCGTGCATTGAACAGTATTTATCTTCTTTGTCTAGACAATATTCTGCACCACCACCATTATAATTACTATAAATAACGTAATGTAATTGAACATCTGCCTTGTCTTTTAATAAGCCGATTACTGGGAACATTGCATCTTCTGCCTGGTTACCATAAGGACAAAAACTCATTACGAATAACATTGCTGTTGATTTTTCTGCCTTAGGAACATCTTGTGTTGTCTGATTCTCCACTTTTGGAGCAACCTCTACTCCCTGAGGAAAAACAATTTTTCCGTCTTTGGTTATATAGCTCGAATATTCTTGACCCTCAAGGTCAATCTTTACAACGTAAACACCACTTTTGCTAGTGGTGACTTCTTTAACTGTTGCTGTTGCTTGTCCTTGTAAAACATCGTTATTGATTACATTAATAGCGATTGTTCCCGCTTCATCCTTTGAAACATTGTTTCCCTTTAAATAATAAAGTCCCGCTGCTGCTCCCAATAAAACCACAACTATAATTATTGGTACTATAATTTTTTTAATTTTTTCCATTTTTTATTTTACTTAATTACTTGATTAATTGCGTCTTTTAATGCTTCAGTGACCAACTGAGCGCAGTGAATTTTAAGTGGTGGCAATGTCCCCAATTCATTTGAGACATCCTGAAAACCTATTTTTAATGCTTCCTCCATTGTTTTGCCTTTTGCTAGTTGACAAATCATGTCTGATGATGCAATCGCCGATGCACATCCCAGTGTTTCAAATTTAATGTCTTTGATTTTTTTATTTTTAGAATCGATTTTCAAATACAATGTCAGCAAATCTCCGCAACGTGGATTTCCAGCTTTTCCTATTATATCAGCATTATCTATTTTACCAAAAAATTTTGGATTGGTAAAATGTTCCATTATTTTTTTATTATAAATTGCCATAATAATAATTATTAATTACTAATTATTAATTTCTATCTGCCCGATATTCTTCTTAATTTTTCGATAACCTTTGGTAAAACTTTTATAAAATCATCCACCTCTTTTGTGGTCGTGTATTTTCCCAAACTAACCCTTAGGCTTGAGTGTGCATCTAGATCAATGAGTCCCATAGCAATTAAAACATGTGACGGCATTAACGCTGTTGAAGTGCAAGCTGAACCAGTTGAAACCGCAAAACCCGCTTCATCAAGTGTAATCACCAAACTTTCTCCCTCAACTCCCAAAAAACTAAAATTAACAATATTGGGAAGTTGGTCTTCTGATTTTTTGGGGCCATTAACCTTACTGCCCTGCACATTATTTAATACGCCTTTTATCAGTTTTTCTTTTAATTTCAACATTTCTAGAGTGTTTGCTTTTGTGTGCTTTATTTGTGAAACAGCGGCACCCATTCCAACGATTCCCGCCACATTTTCTGTACCCGCCCTAAGTCCCCATTCATGACTTCCGCCAAGAATTATCGGCATCAATGGAGTCCCTTCTTTAACATACAAAACTCCCACTCCTTTAGGCCCATAAATTTTATGACCGGATAATGTTAACAGGTGTACACCCAAACTATTTACGTCTAAATCTAACCAATTTGCTGCTTGAACTGCGTCAGTATGAAAATAAATTGGATGTTCTTCGATTTTATTTATTTCTGCAATCATTTTGCCAATCTTTTTAATTGACTGGATTGAACCAACCTCGTTATTAGCATACATAATCGAAATCAAGTCTGTCTCTGGAACAATTTCTGCTTTTAGGTCATCTAAATTAATGAGTCCGTCTGGCCCTACTGGCAAATAAACAACCCTTACACCTTCTTTTTCTATGTCCTTAAAAACCTCTAAAATTGCCTTATGTTCTATTTTTGTTGTTATTACGTGTATTTTCTCGCCAGCTTGTTTCTTGCGTCTAATAGCCTTAATTACGCCCCTAATCGCTAGATTATCGCTTTCTGAAGCAGAACCAGTGAAAACAACTTCTGTTGACTTACAACTTAAAAACTTTGCCACTTTTTCTCTGGCCTCATCAATAGCGTCACCTGATTCTTGGCCAAATTTATGAATAGACGAAGCATTGCCATATTTGTCTGTTAAATATGGCATCATCTTTTTTAGAACTGATGCGTCAAGAGGTGTTGTGGCTGCGTAGTCCAAATAAATTTTCTTTTTCATAAAATTATATTACCAAAAAACCAAGTCCCACACAAATTAAAATTATCGCAACAATTTTTTGAATTAAAACCTCCTTATTAAATTGTTCTTTTAGACTCGGAATTTTTTTAAAAAATAATAAAGCTAAAATTAAAACAAAAACATATTGAAGCCCCTGTAGAGCATTGGTTAAAACAACGCTTCCCAAAAACACTGCTCCGTATAAAAACAAACTTCCCGCAACATTTAAAATTCTGCCCAACATAAAAAATCCTGTTTTTTTTGATTTAGATTCTTTTGTTTCGGAAAAAATGATCTTTCTATTCTTTTTGGAAAGCAATAATGTGAAAGCTATAAGAGCTACACCAACCCTAACCCAAATTAAACCACTGATAAAATTAGTGCCCAAAAATAGATATTTGGTAGCTACCCAAAAAAGTGCAAATAAAAGACCGGAAAAGGTTGCCATCCACCAAATTTTATTATCAAAAAGCTTCCCTCTTTTAATGCTTATAACCAAACTCCCCAAAACTAATAAAATAAAAGCTATTATCTGTTCGTTGGTTAAAAATTCCTTGAGAATAAAAGAACTAAAAATTAAAACAAAAACAGAAGTAACTGCACCAACATAAGGAACAATTCTCGAAACTTCTCCCTGATCATTGTCTAGTGCCCTATAAAAGAATATGAATGCTAAAATCTGAGATACCCCAGCAACTAAACTCCAAAAAATTTCCGCACCATTGGGCATTGTAAATCCAAACGGAATTAAAACTAAAACAGTTATTCCCATTGCTCCAACATAAAAAGAATATGTAATTGGATTGGATTTCGGAGTAGAAAGAACGTATTTGTCTAACATAAAAACTACGCCATAGAAAAAGTGAGCCAAAACTAAAAGTAAAATCCAAATCATATATTTATTGCGTTGTTTTTACAAATTTCGGAATAAATTTTACTGCTTTCTCGCGGAATGCGTTTTAAGTTATTGCCACGATCAATTTCGATTAAACCAAATCTCGGTTCAAATCCTTTGTCCCATTCAAAATTATCAATCAATGACCAGTGAAAATATCCTCTAACATCAACCCCGTCTTCTATCGCCTTGTGGGTCCATTTTAGGTGATCGATAATAAATTTTTCCCGCTTTTCGTCCTTAGCATCGGCCAAACCATTTTCAAAAATATAAATCGGCCTATTATATTTTCTGACACTCGTCAAAACATGATAAATTCCTTCAGGAACAATTAAATAACCCATGTCTGTTTTGTTTTTTTCTTTTATAACGTTAATTAGTTTTAAGAATCCTAAAACAGATTGTGTAAAATAATAATTTATTCCAACGAAATCTTGGCAATCTTTAATCCTTCCAAAGAACTGGTGATTCCATTTATAGTTAGCAATCCTTGTTATGCCCCTGTACCAAGCATTACACGAAGTAATTCCCACTTGCGCTTGATTCGAAATTTGATGAATCTTTTTATATGCCAATCTATGTGCCAACGCCAACTGTTTTAAAACTTTATTCATCGTACAATAGTTTTTTCTAAAAGGTGGCCAGACGCCTTGCAAAAACGACTCCAAAGTATAAATATTTGGTTCATTCAACGTAATCCAAAATTTAACTAAATCCTTATATTCTAATACGATCTTTCCGACAAATTCTTCAAAGTATTTTGGCGCTTCTGGATTTAGCCATCCACCCTTTTCCGCAAACCAAACTGGTAATGTCCAATGATACAGGGTTACAAACGGTTCTAATCCGCGTTGTTTTAAAGCTAAAATTATTTTTCTGTAATGTTCAATTTCGTTCTGATCAAATTTTCCCTCTTCTGGTTCAATGCGAGCCCATTCGATTGAAAATCTATGGGCGTTATTATTCATTGACCTTGCTAGGTCAAAATCTTCTTCGAATCTATTATAGTGGTCGCAAGCCAAACCTGCATCATAGTTCTTACCTGCTGTTGCTTGCCCGCCGGAGAGGCGGGACCAATCATTCTGTATTCCTCCTTCAACCTGATATGATGATGTTGCTGTGCCCCAATAAAATTTATCAGGAAATTTTAACATTATTGTACGATAAGAATATTATTATAATTTTCCGTTAAAACAGTTTCTGCTTTTTTGTTTTTAATGTGAAATCTTTTTAAATCAAACATGTTTATTTCTTCGGTATCTACTTTTTCAAGAAAATATAAGTAATTATTAGAACCATCAAAGGCTAATTCATTAATATAACTACCAGAATACAATTCTGTGTCTGTCTCTTTGTATAAATCAACCAAGTGAATCGTTTCTTTGAGTTGATTTTCGATTACCTCTTGTTCGGTATAAACAAACCCTTCTTCGCTTTCTAACCAAAGTTTATCGCTAATTCTGTCCGTTGTTAAAATCGGTTTAAATTCATTGTTTCCAAAATCACCCAAATAAAGTTCGGTGATTTCTTTATTGTCTTTAATGCTATAGATTTCATAAAGGAAAAAATTTCCCGTGGGTGAAAAAGATATGTTCTGACAATTAGTCAAACTCACTTCACATCCCTTTGGAGTGATATAATCAGCTTTTTTATTTAAAACATCAATTCTGCCAACACTTTTTGCATTTATACCAGAAACCCCCTGAAAGTAAATATAATTTCCTTCCCAGCGTTTCAATAAGACGACATTATCGTTAAGACTTACCAGGGGTTGAGGATTTTCTCCATCAGCACGACTGATCCAAATTTCTCTTTTTGTATTGTTTTTTTGAATTTCATCAAATGTCGATTCTTTGATTTCTTTAATCCAAGCAATATTGTTGTTGTCAGACGAAAAAACTACAGACGAAGCATCAAGTGGTTGATTAATCTTCTTCTCTGTTCCGGTTTTTAGATTTACCAAAATCGGTTCATAAAAAATTCTGTTTGCTACTAAATCATTACCAAAATTTTGAATTGTTTCCTCTTTTGTTTTTTTAAAATAAACCATTTGGCGATTATTTGAGGAAATGAATGTATATCGAGGTGGTTTGTATTTTCCAAGATCAACTTCTTGAGCGTCAATGGTTAAAACTTTTTCTCCTTCACCTTTTCCGTTTAATAGCACCAGATTTGCCTTATTCCCGTCTAGCCTATAATAAAAAACTCCCGCACCCAATTTTGGTGCAAGGATTTTCCATGCGAATATACCAATAATCACGCCAATCAAAATGGCTATTAAAATAAAGAAAGTTGTTCGCTTCCTCTCCATGAAACTATCCTATCATAATTTTAATCTATCCACAAGTGAGGTTGTTGACAACTAAATTTATAATTTGTTATACTCAAAACAGCGTTGGAGAGGAGGTGATCCAAGCATCTGACTTCGGTCCGATCCCACTAAGGAGGGTAATGACAATTTGATTGTCAAAAGTCGAGGCATTCGGTAAAATCCCACTGCCCACTGACCCGTCCAAGGAAGAGAGGAGGATACTGTTTGCTTGTGTAGGTGTACATTCTAAAGATTTCGCCCTAATATAGGGGCACCGAGGCAGGGTCTTAGGGCCCTCAGACAACAATCCCAGTGTATCGTGTTTCTTCGGAAATGCGAATGACTAGAGGATGAGTCTCCTCGAACAAAAGAGGCGGCAGTCAACAGCCACAAGGGGCATTGTTGAGCTAGCCTTACCTTCAAGAGATTGGAGGTGCTGGCATCTCTAGTGGGTCTTCCAAAGACCTCTATTGCACTGCTAAAGCCAAAAAGGGGTTTCTCCTGCCGGTCGGCAGAAGAAACCCCTTCATTATTTTTAAATTAGTATTTTATATTATTTCCACTTGATCAGGAAGTAATTTTTTTAAATAATTTTTACAAAAAATCTTTTTCCCTTCTGAATTACGCTATCTTTTTCTACAACTTCATCAATTGAGGTTATTTTTTTACCGTTAATTTCGATCGCCCCTTGTTTGATCAACCTCTTCGCGTCCCCTTTACTGTCCGCAAGTCTTGTCTGAAACAAAATATCTACAACATTCGTTCCCGCCAATTTAAATTCTGGGATTTCATCGGGAATGTTTTTTTGTTGAAAAGTAGAAACAAAATAACTTTTTCCTTCTTTTGCACCTTTTTCTCCCCAATAAATTTTTGTAATCTCAAAAGCCAATTCCATTTTAATGTCCATTGGATTTATCGTTTTTGATAATAATTGTTTTTCGTATTCCCTAACCTTGTGTAGATCTACCCGCGTACAGTGCGCAAAATAAGTAACAATTAGATCGTCAGAAATACTCATTACCTTACCAAACATTTCTTTTGGTTCGTCTGTGAGATTAATTGTATTCCCCCAGCTGGAACTCATTTTTCTGCCATCCGTGCCGGCAATAAGATTAGTCATTAAAATGTCTTGTGACTCTTGATTGTAAAGTCCCTGTATTGTTCTGCCCGCCAATAAATTAAATCTTTGGTCTGTTCCGCCAAGTTCAACGTCTGCTTTCACCGCCACACTATCATATCCTTGCATTAAAGGATAAATTAATTCACGCAAAGAAACCTGTTTTTGTTCGTCCAGTCTTTTTCTAATGTTTTCTCGAGCAATAAATTCCCCTAATGAAAATTTATTCGCCAGTTTTCCTATTTCTGCAAATCTTAATTTTTTGAGCCATTTTGAATTGTATTTAATTTCGGCTTTTTTGATATCTAAAATTTTCCCCGCCTGTTTAACATAGGTCTTCATGTTTTCTTTAATTTGTTTTTCGGAGAGCATTGGTCTTTCGCTGTCCTTGTCTGAAGTGTCGCCAACCATGCCCGTAAAATCACCGATAATTAAAACTACCTGATGCCCTAGGTCCTGAAAATCTTTTAATTTCAATAACACAACCGACCTGCCAATATGAATATTGGGGCTGGTTGGGTCAATGCCCAGCTTTACTCGTAATCTTTTGCCAGACATCAGTTTTTTCTTAAGATTTTTTGCATCAATCGCTTCGCTTGTCCCTCTGGTCAAAATTTCATCTATTTTATTTTCGTCAATTTTTATATGCATGATTTTATTATACAACAATATTTTACAAAATCAAATAAACCACCGCGAGTCCTAGTAATATTTACGAGGCTGATCCTCGTAAATTTGAAGAAATGTCCGAGGTCTGACCTCGGACATTTCTTTTGTAAGATTAAACATTAATAAAAAAAATCGGCGCGAATAATCGCAACCGGTTTTTAAAACCAATTTGTTCCGGGGTTAGGATTCGGACCTAAATTGATAGGCTCCGTTCGAGTTTAGTCCTGCGGGATTTGGATTCGAACCAAAATCGATTCCTTCAAAGGGAATTGTCCTACCATTAGACGATCCCGCAGGACTAAACTCGACAATTAACTTTTAACGATCCGATAATAATTTACTATCCCGTGAATCCAGCCAATAATTCTTCTATTTAAATCAGAACTTCTTCTAACTCTGATTCTCACAACCCCGTAATAATTTTCTCCAACGTTTGTTCTCTTGGTTTTGGGGCTACCTTTTTTAAAATAAACGCCCGTAAGATATTTTCTCGAAAAACTTGTCTGCTTAATCCAGTAATTGATGATTTTATTTAATCTGTGCTTGTGGTTTTCGTGAATATAAATTGAAAAATTAATTCTATTGCAATCAATTTCACAAACATCCGTCAGCCATTTTAAAAACAATTTTATCATTACAGGATCTGAATTTGAAAACTGAATATTTGTAGCAAATCTTCTTTCTTTTGATCCTTCTGCCCAATAAAGCATTATGCCCATCAACCACAACTCTTTCTTTGTGACTTTTTTAATATCTTTTTCTGATTCTCGATGCAATTCATTAATAAGGGTAATTTTTTGTTCCCGCCTTCTTCTGGCACCCCTTAAGGCTGATTCTAACTTCTTCTTGGTCAATCTTTGCTTTTGTCTTTTCGACAATCCTACGGATTGTAGCCATAAGGATAAGGTAGACTTAGCGACTGAAACCTGTTTTAAAATTTCGGAATATGAATATCCTTGTTTTCTTAATTGTATTGCTTTTTGCTTTTCTTCTTGTTTAGACATATCGAACCACGATTAACTATATTTTAATTATATAACCGTAGTTCATAAATATCAATACCATTAATCTTGTTTCTCTCTCGCTAAAACAATCCTCGGCTCGCCATCACCATAATAGTTGTCTTTCCACGACTCAATTACAAAACCCAAGGAAAGATACAACATAATGGCTCTTGTGTTGTGAGGATGGGTTGCCAAATCAACTCTTTTAAAATTTTTCAGATCGTTGGCCAGTAACCATCTTAATGCCTTACGACCAATGCCTCGCCCCTGAAAATTGGGGTCTACAACCAAACCACTCAAATAGGCGTAGTTTTCTCCCTTGATTTTATATTCTATTGTTCCAATGTTGGTCTCTTTATTTTGAATAAAATATACTATATTGTTTTCAATCTCTTCTCTCGCCTCTTGTTCGTCAACGCTTCCGCAATACGTTTTAGAACCAGCCACACTTTTTTCTATTCTCAAAAATTCTGCAACGTCGTCGATTGTTGCCTTCTTAAAAACGATGTCTGATTTTTTATTAAATAAACCCATATTTCGCTATCTTCCACAGATTTCTACCACTGCTAATTCTATGTTTATTTGCTGGAAAGATGAACGTTTCATATCATACAACGTCTGAATTAAAATTTCAATGGTTTTGGACAGTTCCTGTAAGGAAAATTGTTCTGCTTGTTTGGTCGCCGTGCCTAATTGTTCGGCACTCAGTTCTTCTTTGATTAATTTTGATAAATCGTTGCTCACCCTTAACAACATCAGTTTTCTAAAATAATTTATCAAAGATTCCATAAATTGCACTAAATCAAGGCCATGATTTACAAATTTATCAATAAATGACAACGCTTCCTTGGAATCTTTTTTTGCCAATATTTCCACAAGCTTAATCGCCAAATTGATATCGACAATTCCTAAAATATGTTCAATGTCTTCAATGGTTATCTCTTTGTCGCCAGAAAATGCAATCACCTGCCCCAACATACTTTCTGCGTCTCTCATAAATCCTTCTGAATTTAAAGCAATAATTCTTAGTGCCTTATCACTAATCTTAATTTGTTCTTTCTTGGCAACAATTTCTAATTTTTTAATTACATCGGCCAAGGAAAGTTTTTTGAAATCAAACCTTTGTACGCGCGATAGAATCGTCGGTAACATCTTGTGTGCTTCAGTTGTAGCTAAAATGAAGATTGCGTGCGCTGGAGGCTCTTCTAGGGTCTTTAGGAGCGCATTAAAAGCCTCTTTGGTTAGTTGGTGCGCTTCGTCGATGACAAACACTTTGTATTTGCTGTGTGTTGGTGCGAATCTAATTCTCTCGCGCAATTCTCTGATTTCATCAATACCTCGATTTGAGGCGGCATCGATTTCAATTAAGTCCATTGCCCGGTTTTCCATTATTTCTACACAGGATTCACATTTATTACAGGGTTCGTGGCTAGATTTGTCGGTGCAATTTATTGCTTTTGCTAAAAGACGGGCAATTGTTGTTTTGCCCGTACCTCGTGGACCCGCAAATAAATAAGCGTGCGCAATCTTGTTGTTATTGATTGCGTTAATTAATGTTTTCACGACGTGTTCTTGTCCGACAACATCGGAAAATTTTTGCGGTCGATATTTACGATAGATTGCTAGGTTGTTGTTCATCTTTTTCCTTAAACACAATTAATTTATATCCTAAATAATTCCAAGCCAAACCAATAATACTTCCTATAACAGCCCCAATGGTTGCCCAAAGTTCTTCAGAAACTCCGAACTGGGATTTAATCACATTAACCACCAAAGACGCAATACCAACGTTGATAGCAAAACCGATCAAGCTAATAACAAAAAATTGATAAAATTCTTTTTTTGTTTTAGTGGTTTTTATCGCATTAAACGTCCAGTGCTTGTTCCAAAAATAACTATGGATTACCGCGATTATAAAAGAGATTCCCTTAAAAACAGAATAAACTGTTCCCAGGGCAATCCCACTAATTAACATTAACAGACTTAAAATTCCCAGGTCCACTACCGTGTTTGCAATCCCAACAGTAAAATATTTAGCTAATTGAAAAATAACTGGAATTTTTTTACTAATAAAGTAGGCTATAAAATTAGCAATGATTGCTAAAACGGGAAGAATTATAAACAAAAACCAGATCGGAAAAAGATCAAAATTATTGACACTCAAAACAAAACTCGAAAACAATGCGATAATTTCGCTTAAAATAAAAATCACCCCAATATCATTTTTTTTCATAAAATTTATTTATCTAAAATTTAATTCTTCTGGCAGCGTATCGGCGCCTTCTGACAAAGGAGTTTTATTGGAAACTTTTGATCTTTCAAAAATTTCTTTATCAACAACAGACTTGTCTCTGCCATATTTTAATCGTGACAATTCTTTAATTTTTTCTGCAATTTCTGGGTTGCTTTTTGCTGGAGGATTTGCCTTTACGTTAAACGGCACACTGACCATACTGTTTATTAGTAACTTAACATAAGCATGATAATTATCAATATTGACCAAATCTTGTTGATCGAATACTGGTTCAAATTGCTTAACCAAAAATTCTGCATCTTCGGCGCCAACTCTAAAAACGGCCATACTACCAACATTACCAAAAACCGCATCTTTAATTTTATCTTCCAATTGTCCAATAAATTGATGCGCAAGAATCAAATTTAGTTTAAATTTTCTCGCTTCTGACAATATCGTAGCAATCGTATCCGTGGTAAAGTTTTGAAATTCATCAATATAAAGATAAAAATCATTCATTTGTTTAGATGCCGTATCCACCCTTGAAAACGCTGCCATTAAAAATTTGCCCACGATAATTAATCCCAACAAATAACTATTTAAATCACCCAATCGCCCTTTTGATAAATTGGCTAAGAAAATTTTCTTTTCATCCATTATCTTTCTAAAATCAAAAGCGCTTTTTTGTTGGCACAGAATCGGTCGCATAATGTCATTAGCCAAGAAGATGTTTGTTTTTGAAGTAATATAAGGTACTATATTTGCCAAAGACGCCTCCCCTCCCGCCTTTTCCGCTTCTTTCTCCCAAAAGTCCTTAACCACAATATTGTTTGTTTTGGAAAGTTTATATTTTCTAAATTGTGAATCGGCTAATACTTTTGGCACTTCTAAAAGTGTTGCTCCCGATTCTACATCATCCATCACCAAAAGTAATGCACCTCTCATATACTGTTGAAACATTGGCCCCAAACCCTCTGGCGCTTCGGGGAAGATCTTCTTAAAGATATTAATCATTTCGTTAGCAAGAAATGATTTTTGTTCAGGAAAATTAGGATCATATTCGAGCATATTAAGTCCCATTGGTCGTTCGGTGTCTCCTGGATTAAAATAGATCACGTCTTCTGCGCGTTCTGGCGGAATCATTCCTAAAAGTTCTTCAACGTCTTTGCCGTGAGGATCAATATAGCAAACCCCCTTACCGGCCAGAATATCTTGTTTAATCATGTTTATGGCCATAGTGGTTTTACCGGTACCGGTTTGTCCAATTATGTAAAAATGTCTACGTCTATCATCATCAGTCATCTTGATTTCAGTTTCTTCTCCTCTAAAAATACTTTTGCCTATTATCACGCCTTCCTTGGGAACGTTTGTTGGTGGAACTGATTCCTTGGATTTTAACCATTTCAACTTAGGAGAACTTAATTGAGTTAATGGAAAATGAAAAATGCTTGCTACCTCTTCGCTATTTAAAGTTATTTTTTGTTTTTTACTAAACAACCTAAAAGAAAAATTAAAGCAAAACTTTTTTAATCCACTCTTTTTTAGTTTTTCTATTTTTAAAGAATTTAAATTAGGCGCACTAAACTGTTGAAAGGAACCCTCCATATGAGAAAGCAATTCTTCCGCTCTTTCTTTACTCGCCGAAGAAAATAATATTCTAATATTAACATCGAGTCCGGTTTTTGAAATTTTGGCCTGTAAGTATTTTATTGTTTCCTGTGCATCGGGAGTTATTTGTGGTTGTATTTGTGGTTCGTCCTTTTTGGGTTTTTGCATTAATTTTCCTTTTATGGCGTCCTTAAAACCTTGACCCTTATTCATTTTTTTAATTATTGAAAGCCCGAACTTATTCCAATTTTTAAGTGCCGGTTTTAAAATAATCTGTATTGCTCCACCCTCTCCAAATTCTGCAATTTTACTTAAAGCGGTAGAGATGTTTTCTAGTGGATCAATTTCTAATTCCTTGTAAGTTTTAATCGGCAAAACATTATGTTTTTCTAATTTTAAAAACCCGCCAGAAGTAAATCCGGTAGGACTAAAAACATTATAATCTTCTGTTTTTTGCACGATCGCTTTAGGATAAAAACCGTAAACCTGTTTTTCTAAAAATGTTTCGTATTTTTTGGGTACCGCCATATAAAAAGAAATTTCGGACCCAGAGAAAGGAACTGCCATTTCTAACACAATATATGGTTGTCCGTATTTTCTTACTTTATCGTGAAGTGCACCCAACCCCGATAAAAATTGTTCCATTACTGCAATTTTATTCTTTCTTTCGTCTGTCGACATGTCTTCTTTTGTTTCCCTTGGAATTCTAATTAAAAATAAGCTCATGTTTAGAGCTCGTATAATAAGTCCGCCTTTTCTCTTTTTCTCTGTAACTAAAATTAACGTCAGTCCCGCAATTAAAAAAACGATTAAACCGCTGACAATATAAATAAATTGCACTATAGTCATGTTGATTATATTTGCTTTAATTTCCCCTCTTCAACCAATTTATTATAAAGATGATCAATTAGGGCATCATGAAACTCATCTAATAAATATGGACTATCGAGGTTTTTTGCGATTTCAACCGCTTCAACAACTCCCTTGTCAAAAGCTCTTTGAATCAAAAGTTCGATTTGTCTTTCTTTTGGTTCGTCCTTCAATTTGATCACTGCCTGCTGAGTTGTTTGTTGCGAAGAAGAAGTAAGGGGGGTCTCCGTTATTTTTTCGTTAATAGCTTCTTTTAATATTTCCTTTTGCCTTTCTAGGCTTAATCCCTCTCCCTTGTTGTCTAATTGACCCAAGGCCTCATTTTTTTTGGCTTCAAATTTTTTAAATATTTCTTCCATATGTTTTTATTATATCACATTAAATGATATAATAAAAACAAGCACTAAGCACTAAATTCTAAGTCTTATGAAAAAATATATCCCCTTGTTCGCGATTTTATCAATCGTTTTGATGTTAATTTTGGCGACAATTAGCCAAAAACAAGAATCAGCGATTATGGATGAGGTAGCCCATATCCCAGCTGGTTATTCTTATTTAACCCAACAAGACATGCGCTTAAACCCAGAACACCCCCCTCTACTTAAAGACTTGTCCGCGATTCCTCTTTTATTTATCAACGGAATCAGCTTTCCCGGAAAAATAAAGTCGTGGGCAACCGAAATAAACAGTCAATGGGATTTTGGGTTTAATTTTCTATATAAATCCGGAAACGATGCCGATAAAATTATTTTCTGGTCTAGAATCCCAATGTTATTGTTGTTGATTTTACTGGGATTTTTTATCTATCGTTGGACAAAAAAACTTTACGGTAAAATTCCAGCACTTTTTGCAACAATTTTGTTCGCTTTTTCGCCAACATTTATTGCTCACGGCAGATATGTTACCACCGATGTTGGTGCTGCTTTCGCGTTTTTCTTTGCGTCTTATTTTTTTATTAGGTGGATTAAAGATCAAACTGGTAAAAATTTATTTTTTGCAGGAATTGCTTTCGGTATTGCTCAACTTATAAAATTTTCTTTAATTTTATTGGTTCCCTATTTTGCAATTTTAATTTTAATTTATATTTACATAAAATGGCGAGAGGATAAAAGGTTTTGGAAAAACTTTATTCAATATATTTGGAAATTTCTATTAATCATGATTATTGGTTTTATTCTTGTTTATCCGGTGTATCTATTCCACACAATTAATTATCCCGCTGAAAAACAGATTTCAGACACAACTTTTCTTGCTTCTCAGTTCCCACTCAAACCAGCCGGCAACTTTGTAATTTGGATGTCTAAACAATCGGCATTAAGACCATATGCTCAATATGCTCTGGGCCTGTTTATGGTTTTTTTAAGGGCAACTGGCGGAAATACGACTTATTTCCTTGGAGATGTTACCAATCAGGGATGGAAAAGTTATTTTCCCATAGTTTACGCCATAAAAGAACCTCTGGCACTACATATTTTTACAATTATTGCTTTGTTGGTTTTAGCAGCCGGCGGAACATTGGTTGCATGGAGAAAAATATTTAAAGCGTTCCCGCAATTTTTGAAAAATCATTTTACAGAAATTGCAATGTTAATTTTTCTAGCAATTTATTGGGGAGCAAGTTTGACCAGTAATTTGAATATTGGAATACGTCATGTCTTACCAACCGTTCCATTTGTCTATGTTTTAATTTCTGGTCAGCTTAAAAAATTATTTGAAAAGATTCATAATAAAAAACTGTTTAGGGTTTGTGGTTTGGGATTTGGAATTTTATTGGTTTGGTATGTGCTTTCTTCGTTATCTTCGTTTCCGTATTATTTAACTTACTTTAATGAGCTAGTGGGTGGCAACAAAAACGGACATATTTATGTTACCGATTCAAACCTAGATTGGGGGCAGGATTTAAAAAGACTTACCACGTGGGTAAGCGAAAACAATATTGATAAAATATATATTGATTATTTTGGTGGAGGAGACTACAAGTATTATTTAGGCGAAAAAGCTGGAAGTTGGTGGGGCGATCGCAATCCAGAAGAGGCCAAAGGAAAATGGTTAGCAATTTCTGCAACTTTCCTTAAGCAGGGTCAGGCACAACCAACAAAAGGATGGAACAAGCCAACAGATTTTTATCTTTGGCTAAATCAATACGAACCAGTAACGGTTATAGGAAACTCAATATTCGTATACTATATCCCATAGATTTTATTTGTAGTAGATACGATTTTCGATTCGCAAATCGATATATTGCAGACCAGTTCTATCTTTAATTTTTTCATTCAATGCCACTTTTAGCGCTAAAAGTTGGTTTTCTGTGTCTTTTTTTAAATTAAATAACGCGTACCAACCCTCGGTGGTTACCGCTTTCAATTCTTCTATTGGATATGAGTCGATATTAAAGCTTGAAACTCTTAGCCCAATCTCGGAAAACAAATTTTCGTTTATTTCTAAAACAGTATCAATAAAAGTCTTTTCTGATATTTTATTTCCTATTTCATAGTTTCTGCCGGAATTATCTTGGATTACAACAATTAAGCTTCCGCTCGTATTTGGTGCGTCGTCGAAAATAATACCGTTTTCGTCAAAATAAAAACACGTACCAATCGAGCAAATAATTCCAACCGTTTCTCTTTCTTTAATATTGATTTCTAATTTTCTTTTGAGTAAATTTTTATTGATTTTTAGTTCCAGAATTTCTGGAATTTTTTTTAATAATTGATCTTCGATACTTTTATTATTTGTTAAAAATATGTTATCGCGAATTAGATTGTTTTTTATTTCTTCAGAAGAAACTTTTTTGTTTCCTAAAACTATTATTTCTTTAATATTGAAAACCGGAGAAAAAAATAAAAGGTAAATAATTCCCAAAAATAATAAAGTGGTAAAAATAAAAAATATTTTTTTATTTTTCTTGGGCCTATATTTTTGTTTATTAAATTTGATGGCTTTTTTATTCATAAACTAGACTATTGTTTTCGGAATTAATGAGTTGATTCTGGCAATAACTTCGTAATTAATTGTCCCTGATTTTTGGGCAACTTCTTCAGCCGTAATGTTTTCTTTGCCTTGTCTGCCAATTAATACAACCTCGTCTTCAACCTTTGCGTTACCAATATGACTTATGTCTATCACCATCATGTTCATGCAAATTCTCCCTAAAATTTTACATCTTTTCCCATGAATCAAAACATTTCCGATGCCGGATAATTTACGATCATATCCGTCATAATAACCAACGGGAATTATCACAATTTTAGAGTTTTTGAAAACCTTTTCCGTTAAACCATAACTAATCGAAGTCCCTGCTTTAATGTTTTTAATTTGTGCGATTTTTGTTTTCCAACTCAGCACCGGTTCCAAGATTAATTTCTTGTGTTCATTTTTTGCGGAGACAAACGTTTCTTTCGATGGCCAAAGTCCATAAATTCCAATTCCCGCTCTCACTAAATTAAAATAGGTTTCTGGAAACAGGATTGTTGCGGCCGTACAAGCGGTATGTTTAATGGGAATTTTAATATTATTTTTTTCTAACAAGTCTACAACTTCTTTAAATTTATTTAATTGTTTTTCGGCGAAACTATAATTTGTTGTATCTTCAATGTTTGCAAAGTGAGTGTAAATTCCTTCGATTTCAATTTGAGGATATTTTTTAATTAATTTTACAAAATCCAAAACCTGTTCTTTTTCTATGCCCTGCCTTGATGTTCCGGTTTCTATTTTTAAATGAACTCTAACCTTTTTCTTAATCTTTCCCAGCTCAATAACTGTTTCTTTGTTGTAAACAACCTGTCTAAAGTTATATTTTACAACCTCTTTTAGTCTTGATTTTAAAGTATAGCCTAATATTAAAATCGGGGAATTAATCCCCGCTTTTTTTAATTTCACCGCCTCATCAATTGAATCAACCCCGAAATTTACCCCGCCAAAGGCGGGGCCAGCACCTTTTAATATTTTTGCCACTTCAACCAGACCATGCCCATAGGCATTCGACTTCACAACTACCATTAAGTTTACATCTCCGATTAATTTTTGGAATTGACGAATATTGCTCTTGAGAGCGTTTTTGTTTAATTCCACCCAAGTTTTGTGCATAGAGCTATCCTATTTTTTTAATTCCAATATATTTCTGAAGAATTTTGGGAACTTTAATTGTTCCGTCTTTTTGTTGATAATTTTCAACGACAATCAATGGCCAACGACTAGTATTGACCGCCGTTCCATTGAGCGTATGAACAAAATTTGTATTTTTGTCATCGGTTCTATAGCGTATATTTAAACGTCTTGCCTGATAATCCGTACAATTACTACAACTTGTTACTTCGCCATAATTTCCCTGACTGTCTTTATCTCCGTTCATTGTCATCCATGCCTCTATGTCAAATTTTCTGTAAGCTGGACCGCCCAAATCGCCACTGGCAATATCGATAACACGAAAAGGAATTTTTAATCCCTGAATAATTTCTTTTTCTATGCTTACAATTTCTTGATGATATTTTTCGCTGTCTTCGGGCTTACAAAATACGAACATTTCCAATTTTGTGAACTGATGTACTCGATATAACCCCTTGCTCGTTTTTCCATAAGCGCCAGCTTCGGTACGAAAACAGTGCGACAGAGCTACGTATTTTTTAGGACCACTAGATAAATCTAAAATTTCATTGGCGTGATATCCTCCGATGGTAATTTCGGCCGTACCAATTAAACTTAAATCACTATTTTCAATAGAATATACCTGGGTTTCTTTCCCTCGCGGATTGAAACCGATCCCTGACAAAATTTCGTCTTTAGCAAGGTCCGGAGTTTCCATAACCATATAGCCATGTTTAGTGACAACGTCTATGCCATAATTTATCAATGCTTGATTTAGTCTAACAATGTCGTTTTTGTAGAAATAAAACTTTGTACCAGTAACCTTGGCTCCTCTTTCAAAATCAATCAGATCATTCTCAATCATCAATTGTTCATGGTTTTTTGGTGTAAATTTGAACACTTCTGGTTTGCCACTGTTGTAAATAACCTTGTAATCTTTTTCTCCGCCAATTGGACTTTCGGGATGAGTTAGATTTGGCACCATCATTAATAGTTCCGTGTATTCCTTTTCAGTTGAAATTAATTTTTGTTCTTGTGTTTTTATTTCTTCTCCAACCTTTTTCATTTCTTCGATTGTTTCGGGGGTGGGTTTCGTTTTTGAGGCTGTATTTCTTTTTGCGCGTAAACCTTCCAATGAAGCAATGATTGTTCTTCGTTGTATGTCCTTTTCCAATAACAACCCTATATCTACATTAACGTTTCTGTTTTTGCAGTTTTCATTAATCAGTTTCTCGTTTTCACGAATAAATTTTATATCAATCATATGTTTATAGTCCTAATTCGTTGTTTATTTTTTTCATTGCCCTTAAACCGATTTCGACAAATTGTTCTAAGTTCATTCCCGCATCAACACACTTGGCGATAATTTCACGATTTGCGCCTTTGGCAAATCCCTTTTCTTTAAATCTGTTTAAAACATTTTCGGTCGTTACTTCGGCAATTTTTTTACTTGGCAAAACTAAAACTGAAGCAATAATTAATCCGGTCAATGGATCTACTGGCAACAATACTTTTGCCATCAAACTTTCTGGTTTTAGTCCGTGTGCTTCGTTGTGAGTTTTTACGGCTTCACAAATTTCTTTGTCTAGTCCTGCATCCTCTAAAATCTTCGCACCGACAATTGAATGTTCTTGTGATTTGTCTTTGGTGGTTTCGTAATCAATGTCGTGAAGTAGTCCTGCCAACCCCCAGCTTGCCCCGCCAGAGGCGGGGTCCTCACCGAAGTGTTCTGCAAACTCTTTCATGCACGCTTCAACCGCTAAACAATGTTTGATTAGGTTTTTATTCTGAACTTTTTCGTTTAATAATTTTATTGCTTCGTCTCTAGTCATGTTGTTTTTTTGATAATGGCAGGGTAACGATTACTGTGGTCCCTTTTCCTTCTTTGCTTTTTAACTCAAATTTACCGTGCAATATATCTTCGAAATATGTTTTTACCAACGGCAAACCCATTCCTGTCCCCGTCGGTTTAGTGGTAAATCCTTTTTCGAAAACCTTTTTTAAGTTTTCTTCTGAAATACCAACCCCCGTATCGGAAATGGTAACAATAACATTTTCTCCTTTTTTCTCTAATTTAATATTTAACTTCCCTCCGACAGGCGTTGCATCAAACGCATTTTTAAAAAGCTCGATAAATGAATCAAAGGTTAAGCTACTATGACAATCGATAAAAATGTGGGTGGTTTTAAAATCGGAAAGGTTTGAATTAATCTCTATTTTTCTTCTATCGGCACTTTTTCCTTCTACAAAAATTACTAAATCAATTGTTTCGTCAAGTTTTATGTGTCCAGATCTAAACTCTTCTGGACGAAATTCTATATTTTCAGGTAAAAATTCAAACGGAATAACATCTATTTTCTTGGTGTGTCCATGTATAACATCATATAACGCATTGTATATGCGATCAAGGCTTTCATTTTTAATCCTATGCACTCTTGATAGTAGCATTAGACCCAATAGTGAATCGTTTTCTCCTTTTCTGACGCTAAGGATGTTATCTATTTTGAGATTAATTTTATTAGAAATTGATTTAAGCGTATTTTTGTCTTCGTCGGTTATTTCTTGCGCAGAGTCTAAGTTAGCCTTTGCTGCTTGCTGTAAGTCTTTAAGTTCTTCTTGTGCTTCTTTAAGTATTGGGAAAACAATGTCATATAAATATTGATTTGCTTTTCTGCACCATTCTTCGGCAAAATCTGGATTTTTTTCTGCCAGATCTGATTTTTCTCTATTTATGCTCTCACTCATAAAATTTATTTCTTTGGTCGCATTAATGGGAAAATTACGGTTTCACGAATTGGTTTGCCCTCTAAAAATGCAAACAGTCTTTCAGAAACACCAAACCCGCAAGTCGGTGGCATGCCATATTCTAAAGCCTCCACAAAATCATTATCAGTCATTTGTGCTTCCTCGTCTCCACCTTCTCTTAATTTTTGCTGATCGTTAAATCTTCCCAATTGATCGATTGGATCGTTCAATTCGCTGAATCCTTTACCCAATTCCGATCCTGCCAAAATAACCTGAAATCTCTCCACTAAGTTATTGTCTTTTTCCATTCTTTTTGCCAGTGGCTCCATGGTTACCGGCACGTTAATTAAAAATCCCGGACCGGCAATATCTTTTCGACAATATTTCCATAGTCCATCAATCGCTCTAGTAACGTTGAATCCTTTTTTGTCATAATCAACTTTTAGTTCGTTTAATTTGTTTTCGATTGTTTTTAGATCAGAATTCAATACATCAATGTCCGTCATTTTTTTAATTGTTTCTACGTAATCATAAATTTCCCATTTTTTTGCAAAATCAACACTGAATCCTTTAATTTCAAATTTGGTTTTGCCATAAACTTCTTTAGCAATTTTTTTATACATCTCTTCAATTAACTTCATGCCGTCATTATAATCGGCAAATGCCCAATAAAATTCCATTTGCGTATAATCCTGTAAATGTTCTGCGTCCATCCCTTCGTTTCTAAAAATTCTGCCAATTTCAAAAACCTTAGGATATCCGGCAACAATCAATCTCTTGAGCCATAATTCGTCAGAAATTCTCAAATAAACATCTAAATCCAGGGCATTATGATGAGTGATAAATGGTCTGGCTTCTGCGCCACCGGTTGTATTTTCTAAAACCGGAGTTTCAACTTCCATAAATCCTTTTTCAATTAAAAACGATCTCATTGTTTGCCAAAATCTTGATTTTTTCACAAACATTTCCTTAATTTCGGGATTGGTTAAAATATCTAAATATCTTTTTCTTAATTTTTCTTCAGTGTCTTCAAGCCCGTACCATTCGCTAGGAATTGGCATTATCGATTTGGTTAAAATTCTCCAATTCAAAACTTGAAGTGTTTGTTCGCCTTTTTGGGTTAAAAATAGCTTTCCCTTTGCTTCGATAAAATCACCCAAATCAATATTATTAATAAATAAATCGTAATTTGCATCGCTAATCAAATCTTTTTTTAAATAAAGTTGAATTTTGGCATAGCCATCTTCAATATGACAGAAGGTTGAACCACCGTGCCCCCTCAATGAACGCACCCTGCCGACCAAGGTTATTTCTTTGCCTTTTTGCACAACACCTTCTTTGTCTGGCTTGCCGGCAAGTTTTTTAAAACCATCTATCGCTTCGGCATTTGTGTGCGTAAACGAAACATTGGCCGTGAACGGATTCATTCCGGCTTTTTTCAAATTTTCTAATTTTTGTATCCTAACTTTTCGGATTTCTTCTAAATTGTCCATATGACTTCATAATATCATATTCAAGATAAAAATAAAGAGCAGAGAATTTACTTCTCTGCTCGGAGCTCGGCAATCGTTAGTTGCGTATCTTTAATTGCTCTTCTTTAAATGAAATTTCCGTACCTACCACGAGACTCTTGGGATCGGAAAGGTTCATTGCAACAAGCATTACGTTTCCTTGCAAAATAATATATCGCGCTATCTCTTCTTCCGCCTATTCTTGTCATTTTGCCCCGGTCCACCAATCCCGACAGAAATGCTGCGGCCGATATGCCAGAAATTCCAAATTTCTTGGCCACTTCTCGATGCGTTCGTGCCATTGTTCCGGAACAAAATCTCAAAATCTTTGCCCGCAATTCATCTCGCCGTTTGCGATTAAGTGACATTTATTTCCTCCTTATGTAAGAACTAAAAACAGCATAGCATGTATGTGCCACACCGTCAATAATTACGAATTCAAAAATTAAGCTACAGAATTAGTATTCCAATTTCAACCCCAATTTTTCAGCGATTTGCTGAAACCATTTTTCATGCTTATCTACCTTAAAAGATATGGCCAAATACTCTTCTCTTAAATCGCTTAACGATTTAACCAACTTATCTACAGAGATAGTTAAGGATTGTAACATTTCCCGAAGCCCAGCTACGCCTTGTTTTAGTTCTGCAATTTCTTCTTTACTGGAAATCACTTCAATAGATATTTTTTGAATATCTTCTTTGGTTGCCAAAACTTCTTTTAATTTTTGTATATCTTTATCGTCTAACATATATTTTAATTATATTCCTTATAAGTCCAGTGTCAAGCTATTCTTTTTTATCCCCTACCGCTTTTTTGATTGCCTCACGAACACCGGCTAGGTCGATTTCCATTTTCTTTTTGACTTGTGGCGCAGAAGGCATTTGCGGTTTCTTATTCTTTTAGAAGTTTGTGATAAGTAATGTATATCTTGTCGTCAAAAATATAGCTTTTGTCTTCTTTATTTTTTATTTCTAACGGCTCAAACCCTTCTCGCTCTAGTAGAGCATTAAAAAGGGTGGTACTGGGAACAACAAAAATGCCCCTAGCTCCTTGTGCTCTTCCTCTTATTGATATTTCTTCTAGAGCTTTCTTTCCCAGTCCTTGTACGGGTGGGAGACTCTTTTGTTCTCTCTCTTCGTTTGGAAAGAAGGCGGGCACATAAATATACTTATCATTCTCCTTGTAACCAAGTCTTTTCATTGTCTGTGCACTACTACTCTCTGGCCAAGCCGTTGTTTCATGAAAATTACAAATAACATATTTAAGCCATCCTTGTTTTAAATTTTCTTTTGTTTTTTTGTCTTGAATGATAACATCAAAAATATTAAACGCCTCAACTTTATGTGCCTGCTTCTCAAAAATAGGAAGATAATCTTCTTCTTTAATCATCCCGTCGTTAAATTTTTCAACTTTATCTTCTCCCATATGATTTTATAATATCATATTCAAAATAAAAATAAAGAGGACCTCTCTTGACGAGAAGTCCTGTGTGCCCGAAAACCTTATAAGGTAGGGCGAATGCGATGTGCTTGGATATGAAGATTGAACTCTTCGAACGTCATCGTGCATTTACCCCAACTCTCGTCATTGCCCTCCAAAACAACACTATCCGCCGTTTTTTCGACAACATAATAAGTGTGTCCCGCTTGAAAATCAAACGTTCCGTGCTTAAACGACTCAGTACATTCCATTGGAATACAAGGAACCCAATTACTTGACATTTGTTTCCTCCATACATACGTAAGAACTAAAAACAGCATAACAAATATACGCCACACAGTCAATGGTTTCAAAAATAAAAAGGGCAAACAATAATTTGAAAACCACTTGATTCACAAGCGGTCAATAAGAAAAACTTTTATGTAGTTTTACATTATTAAATCCTTCGGAGAAAGCGTTAAGAAATCTATTATAGCCATTATAAGACAAAAAATAAGTAGACAAACAACAATCGTTATTATTTTAAACCATATTGATGATTTTCGTTTTTTTGTAATTTCTTCCGTCATATGTCTTTATTCTTTTTTGTCCCCTACTGCTTTTTTGATTGCTTCGCGGACACCGGCTAAGTCAATTTCCATTTTTTTCTTAACCTGAGGTTGCGATGGCATTTGTGGTTTCTTTTCACGTTCCTTTTGTAAACAATTTGCACAATAAACCGGTCTTTTGCCGTCTGGAGCAAACGCTACTTTTGTTTTCTTCCCACAGCCCGAACAAATAACTTCAAATTTTTTCTTTTCACCCCTGTCTTCTTCCGATTCTGTCCCTTCGTTCCATCGAGTAATTTTTTCTTCAACAACCTTTCTTGGTACGGTGTATCTTTCTCGAGAAATTTTAATTGCCGTGTCTTTGTATGATTTTTCTGGAACCGAAGGAATTTGTAATGTTGAAGCACTAAAAGCACGCGAAGCAAAACCGTTGATCATCAATTTTAAATAAATATTATAGTTTGGTATATTAACCAGATCATCAATTGTGAATGCTGGCAAAAATTCTTTTTCTAAAAACTCTGCATCGTCGGCGCCAACCCGAAAAGCAATTAAAGTCCCAACGTTACCAAAAATTGCATCTCTTACTTTCGTATTTCTACCTTTGTCACCCATTGATTCAAGTTGCGCAACATACTGGTGGGCCAAAATCAAACAAAGCTTATATTTTCTTGCTTCTGACAGTGTATTTGCAAAGGCATCGGTAGCAAAATTTTGAAATTCATCGACATAGAGATAAAAGTCTTTTCGTTCTTCTTCGGCGATGTCTGCTCTTGCCATGGCAGCTAATTGTAATTTTGTAATTACTAGGGCGCCCAATAGTTGCGAAGCATCTTCTCCAATTTTTCCCTTAGAAAGATTAACAATTAAAATTTTCTGATTGTCCATTATTTCTCGCATGTCAATTGAAGATTTAACCTGCCCAATAATATTCCTAATCAATGGCATAGTAATAAACTGTCCAACTTTATTTTGGATTGGAGAGACCGCTTCTTCTCTAAATTTATCCGGATATTTTGCAAATTCATTGTTCCAGAATGATTTAACCCCTGGGTCGGTGATTTTTTCAACTACTTTTTGTCGAAAGTCTTTATCTGCCAATAAACGATTAATACCCAAAAGTGTTGCTCCTGGATATTCAAGTAATGCTAAAATTGAGTTTCTTAAAATGTATTCCATTCTTGCTGACCAAACGTCTGGCCAGATCTTTTTAAATACGCCCATCAAACCCGAGGCAACCAAATGTCTTAATTCTGGTTCAACTTTCTCCATAATGTTAAATGTTATAGGAAAGTCAACATCGGCAGGATTAAAATAAATGACATCGTTTACTCTGTTTGAAGGAATATAATCTAACATTTTTTCTGCAAATTCACCGTGCGGATCAACAACTGCTAAACCGCATCCGTTTTGAATGTCCTGAATCGCCATATTCTTTAATAGTTCTGATTTTCCAGCACCAGTCTTACCAATAATGTATGTATGCTGACGCCTGTCTTTGGTCTTCATACCAAATTTAACTTTCTGATTACGAAAGCTGGTTTCGCCTAAGATTGTTATTTCTTGTTCGTTCATATTGTTGGAAGATCGGGCGGAGGACTGCCTTTCTTTGCTCCAATCTTAGATAATTTCTCAACCTCAACAAACGTTCCTGGAATGTGAAAAATGGTTGCTAGTTCTTCGGTATTAAATACAAAACCTCTGGTTTTAATCTTGTGTCCAGGAAAAACTCTTTTTCTAAAAATTCTCACAAAAAACCTTTTTTGTCCAATTTCTCTTCTTTTTTTAAATACCCTACCTCTTCCGGGAGTAATTCTTTTGTTCGCCTTAAAGCCGTTTAAATTTTGTGTATTAAATTGTCGAAAAAATCCCGCTGCAACCGTTGGTTTGTCCTTGCTAAAAATTTCTTTCGGCGACCAATACATAAATCGAATCATTGTTTTAAAACCAATCTTGGCAATGTTTTGTTCTATTGCTGCAGCGACCTCCTTTTGTCCCGGTGTTAAAAACGGAATAACGCTTTTAATTTCTTTTTTGTCCCCAGCATCGTCTCCACCACCAATACTAAAAAGTTCAAAAATCCCCTTAATAATCGCATCAATCCAACTTCTTCCTTCTTCGACAACTAACAAGCCTTTCTTCTTGTCAGCTTTTACTTCTTTGCCAGCCATTTTTGCAACTAATTTTTCGCCCGCTTCTTTCCATTTATCGTCGGTTGGGCTAATTAAAATATGAATTCCAATACTTTCTCTTGAATCTAAACTACTTAAAAATTCGAAAAGTCCGGCAATTGGATCGGTTCTTTCCTCTGCTTCTTTTTCCTCAAAAAACACGGGATAGGTTCTAATTGGATAAGCGTCTTCTTTGTTTAAAATTAATTCTGTCCCCCATGCGTCTAAATCTCCAATTGGCGCATTAGCAGGAATGCTTTCCATATAATCTTCTGTTTCAAAAATTTCTACCTGTGGATATTGAGCATATAGGTGTGATTCGATTAAGTTTCTGTATTTTGACTCGGTTCTTATATAAAAATGAATTTCTCCTCCATGTCCCAAAATTTCAACACTGAACCATGGCGCTAATGTGCCTTTTAAATATCTGTCCTTTTTTTTAGGATCTCTCTGGGCAGCGTGAAGTCCGGAAAAAAATTGTTCCATTGCCTTTGGGGTTTTAACTACTTCTCGCGGAAATTTTACTTCGAGCATAATCCATTTCAAGCCCATCAAATATTTTCTAGTCATATACCCGAGCCACAACTTATCTAAAAATAAAAAAAGAGCTACAGGTGCAATAATCCACCAATAGCTTACAAAAATATATTTATAAATACTTAAAGCCTCTTCTAACATTAAAAATTTGATTGTTAAAACTTAAATTAGCAAACTAGGCCAATGCGTATTTGCCGTCTGCCACCCTCTTTATTTTAGGAGATCTATGAAGATTCAAAACAATTGTGTTTGGTCTAACTTGTCTTTTGGCTAAAACCGAGTCAACGATTTCTTTTCTGCTTAATGGTTTTTTGTTTTCAGCCAAGATCTTAAGAATAACATCTTCAACTGTTCCCGCTTCATATCCCCAATCAGTTAAAGCATAAGTGCCACGACCAACTAAAACAAATCTCGGATCTTTGATAAGTTCATTGTGAACCGTTTGTACGTATGCTGGTCTGTTTGTGAAAGCACGATTAATCAGTTCGGTAATTTTGGTAAAATGTTTTGGCTCTCCTTCTTTCTTGAGCATCAAAAACGCCCTGTCTTTGACTCCCTGAGGAGTGATGTCTGGCCAAAAACTTAATCCAACCTCATTAAAAATGTTTTTGTTGATACTCTTCGAAATTTCCAAAACAACTTCAAACATTTTTGCAGGATAATTGGAATGTTTTTTTAGAAGTAAATCCATTATTTCTGATTCATGAAAAACTTTATCGTTTTTTTTGAAATGATCGATTAAGAAATCTACAATTTTTTTAGCCTTTTCTTTTGCTGTTTCGTGACTAATCCAATAAGGATGAAAATTTTCATCCTTAACCACTCTTTTAAACGGCTCTCCCAGGGTTAAAGCTAAATAAATTTGACCTCTTAATGGGTTTGGCTCTATTGTTCCGGTTGCAGTAAGATATAAACTGTTCTCGCCTATAATGTGTCCGTGTTCTGAAAATAATTCGTTTAAAAAATTAAAAGCCGCCCCAAACAAAGGCAGTACCTTTTCGGATTTTAATACCTTTAAACCATTTTCTTCTAATTGTCTTACTCTTTCTCTGGTTATTCCGTAATTCTTGCCAATCGCTTCTAGTGTTTCAACCTTACCATCTCTTAAGCCAAATCTACGCTCCACAACCTCTCTTATTCGTGGGTTGGTTAAATAAGACAACGCCTTCTCAACTTTATTGGAAATATCTTTTGAAAAAATTGTTTTTTTAGACATATAACTATAATATACTACATTAAAAATAACCTGTCAAGCCTGTCCGCCTGCCTACCGGCAGGCAGGCCTTTGGCGAATTCACCCGCCCCTTTAGTTCTTCCCCTTAAGTCCCCACGAAACCAAAATCGAACTTGCCACAAATAAGGAAGTATAGGTTCCAACAATAATTCCCACAATTAAAGTTAATGAAAAATATTTTAATGTTTCTCCTCCGAGCAAAAACAAGACGAATAGAACAATTAACGTACAAGCACCGGTACTTAACGATCTACCTAAAATTTGATTTAAGCTCTTGTTTACTGTTTCCGCAAAATCACTAGATCTATCTTTTAAAATATTTTCTCTCACCCTGTCGAAAACGATAACCTTATCGTTAATCGTGTAGCCCAAAATTGTTAATAGTGCCGCAACGATTGCAACGTTAAATTGTACATTATAAAACCTACCAAGCAAAATTAAAACCAACAAGGTTATTGTGAGGTCCAATAATAAAGTAACAATAGAAACAATACCATATTGCCAACTCGCAATTGGCCACTTTAGTTTTCTAAAAGAAACAGCAATGTAGGTTAGCAATGCCACCAAGGAAATGACCACCAAGGCAATTGTTTTATCTTTTAACTCTTTACCAATAGTTGGGCCAATACTTTCAAATCTTTTTTCTTGAACCGGAGAAATTTCATTTAATTTAACAATCATTTGTTGGTGCGTGTCTTCGTTGATGTCTTTAAATCTTAAAATTACTCCATTGTTGTCGGTTGGTTGAACGACTATTTCTCCCAAATTAAAACTGTTTAATTTTTCTTGAATTACGGCATTGGTTGGTCTGTTCTCAAAAGTCACCTCCCAAAGTGTTCCGCCCAAGAAATCGATACCTAAATTTAAACCAAAAATCAACAAACAACCAATTGTTGCTAATATTAAAATAACAGCAAAAAAATAATTTAGTTTGTGATATTTTATGAAGTTTATTTTCATAACCAGATTTTCTTTCTTCCTTCTTTAGACCCGGAAAAAAACTTAATTAAATAATTAGTAACGACAATTGCTGAAAACATACTAATAATATTTCCCAAAATAAGTGTAAGCGCAAATCCCTTTACAAATCCGGTTCCAAACAGAAATAAAATTATACCAACCAAAATTGTCGTAAAGTTACCATCACGAATTGATGACCACGCCTTTTTAACTCCGTTATCTAGGGCGTCTGAAAAATTCCTGCCTTGTTTTAATTCTTCTTTTGTGCGAGAAAATATTAAAATGTTTGCATCAACCGCCATACCCATTGATAATAAAAATCCAGCAATACCGGCCAAAGTTAATGTTACTGGCACAAGTTTGAACACACTTAATAGTGCAATAATATAGATAACCAATGACACTGAGGCAAATAGTCCGCTTAATCGATAGAAAACAATCATGAATAAAAGTATAATTAGAAATCCAATAATTCCCGCTTTCAGGCTTTGATTTAACGATTCCTGGCCCAGGGACGCTTCGATGTTTTGCTGACTCACCAAATTAATTGGCACTGGAAGTGCTCCAGCGTTTAATCTCTCTGCTAATTGTTTTGCTTCTTTTTGTGTAAATTGTCCGCTGATTTGTGCCTTACCATTAGGAATTTCCTCGTTAACGGTTGGAACGCTAATTGGTGCTCCGTCTAAATATATTGCTATTTTTTTATTGATATTTTTTTTGGTTAATTCTGCAAAAATTTTTGCACCCTCGTCATTGAATTCCAAAGAAACGTACGGTTGAAAAGTTGTTTGATCAAATGATAGTTGTGCGTTTTTTAAAAATCTTCCCGTTAGTTGTGTGGAAATAAAATATGGATCAAGCATTAACGCATTTGCATCACCCGCTTCTTGTGCTTTTAATATCGCGTCAGTTTCTTCTGCTGTTCTTTCTTCTTTAAATTCCAAATAAGGCGTTTCGCCAATCATCTTGATTGCTTCGTGCGTATCTTTAACTCCCGGCAAATCAACAATTAATCGATAAGAATCTTCGGCTTTATTAATTTGTACAATTGCCTCAGAAACACCAAACATGTTTACCCTTCTTTCAATCACGTCTCGGATTCCGCTTAAAGAACCATCTCTGTCTGCCTCTCCAATACTAGAAAGATCGGCTAAATAGATTAAGTGTGTTCCTCCTTGTAAATCTAACCCAAGCTTAAATGGCACCTTAAAAAATGTTGGTATGCCCAAGTGTAAATTAGAATTAATCCAATTGGCTGCGCCATCCCAAGCCCTAGGATAAATTAGACTTCCGGCCAAAACGACAAAAATAAAAATCCCTAGCACAACAAGCCGGATTTTATTTTTTTGTTTTATTGCGTGTCCCGTTCTTGGGACAACTTGTTTGTTTTTTATAAACGCCATAGAAATTTTATGTTAACCTAAAAAAAATATTTTGGCAAGTGAAAAACACGGACTATTGACAATACACGACAAAATGTGCTATACTTACAACGTGGTGAAATACACCACTATTCTGAACGGAGGTATTTTAAATGAAAATGAAAAAGTGGGTCGCTATTGTTCTTTTCGTGTTCGCGGTGATCGGGTACTTGCACGTGGGTTACTACGCGTTCAAAACATGGCACTCTTGCAAAGGAGTGCCGACAGAGAATCTCAACCTAGTCCAGGCTTTTATGGTCGGCCCCAAAGCAATTTTTGGTCCCGATCTTGAGCCAAACAAACCCACGATCATGATTCTCTCGATTCCTTTTTGGCCGATATTCATGATCGCAACGCTCCTTGTATGGGGCGCGCATCTCATCGTGATTACGAGAGGATCTATTCTTCTCGTCCTTGTCGCGATAATCATTTTGGTGATGGTTTTCAAACGCCGTCCCAAATGTTCCACGACTTGATCCTCTTCGGTCCTCGGGGACCAACGGGCCGAGCGCTTGCGCTTGGCCCTATTTTATTTTCCACAACATTTCTTGTGCTTTTTCCCAGACCCACACGGGCAGGGATCATTTCTTCCCACCTTCGCTGAAGCTTCGGTGGACAAGCCCACAGTTTTTCTGTCTCCTGTTTTCTGCACACTGTTACCTGTTCCTTGTTTCATTTCCACTTTTAATAACATATCTACAATCGAATTATTGATTTCGTTCATCATGCTACCAAATAATCGATGACCTTCGTTTTTGTATTCTACCAACGGATCGTGCTGACCATAGGCACGCAAGCCAACACTATCCCTCAAACACTCCATTGTTTCTAAGTGTTCCATCCAAAGCATGTCGATTGTGCGCAACATTACAAATTTTTCCAAATTGCCTACTTCGTTTATCGGTAGGTCTTTTATTTTTTCTTGATATTGTTTCGATTCTTCTTCGTTCATTAATTCTTCTACCTTGTTGTGAATTTCTCCATCGGTTGAATCAAATAGAATTTCTTTACGCATGCCATAAATTGCTTCTCTTTGCTTATTCATCACCTCATCATAATCTAAAACATGTTTTCGAATATCAAAATTATATCCTTCAATTTTTGCTTGTGCTTTTTCAATCGCACCAGAAATCATTTTATTTTCAATCGGCTGATCTTCCGGAACTTTTAACATATCCATTAGATTTTTTATTCTGTCGGCACCAAATCTTTGCATTAATTCGTCTTCCAATGAAACAAAAAATTGTGTCGAACCTGGATCGCCCTGTCTTCCCGACCTCCCTCTTAACTGATTATCGATTCTGCGTGCCTCGTGTCTTTCTGTGCCCAAAACATGTAATCCGCCAGCTTCTTTTGTTTTTTGTGCGTCTTCTGTGTCTTGTGGGTTACCACCCAAGACAATATCGACACCACGACCAGCCATGTTTGTCGCAACCGTAACCGCACCTAATTTACCTGCTTGAGCAATAATCGCACCCTCTTTTTCGTGTTGTTTGGCATTTAAAATTTCGCATTTAATTCCTTCTCTTTTTAGAAGTGTCCCCAAATATTCATTTTTCTCAATCGAAATTGTCCCGATTAAAACCGGTTGTCCTTTTTCGTGTAATCGCTTTACCTCTTCGACAATTGCTTTAAATTTTCCTTTTTCGGTTTTATAAATTTTATCTTGCAGATCATGTCTTACCATTGGATTATTTGTAGGCAAAACAATTGTATCTAGTTTGTAAACCTTATCAAATTCTTCGGCATTACTTAAAGCGGTTCCTGTCATGCCAGCTAATTTTTTATACATTCTAAAAAAATTCTGGAAAGTAATTGTTGCTAAAGTTTTTGATTCTTTTTGCACAAGAACATTTTCCTTTGCTTCGAGCGCCTGATGAAGTCCTCCAGAATACCTTCTGCCCGGCATCATTCTTCCAGTAAATTCATCAACAATCATCACCTCTCCTTCGCGTATAACATAATCTTTATCTCTTTTAAATAAAAATTCTGCGCGTAATGCTTGTTCGAGGTGATGCACAATTTGAATTCCTGTTTCTTCGTAAATATTCCCCATGCCCAGAATCTTCTCGATCTTATCCATACCTTCGTTGGTAAGGGTTGCTGCGCGTATTTTTTCATCAATCTTAAAATCGATATCCTTTTCAAGTCGTGGAACAATTTTGGAAAACTTTTTATATAAATCTGCCGATTCAACGTCGGGAGCAGAAATAATTAATGGTGTTCGTGCTTCATCAATTAAAATACTGTCTACTTCGTCGACGATCACATAGTTGTACTCTCGCTGTGCAATCTGTGATTTTTCATACGCCATATTGTCACGTAGATAATCAAATCCGAATTCGTTGTTTGTGCCATATAAAATATCTGTGGCATAAGCTTCCTTTCTGGAACAAGGCTTTAAATAGTTTTCAATAATTTCAAAGTTTCCTAAGGCATCTCTGACCTGATCTTTTTCACTATTTTTGTATTCGGGGTCATAAATAAAAGATTTTTCATGATTAATGCAAGATACACTTAGTCCCAAAAAATTATAAATTTGTCCCATCCAAACCATATCTCTTCTCGCCAGGTAATCGTTAACCGTAACAAGTTGCGCGCCCTTGCCTTCTAACGCATTTAAATAGAGCGCTAGTGTTGCGGTCAGGGTTTTTCCTTCTCCTGTTCTCATTTCCGCAATTTTCCCTTGATGTAAAACGATTCCACCGATTAATTGCACGTCGAAATGTTTTTGCCTTAATGTTCTTTTGCTTGCCTCACGAACCACAGCAAATGCTTCTGGTAAAATATCGTCCAGAGTTTCGCCTTCCGTTAATCTTTTTTTAAATTCTTCTGTTTTATTTTTTAATTCTTCATTAGAAAAATGCTCGAATTCAGATTCGAGCTTGTTTGTCGCGTCAACCAATGGTTGAATTTTATTTAAATATTTTTTATTCGGATCCCCGAATATTTTTTCAAACATAATTTTATATTGAAGTTTTGTCTGTGCCTAATGGATACCAATTCAGTTCTGATTTATTAATCGTAAACACTGACTCTGGTTTTGCGCCAGACAAAAACTGCTCGCCAGTTATATTCAGCCAATGTAGTTTTCCAGTATCTCCGCCAGTAACTTCAACCTCGTAAACTTTTGGCGATTCTGAGTATCTGTAATAATTTGATGTTCTAAATGCGTCTCTGGTTGTTGGCTTGACTATTTTAACTGCATCCCAACCACCCAAGTGTCCATACATATTAAATATCGCGGGATTTAAAAACAATCTTTTATAGCCATATTGATTAATTATAAAAATATCTAAATCTCCTTCAGCTCTAATTAAGTCTCCCTCTCTTAAACCATAATCTTCGGGCTTAGCAAATTCTGTCGAAGTTGGTAAGTCGACTGGTTCTTGAAACAGTGTTGTCGCTATTGAAAGATTAAACGGACTTGCCGTTTCGTTGTCTGTGAAACCAGCTTTTTTATATTGATTTGAAATAATAATTGTAATCGAATCAAATGTATTTTTAAAATCAGGAATCTTAATAATCCCCTTTTGGTTTACTAGGCTTAAATTCCCAATGATTGGATCTTTTGCTTGATTAAAATAATCAATAATATAAAAAACACTAAAATTACCACCATCCATAATACCTTCAAATTCTATTTCTAGATCTTTAGTAACCGTGTTTGAGTCTTGTCTGTTTATAAAACGATACCAATGAGGTGCCCAATCTTTAACGTCTTGGGAGATATTGATTACATTTGCTGAAACAATACTGTAGCTAATCGGTGAAACAAAAAGATTTCCTTTAAGATAGGGATTTTTGTAACCATATATTCCACCATATAGAAGCTTATTATTTAAATAGCTGGCAATTGTCCATTGATTAAATAGTTTTGAGAAACCAACATTGTATTCTTTGTCTTTTAGCGCCTGTTCTATGCTTGCGATTCCGGTCTTATTATTTTGTGCCGTCATTCCGATTATGTCTTCTCCGTATTGTTCTGCCAAATAATGACCAAAAATATTCACAGACGGATAATCAAATCTTTCCCCTCTCCATTCAGTCAGGGAATCAAACGGGTTTGCCAAAAAATCTTCAACTCTTCTTTCTAAATTACTACCAACATAATCACTGTCGTATCCGCAGACAGTAGGAGCATATTCGCTTCTTAACTCATTGAGCCAAATTTCGTCTCTTATTCCGCGTATTCTTTCTTTTTGGTTCCAATTGATTAAATGTTGCATCTCATGGGCTAATAAACTATAAATTAAAGGATTTGTAATTTGCGTGGAACTTAAATAAATCATTTCTCGAGAATTAGACATTGGTTCCTGGGCAGGATTTCTTTCGTCCTTTTCGTTAAAATAACCACCGGCATTTGATTTTAATTTTGTTAACAAAATCGTTATTTTACTTTCTCCATCGATTCCAGGATTCCATTCGCTACCAAAAAAATAGGTCAAAGACGGATAAATTGTTTCATCAAATTCATTCGCCAATTGATCAACCTTTTCTAGATACGATGTCTGTTGTGCTAATGTTAATGAATTCCAAAATTCATCTTCGATATAAAAATACGCATTCGTAGAAACCTTTTTTAGGGTTGCTGTAATTTCGGTTCTTGCTGTTGAATCATAATTTGCATCTAAAAAGAATTTTTGATTATTATTTATTTCTTCGATGGCGAACGCAAACGAAGAAAAAACAACAAAAACCCCGCCTGAAATAAGTAGGGTTAATAATAATTTATTTTTCTTCTGAATTAAATTGATCATAACTTAAATTGCGTAGCCAAAGGAGCCCGGAAAGTATAACCCCAATACTTGGTATTGAATGGGTACTAGTTCCGGAACTCCTCAAGCAACACAATTATATATTAAGTATAGCGGAAATAAATGATAAGTGTCAAACCCCGCCGAAGGGCGGGGTAAAATAAAAACGTCCTCGCCGGGCTGGAGCCCAACGAGGACAATGCTTATCTTATGAAGTTCCACCAGACTTCAAATAAGCAGACGAAGAACATCGCGATAGTGCTGATCATAATTTCTTTTCTGATCTTTATCGGATAAAGACCCTTCCTGATCACCCACCTCTTTTTCTGAAGCGGATAAAAGAACGGAAGATCGGGATAACTTCCGTCGTTTTCTTGGGGTATATCAGTTAATTGATGTTGAAGCCAAAAGAAGAACGGAACCCAGAAATATTTGAGCGGGAAAAATAGTCCACAAAGAACAACGAGAATTAGTCCCGGCCAAATATGCAGCCATTTAACTGGCACTATTACTCCCTTAGATGGCGATCCGACATCTCCACCCTTAAATAGAAATCGCGGAATGCGCACGAAGAAAATATCCGCAACATAACTCGGTGAAGTGAAGTGGTCGGCGAAATCCATCGCCGATCCCCAGAAATAAATGAGGGCGAGTTGCAGAATGGAAAATTCCATTCCGAACCCGAAAAGTAGAATTGCTCGGAACACAAACGTAACGTCCCAGTGTGTCTGTGGTGCGGCCATTTTACACTCCTTCTGTCGTCAGAGTTTGATCACTCTGTTTTCAAACCTCGAGCATCGCCAAAGAATCAGGACCGCTCCGATAACCGCCAGGACGACGCCCGTAACAATGTTCCAGGGGGAATTGGCGATACACGCAAAGGTGACTCTTGAGATCAATCTGGGGATGTGCAGAAAAACAATTGCCATCACCCAAGCGATCCACAATACCACTGCCATGCAACCGATGCCCTCGGTAGCCATCTCCTTAACTTGTGCCGATTCGTTCGTCTCGCTCATGTTTTACTCCCATTCCCCGTAAGTATTCTTGAAAATATTCGATTTTCAAGGTGCGTTTATAGTATATACCTCAAGCGCGATTGTGTCAAGACGTGCGGAGTAAAAAGAAAAACGTCGACAATGAAGCCAGACGTTTTTCCCCAAGTTTCGGAGTTCTCCCTTGCGGGATCACCCATTCAATTGTTTATATGTTATCAGATAAAAAATCACCTGTCAAGGGTTTGCACAATTACATTAATATGGTATAATTAGAACAGATTAATAATTAATTCATCTCGCCAGGACAAGATAAAGAATTATGAATAAAACAAAATTACTTCTTTTAATAATTATTTTAGTACTTATTGCGTTAATTGTTGTAGTATTAGTAATTACGTCAACAGAAAAAGGTGGCAATCCGTCTTTAAGAAATATCAAGATCGCCGAGGAGATTTATGGGTTTTCGGCCATAATTAAAGAAATTAACGGCAACACTTTAACGGTTGAGGGTTCGATTCCTCGACTTGACTCAACACGAGAACCAGTAAAAGCAACAATTGATGTTACAGTTAATGGTAATACTAAAATTGTTAAATTAAAGTTTCCCGCCAACGGAGAAGAAGGGGCTGTCCCCAAAGAAACAACAATTCAACCAGAAGATTTAAAAACTGGGGACGAAATTGCTGTTTCATCGGCAATGAATATTTCCAGCAAAATAAAAAGTGATGAAAAGTTTTCTCTAATAAATATTTTTGTTGTGGAAAAATAATTTTTGAAACAACAATAGAAAAAGAAGACAGGCAAAATGCTGTCTTCTTTTTCTATTAATTCGTGTTTTAAAAAACTCTATTAATAAGAAAATTCGGCATCGACAACTATGTCGTGAGAAAATTCCTGACATCCAATTGCAAAAATTCTAAATGTAGGCGATATGTCGGCACCATCTAAAAATTTTAAAGAATTGTTTTCGTTGTTTAAACAAACCCCATTTTGAACATTACTACATTTTAGTTCAATTAAAACTTCGAATTCTAGGTATGTTTCTTTGTCGTAGGGATAAATATCGCCTAAGGGATATTTATCGAGTTCGATTAACATGTATTCGTCCCCACCTAATTTTATCTCTTTTCCATAACCATTCACCACTAAGGTCATTTTCGATACATAAGATTTTTCCAAAGAATAGACTTTATCATCTCTGTCACTAAGTTTTTCGCTTTCAAAATACAACCAAAGCTTTGGTATGTCTAATAGAGTATAAATTGGATTTTTAATTTTGTATTTGCCCAAGCTAACAATTTTAGTTGTTCCATCTTTTGGAATTTCCCACTTTACATCCGCTTCCGTAGTTGTCGTTGGTTTAATTGTTTCTGGGCTAGAACAACCATATTTCGAATTATCCGTAATCGCCTCTGCTCTTCTTGGGTTGTCATCGCGAGAAATTGGTTCGGGTTTATATTCTTCTCCAGAAACCGGTGGATTTTGAGGATTGTTTTTTGTTTTTTGATAATCTAGATATAAAAAAATTCCCGCAACAACAATAACAATAATTATTGGTACAATGATTTTCCAATTTATTTTTTTGCTTGTTCCCTCCGCACTGTTATTTAGATTGTCCATAATGTTTTTATTTTTACTTATTTTATCTTAAAACTTTCCGCGACCTGATAAAACAAATTTTTATATTCTTCCCACTTTTCTTCTATTGTATTAAACGACATTATCCAAACATTTTGATCTTTAATTTTTATTGCCAACAAAACTATAAAATCGATATCTTGTTGATTAAATTTTGATTCAATAAAATAAACTTTCCCGTTGTCGGTTTCTTTGGTTCCCTCGTTTGTTGTAGCTATTTCCGCAAAGCTCTGCTTTAAAGAATCTTTAACTTTATTTAAATATTCTTGTTCGTTTTCTTTATCGTAAATATCTCGCAAAACAGAATAATAGCTTCTGAAGCCTATTCCCTGAGCAGTTGCATCGATAATCAATTCTTCGTTTTTAATTGCCATGGCCAACGATCCAGAAATAGGATCAATTTCGACCCATCCTTCGGGAAGTTTAACAGAAAAAGATTCGTTTTCTATGGTATTTTTTGGGAGATTAACGTTATCGACAACGGATGGTTTTAATATTACAAAATATATTAAAACAACTCCCATCAATACAATGGCCAATATTATTGAAATAATTAATGTTTTTTTGTTCACCTGTCTTTATTTTTTACTTTGGCAAAGAATTAATAAATTTTTGTGCGTCGGCTTCAAAATCGGGATCTATTTCTGCCGATTTTAATGCTTCTTCTTTTGCTCTTACGTAATCTCCTGTTACGGCATAGGCCGTAGCCAAAGAAGCATGAAGTTGAGCGTTGTCTGGTTCTTCTAATACTGCTAGTTCGTAAAGTTCTCTAACTCTTTGGTAGTTCTTTGCCTTCTCATATACAGAAACCATTCTCATGATATCGGTTATGCTGTTTGCGTAATTGGTATATCCTTTTGCAATTGCTTGATCGAGGTATTGTGCCGATTCCTCATAATTTTGGAGATAATAAGCACCGATACCAACGAGCCAATAAGAAAGACTGACGTTTGGATTGAGATCTAGGGCTCGTTTGAAACTGTTAAATGATTCTTGATATTTTTGTTGAGATATTTGTGCCTGTCCCAATTCATACCAAATTCTTGGATTTTTATCATTAAGATTGATTGCTTTATTGATAAATTCTTCCGCCAAATTACCCGCTGTATCTGGTTCTTCATCAATTAATAAAATATACATTCTACCAACATACAAATACGGGGTCGTGTCCATTGGATATTTTTCGGTATTTTTTTTCACCTCCTCAATTGCTTTGTGGAGTAATCCCGTATCAATATTTTTTTTATTTCCCCTTTGAGCATTTGCGACCTGAATTGCAAAAGTTGCAAATTTATGCCTTATTTCATAAGCGCCAGCAGACGAATTATATTCTAGTGCTTTTTTGTAGTAATTATATGATTCTTGAGCACTGCTTTTGACGGCAACAATCCCCCTAGTGCAGGCGTAATTAGCCTTTGATGCCTTAATGTTTATCGCAAAAATCAAGATTAACGACAAGGCCAGTAAAATGGCAGTTAAAACAATTGAAGGCACTTTTGTAATAATCGTGTTTGATGAATTTTCTTCTTCTTTTGAATTTAAGTAGTTGATATATCCCAGCGCTAGGAAAAACATCAGATAATTTGCCGTAGTATCAAAAATGAATAAATTTTGAACAAAATAAGCAATAATCGTTGCTGATAAAACGCCAAAAACATTTTTATTAATTTTTCTATTTTTAAGTCCCCTGTAAAGAAAACAGAAAAGGAAAAAGAAAATACTTAGATAACTTATCAGTCCAACAATTCCCATTGTGGACAATATCTCAAGTGGCATGTTGTGCGCTCTATCCCATATTGTTTCGGAACCAAGCCCAGTAAAGTGTTTTGAATTGAAATACTTCATGTGTAAAAACATAAAGTTTTCTGGTCCCCAACCAAAAATTGGCTTTTCTTTAATCCCCTGCAACGCACTTTCCCACGACCACAAACGAGTCTGGATTGTGTCTGTTTTAAGAGAAATGTCAGATATTCTGTTTAATACGCTATTGTTTTTAACCCAATCTTGATTTCGATTAAAGCCAATCATTGCAACCACAACCACAAATACAACAATTGCTATCGCTAGATATTTTTTAACTTTCTGATTTTTGGATTTAAACAATAAGAACAAAGCCAAAAGAAAAAGAGATCCCCAAAAAGCGATTACCGCACCACGAACGGCAGTTATTGTTAAAATCGGGGCGCCCAAGACAATTACGGCAACAAAAAACCATTTCTGCCATTTCGGCGAACCATTTTTCAAAAGTAAAAATATCGCTAAATAAATTACAAAAATGAGATAACCAGCAAAAAGCGCCGGATTGCCAATTGTTCCAATTACCCTTTCTCCGTGTTGCCAACCCACAAAAAATTTACCCTTTATCCAGAGTTGTCCATAGGCAAATAAAATCGACAAAAATCCAACCAAAGTTGAAATTTTTAAAATTTTATTCCAATCTATTTCAGTTTTAATAACACTTACTAAAACAATGAAATAAACCCAGAAGTGAATAAAACTAAATGTTCCGCCCATCCTTTCAAGCGAACCCCAGAAACTATTAAACGAATTTACTCCGATAATTCCCGTAAAAATATATAAGCCGGTAAAAATAGAAACACTCGTTAAAATTAGGTTCCATTTTGGTCTATATCTTTTGTCGGCAATCATTAACGGAATATATAAAACCAGCAACAGTTCGACAATAATCCTAAAAACAATCATTTTGCCAAAGTGAAACGGCGATAAATGTTGCGAAAAAATAATCAAGGGCACGAATAGCGAAATAAAGATGCCCCATTTAAGCATTTTTAGATAAAAATTTGATGTTTCCATATGTTACAATCTATTATATTTTTTTTAAATACTATTGTCAACGAGATAAAATTGAGATAGAATAAAAATACGATGAGGACAAAAAAAATTATTCTTTTACTGGGAGATATAATTGTTCTGTATTTATCTCTTGCCATCGCTCTCGCGATTAGATATCGCGGGTTTGATTTTGATGTTTTCCAAAATCACTTTATCCCTTTTTCAATGATCTATTTGTTTTGGATAATTACCTTTTATATTCACAATCTTTATGAACTTGATATCGCCAAAAACAATCTTAAATTTTCAATTGCATTAATCAGGGCGTTGGTCATTGGCGGGGTTATCTCAATGGTATTCTTCTATATTGTTCCCGGCTTTATTGTTGATTCAATTACCCCAAAGACAAATTTATTCTTAAATATTGTGGTCTTCGTTGTTTTGTTTTATGCCTGGAGATATTTGTTTAACTTGCTTGCCGGGTCATTAAAACTTAAAACAAATGTTGCAATCATTGGTTATAATCCACAAGCAATAGAACTGGCAAAAGAATTAATTAAAAACCCACAACTGGGATATAAATTAAGACTGATTGTTAAGAACAACGAAACGATAGACAGAACCGATTTACCAGAAATAAAGATTACGCAAGGGTTTAAAAACTTAAGAGAAGTTTTACAGCAAGAGAAAATCTTCGTGGCGATTGTAACTCCGGAAGTTTACAAGTCACAAGATTTAATCCAAAGTCTTTTTGAGTGTATAAAATATAAAATTGATTTTGTTAATTTGCCAGAATTTTATGAAAACATTACCCAAAAGGTTCCACTAACAGCAATTAACGAAATTTGGTTTTTAGAAAACATATCTCAAGAACAAAAACAATCATACGAAACATTTAAAAGGGTTTTTGATTTTGTGTTCGGATTAATTCTTTTGATTTTGAGTTTGCCGTTTTGGCCAATAATTGCTTTAATTATAAAGGTTAGTTCAAAAGGAAAAGTGTTTTATACCCAAACTCGTGTTGGTCAAAGCGGAAAGCCGTTTGTAATGACGAAATTTAGATCAATGAAGAGAGACGCGGAAAAGGATGGACCAAAAATGACATCCGAAAAAGATATTCGTATTACTGGGTTTGGAAGCTTTTTAAGAAAATCTCGATTAGACGAAATACCACAGTTGTGGAACATTATTAAAGGGGAAATGAGTTTTATTGGACCCCGCGCCGAGAGACCAGTGTTTCACCAAGAACTTAAGGCACGCATTCCCTTTTATCAGGAAAGGTACTTGATTAAGCCCGGACTTTCTGGTTGGGCACAAATAAAATATGGTTACGGTTCATCGGTTGAAGACAATTTTGAAAAAGTACAGTATGACTTATATTACATAAAAAACCGTTCATTTATTTTCGATTTAAGCATAATTCTTAAGACAATTAACATAATTCTCCGCGGAGGAGGAAGATAAAAACATGAGAAAACAATTATCGGTAATAGTTCCAGTGTATAATGAAGAAAAAATTGTTAATCAAGTAATGAATGCACTGCAACAGGAATTAACCAAGATTCCGGAATTAGAATATGAAATCATCGCGATAAATGACAATTCAACCGACCAAAGCGGGAAATTATTGGAAGCAAACAGGGGAATAAAAACAATCAATCATTCGTATAATAAGGGATACGGTTCTTCTCTAAAAACAGGAATAAAAGAATCGAAATTTGATTGGATATTGATTATTGATGCCGATGGAACATATCCGACAAATTCAATAAGCGAGTTATTGGAGTATGTCCCCGATTATGACATGGTTATTGGCGCAAGAAAAACATATCGACCATTCTATGGCAAACCAGCAAAATGGTTTTTAAATAAACTTGCCAGTTATTTAACTGAAAGCAAGGTTGTCGATCTAAACTCTGGGATGAGGATATTTAAAAAAGAGATTCCGTTAAAATTTTGGAAACTGTTTCCTGAAAGATTTTCGTTCTCGTCTACCCTAACAATGACCTGTCTAACAAATAATTACTCATTAAAAAACGTTAAAATAGATTATCTAAAAAGAAGTGGTAAGTCAAAACTAAAACCAATAAAATCCTTTAAGAAATTCTCTGGATTGGTTGTGAAACTCGCATTGTATTTTAGACCATTAAAAATATTTATTCCTTTAAGTTTATTTTTATTCGTTTTGGGTGTAGCAATATTTGCATATAGCGCCATATTTACAGATAAAATCTTGGACGCCACAACCGCAGTATTTGTAATCTCTAGTGTTCAAATATTAGCAATTGGAATGATTGCCGATCTAATAATAAAAATGAATAAATAATCTATGCAACTAGAAGAAGCTATAAAAAACAGAAGAAGTATTAGAAAGTTTACTGACAAAAAAATAGAAAAAGAACTTTTAGATAAAATTATTTCTGCTGGCCAGCATGCTCCCAGCCACTGCAATACGCAGGGATGGAAGTTTATTGTTATTGATGATGAAAAAATAAAAAATAAAATTTTTGAAAATGGCGGATCTTTTGTTATAAGAGACGCCCCCTACGGAATTTTAACCACATACAACTCTGCTTTAAGCGATAACACTGAATATTCCGATTACATACAAAGCGGTGCCGCTGCCATTGAAAATATGCTATTAACAATACATGATCTTGATCTTGGCGGATGCTGGGTTTGCCATCTACCAAGAAAAAAAACACTAAGAAAAATTCTGAATATTAAAAAACCATATACTCCAATTGCCTATATCGCTTTTGGTTTTACTGATAATACTTCCGTAAAAATTGCAAGAAAAAACAATATTGATGAAATTTATGCAACGAATAAGTTTCCTTGGCCAAAAGAAAAAACACCATTCGGTGTTCGTGGCAAAAGAATTGTAAGAAAATTATATTTTTTAATGCCTTCGTTTATTAAAAAATTAATTTCTCCTGTTGTTGATAGATTTGTTAAAAAATTTAATAACTAGATGAAAGTTTTACTCGTTAATCCGCCATCTGAGAACGAGATTCTCAGTTGTAATCCGGAAATAATAAAATCAGAACGAGGATACGACCCACCCCTCGGTCTTTTATATTTGGCGGGGTATCTCAAGCAATATTCTAATTATGAATTGAAAATAATAGATGCTCAGGTAGAAAAATTAAACTATTCTCAACTGAAAGAAAAAGTTGAAGAATTCAACCCCGATGTCGTGGGGATAACGGCAATGACATTTACGTTATTGGATGTTATAAAAACAGCAGAGACGGTTAAGGAAGCCCATCCAGGCATCAAAATTGTAGTCGGTGGGCCACATGTGCAAATTTACGCAGAAGAAACAGTCAATCTTAAAAATATCGACTTTGTTGTTTTGGGAGAAGGAGAAAAAATATTTCTAGAATTATTAAAAAATATAAATAATTTTGAAGTTTTAAAAAATACGCCTGGTTTGGTTTTTAAAAATAACGGGAAAATTATCAATACCGGCAGACCAGAGTATTTTACAGACCTAGACAGTCTTCCGTTTCCACCAAGAGAAATGTTGCCCTACAAAAAATACTCTTCTTTGCTCGCAAAAGAAAAAATAATAACTACAATGTTCACTAGTCGTGGTTGTCCTTTTGCGTGTAATTTTTGTGACAGACCAGCAATGGGCAAAAACTTCCGGGCACGTTCCGCAAAAAATGTTGTTGACGAGATAGAAGAATGCTTAAAGCTAAATATCAAAGAAATTTTTATTTACGATGACACGTTCACCGTGAACAGGCAAAGGGTTGTTGATGTTTGCAATGAGATAATAAACAGAAATCTTAATTTCACGTGGGACATTCGAGCTAGAGTAAACACGGTTGACGAAGAATTATTGTGTCTGTTAAAAAAAGCTGGTTGTATAAGAATTCATTTCGGGGTAGAGGCAGGAACAGAGAAAATTCTTAAAGTTTTAAATAAAAACATTTCTTTGGAACAGGTTTTAACGGCTTTCAGGCTCAGTAAAAAAATCGGGATCCAAACACTTGCCTATTTCATGATCGGCTCGCCAACCGAAACAGAGGAAGATGTTTTACAAACAATTAAATTTATGAATAAATTAGATCCTGATTTTGTTCAAATAACCCTTCTTACCCCTTTTCCTGGAACAAAAATATATCAATGGGCACTAGACCAAAAAGTTTTTCCTACAGATTATTGGCGCGAATTTGCTGCTAACCCAACGCTTGGATTTAAAACAAAATATTGGACCAAAGAATTATCAAAAGAAGACCTTGAAAGATTACTAGTTGTGGCTTACAAGAAATTTTATATCCGTCCCAGTTATATCATAAAACGAATCAAGGCAATAACCTCTTTTGCTGAATTATATAAAAAGGCCAAGGCCGGATTAAGGGTGTTAATTATGAAAAAAAATGCATTCTAATTTTTTCAATAGATTATCTAAAGAGATAAAACATATAACCAGCGCAAAATGGACATTCTCCGAGGTTGGTAGACACTGGGATGAAACAACTGACTACGACGATATTAACGAAAAAACATATACATATTTTAGAAGATTTGTTGATGTAGACAAGTTTTTTGATTTGCCAGAAAAGAAATATACTCTAGATATTTGTTCGCGCACCGGTAATGGCAGTTTGTATTTTTGGAAAAAAAATAAAATATCAAAAGTTGTTTGCGCCGACGTAACTCGAAAAATGCAAGAAATTTGTAATTCAAATCTTGCAAAATATCCCATAGAATTTACGACTAAATTTTTTGATAGTTATCCCCTCCCGTTTAAAGACGGAGAATTTGAAACAATTTTAAATTTTGAAACCCTTGAACATCTACCGAATCCTAAGATTTTTATCCAAGAACTATATAGAATACTACAACCAGACGGATATTTAGTTTTAACCACTCCCAATATTCTATGGGAACCGATACATTGGTTTTCTGCGATATTCAATATTCACCATAGCGAGGGTCCGCATCGTTTTATACGACACAAAACAGTACGAAAATGGCTAAAACAGGCGGGATTTAAAATTGTTAAACAGAAAACGTTTATTTTAATTCCTGGTGGCCCGGGGTCACTAAAAAGAGTTGGCGAAAAACTAGAAAATATTCTACCGAATTTTATTCTTAATTTGTTCGGTTTAAGACAAACCTATATTTGTAAAAAATAAATTCGAAATGAAAATATTACTAATTAATCCACCCTATATAAATTTTGAAGGAATGAAAGAGTCTGGCGGACACATGGCGCCTTTTAATTTGGCCTATCTTGCTGGATACTTAAGAAAAGAAGTTGATTGTGAAATAGAAATTTTAGACACCGAGGCATTGGGATTGAATTATCAAGAAATAGAAAAATTTATAGAACAAGCAAAACCAGATATCGCTGGTTTTACTTGTTTGTCTCCCACAGTAAATCATGTTTTTAAAATATGCGAAATAATAAAAACTAAATTAAAAATCAATTGCACCACAGTTCTCGGCGGAATTCATCCAACAATATTACCCCGAGAAACAATGGAAAATCCTCACGTTGATTTCGCGGTCATTGGTGAGGGCGAAATTACTTTTTCTGAATTAGTTAAGTTTATCAAAGAAAAAAGGGATGATTTCGAAAAAATTAATGGGTTATATTATAAAAAAAATGGGAAAATTATTAATTCTCTACCCAGAGAATTCATACCGGATCTAGATAGCATTCCCTTTCCAGCCCGTGATTTGTTGGATTTAAAACTATATTATTCTGCTCCAACCAAAAAATTAACTTCGGACGACTCAACCTCCATTTTAACCAGCAGAGGATGTGCTTTTGACTGCATACATTGCGTTTCAAAAAGCATTTGGCACAGAAAAATAAGATACCGGAGTGCTGAAAATGTTGTTGCCGAAATAGAAGAATGTATTAATAAATTTAATATTAAAGAATTCAGTATACTTGATGACAATTTTACGCTTAATAAGGACCGTGCAATAAAAATTTGCCAACAAATTATAAATAAAAAATTACCCATTGCTTGGATTTGCTTTTCCAGATCAGACACCATAAACGAAGAATTACTCGCCTTAATGGAAAAGGCGGGATGCAAAAAAATATCCCTAGGACTTGAATCTGGATCTCAAGAAATATTAAATTTAATGCGCAAACAAAATACGACTGAAAACGCCAAGAAAGCCGTTAAACTTATTCGAAAATATAACATCAAGGTTCATGCGAGTTTCATGTTCGGAAACATTGGAGAAACTACCGAAACAATTAAAGAAACTATTAAACTCGCAAAGAATTTATCATTGGACAATGCTACGTTCTTTATAACTTGCCCAGTACCAGGGTCTGATTTGTATTACTACGCCAAACAAAATGGTTTCATCAAAGACAACACTCCCTGGGAGGCTTTCGCTCCATTAACAAATGTTGCGCCAATCGTTGTTCAAGACAATTTGACCCAAGAAGAATTAATTTATTGGCAGAAAAAGGCTTTCAGGGAATTTTATCTTAGGCCCAAATACGTTTTGTATAAAATAAAACAACTCAATTCAATTGATGCCCTTAAAACTTTAATGGAGGGATTTAGAGTTTTCTACAGAATTATTTTCAAGAAAAATAAAAAATGAAAAAATTATTAACTTATATTAAAAAATATTCTTTTGTTTTGGGAATAATTATATTTTTAATAATTCTCTCTAAAATAAATCTTGGAGAAATTTTAAAAAATATAGAAAAGATTAAACCCATCTACCTCTTGAGTGGCGCATTGCTAACTATTCCTACGATTTTTACCAAAGCGCTTTGCTGGAATTATATAAAAAAACAACAAGGGATAAAATATAATCTAAAAGATTCTTTTTTAATGTATTGTAGCGGTTTATATGTTGGCCTGATTACGCCGGGAAGATTAGGAGAAATAACCAAGGCCTTTTATTTGAAAAATGATGGTTATTCAATGGGAAAATCTTTAGTTAGTATCGTTTTGGACAGATTAAGCGATATTATCTTCCTTTTGCTTTTTATGTTTCTGGGACTAATATTTTTCTCCGCTACACTTCAAAAAACAATTTTAATTCCAATCGTGTGCATTGTAATAGTTATTATTTTGTTTATAATTTTCTTGAAGGTTGGTTTAATTAAGTGGATTTTAAATAAAATATTTCATTTTTTTGTTCCCATAAAATATCAAAAATCCTGGAAAATAAATTCTCAGGATTTTATCAACGATTTTAAAATTTATAATTTAAAGAATTATATTATCATTTCTCTTATTACCATATTCTCTTGGATGTTTTATTATTTACAAATGTATGTTTTAGCAAAAGGGATTGGTATTGATGTTCCGTTTTTATATCTGGCCATTACGGTAACTGTCGCTGGATTCATTACTTTAATCCCCGTATCCATTTCTGGAATTGGTACTCGCGATGTCGCCCTAATCATGCTTCTGACGCCATTTTTGGTGGCCAAGGAGCAAATTATCGTCTTTTCTGCACTAATCCTTCTAATGGTTGTTTGGGGGGCATTAATAGGGATGATCTGTTGGTTAATAAAACCAATAAAATTAGATTCATCTAAAGAGGTTCATTAAAAAGCTTTTAGTTTCGGATGTTTTTTTGATTTCAATATTTAATGAATCAGCTGCAATGTTTGTTGTTTTGGTTTTGTTGGTTATTTCGTTTGACAACGAATCTGAATAACCCAAAATATATTTAACCCCAAAATTATCTAGTGCTATTTTTATTTTGTTTTCTTTCAATAGTTTTTCTAATGTTTCGGACCTAAAAATAACAAAAGATTTACCCGTTAAATAGGCCAAAGAGAAGTCCTGCCCAGGAATATCTCCTGGGATAGCAACGACTTGATTATTTCCCACACCAATCTTATCGACTTCTCTGGAATATGCTAAAATTCTTGGTACTGACTCCGAATCATAGGCCGTTCCCAAAACAACACGATTAATCAAAAATAAATGATATAATATCAAGGCGACAATAAACACATTAATCAATATCGTTTTATTTAACTTAAAGTGCTCTTTGATGCTTTGCAACAAATAGAATACACCCAAAGACACCATCAATGTTATTGGCCAAATAAAATCCATTAAATGATTACGGCTAACCAAAATAATGAACGAAAAAACAAAAACAGATATAACCACCCAGTAAGCAGAAAGATTGTATAAAAATTTATTTTTCTTTTTAAGACAGATTAAACCCAAGATCAGCAACAATAGAATAAACGGTCCGCCAAATTCTTGTAAGGAAATAAATCGAAACAAATGTTGAGATAACGCATACACCCCAACCCCACCTCTTTCAAAAATAGTAATTTTACCAAATCCATAATTGGCCAAAACCTTCTTTGTCTCTATGTTTTCAGATATTCCCAGGTCTTGACCCTGAAATTCCTTTAAAAAAGAATCTTTTTCAAAATAATAAGTATAAGCATCCGGAAAAAGATGTAATTCTGCTAAAGTAGTGTTCGCCTTTGTAGTGTGTCCGGTGACTAAAGACAGGTACCTGTTTCCCCCATCTAAAAACGATGGTAACCAAAAAATCATTAACAAAACAACAAAAGGAATAAATACACACAACAATTGTTTTTTAAGCTTCTTAACAACCAAGAACATAAAAAATGCCAAAGCGAATACCAGTGTAATTTCTTTTGAAAAAGCGGATAAACCAAGAAATATCCCCGAAAAAACAAGAAATAGAATATTGGTTATAGAATTTTTCCTGTCTTTGTCCTTGATCCCTGAAAAATATAGAATTAAAGAAATTCCTAAAAATAACAAACAAAAACTATAACCACTTAAATCGTATGACAGTCCCCAGCCCAAAGGAGAAAAAATATAAATCAAAGAAAAAATGCCGGCTATTTTTAAACCGAATAATTGTTTGGTCAAGATTGTAAATATAACCAAAACAATTGCGTATAATACTATAGACAGCAAAACTAGAAGATCGTATCCCGGAACCCCAACTACATCGAAAATCTTTGCAAAAATCACCGATCCCAAGTATTTGGAAATCGGCAATTGATAACTGTTATCTCTGGTTAAATCAGACGAAACTACCACGCTTTGACTATTGTGTGTGGCTAAAACTCCGGTATCGTGATAATTTTTAGCCAACAACATGTCTTGAGAAATCGGTTGAGGGGGATATCCCTTAAAGATTATTGGCGAATACCAAACTCCGACCGCCAATAAAAATATTGCCAGAAGAAAAAATAAGGTTAATATTTTTTTATTTAATTTAATCGCTTTAAAATCAATCATATATAATTAGAATATGTTTCAAAAAATAAAATCATTAATTATAAAATCTCAAAAGTTTACCGGAACTGATAATGTTTATATTGCTAAACATGGAAGTTATTTGGTTATAGGAAATATTATCAGTATGATTGCGGCATTTTTTTTATCTATTGTTCTTGCTCGATTGTTGCCCAAAGAAACTTATGGCCAATACAGATATATTTTATCCATTATGGCAATCTTGGCAATTTTTTCACTCGAGGGAATTAACAAGGCCGTTCTTCAAGGGGTAGCCAAGGGATTTGAAGGTGTTTTTCTAACGGGATTTAAAACAAAATTAAAGTGGAGTTTATTGGGAGCGTTGGCATCAATTGGAGTTGCTTCTTATTTCTGGCTCCAAGGAAACATCGAATTTGCTGCGTCTTTTTTAATTATAGCTGTTTTCCTGCCTTTATTCAAAGGTGGAGAAATTTATCAGTCTTATTTGGATGGGAAAAAATTGTTCGGCAGAAGAGTGACCTATACTACGTTGATTCAGGTTTTAGCAACTATTTCTATTATCATTACCCTGTTTCTAACTAAAAATCTTATCGTTTTAATCCTTGTTTATTTTCTTTCTTATAGCATCCTAAGAATCTTTTTTCTGTTTCTGACGATTAAAAAAATAAAACCCAACCAAGCAGATGACCCTGAAACAATTATCTACGGAAAACATTTAAGTTTTATAGGAATAATCGGTCTTATTGTCCAACAAATTGATAGTGTATTGATTTTCTATTTTGTCGGTCCAGTACAATTAGCCATTTATGCTTTTGCTACTCTACCTATTGATTACATCAGAACCCCCCTTCAAATTATCCAAGAACTTGCTTTGCCAAAATTATCAATTCGCCCAGAACAAGACATTAAAAAAACTTTACCTAAAAAACTTTTAAAAATAACTTTTCTGATTGTTTTGGTAATTGTAATTTATATTGTTATTGCGCCCTATTTTTATAAAATACTTTATCCTCAATACATAGAATCGGTATTTTATTCAAGATTGTTTGCTCTCACCTTGTTGGTCTTTCCGGTATCAATGATGATGCTTGTTCTCCAGGCGAAAATGAAAACCAAACAACTGTACAGAATAAGCATTTTGAGTTCGATCATTGAAATAGTGCTTATGGTTTTATTAATATCATTCTATGGAATTCTCGGCGTAATCTTGGCTAGATTAATATCTCAATTCTTTTACTTTTTTTTAGCTCGATCCTCTTTTAAAAAAATATAAATTAAAGCATCAAAAATTAATTCACTATCGTGTTATTGTATTGTACACAATAAATTTGTCTCAACCTGGTCTCCGTGCGTATATGTTTCTAATAATTCGGGGACGCCAATTGATTTTATTTTCTCCATCTTTCCGCCGATATCATACATTTTAAAACCGCGTTCTGTAAAAAATTGCAAATATTCTTCGGGATTCGCACCAGAATTTCTAATACCCTCGGGCCAAAATTCAGTAAGAATTTTGACGTTCTGATTTTTTTCCAATATATTGCGCATTCCATGGAACGCACTAACTTCGGCCCCCTGTATATCAACTTTAATAAAATCAATCTTTTCTTTATAGTCCCTGAAATAATCGTCTAACTGGATAGTTTCAATTTCAACAAATTTACGACCATCAAAGAGATCATATATTCTATGGTCTCCTTTGTTTTTTTCGGATAAATATAGTTTAGCCATTCCGTTTTTATCTGAAACTCCCTTCTTTATTAATACCACATTGTGATAGTTGTTTATTTGTACATTCTTGTTAAGCAAAGCAAAATTATCCGGATCCGGCTCAAAGGCAAACACTTTTCCATTTTCTCCAACAAGTTCAGCGAAAATTAACGTATAATAACCGATATTGGCCCCAATATCTAAAACCATATCGCCCTTTTTAATCTCCCTTCTTACAATCTCTGTTTCAGCGGACTCATAAATTCCTCGGGTTGCAAGATTCTTGGAAACAATGGTGTCGTTGGGGTCTAAAAACATTTTATTCTTTCCAATTTTGACAAACCTGGGTCGCAAATTAAAATTTATGAATTTATGAACATCCCTAATAATAGGAATCTTCCCAATCCCGTGTCCCGAAAAAGCTCTAATAACTTTCTGATATAATAAATATGTTTTTTTTCGTATGGTCATTTATGTAAAACTAATTGATACCATTTTAACGTTTCTTCGATATGTTTAGTGAGAGAAAATTTATCTCTTGCTCTTATATGTCCTGTTTTTCCGAATTTTATCGCTTTTTCTGGGTTTTCTAATAGATCAAGAATTTTTTCTGCCATCAATTTTACATTGTTGGGGTTGATTAAATATCCGGTTTCTCCGTCAATAACAACCTCACTCGGTCCGCCAAAGTAACTACTAATTGCAGGTTTTTTGCAGGCCATTGCCTCTAAATTGCCCATTCCAAAACTTTCAAAGCACAAAGAGGGAAAAATAGAAATATCCGCTACATTATAGGCTAATTTTAATTCATCTTCTTTTAAGTAGCCAGTGAATATTACCTTTTCACTGATATTTAGATTCTGAGACATTTTTTTAATTTTTTCTGTATAAGCCCATTCTTTGCCAACCACCAATAAAATAAAATCTGGAAAATCGTTATTAACCAATGCTAATGCTTGTATTAATTGATCTCCCCCTTTTGCCTCAATTAGTCGGGCAGAAAAAATAATAACCGTTTTTTTATTTGGATTGTATTTTTGTTTGAATTCATCTATCTTTTTTCTGTCCATCTCCCATTCATCAACATCAATTCCATTATAAACTGTTTCTGTGTTACTTATACCGTTAATTTCTAAAATCTTTTTTAATGAATTGCTCACTGTAAAAATTTTATCAACATATTTTAGATAGTGTTGAATTAACAAATTTCTAAAAGGATTATATCTTTTGCCAGCATTTGCAATTTGTTCTGCGATACTTATTTTATAAATATATTTATCGGTTTTGGGCAATAATTTTCCGAAATTTATCAGCATAACATCGTGGACCGTCAAAAAAACTGCCTTGGAATATTTTTTGACTAATTTTAAAGAATAATAAGAAAGATAATAATGGATATTGTGAGCATGAACGACATCTGGACACACCTCTTTTATTATCTTTCTAAATCTAGAAACAACGAAGGGGTTGTATGTGCCTAACCATGATTGCCATCGAGGATTATAACGACCATAAATTTTAAAAATTTTTAAACCATCAAGGCTTGATTTTCCTTCTTCTGATTTATTTCTTGTTGTTGTGATTACAAAAATTTCATGACCTATTTTGGAAAGCCCTACGGCTAATTCATGGGCCACAATACCCGCTCCACCAAGAGAACTTGGCGGAAAATCGTCTGATAAAAACAATATTTTCATGTTATTAAAATCATTTTACCTCGTAAATTCTAATAAATTCGTTTTCTCCTTTGTTTTCAAACTTTAATTCTAATTTATTGTTCTTTAAACATTTTTCTTCTAATTCGGTTGGCCAATTGTTATCAATAAAAAGATATTTATAATTTAACGCTTTTACGTCGTTGTTGTTGCAATCGGAAATTAATCTCTTGTAGCGAGGAGTATAATATTCATCGGGCGGTAATGCCTCGGAAAAATAATTATTGCTCTGAGTATAAACAGGAGCTAATCTTTGGGCTAGCATTACAAATCTAAAATTTTCTACAACACTAACCTGGCCATCAATATCATTTTTGTCGGCAAAAACTAAAAAATAATCTTTAATAGTAGAATTTTTTTTCACCCATTTATAAGCAAGGGATTCTACTTCAGATGATGATCTTAATGTTATAAAAAACTTACTATTATCGAATCTGTACTCAATTTTTTTATATAATGGTCTAGTTAATAAAAACAAAACACCTTTCAAACAAATAATGATTAAACAAATATAAATGATCCTCTTTAGAAAGCGCCTGTCCTTAAGTCGCGACAATGTCAACACCAAAAATACGCCCACCAACATAGTCCAGATTAAACTGCTAAATCGGAAAAAATAATTTAAGGTTTCCTGCCAAAACCAATTAAAAGAAACTACGAAGGGGACGAGAAAAGAAAAACAACTTACAATTATTAAAAAAATGCTTTCTTTAAAATGCCTTCGAATCAAGAAAATAATGGCTGGAATAATCAAAAAATAGGTCAATCCAAAATTTAAAATAAACTTTGAACTATAAAATGGAATAATTTCTCCGGCATTACGATCGAAAAAAAATGGATTTTTAAAAACTGATAAACCCAAATCCATGCCATAAGAAGCTTTGTGTTGAATAATGTTCTTGAATATTGCTGTAATCGTCCCCCCCTGAAACAAAACCAAAACGGTGGTTATGGTTAAAATTAATAATGAGTGTTTTAATAGTGCCTTAAAATCGTTTTTATCTTTATATTTGAAATAGTAAACAAGCGGAACAATAATCATTCCAAAACATATTGAGACAAAACCTATTTCAAAATTGAGCGCAAAGGCGGACAACAAGATAATCATCAAAAAATCATAAAGATATGACCATTTCTTATTATTAAAATTTTTGATGTAGACATAAATAATCACTAAAACCAAAGAATAACTGAACATGGAAGTAGACCAACTATGAAATATGTTTGCAATAGAAGAGCCTGTTAATGGTCCGGCGCTCCACAGGTTTCCTAAAAATCTAAAAGGATGTTCTATGTTTTGGTGTAGAATAAATTTTTTATAAATTTCTGCTAAAAAATTAAAACCATAAATAAAATGAAGATCGCCCCCAAGCATCCCGGCCAATGCCGCCAGAAAAGACCCCTTATTGTTTTTGATAAATAGCTTTGCTATATTAAATATCAACAAAAAAAATACGCCACTGAACAATGAAGCAGCGAAATAAAATGCAAATAAAACAGGAAGTCCTGTTATTTTTAAAATGGCCGCAAGAAACAAGCATTGTCCATAATGAGTAACCATGTCGTAATTGGGCAAATTTAAGTTCTTTACCGGAAAATTTCCTCCGGTAATTGAAGCAACAGCTGGAATATGAACAGAGGCCAAATCATCGGCCCCAACATTTCTCGAAACCAGAAGGCCACTCAAAATCATAATAATAACGACCATCGAAAAAATAATCATACCTCCTCTTTTGCTTAACCCGCATTCTAATTTGGCTTTTTGTTTGTTCAAAAAAAATAAAACAAAAGCAATTAACAGCAAAAACGCAAAAACAATATAAAAATTCACTCTTATTGGGATCAAATAAGAAGAAAAGTTTAAAATAAAATTATAAAATCCATAACCAATTGTTATGGATAACGGCAACAATAATTCGATGCGATTGGTTCTAAGAATAAATCTCGCAACCTGCCAACCAAAAAAAGATAAACCAAATAAAAAAATAATAAGCAATATAACTCCAATCATGTCATTGATTAACTAATTTAATTGTTTTTATTACATAATCGACTTCTTTTGATTTCAATTTCGAATAAAGAGGAATAGTAAGAGTTTTTTCGCTAATATTTTCCGCGATGGGAAAATCTCCCTTTTTAAAATTATATTTTTCTTTATAATATTTCAATAAATGAATTGATTGGTAGTTAATCATTGTATTGATTCCCATATTTTTTAATTTTTCTATTATCTGATCTCTGTCTTTCCTGATTAAAATTGTATATAAATGTCTGGCAGATAATGTGTTGTCTAAAATTTTATGAATTGTAATATTTTTATTTTTTTTAAATGCCCTATCATATTTTTGGGAAATTTTTATTCGTTTTCTCAACCTTAAATTTGCCATATCTAATTGGTGCAACAGTAATGCTGCCTGAATATTGCTCATGTTACATTTAAAACCTAAAAAATCTTTGTCGTATTGTCCATATACTTTTCCGTATCTCTCTGAAACGTCTTTTGTCAGGCCATGAGAACGAGCTTTTTTAAACCAAGCATAAATATCTTTATTGTTTGTCGCTATCGCCCCACCTTCGCCACAGGTTATATTTTTTGTGGCATAAAAACTAAAACAGGCAATATCACTAATCTGACCAGGCCCAATGTCATCTCTTTTGCCTTCCAAGCAATGAGCGGCATCTTCTATGATTCTAAGTTTATATTTATCCGCTATTTTTCTTATTTTCAGCATATCACACATGTGACCATATAGATGAACGAGCAAAATAGCCTTCGTTTTTTTGGTAATAGCTTTTTCAATTAAATCGGCGTTAATATTGCCCGTTGCAACTTCAACATCAACGAATACGGGCTTTGCGCCCACATATTCTATTGCATCTATGGTGGCCGTATAAGTTAATGGGGTTGTTATAACCTCATCGCCTTGGCCAATATTAAAATAGGACAACGACAGATGAAGAGCATCAGTACAACTCATTAGACCGATAGCATATTTTAGACCAAGATATTTGGCTAATTTTTCTTCAAAAAGAGCCACAGTTTCACCTGTGGTTAAAAAAAATCCTTTCAAAACTTTTATTAAATTTTTAATATCGATATCATCAATATTGTGTTTGTAAAATTCTATTTTCATTTTGCTTAATGAATTATTTTTTTGCCATCTTTGTTGGTTATGGGAATTTTTCTCATCCACAGTCTTTTTTCCCACCATTCTCGATTATTCCTATACCAATCAATGGTTTTTTCTAGTCCATCTTCAAAGGAAATTTCAGGTTGCCAATTTAAAAGTTTTTTTGCCTTTTCGATGTTTGCGGTATGACGAAAAACTTGCCCCGGTCTATCATCGGTATAGGTTATTAACGATTTTGGTTTTTTCATTTTTTCCACAATAATTTCGGCAATCGTTTTAATATCGACGCTTCTACCGGTTCCGATATTTATTGTTTGTCCTTTTAATTTTTCTATGTCTCCGTGAATTATCTTGTCTATGGCCCGACAAGTGTCTTCAACGTTAACCCAATCTCTTTGAGCGCTACCATCTCCATGAATAGTTAATGGTTCATCTAAAATACAACTCGTAATAAATCTTGGAATCAATTTTTCCAAATGTTGGTTTGGACCATAATTATTAAATGGTCTAACAATTATCACTGGAATATCATAGGTTGCCCAATACGAATAAACCAATCTGTCTGCACCGGTCTTGGCAGCAGCATAGGGACTCATCGGTAAAAGAGGATGTTTATCTTCCGACATTGTGTCTGTATTTGCCGTACCATAAACTTCAGAAGTGGAAATGTGGATAAATCTTTCAATTGTTTTTTTGTGTTTTGATACAGCGTTAGCAATCGAGTGTGTACCCAAAACATCTGTTTCAAAAAAAATCAAACTGTCGTAAATTGAACGAGCGACATGAGATTCTGCTGCAAAATGCACAATTATATTTGCCCTCGAAACCAATTCATCAACTAAATCATTGTTGCAAACATTACCATAAATAAACTCGAAACGTTCTTTATTTTGCATCATCTCCGAAGCGAAATTATCAACCCCTCCAGCATAAGTTAAACAATCTAAAACGATAATTTTGTAATCTGGATATTTTTTATAAATATATTTCGTAAAATTACTTCCTATAAAACCAGCTCCTCCTGTGATTAAAATTGTTTTCTGCATAATTTTAATTATTGGGGTTATTTATTAGTTTATTCTATATTATTTGCGTTAATTTTATTAAATTCTCGTTTTTTAAAAAATGACTTTGATTCTGGTCCACAATTAAATATTATATCAATAATCGATAAATGAGAAATAAATTCTTTGCCTAATTGCTTATAAGTTGGGTGTTGATAATTGTGGAAATAAACACTTATATTATTTTTTTCAAATTGTTCAATAGAAATATAATCTTCGGCGGCATTTCCCGTAAGATAATGATCTATGTTGAGCTTTTTGCAAAGCGCTATTAATCTATCTGATTTTTTGAGATTTTCGTCTACGTCCAATTGAGAAGAAAAAACTATTTTCCTTTCGATTCCCAAAACTTTATTTGCCCAAGCAATAATTGACATTAATAAATCAATTAAGAGTGGGGGGGTTTTAGATAATATCTCAAACAATTCTGGACTGTATTTTGAAAACCATTCTGTTTTGTTATATGCGTGTTTGATTGTTTCAATGTGATTTTTCTGCCAATCGAGACTATAGTCAATTAATGCTTTATTTATTTTCAAATCTTCTCGATGTATTCCTGCCGTTTTAACCGGAACAGTAAGCATATGTATTTTGTCGTTAAATTTAATCCTGTTTCGGCTTCGCCAATCTCTTTTTGTATATTGGACATCGTCATAAATCACAAAAACATCTGATTGGAACATCATGTCAAAAAAACCTATCCAAGGCAAATATCCTGGCTGTAAAATAACACCGGTCATAAATTATATTTTTTTTCCAAATCTTGATTCCTCTTTTTGGCCGCTGATGGTCTTACAGAGTTTAGATAATTATACTGCCAAGATTTATACTTCCAATCGTCACATTTCGCGCATAAAGGAATTTTTTCAAATTCCTTTTTTGCTGCCAATTCCCGCCATTGATTAAACTTAGGACTACCCCATACTTCTTTTATTGATTGCTGATTAATATCACCCATATAATAACCATCACCATCTTTAACGTCAAAATTACAAAAAGTAACCTTACCGTTACTTAAAATAACCATTCTTTCCCAGGGATAAGGACACCCAACCCTATTCTTTGGACTGAGATAAACTTCTTTGGAATATCTTTCTTCTTCCAATATGCCGTATGTCAACCATTTACGAATCATCACATTATCAACTTTTTTGGCCTCCCAAAATTCTTTCGCCTTCTGAACATCTACTCTGTCTGGCTGATCAATAATACTGACTACAACCTTTGTTAAACATTTAATCTTGTCACGATAATTGAGAATAAAGTCTATATTTTTAAGAAGGGTTTCGAATTTAAGACCGACTCTAATTTTTTCATATTCTTCTTTTGTGCCAGCATCAACAGAAAATTCTAGCATATCTATGCCGGCATCAAGCAAGGCCTTAGATTTCTCTGGGACAAGAAGAGATCCGTTGGTAATTATTCCAAAAACTAATCCTCTTTTTTTCCCCTCTAAAAGTACATCAAAAAGATGGGGGTTCATAAAGGGTTCACCAGTGCCAGTTATTCTAATGATTGTTTTTTCTTTTACGCATTCGTCAAAAATTTTAGTGAATAATTCTTGCGACATATATAAATTACCCTCTCTTTTTCTGAGATTATCGCGTCGAAATGCACAATGAACACAGTTGGAATTACAAATATTTGCAGCCGACAAAACAATCATTGGTGGAAATATTTCGTCCTCCGGTTTCTGAAATCCTATTTTTTCGGGATGATGTTGAATTTGATTATTCTTTTGATTCATGTTTTAATTTTTTACTTTATTATTCGGTTGGCTGATGAAATTCAGATAATCCGCATTGCCAATCGTTACATGTTCGGCAGAGTGGATTATTAAAGTCATTGTTCCAATGTTTCATCCTTCTGTTTTTTAATTCACCTAGCCAAATTTTTTCAATGGTAGTATTTTCTTCGTTCAAATTACCGGCATAATATTTCCCATCGTGATCAGAGTCACATTGGGGAACCATACCATTTTGATGAACGATAAAAGTTCTTATCAGCCAAGGACAAGGCATGTTTCTGTCTGATTGTGACAAAACAAGATCATCCGCCTTAAGAGCCGAACCCCAACCTAATTTTCTTCTGATTTTAACGATGGCTCCTTCTTTTAGCCAAAATTCCTTAAATATTTGTTCTTCGTGACGATTTTCATTCATAACTATAAATTGAACATGAATCTTCGGTTTTTTTAATCCCAGTTCCTTTTTTCTTTTGAGCATATAAAGAATATTTCTTTTGACTTTTTCGAAATCACCGCCACGCCTAATCTTATTATAGGCCTCTTGGGTTGCACCATCAATTCCGAAATAAATCTCATCCGGCTGAACCTCTAAAACTTTATCTATTAATTTTTCATTAAGCAAGGTGCCATTTGTATTAAAAATAACCTCTGGCACATTAAATTTTTTGGCAATGGCAATATAATCAATTGCTTTCTCGCCAATCATAAATAATTCACCCATTAATGGTATCCATAATTTAGTACCAACTTCTTGACCTTTTTCTCCAATTTCCCGACAAATTTTTTCAAATAATTTTATATCCATTGCCCCTCTCAATCCCGTCGCTTCACCCCCATATGGCTTCCTTGTTATTTTGTCCAAAGGACACATTATACAATTCAAATTACAACCATATACTACCTCGGCTACAACTTTTATGGGAAAATCCGTTTCTTTCAATGTGGATTTTACTTTTTCTAGGTCTAATTTTTGCATGTTTTTTTATTTAAGAATTAGTGAGTCGATAAACTTTACCCTTTTTAGTGGCGCTTCTTTTGCCTAAAATTATCCATCTAAACCAAAGACGAAAAATATCTTTCATAACGCTTAATATTGCCTTTGGCCTCGTTCCCTTTGACTCGCCAACTTTCCTGGGGATAAAACTTACCGACACTTCTTTTATGGACATATTATTCCAATAGGACTTAATTAAAGTTTCTGGAGCGACAAAGGGACTTTTTGCCTCGTGTTTGATGGATTGCACCCATTTAGTAGGATAAAAGGTTGAATTATGAAAATCAGACACGGGAACATTAAACAACGTTCTAACTAACAAATAATGGAATATAGAAATAATTGACTTTGAAACCGTATCTGAGCGCCTAATCAAATATTCTTTATTAAATAATTCAAATAATAAAACTAGAACTTTTAAAACTCTGGATTTTACTTGTATAGCGCTCCTTCTGGCCCCCAAGACAATGTCATATTCTCGCAAATATTCCAAAAATAATCTCAAATTTGAAATGTCGTAACTCCAATCAACTGTTTGCCAAAACAGAAACTCTTTTGTCGCCGCCTTAAATGCTCTTTGCTGACAGATGCCGACATCTCTATTTTTGTTGTTTCTAAATATTTTTAATTGAGAATTTTTTTCTTGAAATTTTTTAGCAATTTCGTAAGTTTTGTCAGTACTACCGTCATCAATTAAAATAATTTCATAGTTTTCTACTGTTGCATCCATTAGCTTGGTCGCTCTTTCTAGAAAATTTAAAATAGAACCTTCTTCGTTATATGCCCAAGAAAGCAATGAAACACTACGATCAAATTTTTTATCAATCGTTCCTATAGCGTGATTATCGTCGGAGGGATTATCTTTATAATTCATAGAGATTAAATTATATTATATTTTATAATATCATAATTTATTTTTTTTGCCAATATAAATACATAACAATACGTTATTTAATATCATAAAAATAAAAACCGGAACGTAGATGATGATCATAATTCCGGTTTGAACCTATTCGATTTTTTTAAATTTAGGAAAATACGTTGCTTCTTTTTCGTTTTGCGGAAAGGGTTTTAAGGAACTATTGTTTTTTAATTTCGACACTAATTCTTGGGTTAATTCGGCCGTTAAAATGGCGAGTTTTTTTCTTAATGTTTCTTCCGTATCGGTTTCTTCTATTAAAATTTCTTTTTGCATTAAAATATCGCCAGCATCAACTTTTTCACTCAACAAATGAGCGGTAATTCCCGTCTTTTTTTCTTTGTTAAACAATACCCAAGAAATGGGTGCTGGTCCTCGATATTTCGGCAAAAGAGAAGGATGAAAATTTATCCCCAAAGAGACCATGGAAAGAATTTCGTTGGGAATAATCTTGTGAAAAGTCGCGACCAACAACAATTCCGGAGATTCTTTTCTGATAATTTCTTTCACGAGGTTCCAATTAAATTCCTCGTATACCTTAACCCCTTTTTCGGTTGCATATTGAGCAATGTTTTTTTCCGGATAATACGGATAAGGACCGACTTCCTTTCTTGTCAAAAGAGCAACAACCTCACAGGACTCTTGCAAAAGGACATCCAGCACTCCGTTACCAAACCCAGTTAAAGCCAAAAGCAGAATACGCATATTATTATCCTCCTTATTATTGAATCAATGCTAACACACAGTTAAACTTTTTGTCAATTAATCTTATAAATTTTTTGAATAATAAATTTATCTTTTAACCGAGATCAGGGTTTTTAGACCATTCCAATACATTTTTATTTTTGAAAACTTAAAGCGTTTCAATTCGCTAAAAATAAAGGTTGGTCGAAGATAAAATTTCTTCATTGCCTTGGTTTGCAGGGCCATTAATTGCTTTTTAGTCAAATCGTCTGGTACATAAACTGGTTCACCGCCGGTATAGGTGGGATAGGAAGTAAAATCGGACCAGTCTTTAAACTTTATTTTGCCCTGCCGAAGCAATGTTTCGTGAAACTCACAACCAGGATAGGGAACAAATATATTTAAAATTGCATACCTAACATTCAGTTCAACGGTAAAGTCAATTGTTCTTTCGATATCAGCAACCGTTTCTGTTGGCAGGCCGATCATAAACATTCCGTCGACCTCCAAACCTGCCCGCTTCGCCATCTTAACCGCCTTTCTAACATCATCAGTAGTAAATCTTTTGTGACACAATTCTAGAATACGATCTGTTCCTGACTCAATACCAAAAATTACCCGATGACAACCAGCTTTTTTCATTGTGTCTAACATTTCTTGATCTAACGGTTTAACTCTTAATTCGGTCTGCCATTTAATTTTATTGCCCAATCCACGATTAATGATTTCTTGACAAAGTGCCATGCCATGTTCTTTGATTAACGGAAAAGCTAAGTCTAGAAAAATAAAAACTGTGGTTCCATATTTTTTATTGAGAAACTCTATTTCATCTACTACGTTCTTGGGACTACGCATTCGATATTTACTGCCCAAACTTTTATCAGTAGAAGAAGAACAAAAAGCACAAACAAATGGGCAACCGCGACTAGCTACAATAAATAAATCCTTTTCGCCAGGAGCCATTTCGGTTCGAGGATCAGTTTTATAATCGTCTAAAGGAAAAATATCCCAAGCCGGAAAAGGTAAATCGTCCAGATTTTCTATAAATGGACGTTGTTCGTTATGGACAACCCGCCCATTATTATCTAAATAGGACAAGCCTTTAATTCCAGTCATCGGCTTATTGTCTCTTAGTGCCTGGGTCAGTTCAAGCATAGTATATTCCCCTTCTCGATGAATAATATAATCGGCATGATTATTTTTTAACAAATCTTCAGCGAATAAAGATGCATGCATGTTGCCCATTACAATTTTTATTTGAGGAAACTCCTTGCGAATTTTTTCAACTATTTTTACAACAATATCGGCAGCAGTTGTTAAAAGAGAAATACCGATTATGTTTGGTTTTTCTTCCGCTAAAACTTTCATGATTCCGACCAAGTCTAATTGTTTAACATAGGCGTCTGTTGCTACCACCTCAAAACCACCTTTTCGTAGAACGGCGGCAATATAAGCCAAGCCAATTGATGGGCTGGGATCAGAAAAATCTTTTAAATCGCCATAAGACGAATCTAGGCTAGCGGGAGGTATTAAAAGTAATATTTTCATGGTTTTTGATACATAAAAACGGCAAATCGATAAGGAAAACTACCCTTGACGTTATTTTGAATTAATTCTAAATTATATTTGCTCAATAAATTATTCAAATCTTTTAATTTTCTTGTATATTTTCCACGATCAAGTTTAAAAAGTAAATAGCCTAAAAAATTTTTCTTAGAAGGGAAAATCGCATCGATAATTAAAATTTTTCCATTATTTTTGCAAACTCTTTTCATCTCATTTATTGCCATTTTGATATTTTCATCGGAAAGGTGGTGAAACAAGCTAACGTTAAAAATAAAATCAAAAGTATTGTCGGGAAATTTTAAATCAGTTGCGTCCATAGTGTCGAAGTTTCCATTATAATTACTTTTGGCATAATTTATGTAATCCTTGTTTATATCAACGCCATAATAATTTTTTGAAAACAATTTTGCATATTTACCCGTACCACAACCAACATCCAACAACAAATCGTCTTCTTTTGGTTTTATTAACCCCCCCAAACAATTTAAACACGATTTATTGCCCAAAGATAATGTTTTTTCAATAAAATTATAAATTTTGGGTTTTTCTAAAAATTTGTAAAAATTCATACGTTAGATATTTTGTTTTTTTGCAAACAACGACTTTAGTTCTAATAATCCACCAACCAAACTTAATAATAAACAAATTAAACCAACAAGTAAAGACAAGGCCATTGCTGATTCCTTTCCCGTCCCGATTAATCCTAAAAAATAGACAAAAAATCCTTCTCTGATCCCAAAACCAGCAAAAGTAATTGGGGCAATGATCAATGCAAATGTCGTTAAACAATTAACCGCAAAAATATTAATGAAAGAAATATTAACGCCCAATGCCAAAGCGACGAGATAAACACAAAAAGCATTAATAAGATAAATTAAAATTCCCATTAATATGGCGAAGATTAATAACCTTAAATTTTTAGAATATGTGTTTATCGCTCCAAAGATTTTTTCCAAAAAACTTTCAATTTTGGGAAAAAATCTTTTGATAAATTTTGATAAACAACTAAAAACCGCCCTTGAAAAGAATAAAAAAACAAAAATTAATAACAATAAGACGACAGAAAATAATGTTGTTGTTGAGCGATATGGGAATTTGTTTAATTGAAAAATGAAAATTACGATTAAAATAATTGAAATTAAGAGTCCTATAAATCCCGTTATTCTGTCCATTAAAATTGAATTCAAAATTGTTTTTCTGTCTTCGGAAGATCTAAAAACCTTATAACCCTTAACTAGATCCCCCGCGACAATACCGCCGGGCATAATTGTTGCATAAAACAATCCGATAAAATTAAATTTTAAAAAGAATTTAAAATTTATTTTAGTTCCAAAAAAATTAACAAGTTTTTGCCATTTTAGCGTGCTAATTAAAAATTGTAACAAGTATATCAAAAAAGCCAAAACCACATATCCATAATTTATCTTCGAAAAAATCAATAAGAAACTCTTAAAATCTATTTTTAGAAAAATAAAATATAAAACCAAAAAAGTTATAATAATTTTTAAAAATAAATAGAAAAACTTTTTAAAAACAATATTTATATTAATTTTCATATATTTTTACATATTCATCGACCATATTTTTCCAATCCATCTTTTGAGCAAATTTCTTGCCATTTTCTCCCATTTTTTTGGCCAATTCTGGGTTATCTAATAATTTTAAAATCGCTTCGGCGGTTTTTTGCACGTCGTTTTGCGGAACCAGAATTCCGGTTTCTCCATCAATAATCGCGTCTTCTGCGCCCGAACCATAGGCACCAACAACTGGCCTCCCGCACGCTCCTGCTTCTAGATATACCAAACCAAATCCTTCAAAATCATTATCGTTAATGGTAACCGAAGTCAATAAAAAAATGTTTGATTTGTAGTACAATTTAATCAATTCTTTGTCAGATAAATTTTGTAAGAATTCAATATTTTTCTCTAGGTTTAAGTTTTTTACTAAATCGGTATATATTTTTTGTGGTTTTCCGCCAACAATATAATATTTAATATTGGGATATTTTTTCTTAACTTCGGCTATTGCGGGAATCGAAATATGGTATCCTTTGCGAGGTTTTAATGCACCAACACTGAGCAAACTAAGTGTTTCTAGTTCGATTTTTTCGGAAATTTGAAATTTATTATAATCAACCCCATTGTTTATAACTATTGTGTTGTTAAGTTTTATTCTTTTTAAAACTTGTTTCTCGGTAAATTTACTTACACAAAAAATCTTTTTTGCCTTTTTATATACTCGTTTTACTAAGAATTTTGTTTTTAGATTATCTAGTGGCAAAACGCCGTATGTCCCATGTATCGTGAAAAAAAGCGGTTTTTTCACAAATGGCAACCAACTAAGCAAAATGCTATATGGATAATCGGAAAAATAATGAATCATGTCTGCTTTCAAAAAATACGGCAATAATTTAATGTTACACCAAAAATAAACAAAGGGATTGGTAATTTTATTTAAACCTGGAAGATCGTGAATTTTTAAGTTTATATCGTCTAATTCGTGTTCATACCTATTTGGGCGTTTTGAGGTAAAAACGGTAATTTCAAAATGACGACTAAATTTTTTTATTAGGTCTACGGCATAACGTCCTCTCCCTTCGTCTACAGAAATTGATGTTGTTAAAATTAAGAGTTTTTTCATGTTTTTATTAAAAATTTAAATAACTTTGAATAAAAATTTGGATTCAAAAAATACCATTTACCCCATTTATATTTATACTTATAATGCCACCGATATATTCTTGCTAACCAAGGGGGTTGTGCAACTCCAACCCTTCCCATGTACTTATCCAGATTTTCCCAATCAATGTTCTTACCTTCTTGTTTGACTAGCATACTATATAATTCTGTTTCGAAATAAGGAATCGGCAGATTTGGAGCGCACATTGTTTCTAATTTATTATCTGCTAAAAATTTTTCGGTTTCTGCGATAGTTTCTTTGGTTTCTCCGGGTAAATTTAAAATTGAATAAATACCGATATTAATCTCATATTTCCTACAAATATCTACAGCTTTTTGGACATCGTTAACTTTAATATTTTTCTTACAAATATCTAATAATTTCTGTGATCCGGTTTCAAATCCTATATTAATCCTAACACAACCAGCTTTTTCCATTTTTTCAATTAATTCATCTGATAAATCGTTTGCCCTGGCATTACAACCCCACTTAATGTCGAGTTTATTCTCTAAAATTAAATCACATATTTTTTTTACTCTTTCTTTATCAATCGTAAATTCCCAGTCTTGAAAATAGACCCCTTTAATATTAAATTCTTTCACTAAGTATTTTATTTCGGCGACCACATTTTCTGGGCTACGAACGACATAAAAGTCTTTCATCATCACCTTTAAACAATAAATACAATTAAATGGACATCCGCGCGAAGACATAATTATAGAAAATGGCTTTGGAACATCAGAGCAAGTATAAGAATATTTGTCCATCGGTAATAAATCGTAAGCAGGCAATGGCAAACCGTCTAAATCTTTATTCCTCTCGGCATCAGGATTATTAATTACCTTATCGTCTCCAAGAAAAGATATTCCTTTAACTTGAGAAGTGTCGCTTTTAGAAGATATGGCATTGACTAAATTTAGAACTGTTAATTCTGGTTCATTTCTTACCACAAAACTGACCTTGGTTTTTGCTAGTAACCAATCCGGCATTACTGTTCCATGCGATCCGGTAAGAATAATATTGGGAATATTTAAATTATTAATTATCGAAATAAGATTTTCTATTAAAAATTTAATATGCGCATGCGATGGGACCTCCCAGCGGTCAATTGGCGTTGAAGTCAAAATTAAAATTTCGGGATTAAATTTTTTAATTTCATTTATGGTGTCTTTTGGTTCGATATTTAATGCGTTGGCATCTAATAATTTAACCTCATGATTCTGACGGAGAAGACTAGCAATGTAAGCCAACTCCAAGGGCTGACGCTTACGCGACAGTTTGCTTAATTCCCCAGTGAATAAGAATGGATTTAATATAAAAATTTTCATAAATATTTTTTACACCAAATCTGCAATGTAATTAATGCCCAAATTAAATTGAGATTATATTTCCTTTTTTCAATATGATCGTCAAACATTTTTTTAATACCATCGAAATCAAAATACTTTTTGTTTTCTGGAATATAGTTTGGCGACAAAACCTCTTTAGCTTTTTGATTTAGACCCTCTCTCAACCATTGCGACGCTGGCGTCATCCAAACTTTTTTCTTTTCAGATTTTAATATGTGTTCCGGTAGATATTTTTTCATTGCTTCAATAAAAATTACTTTTCCTTGGTTTTTGTTCAACATTTTATATTTACTGGGAATTTTCACGGACAGTTCGACTAGTTGATGGTCTAATATTGGAACCCTCTCCTCTAGCCCCGTTGCCATAGTCATTTTATCGGAACGCATTAAAGATTCATCTGATAACCAGGTTTTCAAATCGGCCAACATAAATTGATTTGTATAATTTAATTTACTATTTCTAAAATAATTTTTCTTGAATAAATTTTTAGTATTTTTAATAGAACCCATGTCTTGATTTAAAATTTTAGCAATTTCTTTTTCTTTTTGTGACATAAATTTTAAATAAATCTTCGTTTTCAAAAATGGAAAAAATCTTATAAATTTATATTTATCTAAAAAGTAACTGTAATAATATCTTTTATATCCACCAAATAATTCATCTCCTCCGTCACCACCCAAGACAACCGCAACATGTTTTTTCGCCTCTTCGGCGAGAAGCATTGTGGCAATTTGTGTTGGTTCGGCTACTGGTTCGTCCATTTGATAAATAACTTTTTCTAAATTATTTAAAATGTCTCCGCTCTTTATTATTAATTCGTGATGTTCGGTATCGTAAAATTTACTTGTTTCTTTCGCTAATTTTAAGTCGGCATTAAATTTGTTCATCGGGTCGTCAATATCAAATCCCACAGAAAATGTTTTAACGGACGTCTGCATTAATTCTTTTGCGATTCCTAAAACGCTTGTTGAGTCAATTCCTCCGCTCAAAAACACCCCTACGGGCCTATCGGATATAAGTTGTCCCTGAACAGATTTCTTCATTAAATCTTGGATTTTTTCAATTATTTCTTGTTTCGATTTAATTTCCTTAAAATCGATTATATCCCAGTATTTTTGGATTTTGGGCTTAGGACCCTGCCTGCCGGCAGACAGGTTTTGAGTTTCAAGCGGAACCTTGAGATAGTGTGCCTGTGGAAGCTTGTAAATGCCCTTAAACATCGTTAATGGTGCTGGAACGTACATAAGTCGGAAATAGTGATTAAGTGCTTCTGGGTCAATTTCTCGCTTTATATCGTGTTCCAAAATCGCCTTGATTTCAGACGAAAAAATGAATTTTGAACCATTGTTGTAATAATATAACGGCTTTACTCCAACCCTGTCACGTGCCAAAAACAATTCCTTGTTTTTGATGTTGTAAATTGCAAAAGCAAAAATTCCGTTTAACAGCTCCAAACACTTTTCTTCCTTCTCTTCATATAGGTGAAGCACAACCTCTGTGTCTGTCTGGGAAATAAATTTGTGGCCATTTTTTTCTAGGTTCTTTTTCAATTCTTGAAAATTATAGATTTCACCATTAAATATAATACATATTGATTTGTCCTCGTTAAACATCGGCTGTTTCCCGTTCTCAGACAAATCAATAATCGACAATCTCCTGTGCCCCAATGAAATATTTTCGTCGACATAAAAACCTTCACCATCTGGACCGCGATGTTTAATTTTTTCGTTCATCTTCCGAATTAAATTCTGGCTGTCGTTATTATAATTTATAAAACCATTTATTCCACACATTTTCCATTATACCGATATGCCGATTTTATGCCGATTTAGCTGATTGCCGATACGCTTTAATCCGCAATCCGTAGGTCTGCATTATTTCCGCATATCCGCATCATCTATAAAGTTGATTATCTTTTTAGCACGGTTGTCCCATGTATATTGTTGAACGTCTTGAAATGCTTGTTCGGATATTTTTTTTGATAATTCTGTATCGTTAAGTGCTTTTTTGATACCAATTGCCATTGATTCAGGATTATCGGGTTCGACAAAAATGCAATTTGCTTGCCCTGAGCCTGTCGAAGGGTCATTTAAAACCTCTTTAAACGAAGAAAGATTCGATGCCACAATCGGATTTTTTGATGTCATATACTCAAACATTTTCATTGGCGAGGTGTGTGCACTCGATGTTTCTGAACCATTGGTACCAGTCAAAACCAGACAGTCGGCCGATTTTAAATAGTATGGCATTAAAGAATAATCTTTGTGGCCTACAACTAAAACGTTTTTTAGATTGTTCTTTTCAACAAATTTTTTGAAATCCGATAAGTACCATTTTATTCCGCCAACGACAACGATCAGACAGTTATCTTCTAAAAATCTAGATGCTAGTGCTAGGGTTTCTACTCCCTTCCATTTATACAAATGTCCAGTATATAGAATTATTTTTTTGCCGTTGGGCAAACCTAACTTTTCTCGACATTCTTCTTTTGTTTTTTGAACATTAAAATCATTTAAATCAATTGCGTCCCCAGCAATCATAATTTTTTTTTCCTTAACCCCCCTTTTCACTAAATCTCTTTTCAGCCCCTCGGTAATGACAATTATTTTTTTAACCCTATTTAATATGAATTTGAATAAACTCTTGTGCATTTGGTGAATTTCTATAACAATATTACGTTTAAATAGGGAAAGGAAGAACAAGCTAAATCTGTCTCGAGAATAAATAATGTCTATTCTTTTAAGTGCGGTGTAAAAAAATGCTGAAATTGCGAATGAAATCGCTTGAATTAAAAATGAAACTGGCCCTAAATATTTGTTTAATGGGGTTAAGTCCAGGCAAAACAATTTCTTAATTTTAAAATTTTTATCGACTCGATAATATTCAAACGGATCCTTTTTCCCTAATTCGGAGATAGAAAACTTTTTCGGCACAATTAACTCCAATTCCATGCCTTGCCCGGAGAATGCTTCACACATTTTCATGATCTGAAGTCCATGCGCCATTTCGGTTGGTATACGAACGTTTGCAATGTATAAAATTTTCATTGTCTTTTCAAATAATTAATTCCTGTTTTTATTAATTCTTTTAATTCGCCGACGGATCTTGTCTTTCTTAATTTCCTGAAACCCTTTTTTATGGCACTACCCCTGATTCCTAGTTCTCTTGTCATAATTGCTTTTATTTTCTCTAATTCTGCGCCTGGCCATTCCATATAAAATAATGATGAATCGGTGCCGGCAACTTTATATTTCGGCGATTGATAGGGACCATTCCAAGAAAAATCTTTCGGCATTAAGTTTTTTTGTTTCGCCATTATTTCTAGTTCTGTTCCGGGATAAATTACCGTAAAACCGTATGCCGCAGAACAATTTTTAACATTATTAATCCATTTCATTAATTCAATTGTTTGTTTTAAGTCATCTAGGGTTTCTTCGGGTAAATTTACCATAAAATTTGTTAACACTTTCATGCCAACTTCTGATGACCATTGAACCGCATTCTTCACCTGTTCAATAGTAATGTTTTTCTTAATAATTTTTAAAATTCTTGGACTCCCCGACTCAACCCCAAAACTAATTCTTATACAGCCCGCTTTTTTCATTAAATCCAATAATGCCTTGTCAACCGTGTTTACTCTTGCGCGTGCATACCAAACAATATCTAATTTTCTATTAATAATTTCGTTACAAATTGCCACTGCATGGTCTCTGACCATGGTAAGAGTGTCGTCCCAAAAATCAAAACCCTTATAGCCGTAAGTTTTGTGCAAAAATTCTACTTCATCAATAAACTTTTTAGGGTCCATTAATCTTAATCCACTTCGAGAATTCGAACAATAGACACAATTATTGGGACATCCTCTAGCGCTCATCACTCCCACAGAGCGAATATTCGTTCCATCAATTGGCTTATTATAAAGCTTCAAATCAAATAAGTGCCAAGCTGGTGATGGTAAGTCGTTAAGGTTTTCGATTAAATCAAAGTTTGGCTTTTCAATAACTTCGTTTTTTTGATTTCGATAAACCAATCCAGAAACGACACTAAAATCGCCTTTGGATTCTAATGTATCTAAAAATTTCACGATTGATTTTTCTGCCTCTCCTTTTATAATACAATCTATTTCTGGCACCAGTTCTAAAGCATTTTTAGCGGTCAATGAGAAGTGTGGACCACCCATTAAAACAATAACTTCTTTGTTTCTTTTTTTAATTTCTTTCGCAAAATCAATTGCCTTAAACCGATTATCGGTAATCGCATGTACACCAATTACGTCTGGTTTCTTTTTTAGTATTTTTTCTGCCGCGTCAGACGCGGTTAATCCGTAGGTATGGGCATCGAAAATTTCAACCTGATGATGACTAAATTTCCCAACATAACCAGCAATATAACCAATACCCAAAAATGGCACACCTTTTCTTTCAAGGTCTCCTTCTGCGCGAGGGCTGGTTGTTAAAATTAATTTCATTTAAATATACTTATAAATTTATCCATCACAACGTCCATTGAATATTCTTTAACTTTTTCCAATTCTTCTTTTTGAAAACTTTTATATGTTTCTGGCTCAGATAAGAGTGATTCTATTTTATGTGCAAATAATTCGACATCACCGGATTTAACCAAAAATCTTTGAGCCGTCTCCGGAGAAAGCTCTCTTATTGCCCCAATATCAAACGCCACATATGGGACCCCCATCGCCATTGGCTCTAACAAGCTCATTGGAAATCCTTCTTCCATTGACGGTAAAATAAATAAATCTGCTTTTTTGTAATACTCAACGATGTCTTTGTTGGGAACGAAACCAATAAATTCAATATAATTTTCTAGGTTGTTTTCTTTTATTTCCCCTAACAATTGTTCTCTGTATGGCCCATCGCCAACGACAATAAGTTTAAAATTGAAGGTTAAATGTTCAAAGCCAATTAAGTGCTTTACAATTGGAACAAGCACATCAGCACCCTTGCGCTTGGAAAGCCAATGAACAAATAGAATCGTTTTTGTCTCTTGTGTCTTGTCTTTTGCCTGCCTCGCCGGTAGACGGGTTTCTTGTCGTGAAAATCTTTCAAGGTTTATCTTATTGGGCATGACAATTATTTTTTCTGGTCTTAAATTGTAATGTTTAGCATAACCATCTTTCATTGTTTCTCCTCCGGTAATTAAAAAGTGAGATAATTTTAAACTTAAGGAAATACCCAATTTCGATAGTGTTCTTGGTTTAAAAAGCCAATTCATGGCGCAGTTCCAATAATACGATCTTCCTCCAAGAATCCTGGTAACAATTCCGGCATTAACGGCACTAATATAACAGTAGTGAGTATAGAAATTTTTATATCCACGTTTTCTTAATTTAAAGATAAGAATAAAATTTTCTAAAAACCTTAGAGGCAAAAATTTAAACCTTTGAATATAAAATCCGCTACCTAGTTTTATTTCTTTACTTTTAGATCTCTCGGCAACTACAAAAACATCCATCTTTTCGGATAATTTCTCTATGAATTCATACAAATGATAAAAATGAGATACGTTGTTTTCGTTGTATTCAGGAAGTATGTAACAAAGCTTGATACGTTCTTGCATAATTTTCAATTACTTTTTTTCGCTCAAATTGTTGAACTGTTTTATGACCATTTTCAGCAATTTTATTTCTTAGGTTGTCGTCCTTTAATAATAACATTATTTTATTAGTAATATCCTTAACGTTCCAATCAATAAATATACCATTTTCATTGTTATTGATAATGTTCAACATTATTCCAACTCTGCTTGTTAACACTGGCACCTTACAAGCCATTGCCTCCAGCGTTACTCTCGGCCCGCCCTCATTAAAAGACGGCATCACCATCAATTTCGATTGATTATAAATATCCGCCAACTCTTTTGTTCCCTTAACCCACCCAATAAGATCTATGTTGTTTTTTAAATCATTGTTTTTAATGTAATTTTTAATCTTATTCTCTAGTGGTCCAGATCCGGTTATGGCGAGTTTGACATTTGGCATTTGGATTTTGACATTTCTTATTGCTCGCAGCAATAAATTAATTCCCTTGTTTTTAACTAGTCTTCCAGAAAAAACAATGTCATATTTTTTGGGTTTACCCTGAGCGAAGTCGAAGGGCTTAAAAATTTCGAAATCAATGTAAAAAGCGGGAATATATTTTATTTTTTCTTTATCAACCCCACGTTTAATTAAAAATTCCGAAACTTGTGTTTGATTTATGGTTCTAATTGCTTTTGCTTTCTTGGTAATTTTTTTAACAAACAGTCTTGTTAAAATTTTATAAAACCATTCCTTAAAATTTCCCGCTTTAGGGTAACCCGTAACGTGCATTATTTCTGATGTGTATGGTGTTTTGATTCTATTGTGCAACCACAACCCTCCAATATCATTATAAAACGGCGGATAACTATGCACCGTAAACAGGTCGAATTTTTGCTGTTTAAAAATTTCTTTTCCTTTTTTAAAAATAAACCATGGCTGAAAAATGAGTGGCAAATTTGATGAATGAATAAATACGTTTCCAAAAATGTTTTGGATTTTGGATTTTGGATTTTGGATTTTCGGAGTAATAATATCGATACGCTCCCAATGTCGAGAAAATTCTTCGAGCATATAATAAAACGGTCCCTTTTTGCCACTCGCCAATGCTCTGTCTCCTGTAATCATTAAAAGTCGCATAATATTTTTTTTGTTTCATTAATCATTCTTTCCAATTTGAATTTCTCTAATGTTTTATACCCATTTTCGATAAATTTTTTCCTTAGAACTTCGTCTTTCCATAATCTTAAAATCGCATTTTTCAATTGCTGTTTATTGTTGTATTCTATCAATAATCCGTTTTCTTCATTTCGAATAACCTCTGGATTGCCACAAACATTTGTGGTAATTATTGGCAAACCACAAGCCATCGCCTCTAAAAGTAGGTGTGATAACCCCTCGTATCCGGTGTTGAGGACAAATATATCGCTGCCCTTAAAACGGGCCATTAGCTCTTTGTGGGGCATTTTTGTTTCGATCATTAATTTAAAATTTGAATTTTCTTTTAATAGGTCTGGTAAAATTTCTTTTAAAGTATTAAATCCTTTCCACGGCTCTGGTCTGCCAGCAGAAATAATTATGTCCCCCTCTAATTGCTCAGGAATAACGTTTTCTACACCCTTAAACGCGTTATAAATAACATTTATTTTGTCGGCATTAATTCTCCAACCAATTACTATCTTTTTTAGATATTCACTAGGAACGATTACTTTGTTGGCACCATTAACAACTCTTCTCTGAATTTTTCTTCTTAGTTCCGTTTTCCAGTCATATTTTTTGTTCTGAAACTCGTCAATAAGATCACTTCCCGAGGACTGATTTTGATACTGTTCCCAAGCATAATCACCAACAATTTTGACAATAAATTTTTTGTGTAAAATTTTAGCAACCAACATTGCTGGCAAACCAGCCGCTAGCGGACCCTGTGCATAGATAACGTCAGCTTTTTTGGCTAATTTAAGCAGGTTTTTAAAATAGTTAAAATATCGTTTTAACGTGTTTTGTTTTCGTAATATTCTAATTGTTTTGAATTTCTCGTCTTTATCGTTTTCTTCATATTTGTCACTGTAACAAATTAAACTAATTTTAATTTCTTGATCATTAAATTCTCTCGCAATTAATTGCGAATATGTTGCTGGTCCACCGCTGTCCGGTGGATATATGCCCGATGCAATTATAATCTTCATATAAATATATTATGCGAATCTACGAATTAATATTCGAATCTACGAATACATGTTTTTTTCTACCCACCCAGGACATTGCTAATTCATAGGCTACAAACAACACCACGACATAAAACAAATCACCGATCAAGGTTCCTTTAAAGAATGGGATTGCCATGGCAAAGCATTGACCCAGACCGGCCAAAGTGTGTGGATACCAATTATAAAAGACCCAAACTGCAAAATTAGTAATTATGAAAAACGACACAGACCCTAAAAGTGCGCCACCAATTATCGTGCCAACGTTTTTGTGTTTTTTAACAAACAACCCAATCAAGCCAACAAGAATAAAACTTAAATACACTCCCGCCATCAACTTGATGTCGTAAAAACCGATAAAATAATCACTAATCAGCATCGCCAAAACCGGAAGCACTAGTGCATATTTCTTGTTAAGATAAACTCCTCCAAACAAAGCCATGGCTGCGATTGGCGCAAAGTTCGGAAAATGAGGTGCAAATCTCAATACTGCGCCCAAAACAATAAAAATGATAGCTAACCACGAAATAATTTTTTTCATACGCCTGCCCGCCTATTTACACTTTGTGCTTATGGCGGGTTTCTACTTATTGATTATTATTAATCGCTTTTTACCTTGATGTTTGACTTATAATGATATATACTTGGAATTAACAGGTTTTATGTATTTTACGTTTCCACAATTCAAAAAATTTCCATCCAAGTTGTTTTTCAGAAGATTCTCTGAAAATTTTTTATTAAAAAAGATAAACGATATTTTTCCAAATTTTAATGTTGTTTTTACCGATTCTGGACGTTCTGCGTTTCAGCTTGCCATAGAATTGCTGAATTTGCGCAACACAGAAATGATATTGCCCGCATATATTTGTGACGTCTTTAGGCCAATCCTTAAACATTATAATATTAAGCCAATACACATAGACACCGATCTTAAAACTTTCCAGGCCGACTTAACCGACATTGAGTCACAAATTACTTCTAACACAAAATCGATTTTAATTTGTCATACCTATGGATTGCCGGTAGAAATGGATTATGTTTTGAAGATTGCGAAGAATTATAATTTAAAAATCATCGAAGACTGTGCTCATGTTTGGCCATCTAAAATACAGGGTGATTGTGCATTTTTTAGCTTTATGAAATTGTTTCCTGTTGTAAATAGCGGAATGTTTATATCTAGGGAACCCTTAAATCGTGACCTCAAAAAATACAAACAACAATTTTTAAACAAAATCAAATTATTAAGATTACATCCCGTGCCTGCTAACTTGTCGGAAAAATTCAGACCAAAGGAAAAACTCACAGAGAGGCAATGCAAAATGCCAGAAGGAGCTTCTAAAATCTCATTGAAAATTGTAAATTTTTGTTTAGATAGTTTTAAGGGGCAGGAAAAAAGACGAATTGAACTAGCTAAGTATTTTCAACACAAGTTAACGGATTTAAAATTTGAGATTCAGGAAGATAAAGAAAATACTTTCACTTACTTGTCTGCTCTTGTTCCTGAAAATATTGATCGCGACAAATTATTCTGTGGCCTTAAGAAACATAACGTTTTTTGCTCAAGAATCTGGCAAGACCCCTTATTGAGACAACTTCCTAATACATCTATGGTTGCTAGTCGTATTATTAATTTTCCACTACAGGACTGGTACAACAAAAAGGATATTGATAAAATTATAAACGGTATTTTATTAACATTGAACTCACTTTCTGAACAAGAAAATTAGGTAATAAAGCAAATAAATTTCTGAGCTTTGACGAACGTAGTTTCTCAGGGCTTTTTTCATTTTCTAATACGATTATCGGATATTCTTTTCCTCCCCAACCAGATTTAAATGTATAAAGAGGTGAATCTTTCGGAGTGGCGCCGAAATCAAAAATCACATCTCTACCGATTAAACTTTTTATTTTATCCCAAAGAATTAAATAATTGACCCTCATATTTCTGTGTTTATAGTCGGATGCACTTAAAAAATAATGAACAAACCCACAATATTCGACGAATAAACTCCCTCCTATGATTTTATCCCTATAAAAGGCCAATAACAGCTCATTAGACGGGTTTTGACACAAAAACTGGACTACTCGCCATGGATACGGAATTGTTTTTTTACGCTTCAAATTGGCAACGTATAGGTTGTAAAATCTTTTCAGTTCTTTTGGGCTCTTACATTTCCTAATCACCAAGCCTTGATCTTGCGCGCGTTTAATCTCGTGTTTCAATGTTTTCCTAAAAGAATCCCAAATCTCTTGCTCTGATTTATTTTTAAGACCCTCTATCCAATGAGTTGATGTATCGGAGGTCTCACCTCCGACATTTATCGCCGGGTGAATTTTTATCTTAAGGGAGTCAAACTCCCCTTTCGTATTCTCGTTAAATTCATTGAATACATCTTTTTTGAACTCTTCCAAATTAATGTTTTCTCCCAACGGGCCGCCATATTCACAGAATGGTAAAGAAATTAACTTATCCTTGCCAAAGACTTTAAGTCTGGCCAAGGATAATATTGCTTCGTTGTTATATTTATAATATTCATACTTCAACCATTTAAATTGTTTTTCTAAAAATTCATGCCATTCTGGTTCATGAAAAAATGTTTTAAATTTAACCTTATCTAATAATTCCTTATATTGATTTCTGGTTATTTTTGTAAAATTCATAAATTTGTTCTCCGGATTTGAATTCGTAGCCAATCTCTTTTAAAAATTTCATTATTTCGTCTAATTGTTTCAAAAATTCTTTGCCACTATTTTTGGATCCCCTTCCTTGGAATTTTGTGCCGTCCCAAGAATGCATACTTAAACTGACAAAATTCGGTTTTCTGAGTTTAAAAATAGATTTAAAAAACTTAACATCTAATTTGCGCAACCACGTCCCAACAAACGGCACACTAAACGGAGCTGGACTCTCTGGTATTTCAAGCAACATACCACCAACACTCTTCTTTTTATAATTTTTCTCACTTGGAAAATAAGGAGCTATTGGCGCTCTGCCAAGATATCCAGAATATGCCCTAAAACTCCAAGGGTAGCGAGGAAAAACACTTGAATCATAGATAAATCCATATCTTGATAAAATCGGAAATTGTTTATTGTCAATTATGTTTCTCGGAGCCCTAAATCCTTTTGGTAATGTTTTGAAAATATTTTTATGAAGATTAACAAAATTTTTAATTTGTCTTTCTCTCTCGATTAAATCGATTTTATTTAATTGGTTATGAAAATAGTTGTGACAACCAATCTCAAAATCTTTTGCCCATTTTTTTACTAAATCCGGAGAATATTCCAAAACTTCACCAGTTACAAAAAGTGTTGCCGAAGCGTTATGTTTCTTAAAAACATTTAGAATATTATCTAAATTATCAACTCCTTCAAATGGTTGATTCTTTTGATTTTCGCGTTTCTCAACATCGATTGATAAAAAACAAGTCTTGCCGGTTGCTTGATCGCTTCGCTTGTTTGAAGTGTCTGAAACGCTTGATCGCTTCGCTTGTTTGAAAATATTGAACATATTAATTGTCCGTCATTAGAGATTTCTTAAATGCCTGAGATTTAAAATATAATTCATCTAACTTGGGTAAAACCTTTTCAAAATCGTCCCGTAAAATATAATCTAATTTTTCAGCCAAAATCAAACACGCTTTAACTTCCAATAGAGAACCTATGCTCTGACTCATAAATTTAGCGAAGTCCTTTTTTGTGCTTTTGCCACTACCTTCGGCGATATTCAATACAATCGAAATAACCGCTCTTTTAATCTGTGATATTAAACCAAATAATTCTTCTCTTGGGAATTTTTTAACCAATTTATAAATTTCTAATACAAAATTATTGGCCAAATGATATATGTCTAGGTTTTCAAAATTGTATTTTTTGTACATAGGATTAATATTGGAAATGATTGGAATGCTAGATATGTTAGAGATATTGGAAGTGTTGGATCGCTTCGCTTGTTTTGACATTTCAAACACTTCATGCATCAAACAATTTAACAAATTCGTTAGTCATTTGATTCAAATTAAATTTTTCTTCAACTGTTTTTCTGGCACGTATAACCAGTTTGTCTCTCAACTCTTTATCTTTTGATAATTTCTCTATTGCTTCCACGATCTGTTCTGTTTTGCCGGGATCAATCAATAATCCATTTTCTCCGTCCTGAATAATTTCTGGAACCGCACCAACATTGGTTGCGATAACCGGAATTTCTGCTGACATTGCCTCAAGAATAACCCAGGGAAAACCCTCTTTGACGGAAGGTAAAACGAAAACATCAAATGCCTTTAAATATTTATGCGCATCAGGAATACCGCTCAATGTCACAAATCGAACATTTCCAACATCAAACATTCTTTTCTCTGCTTCTCTTAAATATTTCAATCCCTTAGCAGGGTAGTCATTGGCTATCGTTCCAACAATTATATCGTTGGAATTTGGGATTTGATTAGATAAATTAGAATAATTAGAAATTAGGTTAATTTGTTGTCTTGCTTCTTCTTTCGATAAAAATTCTAACTCGTTGGCATCGATACCATTGTGAATTGTTAAAATCTCTTTCTTTGGTTTTATGCCTAATTCTGTCGCTTGTCGTCTGTCTGATTCTGCATTATTGATAATATAATCCTTCCATTTTGCACTAAATTTTTCTAACCAGATATACAATTTCTTTTTCCGTTTAGACCAGGGATCATTAAACGTCCAGCCACCAATTCTATATATCACCAATGGACGCGAATTTCTATATACAGATGCATACAAATGATTAGCTAAACTACCAAGAAAACCTGCCTTGGTGGAACACAAAAACAGAATATCGGGTTTTACCTTCTCTAATAATTTTTTAATTTCAAACAGGCCCAACAAATCAAAAAAGGGATTAATTGAACGTTTCAAATGTTTTAATCGCTCTGTTTTAATCCCCTGTTTATCTAATAAATTTAAAAAACCGTTTTCATTATCGCCTTCTGCTCCGGCAGCAATTAAGGCGTCATATCTGTTTTTATTGAGATTGGTGACCAAATTATAAATAAAACGCTGAGCTCCGCCAAACTCAGATTGAGTCACCAAAAAAAGTATTTTTTTCTTCTTTTCCATCTGCCATAATCTTATCAGAGAATAAGACAAAAATCAATCGCGTCAGACGCGATTAATTATGTTAAACGTAACCGAGTCAGACTCGGTCAATCCCAACCGATATTGTCTGGTCCACCGTATGCGCCCATATCGTTTCTGTAAATTGTCCCCGTTAATAATTTGCCATCATTGTAATCTATATTTGAATGCCCAGTGTTGATGCAGGGAGAAACATTGCTTCCATCCCCCCAAACTAAACGATAGTTTCTTTCGCGTATGTTCACAAATTTTGGATCCAGAGAGATCCCTCCATCCCCCATACCCACGCCACCAAAAGAATCGGTTCCATTTCTCCAAATATTGCTGTAACTGTTATTTATTTCCCCACTCTTAAGATATACTCCCGTGCTTGTTCCACTGCCCACGTTAGAGGTAACAATATTGTTAATGGTTTTAATTTTTGAATTTTCTATCCAAATACCATGGTGATTATCGTCAATGGTGTTGTTTCTTATTTCGGTCGTAACAAGATAAGATAGATTGTTTTTTATAAAAATTCCCCCGCCATTCTTGTTGTCGACTGAACGATTGTTGTAAAAAATATTATTTAGCATCGTTAACTCACAATTATTTTCAACATATACACCCCATTCAGAATCTTTAAATACAATATTTTTAATTGTTCCTTTAATTTTATTTGTGTCGGAGCAATAAATTGCTTTCTGTCCCTGACTCTTGATAACAAATTTTTGAATCAGAAAATCACTCGCACCATTAATGGTTATGGCCGATCCCGTCCCCTTGCCATCGATGGTCGTATAATTAGCCGATTCTCCAATCAATTTAACGTTTTTATTGATTGTAATATTCTCATTGTAGGTCCCTTTAGACACGGAGATCGTATCTCCGTTAATTGAAGAGTCTAAAGCGGACTGGATTGTGGCATAATCGACGGGAACGTGAAGAGTTGTTGGAATTGTTCGAGATGTTGGAGATATAGGAGGTGTAGGAGATGTTTGAAATATTAGAAATGCACCTTCGGTGTAATAATTATGTTCAAAAGAATTTATTTCGTAAATAGCATTTGTCTTGTATGCGAAACCATTGAAGTCCTCTGTGGTTTTTATCCATCTTTTTTCTCCCACATCTCCGTCAGGGTAAAGCTTGTAAACCTTATCGTCACCAACCGCACGAACTAAATCAGAAATTGTATATTCATCTATTTCCGACTGGCTTACAGTCTTTATGTTTTCCCATCTTAAATGTCCGTATTGATTGAAGATTTCTGGACTTAAAATAAGGCGTTTGTATTTTTCAATGCCAACCGTTTTGATAATAAAAACATCATTGGAAGTGGATGTTTTTATTAAATCACCGTCGATAATAGCAACTTGAGCATTCGCTGGAACGGCAACAAACAAAACGAAGAATAACGTTATTAGAAATAGTTTTTTCATATGAATTAATTATATCACTTTTGACAAAAAGCAAAAAGCCCGCAACGCGGGCCTTTTGCTTTTTTTATCCTATGTCACCATCTACAAGGAAGATGTCATAAGTTAAAATCTATTACGGAGTTGCTGTTCCTCTTAAGACGGTGAAGGTGATTGGTAATGGTCCAATATTTTTAATAAGGGACGGCATACCAAATCTAAGTTCAGGATCACCACAGTTGGCATAAGTACCAACGCAAATACCTTCTTCGTTTGTGGCATCACCCCAAACAATATCTCTTTCACCAAATTCCATTGAACCAGTAGCTAAACTAGCTCCATCATCGTTTCTCAATTGCAAGTAGATGAATTCATCTGTCTTTAAGAAGTCAGTGTTTGCATCTGCTGCAGCTAAGTCAATGTGGAGTTCTTTAGTTGTACCGGATGGAATGGTAACGTCTCTTTCTTCAAAGATGAAAGAAACGCTAGTTACTGTGCCATCAAGAACATTGCCATCGCCATCAGCGACTATTGCTTCTTTACTGGCAACAACGTTTTCATTCCAGTCGTAAAGGTAAAGATTAATGCTTGCGTCATCAGTTGTAGATGCGACAACGTCGAATCTTAAAGCGGCGCTAGCAATATCACTTAGACCCTCTGCGGCACTATCCGATATACCATCGAATATAACATCATAACCAACTGCTGTAATGGTAAATCTTGCTAACTCGTTTGTAGCAGTGCTTGAAACTTTAGCAAATACTGGTTTCGAGCGGGCCACAAAGTGAAGATTTATATCAGATTCAGCAGCATTATCTGTGGTGTATGAAACTAATTGCTTGCCGGATTGTGCACCATAAGCCTTAAGTGAGCTTGTGCTTCCGTCAGTATCGATTAGTTTGAATGGAACTTTAGATTTAGCTCCCGAACCACCGGCGTAATCAGCAATGCTGGCTAAGACGGTGACATAGGCATTGTCATCTTTAGGAACATAAATTCTGTTTGTTCCACTGAAGTTGAAAGCTAAGCTTGCTGTCGCACCAAATCCTTGACCCGAACTAATGGTCCAATTACTTGATCCCCATTGAGCTTCGGTCTGGTATTTGATTTTAACAGCCGAGAAATTGTCTCTGTTTGCTACATCGGCTTCTCCCGTTTCTTGACCATCATTAAGAACGACAGAGAATGTTTCAAGATACCAAGCTTCACTTGTGCCAGTAAGTTTAAACTTGCTGACCTCGTTATCGGTAGTATTCATTACAACCAAACTCTTGTCTGGTGTATCTGTAGCACCATCAATTGCAAGTGAACCATATGCAGCAACACCAAAGTTAACAGTGGCAGCTAATGGATTCGAAGCATCTCCTGTGGCATCAACGGTGTTACCATCTTTGTCAACAGCTGAAATGTCTGCACTTACATCAACAAGGTCAAAGCCAATCCAGGTGTCTGCGGTAGATGCACTAGCTGGAGCGGCTGAAGAAATATCATTCTTCACTAATAATGTTTTTGAGGTTCCAGCTGGAATTGTCCAACTCAAACCAGTGAAATCAACATTTTCATAATTGGTTCCGCTGGTAAATCCTTTTGCGGATGAACCTGGTACCATTAGGCCAGTGTCTTTATCGTAGATATAGACAGTACCAACGGTATCTTTGACATAATTAGTGTCAATTCCGGCTCCAAAAGCTTCACCAGTATCTTCGGTAGTATAAGCAGTTAACTGAATAGTATTAATGGTGATGTCAGAAGCTGAACCAGCAGTTAAAACAAATCCGGTTGCAGTTACTCCTGATTGACCCTTAATATATACTTTTTCAGTTCCAGCAACATCATTACCTGATGGGCTAGCTGCTAATGAAACTGCTAAACTTGCTGCAGCGATTGTCATTTCTTCTCCAGCGATATCTCCTGATGGAGCAATTGCTGAATCGTCAACAGCATCACTTGTGCCAGCATATTTAATGTAGTTTACGTTACCCGAAGTACCAATCATTGTTGCATAGCTGTAAAGCACGAATTTAAGCTTAGAACCAGCAATTATTTCCATGCCGCTATCAGTATTAGATGTTTTAATGTCACCTGACACTTGATAGGTTTTTGTTGTTCCGGCAGTTAAATCAATGGTATCTGTGAATGCTTCGTATTCGCCAGCTATTCCGCCTGGGCAAGAAGTATGGGTTCCATCGTTAAATGAAATTCCATCTTTTGGACCAGCGACAACAACTCCACCATTTTTTTCTTTAATTTTGATATCTTCGATATCAGCACCGGCTGAACCAGAAGCTGCTTCATAAGTTCCATTACCATCAGCATCTAAACAGAATACTAATTCTGTTCTCTTGATAGTAATATCAGCTGCTGCTGCCATTGTGAATTCAAGAAACACGGTGTCTGAAGTTGTGGTTCCAATGTTTGTAGCATTTGGACCAACCTTGGTTAAGGTTAAATCACCACCCTTACAGGTAACAGTAACAGCTGTAGCTGTTGTACTGAAATTGGTAATAGTAGCAGTCATACCATAACCATAAGTTGTTCCTTTGGCTAAGATATCTGTTGCTAATTCCTGGTAAAGAATGATGGTTCTGTCTGGTTTTTGTGCACCAACGTCGGCATAAACACGAAAGATTTCGCTTTCGCCTTTTATGATGTTGTAAGTTGTGTTAAACACAAAAGCGACATAACCATTTGAGCCAATGCTTGCGGCAGTGGCAACGGTTGCTCCTGTTTGATCTTTAAGTTTAAGATTGGTAACCAGGGCGTTGTCTGCTGTCCCGCCATTGAATAATTGGATTCTAGAAATGTTGGTTCCTTCTGTAGCAGTTGTAACCTTAAACTGGCTAATTTCCTGCTCGATAGCACCAATAGTTACATTTCTTGTTGCAGAACCCGATCTTTCAACGGTTAATGTTCCGGCAGCTGTTCCACTGATTCCCATTGCGTTACTCCTTATTGGGAATGATCCACCAACAGTTCCATTAGCTACGACATCAGAAGCAGATTCAATGGTAAAGTAGTTAACATTACCAGCTGTTCCGCTGATGTCAGCCACTAATTCGATTGTAGCTGGTGCAACGATTCCTAAATTAATAAAGGTAACTTTGCTTGTTGAGGTGGTGATTGCTCTGCCGGCTGTTAAACGAACCCCATTTTTATAAATGTAAAGGTTGTCAAAGTCTTCAACAGAACCCGCTCCATCTCTTTTGAATGCAATTTGGTTTAATGTTCCTGAGCCAGTAAAAGTATATTTGGCAAAGGTAACACCTTGTGCGGTATTTGGAAGAGTTGCAGCAGCTGGACTATCAGACGCTAATGAAAGTGTCATGTTTCCAGATGTTGTTGTTCCGCACAAACTGCTGACGGTGCTGTAATTTCCAGCATCAACAGCATTGATTATATAGACTGAATCCCAGTCATAACCCTTGGAATTGAAACAAGCTAAATCATCAACCCATTGTTTGGTTCCAGTATCTCCATTTGGTGCCAACACATAAACAGGTTGTTCATTTATTGGTCTAACCAAAGCTGAAGTAGTGAATCCCTTAACTTCTGCTGCTGATAATTTTTTAAGATTGCTCCATTTCAAGTGTCCATAACTAGTGAAAACTTGTGGATTTAACACTAAGCGTTTAAACGTCTTTCCATTGATAACCTTAACGATAAAAACATCATACGCTTGGTATGTGTTTCCATCAGCATCAACGAAAGAAGCTGTCGCGCTTACAATGTCGCCATCAATAACAGCTGCATTGGCAACTGGCACAAACGATGTACCCAGCCAAGCAATTGTTGAGATAGCTAATGCGATAGATATTATTTTTTTCATTTTTTAGTTTTTTTTAATTTGTTATTTTCTCGACCTTTAGTTATGTAATCAGCCGATACCTACCAGATAACGACTGCTCAACATCAATATGATTACTAATTATTGATCATTAATCATTAATTATTTCTTCAAACGGAATTGATTTCGATTCAGTTTGCTCCTCTTCTGAAGGAACAATAATGCTATCTTCTGTTTCGGTTTCAATTTCTGGCTCTTCTAAAACTGGATTGATTATCGCGTCTGACTTTTCTTGAGTTTTGTTAACCTCGATAAGTGCTTGATCAATTTCAGTTTTTATTTTTTCTCTTTCTTCTGGCATCATATAGGCCAATTGTTCGCTTGTTCTAATTAATGTTTCTTTGTAAGAACTTGTTTGTTCGTTGACTAACTTTGCAATTTCGGAAACTTTTTCAGAATTTTTGTCTTTTAATTTATCCATACCGTCTTGAGCAACAATTAATTGTTCGGTAATGCCTTTAACTGTTTTCTCAACATTTTTTTTCTTTTCTGGATCGCTAGCTATTTCTGTAAATTCGTCCATTCTTTCGCTGGCAAATTTTATTGAAAGTTTAACCTTGCTCTCGTCGGTTCCAGCAAAAGTCATTTGCGTGTTTTCAACTGCAGTTTTTAGGGTATATAAAAGATCTCCCGGCAAACTATTTTGTGCGGCACTGATTGCGCCAACGGTTCCCAAGGAACTCGCCAAAACCACTAAAAACATTGCCAGCGCAAAAGCTGGTCTTAAAATTTTTGCAATATTAAAAATAGGAAAACTAAAAACAGTTTTCCTTGCTGATTCAAATACTTGAATTGGTTCTTCGATTGGTGCTTCTGATTTCGATATTTCGGATAGCAAAAAACTTCTCTGACTATTTAGCCAAGAAGCTGACGGACGAACCTTCTTTAAATTTTTCAATTGTTTGACAATGAATTCATCCATAGTAATCCCCTCCAATCGCTCTGGTTTTTCGCTCTACTATATATGACGAATGAAAACCCCTTTTGTTACACTTATATTACACCTTTATTCTTCCTCTGTCAAGTGCTTCTTTAGGGACGTCAAACCTCTGTGAATTAAGACCCTGATTGCGCCTACTGATTTATCCAGAATTTTGGCAATTTCTGGGACCGATAATTCATCGATATAATACAAAATTAAAACATCCTGATACTCTTCTTTGATATGTGTTATCGCTTTGTGAATCTGGTCAGCAATTTCCTTTGAAGAGATCTCGTCTTTGGCTGGTTCTTCGTTAAGAAATAGATGGAAATCATCACCCATAAAAATATCTTGCGAGCTCTTTTTCTTGTAATAATCAGCAACCAAGTTTCTTGCCACCTTATATAATAACGCCTGAAAACTCTCCTCAACCCTATTCGCTCTGTCGATTAAATACTCGTAAACCTTTAAGAATAATTCTGAAGACAAGTCTTCTGCCAATGCTTGAGATTTAACTTTAATACGAATAAAGCGAAAAAGCTTCGGAGCATATAAATCATAAAGTTGGCCAAAGGCCTCTTTATTGCCCGAAGCAACTTGCAAAACTAACTGTTTTTCGTCGTCAATTGTTGCACTCATGTTACAGTTTTAGTATAACACAAAATAAAAAAAATAGAAGGGGGCAGTGACCCCACAGGTCACTGCCCCCGCTTGATTCAAAAAGAACGTTTCCTCCCTTCCTGAAGTTTGCGGATCTTGATGTTGTTCGTGAGAATCCGTTCGCTCTTGCCGTGCATGTTCCGCACGGTCATTTTCCCTTGCTGGGCCAGTTCGTTTTGGGCTCGCCCCGGTTCCCGTCGATTCAG
>Ga0172379_10000582_pt1 | contig 89610 bp, 76 predicted proteins | sample GrowelOW334metaG_FD_119756 | JGI IMG/M metagenome (GOLD analysis project Ga0172379, IMG submission 119756) | Groundwater microbial communities from an aquifer near a municipal landfill in Southern Ontario, Canada - Groundwater well OW334 metaG | ecosystem: Environmental > Aquatic > Deep...
GTTTTGCAATGCGCTCCTGTTTTCTGGCCTGTCCAGCGGAAGGTCGGCTCAATTTGGCCATTGCTGCTGCCTGAACCGTTGCCGATAACAAAGTCATAACCTACGCCATCCCAGCCGTTGGCACGATGAGCTGAGTCAATGGTTGCCATATTGCCGCTGGCCGTTGCTGAATTATGGATTACTATTGCTTTCCATCTTCTTTCGCTGGCGTGAGAAGGAACCCAGCCGTAAGCGGATGAGCCTGAATTCGACTGCGGCTTATAAGGCTTGTAACTGCTCGATGAATAAGTTGACGAATAAGTCGTCTTTGGTCTTGCGCTGTAGGAGGATGAATATCCCGAACTGTGATGAAGGCCGGAAACAACGCCCGATATTTGAGGCGTATAGGACTCCTCGTCCGCACAACCGACAAACAAAACCGCTACAGATGCCAACCCAACCGAAACGATACATCTTGCTGCTATTTTCTTAAACATTGTCCACTCCAGTTAAACTCGTTCTATGCGAAAAACATAAGAACTAAACTGGAGTAAAGCAAATGGAGTGAAAATATTATGCCGGTTTGCTGTTTAATTTAGTCATATGCACGGAATTACCGGTCTTATTGTACTCAACACTGTTCATATAGGACTTTATGAGCAAAACTCCCCTGCCGCCGGCCTTGTAAATATTCTCGCCTGAACGAGGGTCTGCAACATCGTCCAGCTTAAACCCCCCGCCCTGATCGGTAACCCAAAGCTCAATTTTTTCTGGGCTTAGTTCATATTCTATAACAACGTCCTTTTCAGTGTCCTGCTTGTTGCCATGCCTAACAGCGTTGACAACGGCTTCCTCTAATGCCAAATGAATAGCAAACTGGTCGTCTTTGGAATAGCCCAGAACATTAGCATGGCAGAGAATACGGGAGCATATCTTCCTCAACTCCGATATTATACCCTTTGAAACTATCTTTTCACGGTTGAATACTTTTATTGTCATGAAACCGTATATCGTCTCAAAAAAACAATAACATAACTTATGCAAACAGAAAAACGAACCATCGGCTGCTATTTAAGCGACTGCAGCGCCTTTTTAGCATCATCATATATTTCAAAAATCTCATCCAGCCGAGTGATTTTGAATATGTCAAATATCTTCGAATTTATGCAGCAGAATTTCAGCCTGCCTTTATTTTCGCTAATCTTTTTGCTTATCCTTATCAAAAGTCCCAAAACAGCGCTTGATAAAAACTGGACATTGCTGAAATCTATCACAAGATTTATCCGCGAATCGTCAACCAAAGGCATTATGGATTCTTCAAGCGCCTTGATGTCGTCGTCTTCAAGCAGTTTCTCATCGGTGAGCGTAACAACCGTAGCATTCTGGGCATAGTACACACTAATCCTTGGTTTAAGCTGTTCCATTGGCTTTACTCCTTATATTTCATCCATAAAAATTTGATTGTAGAGCAAAACCATAAAAAGTCAAGAAAAGAGAACCATCCCAATAATTATGGTTTATTGGAAAAACCATAAGTTATTTATTTACAATGAGATATGCTCTGTTCCATCTTTTTGTCTAATTGGTCGCGTTCGGTAATTATGAGGCCCACTTATCTGGATAAATCTTTTAAAAAGTCTTCGTTTTCCATTGCATGCCAGATGCTTCTTTGCTCGAAGGTATCACATGTCCACATCATATAACCCTGCGCATTATCCTTTATGGCCAAACTGCGAGTTTTCAAGATGCTCCCTTTGGCCTTATCAAATGTTGAATCCATAAACTTGAATGAGCCAAATTCACCCATAATAAAAGGTTTTGTTTTCAACAGTTCCTTCATTTTGCTGCTATATAGTCCTGTAGATTCCATATCATATTTATAGCTGTCGGCCAACGGATATCTTTTGTCCACGAGGTAGATGTGTATATCAACAAAATCCAGCGGACTGTTCAGAACCGTCAATGCCTTTGGCGGACATCTATTTTCAGATTCGCTAATATTACGGATGCCATAATTATCTCCGTCGTAATCCTTGCCAACAATACGAGGCACAAAAATACCTTCGCCAATTAATAACTCAGAATCAACTTCTTTTATAGCTTTTACCATTTGGGCATGATATTTATTTAGAGAGTTTTCAAACAGCAGTTGCCGCTCGTCGTTATTGTTCATATCATAAACTTTTCCATCCGGCCCGTTAAAACTCCCCTCCACAATATCAAAAGGCCATTGCAACCCATTCATTGACAACTCATTCTGACATTGCACAGCCAGTAGTGATTTCAACAGCAAGGCATCTTTTGATTTAATATAACCGAGAAAATCTTTTAGATACCGGCTACGAGCATTGTGCCCCTGAACAGTAACATATACCGCATTGTGTGTTCTGATTGTTACATCATCAATAACCAGCCCCTCTTTGGCATCTTTTATCATATCCCAATAGAATTTATTACGCGGCAGTTCTCCATCACAGAAAGCAGGAAAAACGTAAAGACCGTATTTCTTGGCTCGTCTGACGAAATCAATAAAGTTATCCACATAAGAACTATAAATACCATCATTTTCATAATATCCAGAGACCCCGGGATTGTCAATTCGCCTACCAGATATAAACACACGCACCGTGTTAAAACCATACTTGCTCATTAACTTAAACAATGTCTCAGCATCATATGGGTCATAGCAAGCCGGTCCGACCTTTGTATCAGCCTCAAAAGTGCAATGGTCTCCATAACGAAGTCTGACGTAATTCATACCTTTAACAAAGAAAACCTCTTTCGAGTCTTTTTTATAAAAACCGGCAAACCCATCCCCTTTGCGCACAGTTATTCTTTCAGGCGATTGCCTGGCGTAATAATCTGCGTGATTGTCTTTGAGTCTGACTGTGACAGGCGAACTTATATCGCCATCAATATTTTCCGCATATAACAACAGAGTATCACTGGTATAATCAGCAGGTATAACCCAGTAATCCTGAGGGTAACGCAATGTATCTAACAATCTTCCATCTGATGAATTAATAAGAACTTTATCAAAGTCCGTCGTCCCTTCATCGTAACGCCAATGAACCAAACGCCTATTGTTCTGCTCAAAGTAATCGGCCATATATAATGGCCTCGGTGATTCATTAAGGTCTGTGTCGCACTCTTCGCCTTCATAACTAATGTTTTTCAGGCTTACATCGCTGCGTCCAGAATAAATTGTTAAGCCAATATAGCCTTCGTCGCTAAAACCTTTTTCGAGCTTATCACTGACATTGAAAATCTTACCTGATCGGTTTATTTCCAGGCCAATCTTAATTTTGTCTTCCTGTTTGTGCTGTGTAATGCGAACATGGATAGGATGGGACATATCGTATTTTTGACATAAGTTTAACAACTCATCAAGTTGGTTTTGTCCCGATGTTTTTTCAATAGCAACAGAGCCATCTGAACCAAACAACACTCCGTAACCGCGATTGTATTTCTCCATGCCATGCAAATGATGATCGTCAATACTGCTGTCGCGGCGTTCCTTATTAAACTGGAACAGCACCGCCTTGCCGTCAGTTCCTTGATATTGACAAAAGAAGTCAAAGTCTAAACTTTTAAACGATAATTTGTTTTTGTAAGCTATTGTACCTTTGTATTGGGCAGAGATGCCGTCATATGTCGCGTCAAATTCTGTTATGCCTACGACGGGAATGCTGAACCACTTTGATGGCATAGACAAGGGTTTTGCGTAAGAGATTTCAGTTAATAACAAGCAAGTAATAACGAGTAAAGTTTTTTTAGACGGCATAATAACACCTTAATCTTTACGCTAAAGATTTTCGCTTCTTATTTTTTCCATAAACTTCCTATTTATTGGATATTTGACTATAAAAAACACCGCCAACACAGTAAAAAAGATACCCAGAAATATCATCATTTTCGTCAACCGATAAGTCACATCCGGATACTGAGCATCTTGTCCCACTACAAAACCGATATAAGCCAGTATTTTGCCGACAAATATTAAGGCAATTGAGCTGCTTATTTTCATCATAAATGCCAGAACAGCGGAATAACTTCCATCCTTATTCAGACCGGTTTTTATACGATTGATTTCTGAAATATCTGCAACCATAGAGAATATGACAGGCAAAAGTAAGCCGCTTCCAAACCAGTAAGAAGCCTGGAAAAACCCGAACACAATACTGGCTACAGACGTTTCGCCTACCGGAAACATACGGGGGTTTAACAAGCCTGTCAGGAAGATTAATCCCAAGGAGATATTAGCTAAAATATTGATTGCAGCGCCAATGTATATAGTTTGCTTTTTATCAATTTTCCTTGCGATTGCTCCCGCCAAAAGCGACCCCAGTGCAAAACCGATCATGCCGGAACTGTGTGTATATGATGCTTCTGATGGCGTTAAATCCATAAAAGAAATGTAGACATACATCTGTATTGACGAAACAAACACGAAGCTGCAACTGACCGTACAGTAAAACAGAAATACCGACAAAGCATTCCTGTCTCTGAAAATGCCCCTCATATCACGGACAAACCCATTCAAACTTTTATCCATCACAGATGAAGATTTGCGGCTATCTACAATATATTTCTTCGTTGAGAAAACTGTTATCAGGATAAGTATGAGGATGATAATACTGAACCAAAAACCCATTCGAGCATAATTTTCCTGAATGGTAGTATCTCGGCCACCTTCACTGTTAACAAGAAAGACACGCCAGACTAAAATACCACTGAAAAGCAGATTAAAAACCATATTCGTTATACAACGCACACTTTGTATTTTTGACCGCTGGCTGTAATCCGAACTAATCTCAAATCCCAAAGCAATGTATGGCACATAATACCACGCCAAGAAAGTTCGTGAAATCAGATTAACTACTATCAGATAAATAACCATAGACATCTGGCTTGTCTGGAAAACATTTGGCACATACCAAAGAAAGAAATTGCTTAATACCAACAACACACCGCCAACAAGAATATGCGGATGGCGTGTACCGAATCTGCTGCGTGTAGCGTCCGTAATGAATCCCATTATCGGGTCGATTATGGCATCCCAAAACATCGGCAAAGCTAAAATCAAACCGGTCAACTCAGGCCTAATGCCCAATGCCTGCGTGTAGAAGAACATCGCAAACCCCCAGATAGTATTCATCATCAGGGAAAATGCACCATCACCGAGCGAATAGGAAAAAATATGTAAAAAAGGTGTTTTTGTTGTCTTGTCCATCATTCTTTCTCATGAGTCTGTTCATCTAACTGTGTAAATGGCCTTATCGACAGGCTACGCAACGTCACTTCACACTTGCCATTATAGTTCATTTCCGTTATTTTCCATATCGCTCTGAATGACAGACTCTGCTGGAGAACACCCCGAGCGTTAGGGCGATGCCGAGACAGAAAACCGCTTAAATTTACGTTTATTGTGACTGGCATGGCTTCCCGTTCACAATTACCTCGAGACCGTCAAGGGAATCGTTCCTAATAAAATGTCCACTGGCATTCTTGGGCAGCGCGTAGTTTAGCTCCATTTGTTTGTCATTGATACGCCAACTCACTTCAACCGGCCCGTTTATTGTGGCAACAGAACCTCGGGCAAATGTCAGACCGTTGGGTCTTGGGCTGATTATGATTTCCTTACCTGCGGGAGAAACTGCCTTAACACCAAGTATGATTCTGGTAAAAAAGTAGATAGGTGCGGCCGACCATGCATGGCAATGACTTCTGGTTGGGAATGTGTCGTGCGATAGTGTGCCTTCCGCAAAGCTCTCCCAAACGGTTGTTGAACCGTATTCCAACATTGGCAGATAGTTCTGAATTATGGATTTTACAATCTCATCATCTCTGCCTCTCTTCTCCAATGCCTCATAAAGATAAAAAATGGCAAATGGTGAACCTACCTTTACCATTATTTTCGGGGGATCAAGCAGGTTTTTCATTGCCGCATCAAGACGATTCTTTTCTACTATCTCATACAATATCGAAAGAAAGCTTGTGTGCTGACAGGTCGAATTTGAAGGCAGCCCATTATCATCCAGGCTATCAGGGTATGCCTTTTTTTCATCATTCCAGAATTTATTAATTGAATTGCTTAGGCGGGAAGCAAGACTTTTCAACCAATTTTGTTCGCCATCCATTCCTATTGCCTGCGAACATCTTAATGCGGCTTGAACAGCGCCAACCAGGAGCATACTGTTGTGCATAACAACTTTTTTCTTATTCCAGTCAATAGCGGCCCAGTCAAACAAGTTCCAGAAAGTACTGCTGAACAAGCCGTTGCTATCGATATAGGATTCTGCTGATTTGAGATTTTTTGTTATCGCAGGCCACATTTCTTCCAAAAAGGCCTTATCGCCACTGTAGTAATAATAATCCCATGCAGAGATTACCCACAGAAAACTCCACGCAGGTATGATAGTCTCCCAACATGAAGGCACCTGACAGCTAATCATCGGAAACCTCTCTAATGATTGAGCGGCTAATTTGATGCATCGTTTTGTAATATCTATACTGTTAAATGCAGACAAGGCGAATAAAGCCTCGTTTCTGGCATCTCCAACCCATAGCGTTTGCTCATAGAGCGGGCAATCCGTAAATGTGTCTTCCATGCACAATTTCAGCGTTCTAATCGAAATATCCCAAATTTTATTCAGATGTTCATCGCTGCAAACAAAATTAGCGATTTTATCAATGGGATATGTTGATTCAATTAGCTTTATATTCCTAATTCTGACAGGTGCAACCATGTTTCGAAATGCGACAAAGAGATATCTGCCTGAACGTCTCTTTAAGGAAATGAAATGATTGTTACCTTGTTTGGTAATATAGGTCAGGCCATTTTTGTAAAGCGGGGTATGCTGAACAATACCGCTGTCTGTTATATATTCCACTTCATTTATGTCTATCTGTACTCCTTCATCGGCATTTAAGTCGAAAGAGTAATAACCGCAGTTTTGCTCTCCAAGGTCATAAACCAGTTCTATATCGCCCTTTTTAGATGGATTCACCACCGTTACATTTTGGTCATCCTTTATCAACGCCGAAGGCTCAAACACATAAGCATTTGCCGGTACGAGTACTTTTCTATTTTCGAACTTCCAACTTTGGTCTTTAAAAAACATCGTGTCAAAATCAAGACATTGGCATCTGTTGGCAAGATTGGCTTTAAAATCCTGGGCGCTTGTTATAGTGCATAACAGATTTTGAGTCAAATCGGCATAACCACTTTTGGCTTGTACCAGCTCATTATCTTCATCAGAAAAATCCAGCCAGATCAGATCGTTTTTGGCAAAAGCGAATTCTTTGAAGTTTACAAAACACCATGGGTTCGCATTAAGCGGCTTGACAGGATTTGACAAAAGAATATGTTGTGAGCAGCTATATCTTAATATCCGCGCCTTTTGATGCCCTGTTAAATCATCAATGGTCGCGAATACAAAATGTTTTCCTTTATTCAGACTGTGCTCTTTATAATTAGCTATTATTCGGCCATCTATCGCGACTTTAAAATCATTTGTCAGAAATTTGATAGTAGTATCTTGCTGGACATCGAATTCTGAAGCAATCGCGCACGGCACGCTGGTATTTATGTTTGCTTCGATGAGTTCCGGATGAACAAGTTGTGCGGCGGCAAGACAATAACAGCTATCCTTATTATTTTCAACAATGTTCATGCCTGCTAACGATTTAATAGCAAAATAATTTTTTGTAAGCAGACTGACATCTCTACTTCTCAAATCTTTCCATGGCCCCTTATCGGACTCGTACAATTCCGTCGCATCGGTATAATTGCCCGAGTTCTCAAGTCTTGCATCGTAGTATTCGTACGGTTCCATTTGAATACTTGCTTTTGGGGTGTTACTTATCCATTGATTGGCTTGCTTTACCTGCCACGACCTGTCTGTGATTATACTCTGTTCGGTATTGTCTAAAAACTTCAAATCGAGCTGCGCGAGAAGTCCTCCCTGGATAGGAACTCTATGAAAATCGCCTGTTCCATAATATCTGGCAACGACGAGGAGTTCATTCGAATCTTTTACAAGGTGTTGTGTTATATCAAGTTCATCATAGTAATAGTTTTCAGGCCATGCTCTGCACGGACCATCATTGATCCATACATTATTCACATAGAGCCGATAGAAACTATCGGCAGTTATACGAATAACAGCCTTTGTTACCGCCGAGTGATATGAAAAAGTTTTTTTGGCAATAATCGTTTGATTATATTTTTTACTGCTTTCCTTACTTGTCCATATCCACTTGGCCTTCGATATGTTTTTTGTCATGATGTATTTTTCCCAATAAAATGCCGTTCATGATAGGCGTATACCAGTTAAAGTGAGAGGATTTACGACACTCACACTCTTTTATTACCGCTCGGCACACCTGAGCACCTATACAACTTGGTCTTATTATAGCCGCTTTCACTCATATTTCCAAGCTTGTTTGTCAGGCATGCTGCATTGCTCTTGTTTTTGCGGGTATTGTATGATTAACAATTTCAAAACTAACCTTTAGGGTATCTCTAAAAATGCGTAAATCAGAGCCGCAAGCGTACCTGTCGCGGCGTAGCACAGCGAAGACGGAAGCGACCGGTCAAAAACAAGGTTTATTATGTTTGATTGTCAATTTTTAGAGATTGCCTTTATATTACACTCAAGAAGAGGATTTCAAGAAGAGGATTTCGAAAAACATCTTTGCCTCTATAGAACCAGTCCGTTATCATACCAGTGCTGCCACGCGGCGTTTTTAAGAATGTTACCGGTAGACACCATATTTTCGAACGGTCTCATAAGCAGCGACAATATTTTCAACAGGATTGTTGTCCTGTATTTGGTGCGTTGGAGCCATTACATAACCGCCATTTGGCATCATCACGTTCAATGTATCTTGTACATTCTTAACAACATCGTCAACGCTTCCATACGCAAGAGGTCCTGCCGTGGAGATGCATCCGTGAAAACTTAATTTGTCGCCAAAATTCTGTTTGAGGTAGCAGGGAGCCATGTCCCGAGCCTCCGGCTGCAGCGTATCTACAACTCGGATTCCCATATCAATGAAATCATTGAATGCCCAGCTGCTTGAACCGCAACTATGTATCATAACCGGAATGTTGTATTTTTTTGCAAGATCAATGTACTTTTGATGGCGAGGACGAAAATGCTTTCTGAATAATTCTTTGCTGATAATCGGAGAATGCTGCGTACCTAAATCTTCGCCTGTCCAAATCAGGTCGATTCTGTCCCCGACTTTTTCCAATACTCGTTCCATAATGCCATAGGTAGCCTCATTCTTTCTGTCAATAAGACGCAGGCCAACCTCATCATCTGTGATCAAATCAACGAGTACCTGTTCCATTGTTCGCAAACAACTGGTAGAGTTCAGTACCTCCGCCATTGAAGGACTACCAAAAATGACACAATACTTCGCGTATTTTTCACACTGCTGAATTAATCCGTCGTAATCAAAATCATCAGGATTTGGCAAAGGCCATGCTTCCACATCCTCAAGTGTCGCGTTTTTTAGTGGAAAGTCGCAGTAGTCCCAATAACTGCCGGAATCATTTTTTATCAAACGCGTTCTCCAGCCCCACAAGGGATCGGCTTTAATATCACCTAAATCATAATGCAGTCTTGCTCCTGTGTAAGTTGGGAAGACCATGCGACTGTCAATCCCAAGCGACTCAAGCAGGCCGTCGTTATCAGAATCTGCCAATCCGAAGTGCTTCTTTAAACGCCGGTCAATTTCATCGTTTATGCCGGCAAACCCCAGCGGAACCCTATCTGGTATTTTATGATTGATAGCCGCTGTAAATCTGTCTTTTGGTGTCATAGGGATTGTTTTCCTAAAAGGATTAGTTTACTGATTTCTGACAATACTCTTTTAAAAGTCGAAGATAAACGCGATAGTTTGTCAATGATACATCAGGAGGTGTCTGGTGATCAACTGATGCAATATATCCTCCCTGCCTCATAACAGGAAGCAGTCTTTCAAACTCATTTCGCATCGCATCTTCTCCAAGATGCATCACAGTTTTGTCGAAACCACCTATCATTCTGAAGTCAGGATGCTCTTTCCTTATTTTAGCAACATCGATATTGGCTTGTCGTTCAAGAGGCAGTATGCCTTCCACGCCAACCTCTTTTAACCACGGTATCAGGGGCATAACGTCTCCATCGGAATCAACAAACACATAAATGCCACGTTTTTTAAGTTCTGGAACGAGCCTCCTGTAATAAGGCGTAAGGAATTCGTCAAAAAAAGGCTTTGAAAGCATAGGGCCATGATTATACGACATGTCCTCCGCGATGGTTACAAAACTTGGTGAACATATCCCGCAAATATCATCAATGACTTTCAGGTGGAATTGAAGCAAATCCTCATTTATCCTATGCATTAGTTTGGCATGGTCATAAAAGGCATACATGTGCTCTTCAATTCCAAAAAGTGCCCGCGGATGCCAGAAAAAGCCTTCAAGAGTGAACCAGATAACCGTCTCTCCACTCTTTTGACTCAACGCCCATTTCTCAACAATACGCTTATCAAATGTATTGGCAGGATATAATACTGGTAATATCCTATCGTATTGCTCACTGTTTGAAATGACTGGCGCTCCGTGCTTTGCAGGAGGCGGGCAATTTTCAGTTATACAGGTTGCCCACAACTGCTGGTAACAATCAAGGCCAAGATAGTCTCTTATCTCTCCCGCATCTTTCATCGTTTCAGGGAGACCCTCGCGATACCACCTGTCAATTGTTTTATCCCACCAATGCGCCCATTCCACAACGGGAAGGCGGTCTGGTTTTTGAAAAGACATTACAGAATTAAATCGTTCAACATTATTCATAGATATATGCAACTCCATTTATCGTGTTTCAGTTCCGAACCATATAGGCCAAAATAAGTTACCATCCCAAACATTCAGAGAACCGTATTATTTTTCAAAAAACTTCCCGAGAAGCTTTACTGCATTCTAATGGAAAATCATACGCATTTTATCACAGTAGTATCGAACATTATCCCACTTTGCATCCGGTGCAATCCGATGATCCGGGCATGGGATGTATCCGCCCAGTTCTACAAGCGGTCGCAGCCGCTCTATTTCCGCATCTATTGCCGCCATATCATACGCAAAAACTGTTTTATTCATGCCGCCCACACCGCGCAATTCTGTGCCGTACTTATCTCTCCATGGCCGTATTTCCGCATTCCATGTGCCCACTTCGATGGGGAACATAGTATTAACGCCATTCCTGAACCATGTTCCAATGAGAGAATCAATCAGGCCGTCGCAATCAAGCGAAACAATTTGTATGCCGTAACTGCGAACAAGGTCGGTAATACGCTTATAGTGCGGACCAACTTTGGCATCGAAAACAGATGGGATTACCAGGGGGCCGTTCTTAAAACAAATATCTTCCCAGAAATGAGCAAAATCGAATTTTGCGCCGCTTTTCAAAACAGTCTTGACGCACTCAAAGCACAAATCGGCATTGACTCTTATAATTTCATCAAAGAGACTCTCGTCATCCATATAAAGATAACTGATTCCCTCTACTCCAAGCCAGTTTCTTATTCTGCCAAAAAGACTGCCGCAGTGCAGCCCAACCACATTCTCCCGATCTTCACGCAGCAGAAAATCAAGCCCTCCCTTTTGAAATGGCAGAAATTCGCTGCCTGTATTGACAAATGCCCCTGTAATTCGTTCTGTGGAAAATTGCAGTTTGGACAGATAGTGTTTCTCCCACGAAGCTCTGTCTTTAAGGAGGTGATCTATTTCAGCCGGTATTGATACCGTATTATCTTTTGCCAACTCTATTACACCGATTGAACTTAGCACCTCTCGTGAGCCATCGGGATGTATCTTCAGCACCTTTGGCTCGAATGTCGGCGACAGATCGGAGTTGTGAGTAAAACAGTTGTACCAGCCGAAATCGAATCCAAGCAAATCACCAATCTGCTTATCGATTGGCGTTCCATCACACCAGTTTCTGGCTTGTTCTTCTGTGATGTGTCCCTCATCCGCCCATTTTACTAATGTTTCAGGCCAAAATCCAAAATGCACGATTGGAAGTCGATAGTAAGGCTTATAATTTAGAACAGCTAAAGCTCTTTCTCTGTTTGTCATTTGCTATCCCTTATAATTTAAAAATCCACAAATGTTTAAAAATACGAACATTTACTAATACAGGAGCCACCAATGATTTTATTCCTTAATTCCTGCTAAAAACAATGCATTTATCTCAAACCTGTGGCCGCTGCTGTTCGGGTCTTTTTCGTCCAGCAATTTGATGCGAACACGATGCTTTTGTTTTACCTCCGACCTGCCAAGGGACTGCCAGACGTTATAACCGCCCCAAGTCTGATCAAAATGGGCGTTCATTTTAATCGGCGGATTTTTATCCAATTGCACCTCGGCCATACCCATATCACGTTTGATACGGAAAAACGACAGAGCCACTGCCGAAGCTTTGACATCAAATTCAATAATACTGCCTGGAATTTCAGAAACCCAGCCGCGACCAAATCGTCCGCCATCGAGTACCTGCCACCCCTTATTGACAACAGGCTTGGCGTTATCATAATTCAACAGTGATGTATGTTCATAAATATCACAGGTGATCGCATCAGGTAAAGGTTTAATCTCCATAGTGCCGCCATCTTTAGGCATTTTCAACAATGCTTCCGCCAGAAAAGAATTTATTAATTCCGCACAGTACCGATGACCTGTATCATTCGGATGAACATAGTCGGCAGCAATTTCCTGCCACTTCAAACGACCCGCTTGTATCTCCGGCCATAGAGCATCACGATAGCTTATCATCGGAAGTCCATAGTAACTTCCCAACACGGCCTGAATATCCTGAACATTTCTGCCATCGTTGAACATCGTAAATAAGAGCAGAACAGCCGGATGATTGGGCATTTTCAGAATCTGCCTTAGTAACCCCTCAAGTGTTTCTTTGGCGTCTGGTTCACCGAAGTCATTGACGGCGAATTCAACTATCACAAAATCTGGATTGTATCTGAGCAGGTCATTGGTTACGCGATGCGAAGCAATGTTTGAGCCTGTCGCGCCTACGCCGGCATTAACTAACGTCCAGACTTTCACCTGTATAAACGAATCTCTCCACCATTTCGCAACTCTATTGGCCCATTTACAGTCGGCAAATGATGCCATCGCCCCTTCAGTTATAGACCCGCCAATCACACCGATGGTCACGGGTTCACCGCGTTTTGCCTTTTCGAATACACGATATAATCTTGTTTCGTCACCACTGCTTACGACAGCCCGCTTTATTACTTCTTGAGATAACATCGTATCCTGATCAGTTTTTGCATACAGCATTGTGAAATTACCTATTATCAGAAATAATACTATAACCTTTATATAATTCACCATATACAACTCGCTTCATTTTTAACATCATTGCTTGCCTTGTTTTCTATTATCAAGAACTCGATCCACACTATCATGCAATTGCTTATTAAGTTTTGTGATTACTCTATGCATTGTATAGCTGCCGCCTGTTTTCTCTGGTCAAGAATTGCCCTTGTCTCGCGCACTCTCTTTTCATCCACAGGATAGAGCGCAGTAATTATAATGGCAACAATCAAAAACATTGGCGGCACTGCCGCATAAAGAAATCTTAGTAAAAATACTGTCTGCGGTGTTTGCATCTGAAACTGTGCATCATACCCTGACCAATTCAACATATATCCACTCAATATCATCACCGCTGCCACACCTACCTTACATACCCACGCAAAAACCGCACCATACATTCCTTCTCGCCGCAAGCCCGTGGCAAGTTCGTCGATATCGCAGACATCGGCAATCATAGCGCCTGATAAAACCCAGACACAGGACAGCCCCACAGAAGCCATGCCCAGACATATTAATTGCAGATATGGACAGGCCGGCGTATAGAAAAACCAACTTAAAGGAAATGAAATTGCGACAGTACCCAGACCTATCAATAAAGTCTTTTTTTTGCCCAAATGAGTGCCCATAAAGGCTACCAGCGGCGTCAAAACCAATCCAATTCCCTGAAAACCAAAATTACAGAATAAATTAAGAGTAGAGACCGCTTCTTTATCGCCTCCGTACACATAGTAGATATTTATGTAGAGGCTAAGCGGCTGCACGATGAAAATGCCTATTAAAATTAAAAAAACTATGGTGGATATCTGCAGGAAAGGCTTGTTCCTAAAGGTGGATTTCAAACCTGCTTTCAGAGAAATCATTTTCTGACATTGGCCGGATGCGGCCTCACGACAAAAGAGCGCAGGCATAAGGCCGACAATTATTATCAATACGCCAACCAGTATTCCTACAACACGAACGCCCTCAACTTCATTTTTACCGATGCGCAAAGACAGCCACCACAACGTCCCGAGTCCCAAACCTCCCAAAGCCGTTATAAACGTACGATACGCCATAATTCTTGTGCGTTCATTATAGTCCGTACTTAGTTCATAGCCCAAAGCTGTCCATGGTATTCCAAATATGCTATAACCGGCATAGTAAAGAATCCCGACGAGCAGGAAAAAAATCGCCAATCCATTTGGACTCAAGCTGGTAGGCGGCATCCACATAAGAGCAAACATAATTCCACAGAGAATCGCTCCTATGGCGATATATGGACGGCGACGTCCCCATCTGGTTCTGGTATTATCAGAAATATTGCCGATAATAGGGTCGGCTATGGCATCAAGAAAACGCGGTATGCCCATCGCCCAACTTAGCATCCTCGGATCGACTCCCAAAGCAATATTGTATATCGGCAGGGCAAGATATGACATGGCATTTATCATATACACATCTACTATGGCACCTACGCCCCACGACAGCTTCGCGAACACGGATAGCTTTTGCGGTGCAAGAGAATCCGTACTGTTGTCGGAATTGCTGGCCGTAGTGTCATTTTTTGATATCATTGTTTGCCTTTTAAATTGGTACTATACTGGCATACGAGCAATACTGCCAACGACAGACAGTTAATTTTCAGAATCTATTCAAAACAAATTAATTATTTTTGCGTTTTTTGCAGACGACTATTCAAATCCGCTATTTTATCAAGCATGTAATTCCGCTCATTTGTATGGGTTACATTCCACTGACCATCCTGATCAGGAAAATTAAAAACCCACAGCGCAGACAAAGGAACCTCATTGTTTTCAATACTCTTTATGATTCTTTCAAAAAGTTCTCGAGATTTTTGCTTATCTTTCATTACAGGCGAACCAAATTCTCCTATGAACAGCGGTTTTGCCAGTTTTTTAGCCGTTTTGCTTGAGAACTCAATAAGCTCTTCGATCACGGCGTTATCAGAAAAATACTGTTTATCACAATCTGGATATATATGTATAGATATCGTATCTGCAAATATATTATCAAGTTTAAGTATCTCAGCATATTGCTCATAATTGTCCTTCTCCCATGAATTTTCGTTTAAAAGATGCCAAGCGGACCTGCCCGGAACTGCATTGCCGCTTGAAATAATTCTGGTAGTATCAAGTTTGCGAATTTCTTCGACTGCATATTTATAGATACAGTTTAACCTTTTGCGGGTTGACCTATCCAAATCGGTTCTGAATGGCCGTGTGCCCCTTATAACCGCTATCGGAGGCATTCCGAGTTGTGCTGGCAAATCCGCGCTAATCGTGTATTCATTGCCCACTTCCCATGCCCATATTACAGACTTATCCCTGTATCTCGTAACAACCTCTTTTACATATTCTTTTATAAATTTAGCGCTTCTGCTGTTACTGTCTTCCAAATCTGCAATATGTTCCCCCATCAAATCAGGAATACTTGCATAATACCATATCAATGAAGGTATCAGGCCAAGCTGATATTTTTCAGCCTCCGCCACTAACTCATCAAAGTATTGAAAATACTTTTCCTTATCATAAAAATAAAGATTCCAGTCAACAGGCCAATACCCTCCCGCCATAAATCTTATAAATGGAATATTATAGTCGTGCTTAAGAATTCTAAAACCTTCTTTGTATGTCCTGTCTGTGTTTCCCTGCGATGTGATAACCCTGTAAAAAGCATCAAGATAGTTCACCCCTACCGCCCTGAATTCTTTTTCATTCTTAAACAACTTGCCATTGTTGACATATAGCCCTATCGGTTTCTTTAAATCCTTTTCTCTATTCATAATTTTGGAGCATATATCGTTGGCTTCTACAATAGAACATTTATCTTTGCGGCTATTTAAACTGACCGCAATTTTTTTATTAGCATCCTTAATAATGTCAAGCATATACGCCCGACTATTTTTCTCTGTAATATTCCATTTCTGATCATGAGCGTTAAAGTCGTATACCCATACCGATGAAAGCGGTACATTGTTTTTCACTATAATATCAACAAGTCTTTGAAATTTTCCCATCTCCTCTTTTTTGTTCTTTTCACTTTCTGCGCCAAACTCACCTATATAAAATACTTTATTGGCCTTTTCCGCCACATTTTTGACATATGGAACTAACTCGTCTAAGGAGAGTCTTTCTTCAAAATAATCTTTGTCAAAGTCCAGATAGATATGCGCGGATATAGAATTCATCGCACCTACACTATCACCTAATAAGATACTTTCCCACTGGATATGGCTGTCTCTGATCCAATCTGAATAGGTGTGTAAATTATAAGAATACGGCCTAGGCATCGCATCTCCGCTTGAGATCATTCTGTATTTATCGACGCTTCTGACTGCGTCGGCAAATTGCCAATAAGCCTCTCTTAAAAACGTACGTCTGAAATAATCTCTATCTGAACGAGTTGCAGGAGTACCATCTTCGACCCTGATATTTGCTGTTCCAATTTTTTTGTCTGGAATATCTGCTTTAAGCATATATTCGTTTCCCAATTCCCATGCCCAAATAGCCGGACTATCCTTGTACCTCGTTACAACCTCAATAGTATATTGCCTTAAAAACTTGACGGTTTGGCTATTCGGATTTCCATACTGGTCCATATGTTCGCCTGCGATATCCGGCACTGTTTCTATAAACCAAAACAAACAAGGTATCAACCCAAGACCTTGTTTTTCCGCTTCAGCTACATACTCATCCATTAACTTATAATACTCATCTTTATTCTGCAGATACAACTTCCACTGTTCAGGCCAATAACCTCCAGCGCAAAACCTTATAAAAGGTATATTGTATTTTTCTCTTAAAACTTTAAATCCTGATTTATAGCTTTTATCTGTATTGCCTGAGAGCATTCGTGAAAAAGAATCAAAATAGTTTATGCCCATTCCTCTGTACTCTTTGCCGTTTAAATAAAGTCTCGAATTCTCGACATGTAATCCAGGCGTAATCCCCTGAGCCGGAGAGCCCTCATTAGCGGACAAATATCCGGCAAAAATATTCACGGCAATAAGAACCCTGACCAAACCAATACAGGATGTTTTTTTTGTTATCATCTATCATCTGTTCCATTCATCAAGCCAATGCTTCACGCTGATATTTTCTTTCTTCAATATCGATTTGGTTTTTACTGAAATTATTTTTCTTTCTTCTGGCAAAAGGTCGAAATAATTGTCGCTGATAAAACTTTCATTCTCATTGTCTAAAAGCAGATAGACGCACCTTGCGTATTTCTGCGCGGTTATTTCAATTTTACCGACATTATAATCGTCGCAGCGTTTAGTTTCTACTAATGAATATTTAAGCTCTGGGTCGGGCCATGGAATATCTCTCCATAGCTTCGGGAAAAATATTTCACGGATTTTCATATCTTCCGACTCAAAATACGCGACCATATAGCTGCCGTCAAAGGCGGGAATGTCAGAATTGAGGATATTCGCTGCGATATTAGAGCTATGCGCTTCAACTGAAACTTCTTTAGAAAGAATATGTTCTTTTCTGCCCAGAACATCCATAGCGTAAACCGAAACCGTGCCGGCAACTTTTTTGTACAGATTATGTGTAAGATATAACTCATATTTATCAGCACGTTCTCTGAATGAAAGACGCACAGGTTCGCAATTACGTTTAATCGCGTAATATGACTGCTTTGGCAAACCATAATAATCAACCAGAGCCCAACTGGCAGCCGGCCAGCAATCGTTATACATCCAAATCAATGAACCTCCGTTAACTCCCTGCCTTCTCCTGTGATGTTGAAATTCAGCGCTTAGATATTCTGCGCTTAAAGTTCCGGCAAACTTCACAAATTCGGCGGCATTACGGGGCTCGCCAAAAAGCTCTCTTACTGAAGCCAATTCTACCTGCACATAGGTTTCCTCAAGTGAATTATATGGATTGTCCATTATGTGGTGTTCCCACATCTCGTTTATTGGCCATAGTTTTTCTTTTGAAATAAATCTTCTTACAGTTTCGAGTCTCGGCGGTCCGTGAAAACCAAATTCAGACATAAACACCACCTGCTTCTGTTCAATGTGGTGGCGGAAATTTCTGATATTATCTTCGAAGGAGGCTTCCCAGGTACATCCATGACTGTCTCCGGAAGTAGAATCATTGCTTATATCGGTAATACTGTGCGGACTGCTTGAAGCGTATGATGCGCCCGGCATAAAATGGGTAACGACTCCGCGGCCAAGATAATCGGTTACGAAATCCCCGTGACTCTTCATTTCATTAAGCGAACCGGTTTTTTCATTGCCGCCGCACCAATGAATTATGCACGGATGATTCCTAATCCTTTTCACTTGATATTCGAATTCGCCCGCAAGTTTCATTGTCCACTCAATATCGTCATCTGGTATGTCCGCACAGGCAAACATCAAATCCTGCCATATCATTATACCGTTTTCGTCGCAAAGCTCATAGAACTCGTCTTTTTCATAGATGCCTCCACCCCATATTCTAAGAGTATTTTGATTGCCTTCTTTGACAAGTTTTATTAATCTTTCGTAGCGTTCTTTTTTAACAACTCCCGGAAAACAGTCCGAGGGAACCCAGTTCGCCCCCATGCAGAAAACTTCCCTGCCGTTTAGCTTAAACTTAAAACTGTTGGTGCCGTCAGGACTGCCGCTTTCCACGACTTCTACCTGACGTATGCCGAATCTGCCTTTCTTTTTATCGAGAACCAGACCTTCTCTGCTTAAACTTATTTCATAGTCATAAAGTTCAGCTTCGCCATATCCATTTGGCCACCATAATTGGGGATTGGGAATGTCAATATTTGCGAAATTCTTTTTTCCAGCCACATTGATGTCTTTGGAGTATTTTTGATTATTTTTTAGTATTTCAATCCGAAGACTATGCGTATGGCCTTTTTTTACCGACTCTTTTGTCTCTCCGTCAAGTTCAACCTCAAAATGTGCCTCTCCCTTAATTTTTGTCCTTATATAAACATCCTTGATTACGCCCTGCGTATAAGCCGCAAGTTTTACACTTTGCCATATTCCGACAGCGCACAAATCAGGAGCCCAGTCCCAGCCAAACTGACATTGAGCTTTTCTGGCGAAAACACGGGGGGTATAAAAACAAGCGAAATAATCGTCTGTCTTTTTTAACTCAAGAATTGGTTTTGTGGCGCGAATACACACGGTTATGAGATTCGTATTACCATAATCTAAATACTCTGAAACATCAAAAGAATACCCCAGAAACGCATTTTCTGTTTCCGCGATTTTCTTGTCATTAACATAGACCGTAGAAAACATATCAATTCCGTCAAAAGAAAGCTCTACACGTTTTCCCTTGAACCCCTTCGGAACCATAATGCTTTTCTGAAACCACCAGTCTCGCTGTCCGACCCAGCTGCATTCCTTGCTGTTCATATAAATGTAAGGGTCTTTAATTACCCCTTCCTTTATAAGTGTTGCGTGCACGTCGCCTGGAACGTCGGCATTTAGCCATCCGGTGCCGGCTAATTTGGCATCCGACAACTTATCAGGTAATTTATTTGAACGTTCTTTTTCTTTTAGTTTCCAAAGGCCGTCAAGACTAATGAATTCCACGGGCATGTATTATCCCAAAAATAAAATAATAAAACAATATTTATGTAACAATTACATTGAATTTAATATATTTTGCTGCTTATGTCAACTCAAAACCCAAAAAATACTAAGCCACAACTCTTCAATACTATAACTATCTTAATAAAAGATGGTTACATTGCACAAAGAAATATATTCTCCTTGACAAATTATAATGTATTATGATAAAGTACTGTCGCCTGTTCAATAATTATATAAATTACATCGATAGGTATGTAATTTTTGTCAGTTTAATGTAACAGTTACATAAATGATCCAGAAACAAAGAAAAAACAACATTAAAGACATTGCTGCCATTTGTCAGGTAAGCACTGCAACGGTCTCCAGGGTATTGAATAAGTCGGGAGTTGTGTCCGAAAAGAATACAGACAAAGTCTTAAAAGCAATCGCGGAAAATGATTACTCTCCCAATCAGCGTTCCACACCTGCAAATATCATAGGAATCACAGTTGAATTCCAGGATGCCCTTTCGAGTCCCTATGTTTATAACCTCTTGCAAGCAGCCGAAGATGAAGCTTCCAATGCAGGATACGATCTTCTGATACTAAGAAACGAGCGGCTGCGAAAAAACGAAAAATACCTCTCGGTTTATTTGAAAAGCAAATTGGTTTCCGGAATAATCATTCTCCTGTCTACCATGACCGACACATTCAAACAAAAATTGGCAAATGACAGATTTCCTCACATCATATTAAGCGACAGACCAGGCGGGTTTTCAAATTTCATTGATGATGACTCCTACGAGGGAACCCTAAAGGCAATGGAACATCTTATGAAACTTGGGCATCGTAAAATCGGGATTATATGTCCTGTAAGTGATATTTATTATACCGCCAATGAAAGGTTAAGGGCTTACCAAGATGCCCTTAAAAAACATAACATTGATATCTCTCCTGAACTGATTTTTGATGAATCGCATACAAATTTTAATGGCGTATATGATTATGGATACAGAGGTATCAATGCTCTTTTAAAAAATACCGCGGTTACCGCTGTAATTTCTGATTGCAGCAATGGCGTTGTCGATGGAATAATGGACAGCGGTCTAAAAATACCGGAGAATATATCTGTGGTATCGTTTGAAGATTCATTCGATACGACTCAATCGAAATCAAAACTGACAACAGTTGCCAAAGATACCAAAGAAATGGGAAAAATCGCTGCCAAGAATTTGATATCACAAATAGAGAACTTAAAAACTCGGAAAATTCCTTCCAGAATAATAATTCCTACCAGATTTATCGTCAGAGAATCGACATCTGCGGTAAATCAGAGATAAGTTTTTTGCAGACAGATAATAAACTTGGATTAGATTGGAAAATTAGGTTTAAAACCAGGAAAGATGTTTTTATTATCTCTACTTCTTTGCTTCTTTATTTCTTTTTTTAACCGTGTAAATCCGTTAGGAAATGGTTTAGGCAACTTCTAAAAATTGGCAATCAAACATAATAAACATTGTTTTTGACCGGTCGCTTCCGTCTTCGTTAAAACTACGACGAGACAAGTACGCTCGCGGCTCTAATTACCCCCTGCGCTGTCGCTTGGGCTCTGTATGACTAAACACCATCATCAATTATTGCTTTGATGATTTCGTACATTGCGGCTTTGGTGTTGCCGTTGGCATTGTTCGCGAGGATTGAAAACGTATATTCTTTGTCGCCTGCGATAAATGAGCCGGACAAAGCCCTGACACCATTTATATAGCCGGTCTTGGCGAATACTTTTCCGCGATATTTATTCTGATAGAAATACTTGCTTAATGTGCCATCAACACCACCTTCCGCGAGTGTTGGTCTGAAAATAGGCCAAAGGCCTGTTGCGTGAGCATCGGAAATGACGCGGACTATAATGGCGGCAGTTAATTTGTTTTTGCTGCTAAGGCCGCTGCCATCGTCGACAACGAAACTGTTAGGTTCTGCGCCGAGCGATGTTAAGTAATCGGCAATGACTTTCTGCCCCCCCTGCCAGGAACCTGCTTTTCCGCCTGTGATTTGTTTTGCGCCGATGGTTTTAAAAAACGATTCTGCGGCAAGCTGGAAACTTTCTTTATTACACTGCTTGAGGGCTTCGATTATCGGGGTTCTTTTTTCAACCAGTAATTGCGTTGGTTCTCTTCCTGCCGGTGCAACTGACATTTTCCCGGTAACGGTTATTCCTGCGCTGCTTAAATTTTCGGTAAGCAGCGTGCCAAAAAACGCAGCGGGGTTTTCTATCGCAACATCAAATGATGCGGATTTTTTGCATCTGCCGTTGACGATTAAGACGTTTTCTTTCTCGGTACGATAGCAACCGATAGCGCTGTCTTTACCGGAAGGCTGAACTTTATTTATAAACGTAACAAAATTAGTTTGCGGCTCCGTGGAAAGAACTATATGTCCTTTTGAATTTGTCGCGTGAATTCTTATGCAATTGGCGTTGTAGTTCAGGCCGCTGATTTCGCAGGCATAAGGTCTGTTGATTTGGTCGGGCGGCCAGTTTTGATGAGAGCGGATGTCTTCAAAAACGGAGCTGTCAATGATGACGTTTTCTATCTCGGTTATATTTTTTTCTTTCAGCGATGAGATAATTCGAGAGATAAAATCGTTGCCGTCAGTTCCGAGCAAGGGGTCTCCGCTGCCGACGACGACTAAATTTTTGCCGGCAAGCGAAGCGGTTGTAACGAACTCGAACTGGCTGCCAAGATATTTCAGAGCTGTGAAACTCGTAACAAGTTTCATATTTGAGGCGGGAATAAGGGCAAGGTTTTCGTTGCGGGCGAAAATAACATTGCTGCTGTTAGATTCGGTGATGAGAATTCCGAATTTTACCCTTGCCTGGTCCTTGCGTGCGAGAATCTGGGTAATCTTGTCGTTGGCTGATGCCAGACAAATTACGGCATTGAACAGGACTGTTAATAACAATGCGCTTTTTATGATTTTTTTAGTGAACATAGGCGGTGTTTTTACCACGAAACAACGGCAAAATCAACATATTATATAAATATCTACCCCGCAAGCAGTTATGTAAATTTTGTTTCATTTTTAAGATATTTTCTTCTGCCCGATTGACAACTATATATTGGATAGCTATACTTGCCTGCGATTTGGCGGAGGTATTAGACTAAATCAACAATAAAATTAAATCTTTGCGGCTTTTTTTGCCGTGGCGAGCTTCCGGAGTGTCAGTGGATGAATATTCCGGAAGTTTTTTTATGTCTTGACATTGCAGCATATAATTGATTATATAATAGCTACTTATGGAAAAATGCACGTCTAAAAAAAAGGGAATTTTTAGCACATCGGTGCTGGGCAACGAGCAAATAGGCGAGTGCTTTTATCGCCTGAGTTTGGCCATTGAAGGCAAAGCCGTTGAAGCATTCAGTACGACAAAACCCGGCCAATTCGCCGAGTTTGAGCTTTCAAACGCGAGCCTGCCGAGTGTGGAACAGATACCTAACGAATTAGCCGACAAGGCATTACGACAAATTATCCTTCGCAGACCATTCAGTTTTTCAGATATTGAAATCGCAGGCAATAAGGGCAAATTGGAAGTCCTTTATTGTGTGCTTGGCCCGGCGACGCTGAGAATGAAAACCCTCGCTGCCGGCGATAAAATAAGTTTGATAGGACCGTTGGGGAACGGTTTTTCAATTGAACGAGAAAAAAGTTTGGCGATTCTCGTTGCCGGCGGAATGGGCGTGCCTCCCCTGCTGCATCTTGCCAAAGAATTGAGCAAATCCAACACGAAAACTATCGCGTTTGTCGGCGCAAGGAGCTGCTCGCAACTGCCCTGCTCGGAAATTAAAAACGTACAAACTTTGATAAGCACCGATGATGGGTCGATTGGATTTAAAGGTTTTGTAACGGCAATGCTCAAAGAATGGTTAATTAAAGAAAAGCCGGATGCAACTAAGACAATTATTTATACCTGCGGGCCGGAGATAATGATGGCGGGTGTCGCGAAAATTGCCGCGGAGTTCAATATCGCCTGCCAGGTGAGCCTTGAAAGAGTTATGGCCTGTGGAACAGGATTGTGTCAGGGTTGCGCGGTAAAATGTATAGACAAGAAAACTCAGGAAGTCGGCTACAAACTTTGCTGTAAAGACGGGCCTGTGTTTTGGGCTAATGAAGTGATATTTTAGCTAAGTCGATGATTTTTATGTTTCACCACAGAGACACAGAGATAATTATTGAAAATTGAAGAATGAACATTGAAGATTTATGGAATCGCCGATGGCGATGAGAATTTTATGATGACCGCTCCATTACTGTCGCGGCTCTGAAAAACAAAACTGATATGAATAAAACTGATTTGACAATTAATTTTGCAGGATTGAAATTGAAAAGCCCTGTGTTCACAGCATCCGGCACATGTGGATACGCTGACGAGCTTGATGATTTTATGGATATCGACCGGCTGGGCGGATTTATTACCAAGAGCATAACAATCGAAAAACGCGATGGCAATCCTGTGCCTCGAATTGTAGAAACCAATTCAGGAATGCTGAACGCAATCGGTTTGGCAAACGTCGGAGTTGAAAGGTTTATCGCTGAAAAGCTGCCGCTGATAAAAAATTATAAAACACCTTTCTTTGTGAATATCGCGGGCAAGACGATTGATGAGTATATCGCGGTAGCGGAAAAGCTGGCGGAGTTTGAGCAAATTGCCGGTTTTGAGTTGAATATCAGTTGTCCGAATGTCAAAAAAGGCGGAATAACTTTCGGCACTGACCCGCAGCTTATCAGCCAGATTACATCGGCGGTGAAAAAAGCGGTCGGCAAAAAAATTCTGATAACAAAATTAACGCCCAATGTAACTGATATAAGTATAACGGCAAAAGCGGCGGTAGAGGCGGGTACAGACGCAATCAGTATGATAAACACATTTACCGCAATGGTAATCGACATTGAGACACGAAAGCCCGTTTTGGCCAATCGTACCGGCGGATTGAGCGGGCCCGCGATAAAACCAATTGCTGTTTATCTTGTGAATAAAGTGTATAATGATGTCGCAAAGTTGGCAAATGTGCCGATTCTCGGCGGCGGTGGAATCAGAACCGCTTCCGATGCGGTGGAATTTTTAATTGCAGGCGCAACAGCGGTGAGCATCGGCACGGCAAGTTTTATTTATCCCGACACCGCGATAAAAGTTATTGATGGAATAGAAGATTACTGCCGGAAATATAAAATTAGTAAAGTATCGGAACTAACCGGAAGTTTAAAATAGTATTTTTAGCCACGAACACGAATAAACACTGATTTAAAAAATATGGATAAAAAAATCATTAAAATAGCCGGTCTTTATGCAGAGAAAGTAAAGAATTATCTGCCTGTTGAGATGATTGTTCTTTATGGCTCTTATGCCAAAGGTACCGCCAAAAAAACAAGCGATATTGATATTGCGGTAGTTGTTGATAAATTCAAAGGCGACTACCTAAAGGTAAGTTCAGAATTGTTCGGCCTTGTTCGCAACGTGAATAAACGGATAGAGCCTGTTCTGCTTTGCCGCTCAAAGGATAAAAGCGGATTTCTCGACAGTATTCTTAAATATGGAAAAATTATTTACAAGGCATAAAATCGAGCGTTTTATCGATTTAACAGGCTGTTTAAAATAATTTTGAATATGGAAATGTTAAAAGAATTATACGATTATTTTCCGACATCAGTATTCACCGGCAATTCGCTTGTATTCATCAGCGAAGACTGGAAGGTGGAGATTACCGAACACCAGAATACCGACTTCAGCAAAACCAGCCAAAGCTGCCCTATCATCAGAGTAAAGATTTTTAAAAGAGCTTTGAACGGCGAGTTTTTACAGGGTCATTATGTGGATTTCAGCATAACCCCCATCAGTGAACTGGCGACACAGATTGAGCGATATATCCAGGGGGCGGTCGGGAAAAACCTGAAAGAATACGATGCCGGTTGAAAATTTAAAAATCAGCCAAACGCCTAATGGCATAATTTTTGGTGTTAAGGTAGTACCTGCCGGCAGCAAAACGTCTATCGAGGGCATTTACGGTGATATGCTCAAGGTAAAATTGTCCGCTGCGCCTGAAAAAGGCAAGGCTAATGAGGCGTTGATTGAATTTCTGGCTGAAAAGCTCGGCGTAAAAAGGAAATTTGTAAAAATTGTCTCCGGCCAGACATCGAAAGTAAAGCAGGTGGCGGTTGAGCAGATGTCGCAGCAGGAATTTTTTGAGCGTATAAAAAAATAGCCATGAATGAACACTAAGAAGTGAAAAATGAAAAACTGCGGAATCGCCTGCGGCGATGGAATTAAAAAAAACCGCGTGGGCTGAAGCCCACCCTACAAGACTGAAAACTATATTTATGAAAAAAAGCATATTCATATTTTTGGTAATTTTTGCCGTCGCGGCGTTTGCCTGTGCATCGCAAAAGGCGGGGCTTTACGCTGATTCCATCGAAAAGGCTCTGGAGCTATCGGAGAATGATATTGACCTTGCGACGGCGGTGCTGCTTGTAAGCAAGAGGTGGGACCCATCTATAAATATAGAATATTATCGCAATCAGATTGACGAGATTGCCAATACGGTTATCGCAAGGCTCAATGGCAAAAACCCCCTCTATGATGGACGGGAGACGACTGAAATTATCAGCAAAATTTTGTTTGAGGAGATGGGCTTTAAGCCTGTTGACAACGCGGAAAATCCGGAAGATTTATTTTTGCATACGGTATTGAATAACAGAAGGGGCTATTGTTTGAGCCTGTCGATATTGTATCTGGCGGTTGCAGAGAGGCTTAATCTGCCGGTGAATGGAGTTGTTGTGCCTGGACATTTTTTTGTAAGATATACCGACCACAACAAATCATTCAACATTGAAACCACACAGAAAGGCGTAAATGCACCTGATAAGCATTATATAAAGGAATTTAAAATTCCGCAGGACGGCAGGCGAAACCTTTATCTGCGAAATCTAAGCAGGCGGGAAACTATCGGATGCTTTTTCAATAATCTGGCTAATGTTTATTTCGACGACGGAAATGTTGACAACGCCTATTACTATCAGCAGAAGGCGGTTGACATCGCTCCGCTTTTAGCGGAGGCAAGGACAAATTTAGGCAATATCTTTTTAAAGAAGAATATGGCGGATATGGCAGTGCAGCAGTATCTGGCCGCGATTGAGATAAATCCGGCCGATGCCAAGACGCATCACAATCTGGCGAACGCTTACGCGAAAAAGAATCAGCAGGACAAGGCCATCGAGCAATATAAGATAGCGTTGCGGTATGACCCTAATTTTATCGAGATTTACAAGGGGCTCGCCCAGGCGTATAATTCGCAGGGGCAAAGCGATAAGGCTATTGAAATTCTCAAAAAAGCAATAAATATCAATTCTCGCGACGCGGACATTTACGTAACGCTTGGTAACATTTATCAGGAAAAGCAGAATTACAGCGAAGCGATTACAAATTATCGGCTTGCACTGGCATTGAAAAATAATTTACCTGCCGCGGCTTATGGGCTTGGGTACGCGTATTTCCAGAGCCAGATGTATTACGATGCGATTGAGCAGTTTCGGGCGACGATTTTTTATGAGCCTGGCAACGCAAAGGCTTATTTCGGGCTTGGGCTTGCATATAACAAACTCGGCTGGGTGGAAGAGGAAACAGCCGCTTATCAAAATGCCGTTAAAGCTGACCCGCAAATGACGGCGGCGTGGCAAAATATGGCACAGATTTATATGTCGCAAAAGCAATATGAACAGGCAGCAGCGGCTTATAAAAATGTCGCGAATTTGGCGCCATCGGCGGATGTTTATTATAATCTTGCGGTTGCGCACTCGTCGCAAAAACAGTATCAGCAGGCGGAAGGTTATTATTTCAAGGCTCTTGAATTTTCGCCGGACTATCCTGCGGCGCATAATAATCTGGCGATTACGCTGTATATGCTGAAAAAATATGAGCAGGCTCTGCAACACGCGGAAACGGCAAAACAATTAGGGTTTGATGTTTCGGATGATTTGATTAAGGAATTGCACAGATTAACGGACGTAAATAGTGTGGAAAAATAAACTTTAATATGGAGGTTAGTAAAATGGCAAAAAAGAAAAATGTAGTAGTGGGTGTGTTGGTTACAATTGTTGTTCTTCTTGTTGTCGCGGCTCTGGCATCGCTGTTTTTTATTGACGGGATTCTCAAAGTCGCTATTGAGAAAGAAGGCACAAAGCAGCTTGGCGTTGGCGTTTCCGTTGAGAAAGTTCATTTGAATATTTTCAACGGCAGTATAGCAATTGCCGGTCTGAAAATTAAAAACCCTGCCGGCTACCAGTATGAAAATATGCTGGAAGTAGCCTCTATAAGCGCAAAGGCGGACACGGGTTCTTTGTTTTCGGATGTTGTGGAAGTAAATCAGATTGACATAAACGACATCGCGGTTGTCATCGAGCAAAAAGGCACAGTGAGCAATTTGAGCGAAGTTCTTAAAAACACAAAGGGTGATTCAGAAGCCAAACCCACACCAGCGCCGGCAGAAAAAAAGGGCAAAAATGTTCATATCGCATCGCTTGACATTGCCGACATCGGCGTAACAGCAAAACTCCTGCCGATACCCGGAAAGGCGGACAGTGTAAAACTGAAAATCGCCAAACTGCATCTTTCGGACATAGGCGGCAAAGAGACATCGCTTGGCGAGGCTACCGGCAAAATTTTCAAGGCAATTTCCGCCGCTATCGCCTCTCAGGGCGCAGGCATAATACCTGCTGATATGGTCGGCTCGATAAATGATTCACTCGCAGGCATCGGCAAGACCGGCGAGGAAATTTTAAAGTCAACAGGTGCGGACAAGGAAATCCAAAAGGCCGCAGAAGGACTCAAGGGATTATTTAAGAAGAAAGAGCAGCCTTGAGTTTGGCTAAAGTATTCGTAGCATTAAGCGGCGGGGTTGACAGCGCGACTGCCGCCGCTTTTCTTTTGCAGGCTGGCTTCGACTGTACGGCTGTTTATATGCGATTGTACGAACAGTCCGTGGAAAAAAGTTATGATGCGCAAAATGTCGCCAAACACCTCGGCATTCCTTTCGAGGTTCTTGATTTGAGCGAGGATTTTAAAAGCGTAATTGGGTATTTTTGCGATGAATACCGCAAGGCTCGAACGCCCAATCCGTGCGTATTCTGCAACAGGCACATAAAATTCGGTAAATTGTTCGAGTACGCAAAATCAAAAGGTGCAGATTTCATTGCAACCGGCCATTACGCACAGATAATTAAAGAAAATGATAATTCGTATCTTTACGCTGCCGAGAATTTAGCCAAAGACCAGTCTTACGCCCTTTCGATGATTGACAGAAATGTCCTTGCGAAAATTATTTTACCACTGGGCAAACTCGAAAAAAGTCAGACGCGAAAAATAGCTCAGGAGTTAGGTCTTGAAGTGAGCAATAAGCCGGATTCGCAGGAAATCTGTTTTATACCGGATAACGATTACGTCGGCAAACTCCAGCAGCTTTGCCCTCAAATTGCCCGGCAGGGAAATATCGTGAACAGCAGCGGAAAATTTTTAGGTGTACACGATGGCATTCACAGTTTTACAATCGGCCAAAGACGCGGCGCACGGGTGGCGATGGGTGTGCCTTATTACGTTGTTGGTCTTGACGCTGAAAAAAATTCCGTAATTCTGGGAACAAATGCCGAGCTTGAGCATAACGCCCTTATCGCTGAACAGGTCAACTGGCTGATTGACAAACCTAAAGAAGCGTTTGAATCAATGGTAAAAATCCGTTATAATCAAAAACATATGCCGGGACGTGTTTGCCCGGAGAACGATTGTGTAAAAATTATTTTTGATTCGCCGATTCGCGCGATAACGCCGGGACAGGCAGCGGTTTTTTATCTTAAAACAGACGCAGGCCTGAAAGTTGCCGGTGCCGGCTGGATTAAGCAAGCGTATAAAAATTGAAAAATTAAAATTGAAGATTGAAAATTTATTGATTCGCCTGCGGCGATACTATTCCTATGGATGACATACTAAATATAGTCTCTGAAGCAGAGAGAAATGCCGAGCAGAACAACCGCAAAGCTGTTATCATTCAGCCCGGTGCAATCGGCGACTGCGTCCTGACATTGCCTTTGGCTGAATCGCTCAAGACTCATTTCGGCATCGGAACAATTCTGATGCTCGGCAGAAGTCAGTATATCGAATATTTTCCCGGCAGAACCTGCATCGACGGCATACGCGACCTTGACAGTGTCGATTTGCACAGACTTTTTGTGAACCATAAAGAATTTGAACTGGCAGACGGCGACTCGCTGATAGGCGTTTTTTCAGGCTTCGAGCAGATAATAACATTCCTCGGCCAGGCTGGTAGCGATTTTGAAAACAATCTGATTTTCACCGCCAACTGCAGTAATCCTGTCGAAGTAACGACTCTGCAATTAAAGCCGGGCAATAATTACGCTGGGCACATAACAAAATTTCATCTTGATATGTTTCTCTCTTCGCAGGCTTCGGAGACTAAGGCCGGCGAGATTGATTTAAAAAAAACTTATATCATACCCTGCAAAACCGATTTAGCCAACGGGCAGAAAATTTTAAGCTCGGCAGGCGTGGACACAAAACAGAAAGTTGCGATAATTCACCCCGGCAGCGGGTCAACGGCAAAAAACTGGCATATTGATAATTTTTATATGGTCGCTGAAACTCTGCGTGAAAAAAAGAACAGCGTCGCTTTTCTGCTTGGGCCTGCGGAAATGGAGACTTTCAAGCCGGAAATAATAGACGCTCTTGGGGCAATAGCTCCGCTGCTGGTCGATATATCGCTCACCGAAGCTCTGGGGGCAATAAGCTGTGCGAGTTGCTTTATCGGCAACGACAGCGGCCTTACGCACATAGCAGCAGCGGCAGGAATTCCTGTGATAGCCTGCTGGGCAGCGACAAATCCGGTGCATTATCACCCTGTCGGGCCGAATGTTACGGTATTTCAATTGGACAGCAGCGATTTTGCATCGCCCTGCCCGCAAAAAGCCGACGAAGTATCAAAAACCGCCATTAAACTCTTAACTTCTTGACGAATAAGCAGTAATGGTTATAATTGTCGCTGTGGCTGCTCGTTAAATAGCAACAGCAACCCTTGTAAAGACAAAATTAAATATCAAAAATTAAAATGTAAAATGACAATGTAAAAATCAAAAATATGGCTATGAAGTTCTAAATAACAAGTTCTAAAATCTAAACAAACTGTAATAGCCAAAATTTAAATTTTAAATTTTCGATAATGTAATTTTGGGAATTGTGAATGGGACTTTATTTTTAAATTTTGATATGTCATTTTGATTTTTGATGTTTGATTTTTAATATAGTGTATTTCAGAAAACTTACCTTTAGACAATGATGGATAAAACTATTTTGTTATGAAAAAGACATTAGCTCAACTTGCACAACACGTTGGTGGAAAGGTAAAAGGAAACGCTGATATTGAAATCAGCTCTGTGGCTACGCTTGAAAACGCGACCGGAGCAGAAATCAGCTTCCTTTCCAATCCTAAATATACAAACGCCCTGCAAACCACAAAGGCAGGCGCGGTAATCATCGGCAAAGACACGGATGCTCCTGTTCCGCTGCTGATTTGCGAAGACCCATACTACGCATTTACACAAATATCGGTTCTTCTTCACGGCTACAGACAGCATAAGAATGTCGGAATTTCACAGAAAACCAACATCTCTAAAACCGCTAAAATCGGCAAAGACTGTATTATTAATGATTTTGCGACAATCTGCGATGGCGCAGTAATAGGCGACAATGCGGTAATTTATTCGGGCGTGTTTATCGGCGATAATGTCAAAATCGGGGACAACTGCATCCTGTATCCAAACACTGTGATATACGATGGCTGCCAATTGGGAAATAACGTAATCATACACGCCAACACCACGATAGGCAAAGACGGCTACGGTTTCGCACCCCACGGAGGTAAACTTTACAAAATCCCGCAAATCGGCAGAGTAATTATTGAAGACGATGTCGAAATAGGCGGAAACTGCTGCATCCAGCGCGGCACGCTTGAAGATACGATTATAGGAACAGGATGCAAATTAGGCGACCTCATCGATATGGGTCATGGCGTAAAGATAGGCCCGCATTGTCTGCTTATAGGTCATCTTGCAATTGCAGGCTCAACTACCATCGGTCATCACTGCGTCATTGCTGCTCAGGTCGGAATTGTAGGCCATATAAAAGTCGGAAATATGGTAAGAATTGCCGCTCAGGCAGGCGTAATAAACGATGTTCCTGACGGCGCTGCCATCGCAGGCACACCTGCCATCAACGCTTTGAACGCAAAACGCGCATACAGTATGTTTGAAGATTTGCCAGAAATGAAAAAGAAAATCCGCAAAATCGAAAAACAAATTGAAAATGGCAAATGACAACATAATCGGTCTGATAGCGGGCGGCGGCAGGTTGCCGATAATTATCGCTCAAGGGGCGAAAGCAGCCGGTTTTAAAATCGTCTGCGCAGGTCTTGGCGACAACCCGGAACCGGAACTAAAAACGCTTGTGGATTTTTATACAACAGTGCCGCTGGCAAGGCCCGGCGCGTGGATAAGAAAATTAAAAAAATATAACGCAGTCAATGCCATAATGGTCGGCAAAGTTCACAAGGAAAAACTTTTCACACCATGGCGAATTTTGAAATATCTGCCGGACTGGCGGGCGATTCGAATTTATTACTGGCGACTGAAAAGGAAAAACAAAACCGACCAGACAATTTTGCAGGCGATTGCGGATGAACTGGCAAGCGGAGGTGTTATTTTGCAGGACTCAACAAAATTTTGTACAGAGCATTTGGCTGATAAAGGTGTGATGACAAAAACTCAGCCCGGCAGCGAAATTCAGCAGGATATTGACTACGGCTGGCCATTGGCCAAAAGCATCGCACAGACCGGAATAGGCCAGGCGATAGCTGTCAGGGAAAAAACCGTAATCGCAGTCGAAGCGGTCGAGGGCACAGGAAAAATGATTGAACGCTGCGGCCAATTCTGCAAAAAAGGCGGGTGGACGCTTTTAAAAGTTTCCAAAACCGACCACGATATGCGGTTTGATGTCCCCTGCGTCGGAATAGATACGGTTCGCTCGATTAGCGAAAACAGGGGCAAATGCCTTGTCGTCGAAGCAGGCAAAACTATTATTATCGACAAACCACAGGCAATCGCCCTTGCAAATCAACTTGGAATTGCGATTGTCGGATTGTAAAAAAGAAGCAAAGAAATAAAGAAATAAGGAAGTAAGGATTTTTTGTGCCTTTGGCATAATTTTCTTCGCTTCTTTACATCCTTGTGTCCTTGCTTCTTTTCTGTGTTGTTTTTATGTAAAGTTTATAAATAAATGGCTTATCAAAGCATAAATATCGCGGGTTTTAATTTAAAACTGTCTGACAACTTTCCGACAGATGGAGATTTTGTCGGCGACGGCAATATCGTAATCGCTGATGGCTCAAGAGGTTTATTTACAAAATTAGCATCCTCAAAATTCGCCAATGTTTTTAAATTTGACCTGCTTTTTCAAGGCAAGGTTTACAGTCTTATTCTCAAGCAGTATCTTGCCCGCAAGTGGTTTGATGTTCTGATGAATGCTATCGGATGCGGCCGGTCAAAGAGGGCTTTTAAAGCCGGCTTAATGCTGCGAAAGAATGGTTTTTTGACTCCGCCGATTGCAGCAGCGGGGAAAAAGGGCTTATCGGCGGATTTCATTATAACCGCTGAAATTAAAAATTCCGTCCCGCTGTATAAAATTCTCGAATCTAAAGAGCCGCAAAGGCGCTTAGTTATCGAACAGTTCGCTCAAACCGTCGGCAGGATGCACGCCTGCGGTATTTGCCACGGTGATTTGCGACTTGGCAATGTTCTCGTAAAATCGGACGACAAATTTGATTTTTATTTTCTCGATAACGAGCGAACAAAAAAATTTAGAAAACTGCCGGACAGACTTCGGCTGAAAAACCTTATACAGATAAATATGCTTCGGGACGGCCTCAGCAACGCCGACAGGTTGCGGTTCTTTAAAGAGTATCTCAAACAGCAAAATATAAAATTAAACGCAACAGAACTTGCTGCCAAAATAATCGCCGGCACAAATAAAAGACTTGCCGAAAAAGGAATAATCGCATACTATAATCTATGATAGGTACATCTGCCGAAGATATTGGGAATGTGTTGCTTGTAACATTACCAACGCCGGCGACATTTTAAGACGATTTTTTAGGAGATATTTTTGGTTAAGGGTGTTATACTCGCTGGTGGTACCGGCTCAAGGCTTTGGCCTCTTACAAAGGTTACCAACAAGCACCTGCTTGCGGTCGGGCAAAAGCCGATGATTTACTATCCTGTCGAAAAGTTCGTCTCTGCAGGCATAGAGGAAATCCTCATTGTAACCGGTGTTGAGCATATGGGCGATGTAGTCAACCTGCTCGGAAGCGGCAAGGAATTTAACTGTCGATTTACTTATAAAGTTCAGGACTCCGCAGGCGGAATCGCACAGGCTCTGGCTCTGGCGGAAAACTTTGCTGTTGATAGCGGCATAGCGGTTATTCTCGGCGACAATATCTTTGAGGCATCTCTTAAGCCTTATCTGAAAAGGTTCTCCGCTCAGAAAACCGGTGCAAGGGTTTTGCTGAAAAAGGTAGCTCATCCCCAACGGTTCGGTGTCGCAGAAATCTCAGACGGCAAGGTCAGCAAAATCTTCGAGAAGCCGAAGAAACCGAAAACAAATTATGCCGTTACTGGAATTTATTTTTATGATAATTCGGTTTTCAACATAATCAAAACATTAAAACCGTCCGGCAGAGGTGAATTGGAAATCACCGATGTCAACAACAGTTATATCAATTGCAGACAGATGGAATATGATATACTCTCCGGCTGGTGGACGGACGCAGGCACATTTGAGTCGCTTGCCAAAGCAAATGACTTAGTTGTAAAGGACCCGCCCAAATGAAAAAAGATATAGCGGCATTGAAAAAGGTTTACGCTGAAGGTTCGATAATAATTTTGGGCTCGGCAGGTCTGATTGAGGGCGTGAAAGCCAAACCGACAAAAGTTTTTGCTGATGAACGCGGCAGGCTCGGTGAGATATTGCGGTGCGATGACGAATTTTATGAAAAGTTCGGACAGATTTATTTTACGACCACATATCCCGGCGTTGTAAAGGCCTGGCACTGGCATAAAATTCAGACAGACAATTTTTATGTCGCGAAAGGTACAATTAAAGTCGCGCTTTACGACACAAGAGAAAACTCCAAAACAAAAGGCTGCGTCAATCAGATATATATGAGCGAACATACGCCCGCTGTTTTGCGGATTCCGCCTGGTGTTTGTCATGGCTGGATGTGTGTCGGCACAGATGAGGCGTATATCATCAATCTTACGACTGAGGCGTACAACTATTCTCATCCTGATGAATTCAGAATTCATCCGCACGATAACGAGATTCCCTACGATTGGATGCGCAAAGATGGATAATAGAATCGTTCTGCTCGGCGGGCGGGGAATGCTCGGCACGGAGATTGCGGAATTATTTTCAGATGCTCGGATAAAAATCTGCGACCTGCCTGACTTTGACATTACAAACGAAAATCAGCTTTCGAGCGTTTTAATCGATTGTGATATTGTCATTAACTGTTCAGCTTTCACCGATGTCGAGAAAGCCGAGTCGCAGCGAAATATGGCGTTTAAGGTGAACGTCGAGGCAGTCGGCAGTCTTGCAAAAATCGCACGCAAAAAAAACATATATGTAATCCATATCAGTACTGATTTTGTTTTTGACGGCAATAAGAAAGACGCTTATACAGAAACGGATTTGCCTAATCCGATAAATGTTTATGGTCAAAGCAAACTGGCGGGCGAAAAACTTTTAGCACAGTATCATAATTTTTATTCGATAATTCGCTTGCAGTGGACTTATGGTAAAAATGGGAATAATTTTATAAGTAAACTTATCTCGTTATTGAAGCATAAAGACAGTTTAAAAGTTGTTGACGACCAGTTTGGCTCGCCAACCGCGACAAAAGAGGCAGCAAGAGTTATAAAAGAATTTGTCGTGAGAAAACCGGTCGGGCTTTTTCATTATGCCGCTATGGGAAAAGCAAGCAGGTATGAGGTCGCCCAATTTGCCTTTGAAAAATTGAAAATAAAGACCAAATTGGTTGCGTGCAAAACTAACGAATTTAAAACAGCAGCACAAAGGCCTTTGAATAGTTGCTTTTGCTGTGATAAAATACAGGCGGTTCTTACCGGGCCGATTGAACATTGGCAAAAACCATTGGAAAGATTTTTAGGAACTGCGAGCGTATGAAGCGGATTTTAGTTACGGGCGGTGCAGGTTTTATCGGCAGTAATTTTGTAAGGTTGATTCTTGCCGAGCATCCGGATTGCCTGCTTGTCAATCTCGACAAACTCACTTACGCGGGAAACCTTGAAAATCTTGAAGGTTTTTTAAATCACCCAAATCATATTTTTATCAAAGGCAATATCTGCGATGGCAAGACCGTTGAGGATATAATAGACAAGCACCAAATTGAGGCGATTATCAATTTTGCCGCGGAAAGTCACGTTGACCGCTCGATAACGGGGCCGAAAGTTTTTATTGAGACAAACGTAATCGGCACACTGACGCTTTTGCAGGCGGCCTGCGATAAAAAAATAAAAAAGTTCATTCAGATTTCCACCGATGAGGTTTACGGTTCCCTTGGCGAAATTGGTAAATTTACGGAGATTACGCCGTTGTCGCCGAATTCACCATATTCCGCAAGCAAGGCATCGAGCGACCATTTGGTCGCGGCTTTCGGCCACACATTCGGATTGAATTATAATATTACCCGCTGTTCAAACAATTACGGCCCGTATCAATTTCCTGAAAAAATGATACCGCTGATGATAAACAATGCTCTTGCCGATAAGCCTCTGCCGATTTATGGTGATGGGCTCAATGTCCGTGACTGGATTTACGCCGAAGACCACTGTCGGGCAATTTGGAAAGTTTTGACAGACGGCAAAAACGGCGAAGTTTATAATATCGGCGCAAACAGCGAAAAGACAAACCTTGAAGTTATAAAAACTATTTTAAAAATCGTCGGCAAACCAGAATCGCTTATAACCTTTGTAAAAGACCGTCTTGGCCACGACAGGCGATATGCGATTGATTCGTCAAAAACAACTTCGCAGCTCGGCTGGCAGGCACAGATAAAATTCGAGGATGGCATAAAGAAAACAATCGACTGGTATCTGAAAAACAAAAAAAAATGGCTTGCTGACATAACTAATGGCAGTTATCAGCAGTATTATCAGCAAATGTACGCAGGCCGCTAAAACCATTCAAAACGGCAAAGTCAATGAACACAATATATGGATTCTCACTTAAAATGGATTCTGGTGTGAAAAAACAATTACTCGAAAAACAGGATTTTGTCAATATATCAATCCTGGCGGCAGTTATCCTTGCGGTTGGCATATATTTAATCTGTACAACAGTTTTGATTTCGAAAGACGGCATATTCTATATCGATTGCGCAAAGCAATTCGTTACCAACACTCCTATTGAAGCTATGCGTAATATGCAAGTATGCCCCGGATACCCCATTCTTATTTATCTAATACATAGAACTGCTGGGCTATTCACTCATACAGATTCTTTACAAAGATGGATTGTTTCGACTCAGGCTGTTTCGCTTCTTGGCAAATTAATAGCTTCCGCGGCGTTGTACTTTGCGGGAAGTTATTTTGCGGGCCGCAAAGCAGCGTTCTGGGGCATTTTAATTTTGAGCGTTTTGCCAGACTCGGCAGAATATGGAAGTGATGCACTAACCGAATGGCCGCAACTAATGTTTTTGGCGACTGGATTTTTACTGTTGTTATGGAGTACACAACATCGCAAAAGCTGGGTGTTCGGTCTGGCGGGAATAGCGGCCGGATTGGGATATTTAGTCCGCTCAGAAAGCTGCCAGTTGCTTATATATGGCGGTGTGTGGCTGATATTCAATCTTATCAAGCCAGAGGGAAAAATGAAAAGAACTAAAGCGGTATGCGCTTTGATTTTTCTTGCGGCAGGTTTTGCTGTTATCGCCGCACCCTATATGAAGCTAAAAGGATATGTGTTTCCCGACCAGAATATTTTAAAACTTCCCGCGATACTGAGCGTGAATAATAATTGCGATTCTGTCTGCGATACGAATATATGTTTGGCGGGGATGTCGCTGGGCAAAACTATGGGGAACAAAACTCTGATAAAAAATATCTGTGAGACATTGATGTATTATTTTGTTCCTGGTTTGCTGATAGGATGCTGGTATTATTTCCGAAAGCAATCAAAATCACCGGAGCAGGCGTTTTATGCCGCAGCGTTTATTATCCTGAATATTGCGCTGCTGTCGTGGCAGATATCCCATCAGCATTTTCTCAGCAGAAGACACACCCTGGCTCTGATTGCGTTCACCGCTTTTTATATACCAATCGGCATAGAAATAATCGCCGGCTGGATAAGCGAAAGATTTTCGAAAGGCAAGCCTATTACAGAGAAAGATACACAACGCTGGTTTTATATTTTATTGGCAATTGGAATTGCGATTTGTTTGCCGAAGCTGTTAAAACTCATCGACACACAAAAATATGGTTACAGAGATGCGGCAGCGTGGCTTGGTAAACATACCGCTCCTTCTGATGTAATAGCAGTGCCTGACAAGAGGATAACTTATTACGCAGAGCGGACAGGGGTGGAGTATATCGAGCAGATTCCTGAGCAGGCCGGTTATGTTGTGAGAATTATTAAGAGCGGGGACAAGAGGCAAAAATTTAGTGGGAATGTCGAAGAAATGTATTCGACGCGGGTGGATAAAAAGGAGAGCAGAAAATTAGTAATTTATAAGGTACTTCAATGATAGCAGGACAGCAACAGCTATCGGTTTTTTTTCAGCAACATAACCGGAATAGTCTTTGCGAGGACATCGATGTTTATCAAAATATATTTATCAGAAATATAAAAATGTATTTTCATAAGGCGTTTAACTTTTCCAAAACCTTTTGGTTTATCTCCCGCCGATCTTTGTCGAAGAAATAGCCCCATTTGTTAAAATATCTAAAAGCAGAGAATAGATGATATTTCAGCAATTTACTATTTCTATAAGAGCCTTTTTCGTACTCATGAAAACCAAACACTTTCGGATAATACACAGTTCTATAATGTTTATGTATTCTCCTGCTAATATCCGCATCTTCCAAATACATAAAAAATTGCTCATCAAACAAACCAACACGTCTTAAAGCCTCTGTTCTAATAAACATAAAGCAGCCTGACAAATAAGGCACATCCATTATCTTATTATAACCTGCAAAACGCAACTCATAAAAAGAATTCTGTTTAGAAAAGATGTTTCCCGGAAGAAAACGTCTTCGTATTAAATCCAACGGCGTGGGTAATAGCTTGCACAGATACTGAAGAGAACCATCTGGATATAAAATCTTTGGCATAACCAAACCCACATCCGGATTTTTCTCCATAAAGTCATATAACTCTTCTATAACTCCCTTTTCAAAATATATATCTGGATTTAAGACTAAATGATAATTAACGCCATTTTTTATAGAATTTTCCAGGGCAATGTTATTCGCCCGACCATAACCTAAATTTTTATTATTAAAAATATATTCTATCTTTTCACTTAAAAAAGTTATTTCCCTTAATTGATTAGACGGTGAATTGTCAATAATATATATTTTTTCTACACATGGCGATTCTGCAACACAATTAACAGCTCTTTGAAGCTGTAATATATTATTCTTATAAGTTACTATTGAAACAGTCAAATGCATCATAAAAGTTTTTTTAATCTTCAAGAAATCGGCTCTTCATATAGCCCAGAACAATCCGAGGTTTCTCAGCAAACCTATTTTAAAAAACCTATATTTTATTACATTTAATCTTTTTAAAAAGAAATTTTGTCGGTCAAGAGTTGAATACACCTTTAATAAGTTTGAATATTCATCTGTCATATTGTCTTTATATATATCTAAAAAAGCTTTTGCCTGCAATTGGGTTTTTTGCAGAGCAGTTTTAATCCTGCTCATACCGAACATTAACGTTTTTAGCACATAATGCACATCCCATGCTTTGGCACCAGTAATATTATTGTCATGCTGCCTGTATAATGCTGTCGCTATCGGCACATAGTCAATCTTACCAAACGCGGCAGCTGCAAGAGCTATCCACCAGTCATGCATAAGCATTTGTTCGGGCAATATTTTTATTTTATCCTTTAACGCGCTGTTCATCATTACCGTAGACCCGGTTATGACATTTTGCACTAACAACCTATTTAAAGTTTTTCCTTTTTCTGGATTTAATCGCTGATATTTCCAAAAGGAATCGGCGATAACATTCAAATCTTTGTCAACCACTTTAAGATCAGTGTGAATTAATATCGGGGTATTTATACCATATTTTTTTTCTGTTTCTTTGATTTTATCAAGAGTAATTTTTATTTTATCTGGCAGCCATATATCATCCTGATCACAAAACATAACATAGCCTGTATCAGTATGGCTAAGAATGCGTAAGAAATTTTGCGAAGTTCCGATATTGCCATCCGCGTCTGTTATTAGTTTTATTGCGGCTGGGCGCTTTTTCGCATATTCTTTTATCACATCAGACGTATTATCCGAGGAGCCGTCATCTCGTATGAACAACTGCCAATCTTTATAGCTTTGCGTAAATATAGATTCTAATTGTTCGGATAGATATCGCCCGCCATTATAGGTGGCTATGATTATAGAAATTTTTGGGGTCATTATAGGGAAATCAGATTTTAAGTTTTCGTTTTATGAAGTGAAGACTTTGATATAATTTTGGAAAATGCGTTAGGATTTTCCTGAGTTTATTTTTTAATTTTACCGAAACAGGGACATCTGAATAATTATCTTTTTGCATTGCTATAGATTTATACAGAATGTTTTTTAAAAAATCGTAATCTGGTCCTTTAATTTTAGGCTCGTAACTGTTCCTGCGGTATGACCGATGATTAGTTATCATATGAATACCCATTTTCCTGCCTATATCAAAGAGGTCGCTTCCAGGATGAGGCGTATAAAATGCGGGAGAACAATGATAAGGCTCAATCTCTTTAAGCATTGACAGTGTTTCAAGGGCTTCTTCTTTTGTTTCCGTAGGCAACCCAAGCATATAGTTCGCCCATACCCTTATGCCCAATTTTTTGCAAATATATGCTGCTTCAAGATTTTGTGCGCGAGTACAGCCTTTACGAAGAAATTTAAGAACACGGTCAGAGCCGCTTTCAAAACCAATGATGCATAATTTAAGGCCTGCTTTTGATAGAACTTCTACCATGTCCGGATGCTTACAGATAATATCAGCTCTGGATTGCGCAACGAATGGCTGGACAAATCCCTCGTCCTTATAACGCCTGCAAAAGTCCATTACCCATTGGCGATCTTCCGTAAGACAGTCATCGTGAATCATAAAGGAATTGAAATGATATCTATCGCGCAGATACTTCAATTCACAGATAACATTTTCCACAGAACGTCGCCGCACATTTTTGCCGAACATTATTTTCTCTGCCGGCTGGCAATAATTGCAATTATATTTACACCCACGCCCAGCAATGAAAGTGACAAATGGAGGTTTTAGAAATGGCACAAAAGGTTCTTCCTGACATTCGAACAAATCCCGGTCTGCCCAAGGAGATTCATCCAGATTATTAAGCCTGATTCCCTCTACTACTTTAGGCAGACTTTTTGCATTTGCCAAATCATTAAGTAATTCAGGAAAAGTAATTTCTCCTTCACCTCTGACCACACAATCAATACACTGCAGATTTTCCAACTCATCAGGACAAATAGATGGATGTGGGCCTCCGACAAAAATTTTTGTCGTCGGCTTAATCTCCTTAATTATCTTTGCAGCTGTTAGACCAGAGTCATAGTCAACGCTCATCATCGTTATGCCAACAATTTCCCCAACACTACCCTCAACTATCTGGCTGAAATGTTCCCATCCTTTAAGTCGCCGGAGGTCGATAAGTTTTACTTTATGGCCTTTGCTCTTAAGTGCGGCAGAAATTACCGCCAAGCCATGATTCATCCATGAACCTTCATTGCCTTTCAGTGAATCAAAACCACATTCAGTGATACCGGGGTATATAAGAGTAACATCCATCATAAGCTAAGTCATTCGTAAGTTTTTGTGTGCACAAAACTATATTCATCGACTTCATCGGCAGATTGTGCCTGCTTCTAAGTGGGAGATATCGCTTTGTCATGCTGCACTTTTATTTTTTCTATTATTTTAAGAGAGAAGATTCCTATTTCTACACCATTCTTGTTGGTTGGATCAATTCGCAATCTATCAGGATTAGTACGCGTTGAGGGATTGCCAATGCCTGGATTTGTGCATAATTCATCCAAATCGATGAGGTACTTTTTTCGCCCAGCGTGGATCGCAAATGGTTCGGAAATGCAAAAATCCGATTTATCGAGCCATATAATCTGACCGCAGATTTCTGCTGAAGAATAAAATTCAAATTCCAAAAACTGAGAGACGTATTGCCTTATATGTTTAGGAATGGAAACGATAAATTGCGGATCTTTCGCTACAGATGTTCCATACGCAATAGCACCGAGAGTATTCGGAGACTTGCGAGGAATAATATTAACATGTTGAATGATATCGAATTGGTATAATGTTTTTCCGATTGACGAATAATCATGCAAATCATAAAGATTAGCAACCGTTGGGGCATCACCTTGTTTAAGAGGCTGGTCAAAACCAAGTGATAAATTATGGGTTTTAATATTATTCTGGATATATTTTCGTTTTCTTCGCATTTTGGGGCAGGAGGCAATTTTCCAAAAGGCTTTGAAAACAGCTAACATCATTATAAAGAAGCAGGAAAGACCTCCGCGAGCGAAAGATAATATAAAACGTATTTCCTGAAACACGATCTGCGGCCAATAATGTTTGATATCTTCTTTGTAACGCAGATTTTTGTATAAACCCAATAAGCGATTACGGAATCCTTTAATATAGTAGTTACGTTTTTCGGATGAAGAATTTTTTCGCGTACTTCCTCGCTCATGATATGCCACAGCCGAAGGTTCGTACCAGCTATTCCATCCAGCCAAATTAAGTCGCCATGCAAGATCGATATCTTCGCAATAAATAAACATATCTTCATCGAAATATTCATCATCGAAACGCACGTCCTCAAGCGCTGACCGCCTATAAATGGCCGCAGCTCCGGAGGGCCCAAATATTTGACAGCCTTGGTTCCAACAGATTCGATCAGGATTCCATTCTCCTCTGTCAGCAGGAAAACATCTATGATAAGATATCCCAGTGGTATCTAAAAAAATTGATTTTTTATAATCAATAAGTTTTTTGAGTTTACCTGACAGCGAACCTAAATCAGGCCGTTCATCTAACACTTTGGCGGCTACCTCTAAAAAATCAGGCTCAAGAAAACAGTCAAAATTCAGACAAAGCACATATTTACCTTTTGATATATGGATACCTAAATTTTGACCCTTACTAAAACCTGTGTTAAATCCCGGCTCAATGAGCTTAACGTCTTTTTGTGCTCGCAAATATTCCAGTGAACCATCAGTGGACATATTATTTACAACAATAATTTCATATCCTTTTTTATAAGTTTGACTTCGGATAGAAGTTAAGCATTTCGGCATATATTTCATACCATTGTAATTTAATATTATGATAGAAAACATCAGCTTATCTCCAGAGAGTGAATTGCGATTTTAGCCACTGAAACCTCGCATGGGTCAAAACGCAGTTGATACATATCCTGACGCCATAATCCCAAAATATCACGAATAGAAGTTTGATTATCACAAAAAAAACGTTCGTTGATTTCGAAAGTACTGATATTTCTTCCGGCAAAAACACGGAAGTGATTGCTTCTTAAAAAATAAATAAAGCCTGTCTTGGTACGGCAAAATACAAAAAACTGTCCCCATGAGACCTGATCAGAAGTCATATCTATATGAATCCGTTTGAAATTGCGTCTATCATTGTCGATTGTAAAATAAATTTGAGGGTCACTATTAAGTGTCAACGCTCCGGAAGATATATCTGTTGGGACAACAAAATTTTCCGCTCTATCAAATTTATCAGGAAAAAGTCGATGTCTGTTTTTTATCATCTGACCTTTAGCAGATGGAATCAGATAACGTTCGGCTTGATCAATCTGATAAAGACGAGCAGGATTCACCTCCTGCAAAGGCTTTATATACAAGGAAATGGAGTCAAGCGACCTTTTCCTTGTTGCATTTATTTGTTTCCTTTTTTTCAGCACTTTTGCGACATTACACAAACCTTTCAAACGCCATAAGACTATTTTCCATCCCTGCCAAATAAAAAACAAACGAAGCTCTTCCGATCGCAATACCGCAGACAGGAAAAGCATATTATTTTTAAGCATAAGCCCAGATGGTATATTCTTAACTACCCATAACATATCGTTCAACAGAATGTTGCGAATGTGCATTGCAGAACCTGTCTCCAGGCTCGCATTTGATACATGATAACAAATAGCTTTTGGGACAACATAACAATCCCACCCCAGCCAAAACATACGCATACTGAAATCGATATCTTCATAACAGAGGAAAAAACTTTCGTCGAATCCTCCAACCTCATAAAAAGCCTTGGCACGAATCATCATCGAGCATCCGCTAACTCCCAACACAGGGACAAATTCATCAAACTGTCCTTTGTCCTGCTGACCTGCTCCTAAATTATAACACCGGATATCCGAACCTATAATGTGAGCGTGAATATTGATTAAACGTTCAAATCCTTTTTGGTATATACGTGCACCTACCACACCAATATTGGGATTTGAGAGCAGCGTTTTAACCTGAAATTCAGCCCATTCGCGGTCAACTTCAGTATCGTTATTCAGCAACGCAAAAAATTCTGCTCCCTCGGCTTCGGCTATTCCTCTGTTAACCGCTGCGGCGAATCCTTTGTTATTTCCCATTGGGATCCATCGGACATTAGGGAAATTGCGTACTATATCCTCTGAACCATCTTTTGAATCGTTATCTACAACTACAATTTCGATATCCTTGTATGTTTGGTTGGCAAGGCTTGTAAGCAGTTTGTGTAAAAAAGGTTCGCCTCTATAATTCGGGATTATTACCGCCAGATGACCATTATTAATAACATATTCATATTTGTTCGATTGGTTCGCCTTAAAAATATGCGAAAAAATATCACTAAAATATGCTATAACAAAAATAGATATCTGAACTATAAAAAAAATGGGCTTGACTATAAAGGTGAATTCAAACGCTCTCTTCCATCTGATAATTTTTCGTTTGACATATCCCGCAAACAAAGACACTAAATAAAGTTTTGAAAAATGTCCCGAAAAAATCAGTTTGGTATATTCGCTAAACTTATTTTTATCCATCTGCTATATATGCCTATATTGTCTGTGCTGGAAGAAGCCACGCCCTATGAAGCATAACTGTTACCCCCTGGCTTTCTGCCGGGTCAAACCGAAGTCTATCGATAGAATAATCATTCCAAGCAATATTACTGCCAATCTGGCTTTGATACGTTTTAAGTTTTGCCAAGTCAAAAACAAAGGTATGCCGTCCGTATGGAATTCTAAAATGACGTGTTGCCTGAAATAATTTAAATCCATTTGCCCACCATACAAATTGTCCTCGCGATGACGCTGATAATTCAATATCCACAAAAACATAGCCCCACTTTTTCGGAACCAGAGGCTCTTTAAAGTTAAAAATAATTTGAGGGTCAGTCGTAGTGCTTTTGTAGCCGGCTAATGCAGATTCCTTTACAAGGTTTTCAACAGAAGCTATTTGAAGCGGCATTCCGTCCTGAAACTTGAAAGATGCTTCGGTTCTTTGAGGAGACAAAAGATTTTCCAAGTCTCCCCAATGCGAAATATACTCTGTGGTGTACGGGATACACTGTCCATCTGGTTTTACTGATTCACCCACAGCCCACTGTATCTCAGGCCAAAACTGACCTTTGATTTTGATTTCAGTAACATTACGCCTGAACGAATCGTGCGACATATTCAACAAAAGATTGTTTTCCAGGCAATAATCAAACAAGTCGCTGCCTGGATGAGGGGTATAAACTGCGGGGCTATAGTGGTCAGGGCGTATTTCTTTGAGCATCGAAATTGTTTCTGTCATTTCTTCTCTTGTCTCAGTGGGCAGACCCATCATATAATTCGCCCAGAGAGCGACTTTCTTTTCCTTGAGAATCCTGCCTGCTTCAATATTGATTTTTCTTGTTGTTCCTTTGCGTATGAATTTTAAGACACGGTCTGAGCCGGATTCAAAACCGACTATCATACCTCGCAAACCTACCGATTTTAGTTCGTCAATAAGTTCTGGATGTTTGCATACAATATCGGAACGTCCCTGACAGGCAAAAGAGAAATGGCATCTATTTTCTTTAATCAGACGGCAAAAATCTTTAATCCATTTAACATCTTCGATGAGACAATCATCATGTATTAATGCGCTTTTAAAACCATACAACTTCTGACATAACATTATCTCTTTAACAAAATGTTCCGGACTACGGCGTCGTACTTTCTTTCCAAAGACATGACGTTCTGCCGGCTGACAGAAACTACAGTTATAAATACATCCCCGCCCTGCGATAAATGTCATAAATGGAGTTTCGAAGCCCGGCATTGAAAGCGGCACTTCGTAGGGGCCAAAAAGAGTTCGGTCGGAAAAAGGCATTTGATCAAGATTAACACTTTGGCCTTCGAGGCGATGCGGCAAATTCTCACCCCGCTCGACCATCTCTGCCAATTTAACTATTGCAGCTTCGCCTTCCTTTAAAACTACGGTATCGAATTCCGGGTGTCTCAGGACTTCATCAGGCCAAATTGAGGGGTGAACGCCTCCAACGATAATGCGAGCTTTTGGCACAACTTGTTTGGCAATATGTGCCGCTTCGATTGATGGATTAAAATCGCAACTCATCATAGTTATACATATCATATCAGGACGCTCTTGTATGAGGCGCGTTCGATAGTCATCCCATCCGCTAAGGCGGCGTAAGTCAATAAGGGAGACATCGTGTTTGGTGAATTTAGCTCCGACAGATTCAGCAAACTCCTGGGACTTCAAACAAGCGCTCAAAGTCATAAGGCCATGACTATGCCATGACCCATCAATACCATCACCAAAAGAATTGAATCCCACATCCGTAATGCCTGGAAATACCAGCGATACTTTCATTATTTTCTCTAAATCAATTTTTTATCTGTGATTTTTTCAGCGAATCTAAACAATGGATGACGGCGCACCTGCGTTATCCGCTCAATTTGTTCTTCACGGTTGTGCACTATGTTTTCGAGATTTTTTACCTATCCCGAAAGACGTTCTATTTGTTCTTCGCGATTTTTAACAATCTTTGTCAAATCATTATTTACCTGTACATAATGCTTAATTTGATCTTCGCGATTCTTTACTATATTGTTCAGATCATCTATCATTCCTGACATGACTGAAACCTGCTGATTCCGTCTCTGAAGAATTGTTCTGGCTGATTGAAATGCCACATCCGAAAGAGATGGTAATTCGATTTCAATGTTTTCACATCCGGGAAAAATAGAGTTCACTGTGACAGGCGCCCCCTTGAACAGCAGCGTAATAAAACTCTGACAGAATTCCAATGGCAACGGACAGGACAAAGACCCGCCGCTAAATAATTTATATTGAGGGTAACTTGTCCCAAGTTCAAGTAAATAAATAACTTTTTCAAGATAAAGCAAAACATTGCTAATCTCGGACGCCAAAGCCTTATTTGGAGAAGAGAGCTGGCTAAGTCCCATTATTTCTTTGCTCTTCCAGCAATTTAAGAAAGAACGTTCAAGCTCTTTCGCACAGTACTCATGATGGTGATGTTCGTAAACCGGCTTACGCGAACTGTCGCCTCTGTCAGAATAAATATCGAAATTAGGAGTGCTTAATACAAATACGCCATCCTTGGATAATACATTGAAAACTGATTTCTGCAAACCATCAAAATCATCCAAATGTTCGATAAGTTCCATCGCTATGACAACATCAAAGCAGCCTGCCCATTCAGCCAGCATTGACAACGCATCCTGACATACGAACCGGACATTGGGCAATTTTGCAGCAGGAGAGCTGTCCCAAATATTCTGATAGTCGAGCGCCACAATCTCTTTTGCCATATCAGCCAACAACACCGTTCCCTCTCCGGAAGCGGCACCTATTTCCAAAACTCTCTTACCGCGACATAGTTCACGAACTATTGCATAACGAAAAACCGTTAATGCTGTATCATATTCAGGCCAATTTTTTACTAATGGAAAATACTCACGCATATTATAGACACCGCCTTCTAAACATTAATGATTTTTTTTCGCAATTTTACTTCTGCAACATGTGCATAAACACCTGCCTCTATTTTCTTAAATTAAAAAATTTCATATTTTTGGATATTTTAAGTTATCAACATTGATATAAGTTGGATGAATGCACTCTCGACATTCTTTTGGCGGGTGTTTAGAATTTACCATACTGCGAAACTTATTATACGCCTCACTATGCCAGATACTCAAAAAATCTTCTTTTGCAGCGTCTCCAATTTCAGTCCGCGGATCGCAGCAAACTACAACCTTCCCATTACTTCTTATCACCGCATGGTCAAACGGAAGTTCACATTGATAATGATAAGGCCATGCATTGCCTGTATTTAATTTTGGTTGGCCAAATAACTGTGGCGTATAAAGTTCTAAACCCCGTTCTTCTGCAAGAGCTTTAACTGCCTGGATTTCATTGTTATAGATAGAAGGACAATAGAATAAAGAATATTTTTGAAGTTCATCATGTGTGATAATTAAATGGATGCAATGAAACCGCGTAATTCCCAAATCCGCAATTCTCACAATGCTATTATACAACTCTTTAATATTAAGAGTTGATAAAACTATATTGCACCAAACCGTAGTTCGAAGCTGTCTTGCACTAATCGCTTTCATAATACGTTTAAATGCTTCAAAAACTAATATTGGCTCATTGCCCTTTCTTAATATAGACCATGGTTCGTTTGCAAAGCCATCAAATGAGATATGTATGCCTGCAACGGATTCTAATGGCAGTTCGTCGATAACATCCTGCGTCAGATTCTTTCCATTCGTTGTAAAATCAATTTGAGAAAACGAAGCTATGTTTTTTAAGATATCTCGTGTTTGTCTGTTCAGTAATACCTCGCCTCCTCCATCAAGCCCGATAAAATCAGCATTTTTAATGACCGGTTTTAATCTATTGATTATTTCATTTGAAATTATGCTGTACTTATTTCGTCCGTGGGCATATAAGCAGTGCTGACAGTTCATATTGCATTCGTTTGTAAGTTCTATACAAAGACTTTTAGGGCTTGGCGAAACAACAAAATCAGAAGTTGTTTCAAGGTTATGCGATGGCATTAATAACGCCTCCAAAAATCTCGTTAATTCTTTTACAATGATATTCTCTTTTTTCAGGTTCAAGCTTTTCTATAATTTTTAATATTCTTTCGCCTGCATCTTGCAGAGTCTCTTCAGGTCTAACTAAAAAATGATAATTTTCTGAGGCAATATTGACCATTTCAAAAGCCTTTAATCGTTCTTCCCTCTTAAACTCAGGAGTATCGAACGCGATAAGCGGCGGATAGTTGACCATGCTCATATTAAAGCCAGCCTCAACGTCAAGCAAAAGTTGTCCTTCTTCCGTTGCGTAATTATATAATTGCGTCCCTTTAAACGGCACAGCAATAATCCAATGTCCATTAATTGAATGCTCTTGAAGAAACTTTAACGAATTAATTGTGGTCTTATAGGTAGTTCCAGGCAATCCAATAACCATTGTAGCTTCTACTTTAATGCCGATATTTCTAAATATTTTAATAGCATTAGATATGTCATCTAAGGTCTCTCCCTTATTAATTTTTTGAAATGTCTCTTTGTTGCCATCCTCAACTCCTATCATTAAGTAATGCAACCCGGCCTGTTTTAACCAAATTGCAAGCTCTTCATCAACACTATCAGCCCGTATTCCATTAACCAATGTCAGCTTAATATTAAAGCCGATATCAACAATGCCTTTACAAATTTTAATGGCACGTTCTTTGTCTTGAGTGAAATTATCGTCAAATATGCGAAGTTCTTGAAAACCATACTTTTCTTTAGCCCAGCGAATTTCCTCTAAAACATTTTCAGATGACCTAGCGCAAAATCGTCGATTCCAAAAGGTCTTTGAAATACAAAAAATACAATCATAAGGACAACCGCGACTAGTAATCATTGGATAATATTCATTTAATGGCAAATTTGGTTCAAAAAGTGAGTATGCGGGAAACGGCAACTTATCAATTTCCTTTATTCTTTTTCGGGGTGGAGTAATAAAAACATCATTATCCTTAATAAAAGCAATGCCATGAACTATAGACAGAGGTTTGTTCATATCCATACAGTCTATAACTTCAAGGATAGTGAAATCACCTTCTCCCAAAACAATTACATCAAAAAGGAGATGATTTTCATTTAAAAATCGTTTCAAAGACACTGTTGGATGAATTCCACCTGCAATTATCTTTGTTTTTGGCATAGCCAATCTTATCTTTGAAGCCATTTGTATTGCATGAGCAACAGAAAAACTATTTACAGTAAAACCTATTATATCTGCCCCCCAACAGGCAAGATCAGAAATAACGACATTCTCATCAGGATTTTTTACATTGTTAAGTGCAATTACTCGGACATCATGGCCAGCTTGCTGACAAGAGGCAGCAATATACGCAAGCCCGATATGAGCCCCTTGTTCAGACATTGTCCCAAATCCTATAGGGTTAATAAAAGCTATTTTGGGCATATTGAATTGCTTTCCCTGTAGATGGATTTAAATTCTTCAATATTAATTATTATTGTCGCAGACATTGTAAGATTGGAAACTTTTAACCATCTATACTGTTTTTTGAAATTTCAATATTTACATTTTCAGAAATTAATAAAGAACCTCCTCTTGTGTGCTTGAAGTCGGTATTCAATACTTTGACTATATAAGCATCATAAATCCAATGGTGCTGCAGATGCGTTTCCTGTGTTCCTTCTGCTATTCCAGCACAGATCGTATAATCCCCATTTTTGAACATCGGAAACTTAAAACTGATTTCCACTATAATCCTCTCGTCTTTTAATAACGGCTGCACTTCTGTTTTATAAATATAAGTATTGATACCTAATAAGTCATTTCCATATTTATCTTTTAGGCCAAGCCCAATTATCGGAAAATGAATATCACTTTTTACCACAACGTCCAAAGCGAAAACTACATCCTCCCCGCCCTGTAATACATTTACATTTTTTCGTGATTTATTTAAGCATAAAGCTACTCTCTTTATTTCGGCTCCTCCTTCACCAAAAGATGAACACCCCATAACATCCTGCCATGATAGTTCTTTTCCAGAAAGCATATCAGCATTTTCAATAATCCTTTCATTTTTTTTATCCATTTCTCTTTTTCTTGCAACAGAATCATACGTCATATACAAAACATATTCACTGATAACCTCTTCTGGATTCCCACATCGATAAATCAGATTATCCTTTAACCACATAACTCTATTACAAAGATTCACAATTGCGCCCATATCATGAGAAACGAAAATGATTGTTTTACCGTTTTCGCCAAATTCTCTGATCTTTCGAAAACATTTTTGCTGAAATCTGATATCTCCAACCGCCAGTGCCTCATCTATAATCAATATATCCGGATCGACATTGATAGCAGCAGCAAAGGCAAGGCGCATAAACATTCCGGTCGAATATGTTTTCAATGGCTGATGGATAAACTCTCCGATATCGGCAAACGAGATAATGTCATTGATCTTCCTGTCGATATCTTTTTTATCAGAGCCCATTAAGGCGCCATTGAAATAAACGTTTTCTATGCCGGTCATCTCAGGGTTAAATCCAATGCCCAGTTCAAGTAAAGCCGAAACTTTTCCAGTTGTCTCAACGTGGCCGCTCGTGGGGGATAATACGCCGGTGATTATTTTGAGCAACGTTGATTTACCGCAGCCATTTTTGCCGATTATTCCCAGGCATTCTCCTTTTCTAACTTCGAAACTGACATCTCTTAACGCGTAAAAATCTCTGTGGTATTTTTTTCTGAAGATATGAATGCTCTCTTTTAGCCTATCTATAGGCATATCATATAATTTATAGGCCTTTGATAAACCTTCAACTTTAATGGCGATGTTTTCTTTCATATTCTATACTTACTCACAGGACATCCGCAAAATGAGGTTTTACCTTATGAAAAAAGAATGCCCCAAAAGCCAAAATAATAATTGTAACCGTCCAAAAATAAATCGTCAGAAACGGCTGCTGCCAAAACCATATCTTGTAAATAAGACTGTTTCTGTAACCCTCGATTATATAATAAACCGGGTTCAATTTAATTATAAGATGGTATTTTTCCGGTAATATTTTCAGGGACCAGAAGATGGGAGTCAGCCAAAGACAAAATTGAAGAAGAATCGCTATCGCGTGGCCTGTGTCTTTGATGAATATAATCAATGCGGAAGTTATAAATGAAATTCCCAGTACCAGAACTATCACTGCAAAAAGATAATAGAAAACCTGGATAAAAAAAATGTCCGGCTTATACCCATAGATAAAATATATTAGAAAAAGCAGCCCAATGAAAAGCAAATGCACAAAAAGAGACGATAATACTTTAATGATTGGCAGCATACCTATTCTAAAAACAACTTTTTTTACCAGATAGCTGTTCTCAATAACGGCATTCGTAGCATTCATCAAACTCTCGGAAAAGAAAAACCATGGTATCAGTCCCGACATAAGCCAAAGCAGGAAGGGAAAATTGGATACAGGGGCTGATTTAAAACCTATCTGAAAAACAAACCAGAGTATTGCAATGTATGCACTTGGATGAATAAATGCCCAGAGAATACCCAAATGAGACCCTAAATATCGCGACTTGAAGTCTCTTTTAGCAAGTTCGAGAACGATAGCCTTGCTTTTAAACAGGTCGCTTAAGAATAAATATATCATCTTCATATTTTATGCCGCAATTTTTTGAGAATACGATAAAATCGAGGAAATTTCGACATCAGGAAAAGCTTTAATTTTTCAACGCACTTTTTTAACACAGCCATATTGTTATGGTACGGTTCAGCCATAATTTCCGAAGCAGGTTTGGAGACTTTGGATTCATTATCCTCTGCCAATGCTATACTTTTATAAAGCATATCATTAAGAAATTCATAGTCCGGGCCTTTTATTTTTGGTTCATAGGTATTGCGTCGATAGTTATCGTGATTAGTAATTAAATGAATCCCCATCTCTTCTCCCATTTTATAAAGGTCGCTGCCGGGATGAGGCGTATAAAAAGCAGGAGAACAGTGGTACGGCTTAATCTCTTTGAGCATAGTATAGGTTTCCATAACCTCTTCGTTTGTTTCAGTAGGAAGCCCCATCATATAATTTGCCCAAATTTTTATCCCATTTTGATGACATATACGAGCAGCTTCAATATTCTTCTCGCGGGTACAGCCTTTACGTAAAAATTTAAGAACGCGGTCAGAGCCGCTTTCAAACCCGATAATCATAAGCCTAAGCCCTGCCTGTTGCATAACTTTAATCATATCGGGATTACGACAAATGATATCGGCACGCGATTGCGACACAAAGGGCTGTGTGAATCCTTCTTTTTTCAGCAGCTCACAAAATTTCAACACCCACTGACGATCTTCAGTAATACAGTCGTCATGAATCATAAATGAATTAAAATTGAATTTACCGCGGAGGTAGATTAACTCTTTGATGACATTTTCAGCAGAACGACGGCGTACTTCATGTCCAAATATCATTCTTTCAGCAGGCTGACAATAATTACAGTTGTATCTGCACCCTCGCCCGGCAATCAACGTAACAAATGGCGGCTTTAGAAAAGAAACAAAAGGTTCTTCGGGGCAACCAAAGAGGTCTCTATCTGCCCATGGTGCACAGTCAAGATTTTCAAGCGATTGGCCTTGAATTACGCGTGGTATCGATTCATTTTGTTCGAGCTTCCTAAGCAATTCAGGGAATGTTATTTCACCTTCACCTCTGACAATATAATCAAAACAGTCAAGTTGTGTTAACTCTTCAGCGCATATTGAAGGATGCGGCCCGCCAACTATGATTTTGGAATCAGGGCTTTCTTCGCGAATTATTCTCGCAGCTTTGACTACATTATTAAAGTCTACGCTCATCATCGTAAGTCCAAAAACAGACTTTCCAGCCTCAGAAACTTTTCTGCGAAACTCATCCCAACCTGTGAGCCGTCTAAGGTCAAACAATGCAACTTGATGTCCTGCCTGCTTTGCGGAGCTGGATAGGATTGACAGCCCGTGATTCATCCATGAACCTTCATTGCCTTGAAGAGAGCCAAAACCAGATTCTGTTATTCCTGTGTAAATTAAGTTAATTTTCATATATTAACAAAAATAAAGATAAAAATATTTTTGAAAAATTTCTCATTTTTTATCAAGTTTCATTTTTCTATTGCCGAAATCAATAGCAGGGATGACAGATTAAGAAACAGGGCTGGACAAAGCACACCAGACAATACAGTTCAAATCACAATATAACCGGCATATTCATCAATTTTCTCACTTCCTAAGCGCACTCCGTCCCCGTCGGGTACAAAAGAAGCGAGAAGAAAGAAGTACTGCTTTGTAGAAGATATCTCAAATTGTCATTTCGATCGCAGACGACCTTGTCGCCGAAGTCGAGATGACAGGTTTTCTACAAAGCAAGAAGTACAAAGTCAGAAGTTAGAAGTTTAAAAAAAACAGATTACTTCTAACATCTCATTTCTCACTTCTAAACAGCTCTCTTCTCAAGGCCTTCGCGAAGAAAAACCGTGAATACTGATAACATAAACGCTATCACAAAAACTATGCCGGTTTTTTTTCCCGTTCCTTTGGCAATTGGACAAATCCCCGGTTTTTCGGCAACAGGTTTACCGGCCATTATCCTATTATCCATCCTTCTAACATAAGAACTCAGATAGTCTTTCATTTCCTGCTTTTCGCAACCTGCGGTTAAATCAACCAGAAATGCCTTAAATTGTTTTTCCGAATATTCAGAAGATATATCTTATTATTCAATTCGGCAAGAATCCTATCAATCTCATCCTCGCAAGCATCCATGCCTTGTACCCCTTTTTTCAAAACCTCATTTTCTGAATTTATCATAACTCTCGGCTTCCTGCCAAAGTCTTTAAAGTACTATGAATTCTCAAGACTACACACAAAACATACATTATTTGCATTATTTTACTGCGTTAATTCCCAGAGGACATTATTACCCAATAATCCAACCGCAGATACTACCTTCCACCATCTCAATAATCAAGTCTTTTTTAACCATTTAATGGGATAGTCAAGGAACATCGCACCCCCCCGATAAGGATAAGGTGGGCGTTATTTTGGCGGGAAAAGAAAAAAAACGGAGAGGGCGGGATTCGAACCCGCGGTACGAGCGTTCACCCGTACGACGGTTTAGCAAACCGTTGCCTTCAGCCACTCGGCCACCTCTCCGGGTCTCTATTGACAATTACAATATGTTACAAAATCTAAAAACCCAAAAACCGCCTGCGATGCGATAAGAATTATGCCTACGGCAGGAGTTTTTAAGGTTATAACATTTAATCCCCTCTTTGTCAACTATAACAGGTTTTTTTAATGGGATAGCCGGGGGACATCGTAATTGCAGGACTTTGCGACAATTAAAGCCGTTTTTTCTCTCTAAGAACCCCGCTGACCGCTGTAATTGATTATATCGCTGATTACATTCCAGCCAGCAAAAGCCCTGTCGATAAGCCCCATATTCTGAAGAACTTCATTGAGCGTGTTCAACGCCGCTACCGATTCAAAATTTTCTTCGAGCTGATGTTTGGTCGTTTTCAGAGCTTCGATGAAATTGCCTCTGCTGCAATACAACAGCGAAGTTTTATAATGCAGGTCGAGCAGTTCTGCTGAAATTCTGTCATCTGCATCGAGATATTTCAGAGCTTTGGATTTTTCTTCCTTTTCGACATAACATATAACTAATCTGCTCATCGCTCTATAATGTGTCGGGTTTTTCTTTACAATGTCCCTGAAACAGCCGGCGGCATCGTCATAAATGCCGGCCTTCATATAAAGCAGCCCCAAAGCGTATAACAGCGACTGGTTTTCAGGGGTCTTTTGGCATTGTTCTTTGAGATTCTCAAACATTATATTGTAAATGTTCAGGCTTTCCTCGCCATCGAGTGTTTTTATCCCGCTTGCAGTGCAGAATCTTAGTTTTGCGGCCTCTGCAAAAAGTATCCCGCTGTTCTGCTGAATTGTAGCGCCCAAAAGCAGCGTGCTGTATGCTGTGGCGCTGTCTGACATTTTTTTCTGCGCCGATGCCAGGCCATAATAAGCATCGACAATTTCATCATTGATTGCGGCGGCTTTGTTAAATAACTCCGCGGCGAGCGACAAATTCTCCTGCGAGAGATGAATCGCTCCGAGCTTTACAAACCCCTGCAACAGGTTCGGCTGAAGTCTGACAGCCTTTTCGTATTGAACAATCGCCTCGGCAGTATCGCCCTGCTCGGCCATAATGTCTCCGAGCTGCAAATAGAGTTCCGCGGATTCCGGCTGGTGTTCGAGCAAACTGTTTATGTGTTCTACGGCCTGTGTGTATCCGCCGTATTCAACCATTTCCTTTATTTTTTCCTCTTCCGGCGAAGTGCAAAAATTATCGGGATGAATCAGTATTGCGCTGTTAAAGGCATCAATCGCGGCATTATTATTGCCGTTGAGCATATACAAATGGCCTAAAAGCACGAGAGTTTCAATGTCGTCGGGATATTCGTGCCGATGCTGATGATATTCCTTAATCGCTTTTTCAAGCTGACCGTTTTTGAAATAAATTGCCGCAAGTCTGAGCCGAGGCAGTTCAAGATAATTTTTGAATTTCAGACAATCCTGATAAAATTCAACAGCCTGCTCTTCGTGGCCGAGCCTTTCGTAGCAATGGCCGAGCGTGTAGAGCGCGATTGTATTGTTTGGCTGTCTCAGATAAACGCTTTGCAGATTTTCCAGCGTCCCTGTAAGGTTTGAATTTTCAAGGCATATCGCGGCGGCGGTCATTCTGCCGATAGCACAGTTTGGTCTTTCGAGCAGATACTGATTTGTTTTCTCCTCCGCGATATCGAAACTGGCCAATGACACAAGATTGAGTATCTCATCAATCGGCTCAAAATCCGGATTGTTTTTGATTACGATGTCAATCCAATGCCAAATTAGACCGGCGGTGTTGACGGCAATCCCTCTGCCGAGAATCTCAAGAAGTTTAGACATAATTTTAAAAGCCTTAAAATCAAAGTAAAAACACAGAATTTCAATGATTTTATCGACTATAAAGGGGGCTGTCTTAATGGGATTGAAAAGTAAAAACGCAAGTTTTTGCTTAAAAATCGCAAATTTTTTCAAATTTTATAACGATTTTAACGACTTTTGAACAAAAAGACCTTTTCGTTACAATTTGAGTCAGTTTTGAATTATTTATTCAAAACTTGAAAGGTCATAATTTTTTCACTTTAACAGTATATGCTTTAGCGGGGTTTTCGACAATGAGCCGCCTAATTTGTGCATTTGTTAGGCCGGCCTGCTTTAAAGCAGGAATCAACTGGTCAGCTATTGCAGTAAAGGGACGAATTTTGTTATCGGTCTGCCCGCCTTTTTCATCACCCACGTTATACCATCCGGCATCCTGTGAAACAAGCGTTCGGTTGAGCAGACCTGCCAACATAAGTTCTTTTATGAATTGAACATTCTGGGCTATTGAATTTTTATTAACACCGTCAAGTTCTACCCATGCTCCCGCTGCTGCGATTTTTATCCTGACATTTGGGTCTGCGATTCCGTTTGCGTGAACGATTATCAAGGTCGACGGGTCAACGCCCTGCTGCCGGATAATTTCCAGCACTGCAAGGGCTGCCTGAGCCTGACCTGTATGACAGGCAATTGTAAGCCCGGTTTTGAGATGCGTCATTGCCGCCGCCTGAATAAGTTTTTTATCTGTATCATTTAGTGCGCCTGGATTGACGGCAGTTTTTATAAAACCTGGGTAAATCCCCGTACCTTCTATTCCGTTTTCCCACTCTGCGGTCCACCTCGCAGCCAACTGGTCTGCGGATTCGGCGATTACATATTCGGGGAGATACTTGCCATTGTTTGCGCCGTAGCATCCGGTATTGGTAAGGATATGTATGCCTGTTTGCTCGGAAAGCCGCTTCAATACTTTCACATCCCTTGCCAGAAATGCCGGCGAGCAATCGACAAATCCCGTAAAACCTCTGTTTTTTAGTTCCCTCAGATACGGCAGCATTATAGAAACAACCTCTTTCGCATCATAACGCCCCGTGCCGGTCTTGTCTGCACCTATGAAGTCAACAAGTATATGTTCATGCGGCAGAGCTTTCCCGAATGAACCCGGCTTTATCGGCCCGCGAACGGTCATAATGATATTTTTCTTAGCCTGTCCTCCATCAGTTTTGATACTGATGGATTGTTTTGCATTTACGAAACCGGCACAGTAAACAGTCAACAACAGGCAGACATTGATTAAAAACTTTTTATTCATAGCTGTCCCTGATTATATCAGGGATATGTTCACTCCTTCTCATACGAAACCTGTGCGTAAATATCCAGCAGTCCGTCAATCATTGTGCTTACTGAATTGTTGGTTCTAAGGTACTCCTGCACAGCGGAGGCAATTCTTACGGCTGACTGTCTGTCATCGAGAAGTTTTTGTAAAACCGAATAAATGCTCAACTCATCTCTACCGTCAAAAAAAACAGATGTTTGATTGTTCTGCAGTATATTGTTGGCGTTGTTGTAATCGGTGGCTATTGCCAGTCCCGCGCTTGCCGCCTCAACCATTGCCGGGTCAAGTCTTCCAGCAATATGAGGCTGAATAAAGATATCGGCTCCCCGCATAACCGCCCGCAGCGGCCTGATTTCCGGCGAGATACTCACAGTTTGCGAAAGACCGGTGTTCTTGACGAAATGCCGTATTTTATCTTCGGCGGGCCCACGCCCCATCAAAACAACGACAAATTCATAACCATCAACCGCAAGATGCCTTACAGCGTTAAGCAGCGGCTCTAATTCATCAAACTCCAAAAAATCCGAAACCATAACCATACTCGGCAATTGCTGCGGTCTTGAAAAACAGGCACAAGTTTCATCGACGAAAGTGCCCGTGCTTACCTGCCGAACAATGCCGGCTATATCAGGATTGTTTTTTTTGAGGCTTTCAACAAACCTGTCAGACGACGCTACAATGGCCGAAAAACCTTTTCTAATAATTCTGCGCATCAGGAAATTTTGATACGGAGAATTGACGGTAAGCACGGCCGGGATGTCAAAATTTCTGCTGATAATTTTTGCGATAATCGCCCTGGATGTGCCGAGACAATGAACAACCGATGGATTGAATTTTTCAACGTGCTCAAAGAGCCGGCGACGATTCTGCCTGATAAACAACGGAAATCTCAGAGCAGGGTAATCAATTACATCTATGCCCGGCCAGAGCAAAGTTTCTATCCCGCTGTTAGGCGGCAGTACCAGAGACGATTGGATTCCCTGTGCCTCAAAACCGAAAAGTAAATGTCGCAGCGGCGAACAAAATCGCCCTACCGTCTCGGCATCCGAGACAATCAGCGGACGAATCTGGGGCGTACCATTAAGATTTTCTGTTATTGTCTCATCTGTTGCCATAAATCAGCTAATAAGCTCCAGAAGTTTTTCCAACTCGCCCGGCTTCATATGATAACTGTGCTGGTCGTCGGGAAAAATGTTTTGCTTTATTTGCCTGTCATATTCGACGAGCGCATCAACAGACGCTTTGCCTATATCTGCGAAACTTTTGGAAAATTTCGGCATTGGCCCGTCTTTCAGATTCAAAATATCCGGCAGAACAAGCACCTGTCCATCGCAATCTGGGCCTGCGCCGCAGCTTATGACTGGTAGTGGAAGTTTTTGCGTGATAATTTTGCCGACCTCTCTGGCGGTGCCTTCCAGCAGGAGCATTTGCGCCCCGGCATTATAAACCTGCTCGGCAAAATTAATAAGCTCGGCTGCAATCTGCACCGTCGTGCCCTGCGCCTTGTAATCTCCGGTCTGCGGTCTTATGCCGAGATGAGGCATCACAGGTATGCCGGCATCGATAATAAACTTTAGCTCGTCAAACCGCTCCATAGATGCTTCGATTTTTACGACATCGGCGCCGGCCTCTTCAATAAATCTCCTGGAATCTCTTACCATTTTTTCTGCCCCGGCAGCACAGGATTCATAAGGCAAATCAGCGATAATCAATTTTTCAAATCCGGCTCTGTTAACGGCAGCGGTTATGGCAACCATAAAATCCATAGTCGCCGGCAGTGTAGAATCGAATCCGAGCATAAACTGTGCAGCCGAGTCGCCGACGAGCAGCACATCAACACCCGCCGAAACGGCTAATTTTGCACTGGTGAAATCGTAGCAGCTTACAACGGAGAACTTGCGTCCCTCTGTTTTTGCCCTGCACAATGTTGAAACGGTAATTTTCATACTCTGCTGCCCTGCCGTTAATATAAACCGCGTGGGCTTCCTCCTTCGCCAAGGCTACGGAGGACAAGAAGAGCCCACCCTACAAAACTGCCGTTAGTAATTACAAAACATAAGTTTATGTAATATCCGACTGATTGGCAAGCAGATTTTTTAGGGATTTTTTCACCACGAAGAGCACGAAGACGCACGAAGTATTGTATTATTTTTTTAAAATTTTATCTATATTTATTTCTTCGTGCTTCTTCTTTCATTCGTGGTGTATTTTAAAATATAACTTCTTCGTGGTGCAATATAAAAAAGGCCGAGATTTTTCTCGGCCTTTGTCGAATCAACTCTTTTTTATCTCCCAAATCTTCGCAGAACCATCCCGCCGAGAGTGAGTAAAATAAGCGTTGCAGGTTCAGGTATTTCGGCGATACGAAATCCCATATCGCCGATGGAGCCCTCGTTGCTCGGAATATCAGCGGACCGATTGGACGAATAGAGGCCATTGATGCCAGTGGAACTTGCGTACGAACCGCCACGAACACCGCGATAAGAATCAATCAAAGTCTCATTCCATTCCCAGACATTGCCCATCATATTAAAAGTGCCGTTCTGCTCTTGTGTGCCGCTATCGATATTCCAGGGAGAACCAATGATGGGATCCTCCAAATACTTCGAGTCTATTCCAGCAGTGGGAAGGGTATCTGTACCGTTAGCAAAGAGCGAATAACCACTACCATCGTGCTTGAAATACGCCGCCTTATACCACTCATTTTCCGTGGGGATAACATAAACCATTACGTAAGCCGAAACTGCCGAACTGCGGTCAACTGTAATACTGCCGTCTGTACCAAACTGATAGGCACCGAGACTCTTGTCACCGCTGGTCAAATAGTTACAAAATTGTGCCGCTTCATACCAGCTTATTCCACTGGTCGGCTGCTGGGTGCCAGTGGAAAAAGTACTTTGATCGTACGCATCGCTCGGAGTGCCAGTAGGCGCTCCGGTAACGTCTGTAAAAGCCTTCCACTGGGCGTTGGTGATCTCATATTTGCCTATACGGTAATTATAAACTACCGAACCATAGCCACTGGTTAAATCATTATCCATTATCTGCGTATCCGCCGCATTCCCCGCATTGCCGATGGTTACAAAATCAATGTCGATTCCTCGTATGGTTTCAGCCGAAGTGAAATTAGTTACAGCCAGTACACATACAACCATTACTAAAATTCTTGTTTTCATTTTCTTCTTCCTTCCAAAAAATTGTTAAATGAATTTTAATTCTGGATTCCCGCCTGCATGGGAATGACACGAACCTGCCGAATAAATCGGCAGGCTAACTAACCCGCCGTGAAACCCCGCCAGAAAGTGCTGGGCAGGCGGCAGGCTAAATATTGCACCCTGCGCTGTCGCTTGGGCTCTGACAAAATGATTGCAAAATCTCTACGATGAATTATTGAAGTGTTTCATATTCTCTACCTCCAAATCTTGCTAATACTTTCCTGCCAAACTTGCTCCATTATACCTTGGCACATAACTCGTGCCAAGAGAAATCTCCCTTAAAATTCAGTTTATGGGAACAAAACCTCAACATAATGTGATGTACCGGCTTTTACCCCCGTTTCTCAAGGAAATGAGAGAAAAAGCCGGATTGACACAAAGAGAACTGGGGAAAATCATAAGTAAGCCACACAGCTATATTTACAATTGCGAAACAGCCAACAGGCGGGTTGATATTACGGAGTTTATTAACTGGTCAAACGCCTGCGGAGTGGATGCAAAAACGGCCTTTGCGAAACTGCTCAAAGAGCTATAAATCGGCAAGTTTTCTTTCGGATTGCAAATTACCTGAATTTGGTTTACACTTCTCCGTATGGTCGATATTGTTGAACAAATCAGTTATTGGCAGAATGGCGCACTGGAAGATTTAGAGGCTGCAAAACAACTCATAAGCGGCGATAAAATCCGTCACAGTCTGTTTTTTTCGCATTTGTCGCTGGAAAAAATTCTAAAATCCCACATTTGCAAATCCACTGGAAAAATCGCTCCTAAAATCCACAATCTTATAAGATTAGCGGAAGTTGCCGGATTAAGCCTGCCGGATGATAAGATAGACTTTCTGGCTGAAATGAACGAGTTTAATCTTGAGGGCAGATACCCTGTTCCGTTTCTCCCCCCTATTTCGATAGAAGAAGCAAAAAATTATATCAAAAAAACAGAAGAGGCGTTGCAATGGTTCATAAAACGGCTGTAGAAGGCGTTAGAAAATATCTAAACAGATTATCCGAAACAGGATTGCCTGTCAGCTTCGGCGTAATCTTCGGTTCTTATGCAACCGGCAGAGCGAATCAATACAGCGACATCGATTTAGTTGTGGTTTCATCTGACTTCGACAAGATAATCACCAGAGACAGCATAAATAAGCTCTGGCAGATTGCCGCAAGAATAGACAGCCGAATCGAGCCTATACCATGCGGTTGGCTGCAATGGCAAAATGACAGGTCCAGTGCGATAATCGAAATCGCAAGGACAGAAGGACAAACAGTATCGGTTAATTAGTATATGGCATGCCGCCACAGGTTAAATATCGGAGTTTTTATAAACTGTTTTTATTTCGCGAAAATTTCAACTTTCAGCGGACAGGCGAAGATTCGAGCCTGTTTTTCCACAAAGGCCGACCATTTTTCTCTGCTGTCAAATTCAGGCGTTCTGCTCCAGGCAGCGCCAGCGTAATAAACAATGGTGTTATTTTTGTCGGCTTTCGCTAAAAGCATATTATTCTTTTCTTCAATAATGAACTGACCTGCGGAAATACCCTTAGGCACAATCAGGCCGCAGGCGATTGAACCTAATTTTTCATCGGGCTTTTGCCAATAAGCCAGCCAGCTTTTATCGCCGGCAACGGCAAGTGTTCCGCCCCGCTGACATTTTGCGATTCCGACGGCAAAGTTCACATCATTTACATCAGCGTCAAATCTGCTCTCGATTAGATTGAAATTCGAGCCCAGGTCGAGGGTGATTCGTTTTGTTTCGCCAACAGTTTTTTTACCCGCCTGCCAGGGTTTGTAGGTGAGTTCAAAAATCGTCCGTATGGGGCCGTTTGCGATTATTTTCCACTGAAAATAATTTTGCGAACAGTATAATTTTTTGTCGAGCAAGACACCGATGCCGCCGCAGCCGAGCGTTTGACCGACATCGAAGAAATCGAGCGACTCGCCATTGTCGGAGTTATAATAGTCGGGCCCCTTTTTATACATTTTGGGCATTACCGGATATTTTACGCTTTTTACCCAGACATCGATTCCGCTGCTGGCAGGCTCTGTTCGCTGAAGTTCCTGGCCGTACATTCTGAAAGCGATTTTGTCGTTTTCCCAGGCGAAATCGTCTTTTCTCTGCGGCACATAATAAGCAATTGACTTAAACTCCGGCATCGGCTGATTGAATTCATCAGCATCCTGTACGCGAAATCTCTGAACCTGATACGACTCAAAATCTGCCTGAAAAACAAGCTGGTCGTTTTTGCCGTCGTTATTGTCATCTATGAACTGAAATGGGATTTCTTTTTTGAGCGTTTCGCTGAAAACGAAAAGATTGACCAGCACAGGCGTTGATTTTAAATCGATGCAAATTGTTTCGCTCGTCCGCGATTCATTTAGAGGGTTGGAAACTTTAACAACATAACTAAACGCCTGCACAACAAACGTCGCCAAAACAACAAATATAAAAAACTTTTTCATTATCGCCTCAAAAAATAGATTGCCACGCTTGGTTCGACTGCGCTCACCACAGGGCTCTCGCAATGACAATTTTTTCGGTTATTCAAACTGAATATCGCTGAGAACAAGCTGGACGGCGGGCTGGCCATAGAAATTGTCCACCTGCGCCTCAAAGGCTATATTGAAAAATTCGTTCTCCAAAAGTTTCTTTTCCATATAAGCCATTTTAAAGCCAATACACTTTGCGCTGCCTGTGTTATCGCAGACGGCTAATTGAAGATGTTCGCCTTCCACTCCGACTTTTCTTGGTGCGGCAACAAGTCTTAATCCTCTTGCGACAAAAATAGGCGACGGGTTTCCCCTGCCGAACGGGCCGAGGAGCGCAAGCGATTTTATCAGCGATACCGTCAAATCTTTCATCTGGCAGACAGCATCAACTTCAAGTCTGCTGATAAACTCTTCATTTTTCCAATTGGCTGCGGCGTAATCTTCAAAGCATTTTGTAAAATGTTCGATTTTGTCAACATCAATGGTAAGCCCCGCGGCCATAGCGTGTCCGCCGAAAGAATTTAAGTCGGCACCGCAGGCTGTGATTGCCTGCAAAACATCAAAGCCTTCTATTGAGCGTCCCGAACCCTGTGCTTTATCGTCTGTGATATTGAATAAAATCGTCGGGCGGTAGTATTTATCGACAAGTCTCGAAGCCACAATACCAATTACGCCTGTGTGCCATTCATTGCTGGCCAGCACAATGGTCTTATGGTCTGGGTGGTCAATGCCCGTCTCGACCATCATTGAACAGGCCTGTTTTAATATTGCTTTTTCGGTCTGCTGACGCAGGCGGTTCTGCTGTTTGAGATACTCGGCGATTCGAATGGCCCGAACAGCATTATCGCTTGTCAAAAGTTCGACGGCAAGTCGGGCGTGTCCCATTCTGCCTGCGGCGTTGAGCATCGGAGCAAGGCAATAGCCGATGTGATAACTGTCAATCGTTTGCGAAGTCAATTTGGCTGCGTCAACCAGTGCTTTTGTGCCGGGCATACCGGAATCTGAAAAAGCACGCAGGCCGAAGCTGCTGATTATTCTGTTTTCGCCTTTCATTTCGATTACATCGGCAATCGTACCCATAGCGGCGAAAATCGTAGCGTTTATCAAAAACTGGCGGAGATTCTGGGGCGTGGCTCCTGTTCCCTTTAAGCGATTGACAACAGCCCAGGCAAGTTTGAAGGCGACGGTAGCTCCGGCGTTTGACTGGGATGGATAATTTTCGTCAAGATTCGGGTGGACTATCGCGACGGCGAGCGGCAATTTGCCATCGTTTGACGGCCGGTGATGGTCGGTGATTATTAAATCAATGCCTTTGTCTTTGACCGCCTGTGCGGAGTCGAATGCCGTTATGCCGCAATCGACGCTTATAATAAGTTTTACGCCGGTATTGACAATCTGCTCGACAGCTTCGACGTTCAGGCCGTAGCCCTCGTCAACTCTGTGCGGAATATAATAGTCAACCTCGGCATCGAGAAGTTTGAAAAGGCCGAGCAAAATTGAGACAGATGTTATGCCGTCAACGTCATAATCGCCGTAAATGGTGATTTTTTCCTTATCCTTTACCGCTTTTTCTATTCGGTCAACGGCAGGCATTATACCCGGCATTTTTTCCGGCTCGATAAGTTCATTGAGCTTGGGATAGAGAAAACTTTTGGCCTGGTCGGCGGTCTTGACACCTCTGTTTATGAGAAGTTGAGCGAGAATGGGCGAGATTTTCAATTCTGATGCGAGAGAACCTGACAGCGAATCTGCAGGTGAAATATGCCACTGTTTTTTCTGCATCCTTGCTGCCAAGCGCATTAAAAGACCCTAAAAGAATATCAAAAATTAAATATAAAATATCAAAATTATGGAATCCCGATAAGTCGAGATAACTTATTTCTATGTTTTTATGGATTATAGTGGAAAGGTGAGGAATGTCAAATTAAGCATTTGCGGTAAGGAAGGAAAATCTATTAGTTTTACATGCCCACTGGTCGCATTTTTTTAGAACCGGCGGTATTATTCTTGCAATCTAAAACAAATCTCTGTAAATTAGCCCGAACTTTGGTATAATCCAAGGTTTGCAGTAACGAGACATTTTCGTAACCTGCTGTCAGACAACAAGTTGAGGGCGTAGCTCAGCTGGTAGAGCAACGGCCTTTTAAGCCGTTGGTCCTGGGTTCGAATCCCAGCGCCCTCATTTGTTTTTATATATTCTTTCCTGAGGTAATTGCAAATATGGAAATAATTACATCTCTATTCGATTTTATTCTTCACATAGACAAACACCTTGCAGACATAATAAATAATTATGGCGTTTTGTGCTACTTGGTTTTTTTTGCGATTATTTTCGCTGAAACGGGATTGATAGTAACGCCGTTTCTTCCGGGAGACTCCCTGCTGTTTGCACTTGGGGCATTAGCGGCACCTTCCGGCAATTTGCATATTGGATGGCTGCTTGTCATTTTGTCTATCGCAGCGGTATTGGGCGACAGTGTGAACTACGCTATAGGGAAATATTTCGGCTCGCTGATAATACTGAAGCATCAGGGTAAATGGTTTTTAAAGAAAGAACACGTTGACAGAACACATCAGTTTTATGAAAAATACGGCGCCAAAACTATTGTGCTGGCAAGATTTGTCCCGATTGTCAGGACATTTGCGCCGTTTATAGCGGGTGTCGGTAAAATGACTTATTTACGCTTTTTCTCCTATAACGTGATAGGCGGAGTTCTTTGGATAACGCTTTTTATCTTCGGCGGATACTTCTTCGGAAATATACCCGTTATCAAACGAAATTTCACATTAGTTATCTTCGCCATTATCATAATCTCAATTATGCCGGCTGTAATTGAAATAATAAGAGAAAAAAAACGAAAACCAGCAAATTAACTTTATATGAACATTGAGCAAAAACATATTCTCCTGAAAACCGCCCGTGATGCCGTCATGGCAGCGGTATCAGGAAAGAAGCCTGTCAGGGGTTCATCTGATAATGCGGAACTTAACGCGCACTGCGGCTGTTTTGTAACACTGAAAAATAAAGGCGAACTGCGAGGGTGCATCGGCCAATTTGTTTCTGATAAGCCTCTGATAGAACTTGTAAGCCAAATGGCGGTCGCGTCATCGACGGGCGATTCGAGATTTTTTGGTGAGCCGATTACGCAGAAAGAGGTAAAAGACCTCGATATCGAAATATCGGTACTTTCGCCGCTGAAAAAGACGACCGACCCGCTGAGTCTGCGGCTGGGAATTGACGGCATTTATATTAAAAAAGGCTACGCAAGCGGATGTTTTCTGCCGCAGGTGGCAACGGAAACAGGCTGGAGCAAAGAAGAATTTCTGTCTTACTGCTGCTCGCATAAGGCGGGATTGAAGGCGGATGCCTGGAAGGATAAAAATACGGAAGTTTATTTATTCACCGCGGAAATTTTGGAAGAAGAAAAATAGCTCTATGAAAAAGTTATCAATTCTAAGTTTGGTATCCTGTGTTCTATTTTCTGTTTTCATCGCCGGCTGCAATGAACAGCAAAAAACATCGACCAAAAACGCACCTGTCAAACAAACACTGAAAGCAACGCCTAAGAAGTCCTGCAACTGCCCCGATAGCAATGGTTTGTCAACCGTTGACGGACTGATTAGGTATGTTTCCCCCCTGCCCGCCGTTCACGGCGCCAGAAGATGGCAAAATTCTTATTCGGATGGATTAGTAATCGAAACAGCGCATTACCGGATATATACAACAATGCTTGAGCCGCTGATGCTGCGACAGATACCGGCGTTTGTCGAAGCTGCATGGCGGGAATATCAGGGGCAATTGCCCGTGCCGGTCGGAGGCGGCGACAGATTTACAGTGTATATTTTCAGAGACCGTCAGCAATGGGAAAGCTACACGAGAAGTTTCACAGGCGGTCAGGCTGAAATTTATCTGAAAATCAAAAAAGGAGCGTATTATCTCAACGGCCAATGCGTCGCTTATAACATCGGCAGAACCCGAACATTCAGCATCCTCGGACACGAAGGCTGGCATCAGTTCTGCGATAAATATTTCAAATACAGACTGCCGAGCTGGCTCGACGAAGGAATAGCTCAATTGTTCGAGTATTCGGATTTTGAAAACGGCCAATTTATTTTCAATTCGGCAAAAAATTATCAGAGACTTGGCGCGTTAAAACTTTCCATACAGGAAAAAAATATAATACCGCTAAAAGATTTAATTTTGCTCAATCCCGGCGAGGTTGTTTCGCTGCAACAGGCTGACAAGGCGGTTATGGCGTTTTATGCGCAGTCTTACGCACTGGTTCGATTTCTGAAAGAAGAAGGTTACGGCAAAAGGCTCACCTGCTATCAGAAAATGCTGCTTGGGGCACTGAACGGGGCATGGCCGCTTGACGCGACAGAGACAGCGATTGCCTCGAATAAGAGTTCGCCGCCAACAGTCGAATGGAATAGACATATCGCTCAGAAATTATTTGATGTCTATATAGGCGAAGATATTGAACGACTCTCGCCGGAGTATTATCGGTTCTGCAAAAAAATTGTTTATTATATCAGGGTAAAATAGTTGATTATTTTGTAGGGTGGACTCTCTTGTCCCGCCATAGCTTTAGCGACGGCGGATAGCCCACGCGGTTTTTTTTTAATGAACGGAATTAAAAAACAATCCTTTATACTTGCCTCGGCCTCGCCAAGAAGAAAAGAACTGCTTGAAAAGGCAGGATATAAATTTGATATTGTCGTTTCAGATGTAGATGAGTCAAAAATTTCGACCGCAGGCATAGACTCCGCAGAATTCACCCGCAGGGCTGCTTTGGCAAAGGCGAAAGATGTCGCCGAAAAATTTCCCGACAGGCTGGTAGTCGCGGCAGATACGGTTGTCGATTACGAGGGGCAAATCATCGGCAAACCCGATTCCGCCAAACACGCGGAGGAGATAATAAGAAAACTTTTCAGCAAACCGCACAAGGTAATCACTGGCATAGCATTCGTAAAAAAGGATGCAGGGCTGGAGTTCGTCGATTGCGACATAACAACCGTTTATCCCAAAAAAATGACTGAAAAACAAATCGCTGAACATATAGCGTCCCAAACTTGGCAGGGAAAGGCCGGCGCTTATGGCATTCAAGACGGTGCCGATGAATTCGTCGAAAAAATCGAAGGCAGTTATACCAACGTAATGGGGCTGAGTATGGAACTGTTAGAGAGAATGTTCGGGAAAATTAGTTGATAGTTGTTAGTTGACAGTCGATAGTTCTTTGAGCCACCTTCCATTTGACATAACTCTTCGCCTCGTTCAGGGTGACTGTTTTGAGATAGTTTCTTAGTTATCCGCAGGTTTGAAGCCAATAGCGAATACGTAAAAAGAATCCTTGTACTCAACCAATTCGCAAAATATCCTATTTTTTGTACCTTCTGGTCTCACTGGATACCGATATGATGTTCCCTTTGGTGACTTCGGAATAGTCATTGCAGTGCTAAAAAAATTACCGTTCAGTAGCTTATAATGAATATTCGGAAATTCAATCGTAACATTAGTTTCGGTTACCTCGCTTATTTTAACTGGGTGCCAATCAAACTCATATTCCTCAAGCACATTACTTCTATGTGGAATAGAACGGTTTTCAAATGTACGTGAGTGGTCAATTCCAAATAATGTGTATCCACCCGGATATTTGCTCTGTAAATCTTTTTCGTATTTGTTTGTGACAAGATTTTCCAGCAGTTCTCTGCTATATTTGTTCTGTGCAATAATTTCGTCTTGCTGTTGTTTTTTACTCTGATTATCTTTTAATTCTAATACGATTCCAGAAAATACGCTTATGATAATTAAAATGGTAAGAATTACAGCTAATTTGGGTTTGCCCGGCTTATTTAAATATAAGCTACCTATCGCAATTATAGCAGGCAACACCCATACTATTATTTTAAGCAACATTCTATACCATCACATTCAAAATGGACTATCTACCAACAACTAATTAAATCGCCAGCAATCTTTTTGCGTTTGCGGAAAGGATTTTTTTCATTCTTTCATCGCTCAACTGAAGTTTTTTCAGCAGATTAAGCGTATTTTGCTGGTCGGTCCAGGGGCTGTCCGAGCCAAACAGGATATAATCTTCTGGGTGGTTTTCGAGAATTTGCTTCGCTCTCTTTTCGGACAGATATCCCATAGCAAACGATATTTCTATATAGATATTTTTGCCGAGCATTTCGTTTTCAACCTCATCCCACATCTGCCAGGCGCCAAGATGCGTGGTTATAAATTTAAGCTGCGGGAAATGTTTTAGAGCGTTTAAAATCCTCGCAGGCTCTGCTCTTCTGATATGTGGAAACGCTACATCGAAACCTGTATGCACGGTGAGGATAAGGTCGTGTTTGCAGACCTGCTCGTAGTATTTGAGCATATTATCTTCATCGACGTAAAAATCCTGATAATACGGGTGCAACTTTAAGCCCTTCAGGCCTGCGTCGCGTACCTGTTTGATGTGTTCGTCTCTTTGCTCGTCCAATGGATGCACCGAGGCAAGAGGAATGATTCGGTCGGATTGAATTTGCAGAGACCAATCTAATATCGGCTGAAATTGTTTAGGTTTTGTGGCAATGGAGCAAATTACGCTTTTGCTTATGCCTGCCAAGTCCATTGACTTGAGCAGGTCAGCTATTGTTCCATTGAGATAATAAGGCACATCGGGACAACCCGCACTAAGAGCCTTCATAGCCTTTTGCGCAAGGTCATCAGCAAACGCGTGCGTATGAAAATCTATAATTTCGAGATTGCCGCGTATCACTTCTTGATGCTCGCAATGACAATTTTCTGAATTTAGCTTTGACATAGTATTAGTGCGAAATAGTAATCACCGGCGGTTCTTCGGCATCGTCTGCTGCGGTTTTGTGCATAACAAATCGCATATATAGCCATCTCGCAACGCCGCTGACGGCAAAGCCGCAGAATACCAGAGCAAGCGCGACTTCCAGACTGGAAACAATTATCACAAGAACAGCCATAGTCCAGAACAGATACGCAAAAGGTTTTTTGCCGCGGAGAAAAGCATTCACAAAGTGCGGATAAGTAACTCTGGTTACCATTAGAATCGCAGCAGCAAGAGCGGCAAAAGGCAAAACGCCGATAATTATATTATGGCATATATTCGATAAAGTGGTATGGCTTAAACTGAGCTCCGTAAGGATATAGTGATTGAGAACGACAAGGCTGGCGACTACGCCTGCGGCGGCAGGCGACGGCAAGCCTGAAAAACTGGAATGATTCGATTCGTCTTCTTCGTTCTCGACATTGAATCTGGCTAAGCGTATCGCAGCACAGCTTATATATATTGCCGCCGAGAGCCAGAGGAAACGATATACAAAAACGTCAAATGTCGGATGAAAGCTCACTCTGCCTTCCACGACTCGGAGCATTAAAAACGCCGGGGCTACGCCGAAGCTGATTACATCGCAGAGGCTGTCCAACTGGCCGCCGAAGCTGCTGGTGCTATGGCTTATTCGGGCAACGTGGCCGTCGAGCATATCTGCAATCATTGCCCAGAATATCATATAACCCGCCATTGAGAGAAACGGAAACTGGCTTGGATAGACATTTAGGCCTGAATTGTCAACCTGTCCTGCTTTGGCGGCAAAGACTATCGAGGCGAATCCGCAAACGCCGTTGATTAACGTAATCAGCGAAGGCAGAACGGTGATGTATCTAAGCCTCTGTTTGCGGACGCTCCGCAGGAGGCTTCGTTTTTGGCGTTCAGATTTTTCTGTCGGTTCATTCATATTGCGCAAGTACTGTAATTCCCGCATTTACCTTGTCGCCAATTTTCACTTTGATTTTGGCTGAACTTTCAGCGGGCAGGTAAAGCTCAGTCCTTGAGCCGAATTTTATCATTCCGAATATCGCTCCGCCAGTAAATTCCTGTCCCCGCTCAGCATCGCAGACGATTCGGCGGGCAATGGCGCCGCTTATCTGGCGAACGAGCAGTTTTTCGTTCGGCACGGACAGGCGAGTCATCGCTATGTCGTTTGATTCATTGACTTTACCACAGTTTTTATTCATAGCGTTTATGAATTTCCCCGGCCGGTATGTGATGCTTTCAATCCTCACTTTGCAGGGTGTGCGGTTGATGTGAACGTTGAAAACGCTCAAAAATATGCCTATTCGTTTGGCTTTTCCGCCTATAAAATGAGGCTCGTCCACCTCTTCAATATCGGATACCGTGCCGTCAGCGGGCGAAAGGAGGAGTTTTTCATTAGTTGAGATTTCGCGTTTCGGGTCGCGGAAAAACGATAATGCCCAGATTAAAATTATTCCGAAAATCGCGACTACAATCCATAAAGCCGGTATTTTCACCGCCCCAGCGGTGAAGGCGGCCATTATTAAAATGCATAAGCCCGGATAAATCACAACTTGCGGCAGGCCGTATTTGGTTATTGGTATTCGCATAAGCTCTTTCCCTTTCTTAATGAGCAGCATATTTTAAAACCAACCGCCCGAATAGCAAAGAGAAAATGTCAGGGGTAAAAATACCTGATGTTTATTAGTTGATGGCCGATAGTTCACCAATGAGCTATTGTTTTTTTGGCAGCTTGATTATAAATTCCGTTCCTTTGCCGGGCTGCGACTGAACGGTTATGCTTCCATTGTGCGCTTCGATAATTTCTATGCAGAATGCCAGCCCCAGGCCTGAGCCTGTTCTGCCGGCGGGAGAATCGAGCGTCTTGGTTGTGAAAAACGGCCTGAATATCTTTTCGAGATTTTCCTGCTCTATTCCGCAGCCGCTATCAGAGACCCTGATTTCAGTGTCATCGCCGCCGGCAGCGGCCTTGAGCGACAATACTCCGCCATTGGGTTTCATCGCCTCAACAGCGTTAAGCACTAAATTCATTATCACCTGCTGAAACTGCACAGGCACGACATCGACCAACATTTCTTCAGGGATATCGAGCAGGAGTTTAATTTTATCTTTGCCCATGTCCCTTCCGATGCAGGCAAAAACCTCATTCACAAGATGAAGCAGTCGGCATTTGCGAATCTCAGCGGTCTCACCATTGACCATCGCCATTATACTTTCGAGAATTTCGGATGCCCTTGCGCTGTTTTTAACCGTCTTCTGGAGAGCCTTTTTGGTAAGCTCATTATCATCGGGATTATTCAGAGCAACCTGGGCGTAATTACCCAGCGGCATCAGAATATTATTGATTTCGTGAGCGACAATAGCTGAAACCTTACCCAAATTCGCCATGGCCTGCAGCTTGGTCAATTTCGCTTTAAGCGCCTTATTTTGCAGGTCTTGCATTTCAACCTGCTTATTCAAAGACTTGCGTTTCTCAATTAACTGGGGCAAAGTAAAACTCCATAGATAAAAAAAACTCTTTCAAATTCAGCTATAATGGGATAAAATTACAGCACTTTATTTATCGACATTCAGGGACAATTTCCTTGAATGCCGCAGGATTGAATACGGAGAACGGAATATAATGACAAAAACCGCGACAAAGATAAAAAAAGATGTTGTGCAGGAACAAAAGACTGCGACAATACTTATCGTTGACGACAATGAGCAGAATCTTGAATTGCTCAGCGCTTATCTGGAAGACCTCGCCTGCAAGACCATTCCTGCAAAAGACGGCTTAGAGGCTCTGGAAATAGTAAAAAAAACTATTCCCGACTTGATTCTGCTCGACGTAATGATGCCCAAAATGAGCGGTTTTGAGGTCTGCAGAAGAATCAAAGGCAACCCTGCCACCGCAGCAATACCAATTATTATGGTAACAGCCCTTAGCGAAATCGGCGACATCGAGCGCGCGATAGACTCCGGCACAGATGATTTCCTAAGTAAGCCTATAAACAAATTGGAGCTTATCACCCGCGTAAAAACTATGCTCAAGCTCAAACATCTTACCGACCAGCTCGAAAGAACTCTTGTTTATCTGAGCGAAATCGAAAAACACGCAAAATAATTTATTTAGAAAATTCACTATGCACCGTCAGGATTGGTTAAAATTATCTACAGAAGAATTGCTCAAATTTATCGAGCATGACCATCGCAGAATAATAGAAAAATTACTGAAACTTCAGACGCTGCTTGAACAGCCGACAAAACATCGCAGCGATGCACAGGATAGTATGCTTGCTTCTCTGCGAGAATTCCTGCCCAGCTTAAAAGCCGGACTGGAAAAACATTTTGCCAGCGAAGAACAATTGCTTTTCCCTTATATCCGCAAAATGGACAAATTTGACAGCGGCCTCGGTGCAAAACCTGAATTCCACCGCAGCAGTATAAAAAATCCAATCAGCCTGCTGGAAAGCGAACACGATGTTACTGAAAACGTTATATTCAAGGAAATTCATACCATAACCGAGCATTCTCCGATAAGCGATGACGAGGCTTTTAGCACGCTCTGTAACGGCCTGAAAGACATTCAAAACATCCTTAGCGAACACATTCACGTCGAAAACACAGTGCTGTTCCCCTTAGCTATAGAATTGGAACTTCGGCTGATGCACAAAAAATAGTAGTCAGATTTTGCGGGGTACAAACTGTCTAATAAAGGATTTTTACTCTGCTGCCGGGGTAGTAGAAGCTCAGGATTTGCTGGGCATTTTTGCCCTGTCTGGCCATTTCCCTCGCCCCGTACTGGCACAATCCTGCACCGTGTCCGAACCCACAGCCTGCCACAAATAAAAATTCCTTTTCCATACTGACAATTGTGCAGCTTGTGCTTTGAATCTTTGAGCCGGTCGAGTCAATCGCCAGCCGCATATCTTCGGCTCGCAGGTATGATGTTTTGCCGTTTGAGCCTGTCAGCATAACCCTGGTTATTCTTTTGAAATTGTTGCTGTCATAAACGCTTTCATCGGCGGCTTCTATCTTTTCGATTTTTTCCAAATCCCTCAAATGGGGGTATCTGTCGAGAATCCGCTCGCTGACGGTTTTTTTGTCGAACTTGGCCATCGGCCAGTAGAACAGGCTCGGTCTTGTCATATCCCTGCAAAACGGACAGGATACGCCTTCCATCGCAACTGCCGAATCGCCGAACACATTTTTGGTATTCTCGGTATGTCCGCCGCAGATTGAGCAGTAATAAGCTGGAAAATCCTGACATTCGCCGGATTCGTTTGGCTTGCATAAAACCATTCCAAACGTACCGTTGACCGCATTCACCGTTCGCACCGTTTCAGCCGATATACCGCGATAAACCTGATTTGCCTGCGTGGTTTTCACATCCCAGAGCCTATTTTTTCCGAATCTGTTTTTGATATAAAGACAATACGTTCTGGCCGCAACCGCCTGCGCCTTCAAAGCCTCATCTTCCCAGTAGCTCGGCATTTCCGCCCCGACAACGCCGGCAAGATAAGTTTCAATCGAAACATTATTTATTGCCATCAGGCCGTTGCCATCGGAGATTAACTCAAGATTCCCTCTGTATGAATGTCCATTGATTGTAAATGGTTGGTTATTGGAAGGCTGTAATGTCAATCGGTTTGTTGCGAAAACCTGCTCGCCTATTTTGATACCCTCTGTCGCAGGCGTTATTTCGATTTTTCCGATTGTTTTTTGAACATCAAAAACCCTGACCGACTGCGGGTCGAGGATTTTATATCGATTGCCGATTTGAAATTCCGCTCTTGCGATATGGTCGTCTAACAGAACCCTCACGATATAAGGGTCTGGGACTTGTCTTACAGCAGCCTGCCCGTTCATCTCATTTGAGTAGCATCCGCAAAGGAACATAACCGCCGACAAGCCGTAAAGAATGCACCAGGCATACGTGCGACAAGCCGATAACAAATAACTGGTAACCGAGTTGCCGCTTTTCATATTAGTCAAGCTTGCGAAGATCCAGTCCGAGACTATCGAGAACCTGTTTTATTTCACTCAGGCTCGTCGCGCCGAAATTTTTAATACCGAGCAGTTCATCCTCAGTTTTTGAGACAATATCGCCAATAGTTTTAACACCAAGACTTTCAAGGCCGTTTCTTGCCCTTACGCTCATCTCGAATTCACCAAGAGGCCTGTCTAAAACATCCGGGTCAACTTCTGCCTTAGGCTCTTCCAACTCCGGAAGAGGAAGCGAAATGAGTTTGCCGTCCGCTCCCATTCCCAGCCGCAGATTCTTTGTTTCCAGCATATGTCTGATTTCGTTAAGCGATGTCTCGCCGAAGTTTTTATAGGCCAAAAGCTCCGTTTCGGTAATTCTCAGCAAATCGCCCAACGTATTGATATTCATTTTCTTAAGGCAGTTTCTGCTTCTTACCGAAAGTTCGAAATCGGAAATAGGCGTTTCCAGAATCCTGTTCCGCTGGTCTTTTGACTTTTCAATTTCCTCATCATAGAGCATCGTCTGCGAACTCTCAATATCCTTCTTAAACAGAATTGCCCTTTGATGATTCGGGTGAGTTTTAAGAACTCTGGCAACGCAATTTATCGCCTTGCTGTAATCACCTGCGTCTTCATAAAGCACCGCCAAATTGAGCAAAGCGTTAACGTATGCCGGCTTACCGCTGGCTAACTGCTTATAACAGTCCATCGCCGCATCCTCATCGCCCCTTATGTCCAGAACAAATGCCAGATGAAACAGCGTTTTTATGTTCGTCGGGTCAAGGTCCTCTGCTGTCTGATAACTTTCGATAGCTCCGTCATAATCGCATATATCCTGCAAATACCTTCCGAGCGTGTAGTGATACAGCGCACTAACCTTTTTATAGCTTTCGCAGGCCTTGAGCATCTTGGCCGTCCGTTCGTAATCTTTTTTCACGCGATAAACAGATGCCTTACCGCAATTAACCTGCGGCACTTCAGCGCCTGCCTTGCCCGCCTTGTCAAAGGCCTCAATTGCCTTGTCATATTCGCCGAGTTTGCGAAGGCAATAGGCTAATTCGAGATATTTTTCTTTACTGTCGCCTGCTTTATCGAGAAATTCAACTGCCTTGGCGTATTTGCCGATTATCGCCAGAGCCGCACCTATACCGAGATAATTTTTAGACCCGCCGGCAAGCTGCTGCTCGATTTTATCCGCGAATGCCAGTTTGTTTTTTTCGCTGGAATTGACATACTCCGCTACCTGCTGAATGTTATCAAGCGTAAATGTTTGTGCGCCGAAAAGGTCAACTTGCGGCTCGGTTATAGTTATCATTGTCTTATGCTCCTATATATTTGCTTTAAAATTACCCGAATTTTAAGGTTTTCCCCTGTTTAGGGGTACGTAAAGCACGGTATTATAGCGCTATTCAAATTTTTTGCAATAGGAATTTAACAGGGTATATGGTTTAGTGAAATAATGATTGCGATTGCAACCGAAAGAAGATTTTGATACTATCGCAGCCAAAACAGAACCGATTTTTTGGCAGAAACCGCAATATGTACAAGCACTTATTCAAAAGAAAACCACTTAGTCTTCTTCATGAGGAAATGCAAAGCGATAATCGTCTTAAGCGCATTCTTGGCCCCTGGTCACTCACAAGCCTCGGAATCGGCTGCATCATCGGAGCCGGCATTTTCGTTGTAACTGGTTACGCCGTCCACTACAAGGCAGGCCCGGCCTTGTTAATTTCGTTTATCGTTGCAGGATTAGCCTGTATTTTTTCCGCCCTGTGTTATGCGGAATTCGCCTCAATGGCTCCCGTGGCAGGTTCGGCGTACACATACGCCTACGCCACATTAGGCGAATTACTTGCATGGATAATCGGCTGGGACCTCGTCCTGGAATACACCGTCGCTTCCGCTTCCGTCGCTCACGGCTGGTCGAAATATTTTCAGAATTTTATAAGCATCTTTCATATCCACGTTCCGCTTGCCATTTCAACCGCGCCATTTGATTTTGACCCTGCCAAAGGAGTTTTTATACCGACCGGCAGCGTATTCGACCTGCCGGCTCTCATAATCGTCGCGATTGTTACCATCGTCCTGGTGATTGGCATTCGCGAAAGCTCACGCTTCAATAACGTAATGGTCGCCATAAAAATCGCCGTAGTGCTGCTCGTTATTGCAGCAGGCGCATTCTTCATTAAATCCGCCAATTGGCATCCATTTGCCCCATTTGGCTGGGCGGGTCTTAGTCTCTTTGGCAAAACGCTCTGGGGGCAAACCGGAGTTGATGGCTCACCGGTCGGAATGATGGCCGGCGCCGCAATGATTTTCTTCGCCTACATCGGTTTCGACTCCGTTTCGACCCACGCCGAAGAGGCACGCAATCCCCAGCGCGACGTTCCTATCGGCATTATCGCCTCACTCATCATCTGCACCATTCTTTATATCGCCGTAACAATTGTGCTTACCGGAATGGTTCCTTACGACCAAATAGACACCGATGCCCCCATCGCCGCGGCATTCCAGAAAGTCGGCCTCGGCTGGGGACAATTCGTCATCTCGCTTGGCGCCGTCGCCGGCATCACATCTGTCCTACTGGTGCTTATGCTCAGCCAGCCGCGTGTGCTTCTGGCGATGGCGCGCGATGGCTTGCTCCCCGAAAGTTTCTTTGGCAACATCCATCCGCGTTTCCGTACCCCCTGGAAATCAACCATCTTAACCGGCTTGGCAGTAGGAACATTAGCCTCGCTCATTCCTCTGGGAGTTCTGGCCGAACTGGTCAACATCGGAACACTGCTTGCGTTTGTTATTGTGTGTTTATCAGTTCTTATTATGCGCTATCACAACCCGCAGGCACTACGGCCTTTCCGCTGCCCATGGGTACCGCTCATCCCAATTCTCGGCGTAATTTTGTGCCTGTTTCTTATGTTCTCGCTTCCATCGGCGAACTGGTTGCGGCTGGCAATCTGGATGGTGATAGGAATTCTCATTTATTTCTTTTATGGACGCCGGCATAGCGTTATGGCAAAACGCCGCGCCGCCGAAGACGCTTAAACAAGTAGACAGTAGAAAAAGGAAAAAACAAATTATGACTGACAGTGAGAAAGTAAAACGGTTTGGACTTGATAAGATAGGTTTTTTTGTTCTGCTTTTGGCGGGCGTTCTTTGCGCGAAACTGGTGGTATCTTCACAGACAAATTTTAAATTGTCAAAACCTGTACTTTTAGAAGGAACTGGTGTTTCGGCGGCGATTCCGCGAGGCGGCGGTTTTCAGCAGATTTCCGAAGGGTTCAGTTATGAGGATAACGAATTTCGGCTTGGCGCTGTTCTGCGTGTCGGTCGTGAGGCGGCTGTGTCGGTTCACTGGCGATATTTTCTTTTGCCTATTGAACAGGCATTTTCTGAAAGATTTGCCGAGGAAGCCAACTCTCTCGGCGGCGTTGTGGAGTATTCAAAGAGCCAGCAGTTCGGGCAGCTCACATTCGATTGTGCCAAAATCGTCGCGGCAAAGACGGCAACGGTGCTTTTGACCGGCACGACAGTTTTGCCCGACGGCAGGACGCTGACGCTTGAGGTTGCCCAAAAGGGGCGGGATTTCGATATCGCTGATAATGTTTTTAACTCGGTTATCGCATCGGCGGAATTTAAAGCGGAAAATTCGCGAGCTGACGGAATAAAATTTCTGGAAAATTTCAGGCAAACTGATTTTGCCGATATCGCGGGAAAAAAGACGGAACAAAATTATTATTATATCGAAGACTTCACGGATAAGAAGCTGGGGTTTTCCACGGACGCAGTGGGCAAAGTAACAGATTCTTCCAAAGTCGATTCGGTGATTGCTGCCACGCTGTATTTTTTTCAATCTGGAATGATTTCTCGTGCAGAACAGGATTTGTTTGCTGGTGAGCCGAATATACACACTTTTAAATGGGGTAACCGGCAAAGCGATTTGCTGATTAACCGTGAGATACCAACGACTATTAAGCTCGACGATACGGGAATGATTACGATTCAAAAGAGAACCGGGATGCAAAATTTTGCGAACGGCAGGTCTATGCTGCCTGAGATTCTTTTTGATTGTGCGATTGAAAGTTTTTTACGCAGCAGCTTTGACGCGGTGATGCTCGATATGATTATTTCGGATGGTACAATCAGGCCGATAATTATTAAAAAGGCAAAAGCAGAGGCAGATAAGTTTCCTGAATTGAAAATAACCAAAGCAGTAGAAGTTAAATTTTTGGGCTCCGGCACAGACGCTCAGACAATATATCTCAATGATGCCAACGAAATGCTGATGAGCGAGATACGCGGAACGGTGGCTTACAGGCTCAGGAAAACTGACAAGGAAAATATTATCGCGGATTTTCCGGAGTGGACGGAGAAGATTGAGCAATTAAAAGGATATACCGTTGCTGCCGATGCCAACGGGAACGGCGACAAGAAAAAAAAGAAATAATATGCCGAATGGCAGGATAAAGGTATAGATTCCCGCCTGCGCGGGAATGACAAGTTATGCCTGACGCTCGGCTAAAGTATTACAAAAAAAGGAAATAAAAATGACCGATATTTACGATTCAATAATTATAGGGGCAGGGCCGGCAGGAATGGCAGCGGCGCTTTACAACGCAAGAGACCGATTTAAAACTTTAGTACTGGAAAAATTTTTCCCCGGCGGGCAGATTATAAGCACCGACAGGATTGAAAATTATCCGGGCTTTGAAAATATTTCGGGACCCGACCTTGTTGAGAAATTCAAGAAGCAGGCTGAAAATTTCGGTGCGGAAATTAAAACTGCGGAAGTCAAAACGCTCACGAAACTTCCCGACGGCAATATCGAAGTGAACTGCGGCAAAAAGGCATTTACAGGCAAATCCGTGATAATCGCCTGCGGGAGCGATTACCGCAAACTCGGCGTTGCCGGCGAAACAGAATTCAGAAATGCCGGAGCGGGCGTGAGCTATTGCGGGACGTGCGATGCTCCGTTTTTCAAGGATAAAAATGTCGTGGCGGTCGGAGGAGGGAATACGGCAGTTGAAGAATCGCTGCACGTCGCCAAATTCGCTGCCAAACTTACGCTTGTTCACAGGAGGCAGGAATTTAGAGCAACAAAAGTTTTGGTTGAAGAATTGATGCAGAAAGTCAATTCACCCGATGGGAATATAAAACTTCAGCTTGATTCGGTAATAACGGCGATTGAGGGTGATAAAAAAGTTGAGAAAGTAAAAGTCAAAAACATAAAAACAAACACGGAGGAATATATTCCCTGCGATGGCGTGTTTATTTTTGTAGGCACAATCCCTAATACAGACTTTTTAAAAGGGTTTGTCGATTTGACGGACGACGGCTTTATAAAATGCGACCAGGGCAATCTGCGAACCAAAGTCCCCGGCGTATTTGTTGCTGGCGACTGCCGAGTTGGCGCTGCGATGCAATTAGCCACCGCCGTCGGCGACGGTGTGAACGCGGCTATAATGATGAAACAATACTTCCGTGACCCGAACTGGTGGAACCAGGCGTAAGAAAGTTAAAAACTAAAAGTGAAAAGTGAAAAACTGCGGAATCGGCTGTGCCGATGGATTTTAACTGGATTCCCGCCTGCGCGGGAATGACAGCACTGAATATTTTATTCTTCGTATTCAAAGACATCGTCAACTTTTTTGCCGAATGCCTTTGCGATTTTAATTGCCAGTTCAAGCGACGGAGAATACTGCCCCGCTTCTATCGCGATAATTGTCTGGCGGGTAACCTCTGCCTTATCAGCAAGCTCGGCCTGAGTCATCTGATTATTTTCAAAGCGAAACTGGCGGAGTTTGTTTTTTATTTTTACCTTACCCATTTTTGCCGCCCCTGCCATAGAGAACCAGAATTACCACAGAATGTACAAAGAATGAGGTCAAACCGGCCGCCATAAAAATATTAGGCAACCAAACAACAGATACAGTCGCATGTGGCCCAAGTATAGAAAACGGAAGCATACACGCCAAACCTACAACCAGATATGATGCTCCAAAACCAGCAATAGCAGCCTTGCGGTTGATAGAAGTATCTCGTTCATCACAGATAATTTTGCCTTTGTCTTTGGGAAATATTACTGGCCCAAATCCTGCAAAACCAACAATCCCCAAAAGAGCAAAACCAGTAAGCGCTTTAGGCATTCCAACTTTACTATATAAAATCGCAACAGCTATAAGACTGCTTACAACTGCTAAAGATATAGTAATTACAAATAACCAAGCTATTTTTTGTGTCCTATTCATGACTTTTACTCCTGCCATATTGAACCAAAATTGCAGTGTGATAGACCACGGACGCAATAAATACCAGTACGCCAAATAAAAGCATAAGCATCCATAAAGGCACCTCAGCGTTCAACCCCCATACCAAATTCGCCACGACGAGCGATATGCCCACCACAACCAGAATACTTGCTAACGAAATTGTCGCTGCAACTTTTTGAATAGCAATGTCCCGCTCATCGGTGTCAACTTCATCTTTTCTTTGCTTCTTTATCGCAAAGTAAAGACCGCCGGAAAACACAATAAAAAGAATTGTTAGACACGTTATGCGAACAGGCAATGGCACGCACCGCCCGAAAAAGAATTTTGGTATCAGCAACAGAGCCAACGATGCCATTGTTAAAAGCATACCGATAATAGTAACCACAGCAAATTTTTGTGTCCTATTCATGATTTTTACTCCTGCCGTAGAGAACGAGAATTACTACAGAATATACAAAGACACTAATATATGTTGTAACGCCTAAAAGTACAGGCAGCCAAATTACAACCAAACCATCAGAAGGAACAATTAACCATCTCATGTAAAGAAAGGAGGCTAAAAGACTCAGGAAGCCAATGTGAAGTGCCTTTGTTTGTATTAACAAATCGCGCTCATCGAAAGAGATTTGGTGGGCATGGTGTTTTTTTGACCATATTTCAGAAAAGAGCAGAATTGCGAGAATGATAATTACCCATATGTCTGTTAGCCCAGCAATGAGCTTCAATGCATACGACTCTCCACAGCTTGCCCACACCCAGCTAACAAATATAAAACTCATTACCAGAAGAACCGCCAAACAAATTAGATTAAACAAAGCCATTTTTTGCGCCCTGTTCATAATCATCTCCTTAAAATCTGACGTAATGTAACTTTCACAAGACATAATGTACGCTATGGATTACATAATGTCAAGTAAATTTTACATTTTCAAGGAAAATTTCCAGAATTTGCTGTAAGTCCTTGTCTTAAAATATGTTATTTTCATTATAAAATGGTAATTATTGACAGTTCAGGGCGTTTTTTTATACTGGTATTGTGAAAGCGAAAAATAAAAAAGTGAGGTGTGAGGTGCTAAACAAATGGCAAAAGCATTTTGAAGCCTGAAATTACGAACGTTTCGCAGCACGGCTTCTGGATTTTTTTAAAAGACAAAGAGTACTTTCTGCCTTTTGAAAAGTTTCCGTGATTCAAAGAAGCCAGTATCGGCGAGTTGGCAGGTGTGGAACTTCTGCATAAGACACATCTCTACTGGCCAAGCCTTGATGTTGACTTATCCATTAGCATCATCGAGCAGCCGGAAAAGTATAAACTGATTGCGAAATAAAAAAACCGCGTGGGCTAAAGCCCACCCTACAAAATTTTTTAGACAGGATAACAGGATTGACGGGATAACCACAGAGATATAAATTATTGAAGATTGAAAATAGCTCTGCCGCAGGCAGACTCCAAAAATCTTCAATCTTAAATCTTCAATTTTCAATCAGTCTATCTTTTATTCATCGGGGTATATTCTCTTTTTTCGGCGATGTTTTTGTAAGCGGGTCGGACGATTCTTCCGCCGCTGACGCACTCTTCGATAATGTGAGCGCACCAGCCTGTAATTCTTGAGACAGCGAAAATCGGGGTGTAAAGTTCCGGCGGAATATCAAGCATTCTGTACACAAAGCCGGAATAAAAATCGACATTTGGACAAACCTTTTTGTCGGACTTTTTAATCTTCTGGAAGATTTCCGGTGAAATCCTTTCGACTAACTCGTAGAGGTCGAATTCCCACTGAAGGTCTTTTTCCTTGGCTAATTTCGCCGCCTGTTTTCGAATCAAGGCTGTTCTTGGGTCTGAAATTGTATAGACCGCGTGGCCAAGGCCGTAAATCAGGCCTGAGCCGTCGAAGGCTTCCTTTTTGACGATTTTGGCGAGGTAATCGGCGACTTCGCCTTCATCGTCATATTTTTTGACGTTCTTTTTTATATCATCCATCATCTCCATAACCTGGATATTCGCTCCGCCGTGTTTGTGGCCTTTCAGTGAGCCGAGAGCAGCGGCAATGCAGGAATAAACATCGGTATCTGTTGAAGCGACGACGTGAGTAGTAAAAGTGGAGTTATTTCCGCCGCCGTGTTCCGCATGGAGCATAAGGCACAAATCGAGCAGGTCGGCTTCCATTTTATTAAATTTTTTATCCGGCCTGGTTAGCATTAAAAAATTCTCAGCGGTCGAGAGCTTTTCATCGGGTGTGTGGATATAGAGGCTGCCCCTGTCGTAATAGTGGCACTTTGCCTGGTAAGCGTATGCTACAAATGTCGGAAAACGGGCAATCAGGCCGATGCACTGCCGAAGGACGTTTTTCAGGGAGCGGTCTTCGGGCGTTTTATCATAGGAATAAGCGGCCAGAACACTTCTTGCCAATTTGTTCATAATGTCGCTGCTGGGGGCCTTAAGAATCATATTTTCGGTAAAGCCTTCGGGCAAATCCCTGTGTTTGCCGAGCAGTTTATAGAACTTTGTAAGTTCTTTTCTTTTAGGTAATTCGCCGAACATCAGCAGATATGCGGTTTCCTCGAAGCCGTGCCTTTTTTCTTTTTGGCAGCCGGCTACGAGGTCTTCTATTTCCATACCTCTGTACCGGAGTCTGCCTTCAACGGCGACTTTTTCACCTTCGTTGATGATATAGCCGTGGACATCTCCGACCTGCGTAAGGCCAGCCAAAACACCTGTGCCGTCTGCATTTCTCAGGCCGCGTTTGACTCTGTATTGTTCATAAAGCTGTGTAGCTATTTTGTTGTTCTGTTTGGCAACCTTTGTCAGTTCCGTAAGAAACGGGTCTTTTTGGGGTTTTTCTTCGACAATTCCCTCGACTTCGGTGATTTCCGTCTTTATTTTCGCAGACTTTGCCATTTTTCATACCTATAAACAGGATTATTGGTTGAATGCCCCGCCGCACGGTGAGACGGCATAATATAAATGATGAGCCTGTTTTATGCAAGAGGGAAAATTAGGGGTTGTCCGATTCTTGACTTGTTTGTGGTTTTCTGCGATACTATTGGTTTATAATTTTCGGAGAAAAGCGGAAAAATGAAAGCAACAGAAATGAAAAAGGGAGCGACCGTTAAAATCGACGGGAAGCTCTACATAATTGTAGATTTTGACCATGTCAAACTCGGCAAAGGCGGCGCTGTTTATCAGACAAAGCTTAAAGGTCTTCTCGATGGGCTGATAATAAACACCAGAATCAGGTCGGAAGATACTATCGAAGAGGCGGATTTGGATAAGCGGAAATTTTCGTACCTGTATTCCGAACCCAACGGGCATATTCTGATGGACTTGGAAACTTACGACCAAATTACGCTCGATGACGATGCGTTCGGCGATGGCAAAAAATATCTAAAGCCGAATACCGAGCTGCTTGTGAGTATGTATCAGGAAAAGCCGGTTATGATAACACTGCCCAATTCGGTTGACCTTACGGTTGTGGAGACTCCGCCTGAGATTAAAGGGGCGACAGCGACAGGCCAGAGAAAACAGGCGACTGTCGATACCGGAGCGGTGGTATCGGTTCCCGCGTTTATAAAAAACGGCGATGTTATCCGTATTGATACTCGAACCGGCGAATATGTAACAAGAGCGTAAAAAAAAAATTGAAAAATGAAGAATGAAGAATGAAGAATTATTATTTTAAATAGTCTCGCCGCAGGCGAATCCATAAATCTTCAATCTTAATTTTTTCAATTTTCAATTAAATCTTTTAGGTACTTCAAATATGTCTGCCAGCAAAATTAGTGGTTTTCTTGTAAAACTTTTTGGTTCGCGGAATCAAAGACTTGTAAAAGGTTATATGCAGACGGCTCTTGAGGCGGCACAGTTCGAAGAAAAACTCAAATCGCTCGATGATGCCGGTCTGATGGCCAAGACGGGGGAATTTAAAAACAGATTGTCAGCGGGTGAAAGCGTTGAGCAAATTCTTCCACAGGCTTTTGCGGTTGTTCGTGAGGCAGCAAGGCGAAATATCAATATGCGGCACTTCGATGTGCAGCTTATCGGCGGAAACGTATTATACGACGGAAGAATAGCGGAGATGGCCACGGGTGAAGGAAAAACGCTTGTCGCTACGCTGGCGGCATATTTAGTGCATCTTGGCGGTAAAAAAGTTCACGTCGTTACGGTCAATGACTACCTGGCGAAACGCGACAGCGAATGGATGGGGCCTGTTTATACGTCGCTTGGCCTTACGGTAGGAGCGATTCAGGCGGATATGGATACGGCAGGCGATGAACGCAAAGGACAGTACGCCTGCGATATAACTTACGGCACGAATAACGAGTTCGGATTCGATTATCTGCGCGATAATATGAAAGTTCACGCCGAGCATCTGGCGCAGGGGCCTTTGGATTACGCGATTATCGACGAAGTTGACTCGATTCTCATCGACGAAGCGAGAACGCCTTTGATTATTTCGGGCCCGGCGCTCGACGACGTGAGCAGATACAAAAAAGGCGATTCGGTCGCAAGGCAGATTATCAAACTGCAAAGCGATTACGACCGCACAAAACATCAAATCGACACGGCCCAAAAAATCATCGCAAACGCACAGGGCGAACTGGCCGAATCGAAAAAAGCAAAAGACGACAGCAGACAACAGTCCGCGCAGGCTATGATAGAAAAGACACAAAAGGAAATTGAAACTTTTGAGAGCAGACTTACAGGGGTCAAACAATACTACGAAGTGGAGTATGACCGCAAGAGCGTCAATCTCAACCACGACGGCATAGGGGCGGCTCAGGATTTGGTCGGGGTGGGTTCGTTTTTCGTCGGGGCAAATACCGAATGGAAACACCTCATCGAGCAGAGTTTGCGGGCACATATAGTCTTTGAAAGGGAAAAAGATTATGTCGTGATGGACGGCAAGGTTGTAATCGTCGATGAATTCACGGGCAGACTTATGCACGGCAGGCAGTGGTCGGACGGTCTTCACCAAGCGGTCGAGGCCAAGGAAAATGTAACTATAAAAGAGGAAAGCCAGACTCTTGCGACAATTACGCTGCAAAATTTCTTCCGCCTGTACGGCAAGATATCGGGAATGACCGGCACAGCCATTACAGAGGCTGATGAATTTATGCAGATTTATAAACTTGAGGTCATTACCATACCGACGAACAAACCCTGCGTTCGCAACGACAGCGAAGATATGATTTATAAATCAATGAAAGAAAAATTCGATGCGATAGTCGAGGAAATTCACAGTGTAAGCTCCAAGGGTCAGCCTATTCTTGTCGGCACGATAAGTGTCGAAAAGAGCGAAGCGCTTTCAAACGCCCTTACCAGAAAATACGGAGTTGAGCACGAAGTTTTAAATGCCAAGCAGCACGCAAGGGAAGCGTTGATAGTTGAAAAGGCTGGTTGGCAGCATACAAACCGGTCGGGGCAGCTTTGCGGAAATGTTACGATTGCCACGAATATGGCAGGCCGGGGAACGGATATAAAACTCGCCGCCGGTGTCGCGGATATCGGCGGACTGCATATCGTTGGTACGGAACGCCACGAATCGAGACGAATTGACAATCAGCTTCGAGGTCGAGCAGGCAGACAGGGAGACGCAGGTTCGAGCCAGTTCTTTTTGAGCTTTGATGATGATTTACTCAAAATTTTCTCACCGGAGTGGACTATAAAGGCGTTGTCGTGGGTCGGCTGGGAAGAAGGAATGCCTATTCAGCATCGACAAATAAGCAGAGGAATTGAAAAAGCGCAGAAAAAAGTCGAGCAGCGAAATTTTGAGACTCGAAAGAGTCTGCTCGAATATGATGAGGTAATGGATTATCAGAGGAAGAATTTTTATTCGCGAAGAAGACAGATTATCGAAGGCATCGGGTTGAAGGAAATGATAACCGAGATGATTAACTCGGCTATTGAAAAAGCCTGCATCGATATGCTCAATGAGAAATACCGTTATGTCTGCGCAGCGGAATGGGCGAGAACTATCTTCGGCATAGACCTCAATTCCAAACGCATCGAAGGCCTGGATGTCGAACAAATCGAAGAGCTTATCAAGAAAAACGCCAAAGGAGAGGCTTCCAACAACATATCCGTAACGCTGGGCGAATATCTCGAAGATTTTGAAGACCGCAGTACGTGGAACATCGATTCGTTATGCAAATGGGCAATGAGCGCGTTCAGCGTGAACCTGTCGGGCAGCAAAGTAAGGCAGATGACCGCAGAAGAAATCGAGCAAAATCTTATCGAAGCATCGGCTGAACAGATTGATAAAAAAGACTGCTCTCAGTTAAATGTTTTTCTCGATGAAGACTTCGGCGTTAAATCGTTCGCTGGCTGGGCAAATAATAAATTCGGCATCAGTCTGAACGCCGGTGAATTGAAAGAACTGAAGCAGGCACAAATCGCCGATGAGCTTATCGCGCAGATTCAGGCGAAATATACTCAGCGGGAAGTTGAGTATCCGGTAGAATTCGCGATGAGTATGACATATCGGCCTGACGGCGTGAATATTTATGGCTTTGAGAGTCTCTCAAAATGGGTACTCGAAAAATTCGGAAAAGATATGCCTGTTTCGCATCTGCAAAATTCATCGCCGGCGGCAATCGCCAAAGAGCTTTTACAAATCAGTCAGGAATATCACGATAGCGGATTGGCCAATGAAATTGATGGTAAAATAATTTCAAGTTTCGATAAAGAAAAACTGGCCGCATGGGCATCGGAAAGATTTAAAACAAAAATATCCCCTGCCGAGCTGAAAGATGGAGAAAAAACAAAAGAAAAACTGCTGGCCGCTGGTTTTGACTTTTTGCGGAAGGAACTGGCTGACCTGGAAAGATATGTTCTTTTGCAGATTTACGATTCGACATGGAAAGACCACTTGTATTCGATGGACCATCTGAAGGAAAGCATCTTTATGCGTGCTTACGCTGAAAAAGACCCCAAGATTGAATACAAGCAGGAGGGGTTCAGGATGTTCCGCGAGATGCTGAATTTGATTGACGAAAAAGTTACGGACACAATTTTTAAGGTTCGTCTTGAAGCTGGCACAAGGTCTAAAAATGTTTTCGGCGCCGGCAGAACGCAGCATCAGGAAGTAAATCAGTTTGAATTATCCGAACGTCAGAGAGCGGCGGCACAGGCTCCGCA